>JAEEGL015139666.1_pt1 | contig 12267 bp, 9 predicted proteins | sample 9134231 | NCBI WGS metagenome assembly JAEEGL01 (sample SAMN16246548, study PRJNA631951) | gut metagenome | biome: gut microbiome; feature: rumen; material: fiber-attached | host: Bos | place: Iran: Karaj | collected 2018-10 | reverse complement strand
ATATGTGGATCGTTTGCGTCAGAGAATATAATGAAGGTCCCGCTATCATGACAATGCTTCCCGCTCCTATGATCACGGCAAGAAGAAGAACGATCTTGGTATTTTATAAAAGACCGGACAATACGATCGAACGCTTATTCTTAGGCCGCCCGGGGACAGGCCTGGATGTTTTGTATACCAACGCTTGGTTGAATCACAAGGGAAGCAGCTGGGAACATTTCAAAGATGTTTTACCGGGAAGCCCCGATGTGGTCATCTCCGATAAACCGGAAACGCAATTTGAATGTTTGGCAAGAGTCATCAGAGAAAGAGATCCGCAAACGATCGGATTGAACTATTCCGAAATGACTGCTTTTGCGGATGATCTGACTTATACGGAATACAATCAGATCGTTCAAAATATAGATGAAAAATACAGAGAAAGGATCGTCAGCGCGGAAAAATTATGCGTGGGATGGCTGGAAACCAGATGCGAAGAAGAAATCATCGCTTATAACGGCATTATGCAGATCGCGCACGGCGTTATCGCGGAAGCTTTCTCCAGCCGTGTGGTACATCCGGGCGTAACGACCAACACGGATGTACAGTGGTGGATCTCTCAGCGGGTACACGATTTGGGATTGGAAATTTGGTTCAACTACGAAGTTTCTATCCGCAGAAAAGGCGTTGCTCATGTGCCGGATGACGAAGTGATCCTGCCTGGAGATATTTTACACTGCGACGTAGGTTTCCGTTATTTGGGACTTTGCACCGATACACAGGAAAACGCATATGTTCTGAAATTAGGAGAAACCGATGTGCCGGAAGGCATTAAAAATATCTTAAAAGAAGGCAACCGCCTGCAGGACATTTTGGCGGAAGAATATGTTGAAGGAAGAACAGGCAACGAAATCTTAAAAGCTGCTTTGGACAGAGCAAAAGCAGAAGGATTGCGGCCTATGATCTATACACATCCTATTGGCAATCACGGCCACGGCGCAGGCCCGATGATCGGGTTATACGACCAACAGGGCGGCGTGCCGGGCAACGGTGACTTTAAACTGTATAACAATACCTGCTATTCCATGGAATTGTGCGTAACAACAGCCGTTCCGGAATGGGATAATCAGGATGTCACATTGGGCTTGGAAACAGACGTTGCTTTTGTGGACGGCAAGGTTTATTTCTTGGGCGGAAGACAAACAAATTATAATTTGATCAAATAAAAGGCGTGTGGGATAAAAAAGCAAAGCGTCACGCTTTGCTTTTTTATTACGTTTTTAACGTATGATCGGCGGTTTTCTGTGTCATCGATACATAGAAAATAAGGATAAAAGAAGACCGAAACGATGTGCGAAGAAGGCGGAGTCTGTTCTTGAAAAACTTTCCTTTCGGGAAAAGATTATTGCTTTTCAATGCACGATAAGATAAAATAATTTATATTGGTATTACCGAAAAAAGAGATAATTTACAAGGCAAAACCCCTATTGCTCTATCTATTTTCAATTCAATGGATTCTCATAGTACCTTAGTTTTATTTTTGATTTAAATCTATTACGAAATATTTGGATTTCTGAAAAGAAATCTTAATGCGATTTCGTTCAAAGAGCAAAGCAAAAGGGAAAAGGATAAGGAAAAAGACAGGAGGAGGAAAAGAATTGTTAAAATACGTAGGGAAAAGAATCATCATCTCTATTATTACGATTTGGGTTTTAATTACTATTGTATTTGTTTTGGTTAGGCTCTTACCAGGGGATCCATTCCAAGACGGGAAACTGACCCAAGAAACCATTGATAGGATGAAAGCGTATTATGGTTTGGACAAGTCCCTCCCGGAACAGTATGTGGGCTTTATGAAGAATATGCTGCACGGGGACTTGGGTTATTCGCTGAAGTATAATTCGAGGAAAGTGAATACGATTATAGGAACGGCATTCCCATACTCTGCGGATCTGGGATTAAGAGCGCTGTTTTTTGCTTTGATCGCGGGACTGTTTTTAGGAATTGTTGCGGCATTAAACAGAGGCAAGACACTAGATTATATCAGTATGGTCATTGCCGTTATAGGGATCTCGGTCCCCAGCTTTGTTGTAGGGACGATCCTTCAGTATTTCTTCAGTGTAAAATTGGGAATATTACCAGTGGCCAAGTGGGAGTCTTTCGCGCATACGATACTTCCTTCCTTTGCGCTGGGGCTTTATACCATGGCGTTGTTGGCCAGAATGATGCGGGCCAATATGCTGGATGTAATCGGTATGGATTATGTAAAAACAGCAAAATCCAAAGGCTTGTCCACTTTCCAGATCATTACAAAGCATGAAATCAGAAACTCGATCTTACCGATCATTACGATCTTGGGGCCTACGATCGCGGGTCTTTTGACCGGCGGGTTTGTTATTGAACAGATCTTTGCGATCCCGGGGCTGGGAAGATATTATGTATTGGCAGTACAAAATCTAGACTATTCCATGACGCTTGGCATCACAATATTCTACGGCAGCTTCTTGGTTGTTATGAACTTGTTGGTGGATATTGCTTATGGCTTCATTGATCCAAGAATCAGGGTAGAAAAATAGGGGGGCAGAAAAATGGCTGAAGAAAAATTAGAACAAGAAGCAGCAGTACAAAAAATGGAAGATATAGCGTTAACCCCTCAGGATTTTGAAGTGGTTGGGATCAATCTGGCAGAAGGACAGACTGTAAGCAGACCCAGCGTGTCCTACTGGCAGGATGCTTGGAGAAGGTTAAAAAAGAATAAAACAGCGATGCTTGGGATATTTATTATTCTGATCGTCTGTATCATGGCAATTGTAGGGCCTTTTATGGTGCCTTATACCTACAACGGGAATGATTTGATGCATATCAATCAAAGTCCGGATGGCGAACACTGGTTTGGCACGGATCAATTGGGCCGCGATATATGGGCCAGAGTATGGCAAGGGTCCAGAGTATCACTGGCTATCGGGGTCTTGGTCGCTTTGCTGCAATGCAGTATAGGCGTTATCATAGGCGGGATCTCCGGTATGCTGGGCGGTAAAATCGATATGTTCATCATGCGTGTGGTAGATATCTTAAATTCCATTCCTTACCTGATCTTCGTTATTTTGATCATGGTCGTAGTCGGGACGGGTATCTTCCCGCTGGTTTTGGCATTCGTTATTACCGGATGGCTTTCTATGGCCAGATTGGTCAGAGGGCAGATCTTACAGTTGAGAGAACAGGAATATGTTTTGGCGGCGACCACCTTGGGCGCAAGCAAAACCAGACTGTTGTTACGGCATATGATCCCAAATATCATCAGTATTTTGATCGTGCAGCTGACGATGGCAATCCCTTCCGCTATCTTTTCAGAAGCGTTTTTGAGTTTTATCGGTTTGGGGATTCAGCCGCCGATGACCAGTTTGGGGCAGCTGTCCAGAACCGGTTCCGAAATGATGAAAGTTTATCCGTATCAGCTGATCATACCAAGTATTGTTATCAGTTTGACGATGTTATCCTTGAACTTGTTAGGCGACGGGTTGAGAGATGCACTAGACCCAAGAATGAGACAATAGGAGGAGAAGAACATGGAAAGACAAAAATTACTGGAAGTAAATGATTTGCATGTTTCCTTTGATACCTATGCAGGGGAAGTGCAAGCAGTAAGGGGGGTTTCCTTTTATGTAGATAAAGGAGAAACCATTGGTATCGTAGGAGAATCCGGCTGCGGCAAAAGCGTTACCATGCAGTCTATGATCAAATTGATCCCCATGCCTCCGGGACGGATCAAAAAAGGCGAAGTCTTTTTTGACGGACAGGATATTGCAAAATTGAGCGATAAAGAACTGCAGAGGATCAGAGGTTCCGAAATCGGGATGATTTTCCAGGACCCGATGACTTCTTTAAATCCTACCATGATCATTGGGAAACAGATCACAGAAGGGTTGAAACGGCATCAGGGATTAAAAGGGAAAGCGGCTACGGACCGCGCCATTGAAATGCTGAAATTAGTTGGTATGCCGAATCCGGAAAAAAGGATCAAACAATATCCTCATGAATTTTCCGGCGGGATGCGGCAAAGAGCCATGATCGCTATCGCGCTCGCTTGCAATCCAAAATTATTGATTGCCGATGAACCGACGACTGCTTTGGACGTAACGATCCAGGCGCAGATCATCGACTTGATGCAGGATTTGAAAAAACAATTACAGACTTCTATTATTTTGATCACCCACGACTTGGGTGTTGTGGCAAATATGACGGAACGTATTCTGGTTATGTATGCGGGCAAGATCGTGGAAAAAGGAACTTCCGATGATATTTTCTATCGCCCGAAGCATCCTTATACATGGGGCTTACTACAATCCGTTCCGAGACTGGACGCGGACAACAAACAGGAATTGATGCCCATTACAGGTTCACCGCCTGATCTGTTCGCGCCGCCGAAAGGATGCGGTTTTGCCGCCAGATGCAAGTATGCCATGAAAGTATGTCTGGAAAACGATCCACAGCTGACAGCTTGCGGAGAAGGACACGAAGCCGCTTGCTGGCTGCTCCATCCGGGTGCGCCGAAAGTGGAACCACCTGTAAATACGACAGGAGGTAATGAATAATGGACGAAAGAAAAGCGCTCATTGAAGTAAAAAATTTAAAGAAACACTTTAAAGTAGGGAAAAATGCCATTTTGAAGGCAGTAGACGGATTGAATTTCATCATTCGGGAAGGGGAAACCTTAGGGATGGTCGGAGAATCCGGCTGCGGAAAATCTACAGCAGGCAGAACCATTATTCGTCTTTATGATGCAACAGAAGGGGAAGTCCTTTTCGATGGCAAAAACATCCAAAATTTTGATAAAAAACAGGCAAAAGAATATACAAAAGACGCTCAGATGATCTTCCAGGATCCTTACGCTTCCTTGGATCCCAGAATGACTGTCGGCGATATCATCGGCGAAGGTCTGGACATCCACGGGTTGGCCAAAGGAAAAGAACGCCAGGAAAAGATCTATGATGTATTGGAAACCGTTGGTTTGAATAAAGAACATGCCAGCCGGTTCCCGCATGAATTTTCCGGCGGACAAAGACAAAGGATCGGTATCGCTCGTTCTTTGGTGATCAATCCTCGCTTTATTGTTTGCGATGAACCGATTTCCGCTTTGGACGTGTCGATCCAGGCACAGGTCGTCAATCTTTTGATCAAATTACAAAGAGATTTCAATTTGACCTATTTGTTTATAGCCCATGACCTTTCTATGGTAAAACATATCTCTGACCGTGTTGCGGTTATGTATTTGGGCGCTATCGTTGAATTGGCAAGCAGCGGTGATCTGTATTTGGAACCGATGCATCCTTATACAAAAGCACTTTTGTCTTCCATTCCGATCCCGGATCCGAAATTGGAAAGAGAAAAAATACGGATCCGTTTGGAAGGAGACGTGCCCAGCCCTATCAATCCGAAGCCGGGTTGTAAATTCCAAGACAGATGTGCTTATGCAAAAGATATTTGCAGAGAAGTCACACCGGAACTGAAAGAAGTGGCGAAAGAGCATTTTGTGGCTTGTCATTTAATGGATTAAGTGGAGAAAGAGAGAAAGAACCGCTGCCAAACAGCGGTTCTTTTTATGAGAGCGTGTCGGATAAATCAGAAGGTAAACAGTAACAAAAATGCTATGAATCAGGTGAATCGGTTATAAAATGCGTTATTTGGCTTGCATAGAAAGAAGAAAAATGATACATTTTATTTGAAAATGTTACAAAAAAGGGGAAAACAAGATGAAAACAATGCAAAAAGGAATCAGTTTATTGGTAGTTATGATGCTGTTTTGCGCGTTGATGGTTGGCTGCAGCGGCGGAAATGACGGTGGAAACGAAACGGCAGGGACTGTACTTGCCAGCACAGACAGTAAATTTCAGTTTACAGCGGACGAAAGCTGGGAAAATTTAAGCGGTTCCCATGAATTGAACGATGTTGCTGTGATTGAAGCGGCAGACAAATCCACAGAAAGATATGCGGTTGTGATCGCGGAAAACAAAGCGGATATCGCTATGGATCTGGAACAGTATACCAACTTTATTTTTGAACAAATGAAAAGCGCGCTGACAGATGCGGAAGCAGTGGATCCGGCAACGGCTACCATTAACGGATACAATGGATATAAAGGGGAATTGACCGGAACGATCAGCAATGTCAATGTGCATTACTGGGTGGATACTTTAGAAAACGATACTTATTTTGTACAATTGGTTGGCTGGACATTAAACAGCAAAACGGAAGAAAACAGAGAAAGCATCAACAAAATGCTGGAAACATTTAAGATCAACGAATAAAAAAAGACAAAAGAGATAGCGGCGGATCCTTCGGAAGTCACGCGGAAAAAGCTGTTTGCGCTTTTTGTGTGGGATTGGCATAAAAAAGAAAAGATAGAAGTATACAAAATTTTACAATGGATATAATAACTTTGGAGTGAAACAGAGATAGGAAACCAGAGTATCTATCTTTTGAATGCCAATATGGCTGCGGCAGCAGCGATCTATCACAAAAGGAGGAAACAGATCATGAAAAAAATTTTCGCTTTGATGCTGGTTTTGGTTTTGACGTTCGGTATTTTGGCGGGATGTGCCGGTGGCGGAACGACAAACAACGATACGGATGACAGCGGTATCGTGGATAGTGGCGACGACGGAACGGGAACCACAGATAACGGTACAAATGACGGCGGTATGACCGATAACGGTACCATGGATAACGGCAGCACAGGAAACGGTGTGGCTGGAAACAACGATACGGGGAATACCGATACTGTACCGGCGGAATAAAAGCAAAATAAAAATAAAGTGCTTCAAGTTTTCTTGAGGCACTTTTTTTATGCGATCTAAGAGGAAAAAAGAAAGAGAAAAGGGGAAAACGGAGTTTGTCCGTGAGAAGCAGACGTTTTGCGTAAAAAGAGGCGTCCGCTAAACGGATAAAGGCAGGAAGCAGGAAAGAAAAACAAAGGGAAAACAGAGGATGAAGGTAACAATGAAAAACAGTAGATAGAAAGACAAATAAAAAGACAGACAAAAGGCAGACAGAAAGGCAGGCCATGAAAAGAAAGAATAGCGGACAGAATAAAATTCCCGTAAAATCATTGCCGTTTCTATGCCGAAGTGATAAGATAGTATCGTAGTGAAATGTAAGGAGAAAAGCGTTTTGGCGAAAGAACCTTACAAAAAAATCAAAAAAGATAGGAGAGATGAAATGTATACGTTACAAAAACAAAAACTGGACGAAGCAGTAAAGCTTTTAAACGAACTGGACATTGATTTATGGATCACCATGGCACGGGAAACTTCTATGAATACAGAACCGGTACTGCCTTTTATCAGCCCTTGTGAATGGAACCATATTACCGCTATTTGTGTGACAAAAGACGGTAAAAAAATCGGTATGGCAGGCGAATTGGACGTTTCCGGGATCGAACCTTCCGGTCTTTATGATGATGTAAAAATGTATTATAAAGATGTAAAAGAAACATTGTTCCAGGTTTTGGACGAAGTAAAACCAAATAAAATTGCTTTGAACTATTCCGAAGAAGACGTAGCAGCGGACGGCTTGAGCCACGGCTTGTATACGAAACTGATGAAAGATTTGAAAGAATACGGCTATCAGGGCGAAATCGTTTCCGCAGAAACGCTGATCATTAAATTAAGAGGTAGAAAGACAGAAGAAGAATACAAAAGCTTGATGAAAGCCATAGAAATCACGGAAAAGATCTTTGAAGATGCAAAAAGCTTTATTACAGCAGGCGTATCTCAGATCGATATCCACAGATGGTTTGTGGAAAGAACCAAATACTATGGCTGCGAAACTTCTTGGCAGGAAGCACAATGCCCGGGCGTTATGCTGGGACCGGATACCGTTATGGGACACAATGCACCAACAGAATTGGCTGCAAAACCGGGTGATGTCATCACAGTAGACTTTGGGGTCAAGATTGATGATTACTGCTCTGACGTACAAAGAGTATATTATATCTTAAAAGACGGTGAAACCGATGCGCCGGAACATGTAAAAGAAGCTTTCAAACGGGTACAAGATTCTGTTGATGTAGGAATGAAAGCCTTGAAACCGGGCGCTGATCCGGTAGCGGTAGACCAGGCAGCCAGAGAAAATCTGTTGTCTTTCGGATATCCGAATTTCCCATTTGGTTTTGGACACCAAGTAGGCAGAAAAACTCATGACGGCGGTATCAGCTTGTCTCCAAAATGCAAGATCAAATTACCGGTAGAAGAATCCATGGTCTTTACCGTTGACTTGAATGTCAGAACAGACAGAGGCATTGTAGGACAAGAAGATATGGCTTATGTCACAAAAGACGGCTGCAAATTGATGACGACCAGACAAGACGGTCTCTATTTGGTAAAATAAGTTTATCTCTCTATAGAATAGAACATCATAAAAACCGCAAAACAATCGTTTTGCGGTTTTTATATGGAGAAAGCAGGCTTTTCCGGTAAAAAAGAAAGAAGAAGAGAGGCTCTTTGAAAATATGATGGAATGACGTATTTTAAAAGAGAGTTGTCCATGATATAATAAATTTGAGTGCCTGAATATCAAAAAGGATAGGAGAAAACAATGGATTTTTATGAATTGGCGTTGAAATTACATCAAGAAAATCAGGGCAAAATCAAAGTAGAAAGCAAAGTGCCTTTAAAAACAAAAGAAGACCTGAGCACGGCTTATACGCCCGGGGTGGCGGAGCCTTGCAGGGAAATCTATAAAGATAAAAACAAGCTGTATGATTACACGGCAAAAGGAAATTTAGTCGCGGTGGTTTCCAACGGTACCGCTGTTTTGGGCTTGGGAAATATCGGGGCGGAAGCTTCTGTACCGGTCATGGAAGGAAAAGCCATTTTATTCAAAGCGTTTGGGGGGATCGATGCTTTTCCAATCTGCCTTCCTATCCAGGATACCGATACTTTGGTGGAAACTGTCAAATATCTGGAACCGGTGTTTGGGGCGATCAATTTAGAGGATATCGGCGCGCCCCAATGCTTTGAAGTGGAAGAACGGTTGAAGAAAGAAATGGATATTCCGGTGTTCCATGACGATCAGCACGGTACGGCGATCGTTGTATTGGCGGGACTGATCAACGCCGCAAAAGTGGTAGGAAAAGAGCTGAAGGAGCTGACGGTTTGCGTAAACGGCGCGGGAGCCGCCGCCATGGCGGTATCCAAGCTTTTGATCAAAAGCGGCGTAAAGGATTTGATCTTAAACGACAGCAAAGGAGCGATCTATGCCGGAAGAGCAGAAGGGATGAACCCCTATAAAGAAGCCATCAGCCGTATCAGCAACAAAGAGGGGATAAGAGGCACCTTAAAAGACAGCATAAAAGGAAGGGACGTTTTTATCGGCCTTTCCAAAGGGAATATGGTGACGGAAGAAATGGTCTCTTCCATGGCAAAAGACCCGATACTGTTTGCGATGGCAAATCCTACGCCGGAGATCATGCCCGATCTGGCAAAAAAAGCCGGCGCCAAAGTGGTGGCAACAGGCCGATCTGATTTTAAGAATCAAATCAACAATGTGCTGGCGTTCCCGGGGGTGCTGCGAGGCGCGTTGGATGCCAGAGCATCGGATATCAATGAAGAAATGAAAGAAGCGGCTGCTTATGCCATTGCAGAGCTGGTTTCAAAGGAAGAACTCTGCGCGGATTATATCATTCCCAATCCTTTTGATGAAAGGGTATCGGAAAATGTGGCAAAGCGTGTGATAGAAGCGGCAAAAAGAACAAAGGCAGCAAGGATCTAAAAGCAGGCGCGATGCGGAAAGGAGAAACAGGCAAGTGGACCAAATGGAAAGCAGAAAAGCAAAATTTTCCATAACACAAGTCAGAAAAACAACATGGATCATGTTGGGTCTGATCTTACTTTTTATATGCCTGATCCTATTGACAATCGCCTATTTGAAAGCGGATTTTCCGGGGAGGAACCCGAGAAATGAAACCGTGCTGACCATTGGGATCAAGAACAATATAGAATCCATCGATCCCGCTTATCACTCTACTATACAAAACGATGAGATCATCAAAAATCTGTATCATACGATCTTATCGGAAGAAGTGATCGAGAACAAAGGGGAAGTAACGGAACAAGAAGAAGGATACAGTGACTTTTTGGGCGCTGCGAAAGCTTATGTTTATGAAAATGAAAACAAGCTGCTGCGGCTTTTTATCAGAGATGACATCGTTTTTCCCAAAACGGGGAACAGGCTGACGGCAAAGGATGTTTGTTATACGCTGGAAAGGACTTTTGGGATCAACAGCCAGGGAGCCTTTTTACTGAACCTGGCAGGCGTTTATGACATGAGTCAGATCACGCAAACGGGGAATTATGAATTGACGATCCGTTTGGATACGGCGTCGGAATTGTTATTGGAGATCCTGACAAGCCCGCGCTTTGGGATCTTGGACAGCGAAGAATTGAAGCTGAATACCTCCTATGAGGATCCCTATGCGGAAAAGTATGTTAATGAAAACTATGTAGGTTCCGGCCTTTATATGTTTGAAGAGATCAATGAAAACGGAGAATATGTCATTGTAAGGAACGATCAATTTCCCGGAAGGGATCCTTATTTCAGCAGGATATTGTTTCGGACCGTATATGATTCCGCGGCCAGGATCAATTTGCTGCAGGAAGGGTCTATCGATATCGGGGAAGGATTGATCGCCGTTGACCCGAAAAGAGCCGCGGAAGAAGGAAATAAACAGGTTTTGTATGAAGTGGTCCCGACAGACAGCAGTGTTTTTTTGGGGATCAGCTATCAGCTGCTTCCTTATAACGATACACTTCTTCGCCAAAGCATCGCTTACGCCATCCCTTATCAAGAGATCACAAAGGAAATATACGAGGGACAGGAAAAGAAACTTTCCGGCATGACGGTGCATCCGGTTATGCCTTATCAGACGGATATGGAAAAAGCAAAAGAGCTGATGAGAGAAAGCGGATGGGCAGAGCGTGGATTGGAGATGGTATTATCCGTAAAATCGGAAAATGCCTCGGAGGAAAAAATCGCTTCTTTACTGGAAGCTTCTTTCAAAGAGATCGGGATCGGCTTGACCATTGAAAAATTGGATGAAGGGACTTTTTCCAGGCGGGTGAAAGAAAACAGTTTGGAAGCGTGGCTAGAGATGCGGACTCCTTTTTTGAAGAATGATTTTGCCATGTACAGTGAAGTGATCTATGATAGAAAAATGGATTACGATGGTGAAACGGTGACTTCTTTGCTGGAAGAATATCAAAGCGCTTCTTTTTCCGGCAGAAAAGGAGAGATACCACAAGAGATCCGGCAGATATGGACAACAGAGCTTCCTTATTTTACCATAGTGTCTCCCGTGCTTTATGACGGGTATCAGCCCGACTTGAAAGGGTTTGCTCTTCCGAAAGACGGACTGTTAAATTATGGGAAGCTTTCCAAATAGAAAAAGCTTTGGCTGATGAAAGAGTAAAAAAGGAAAAATGAGAAGCGGCAGAAAGAGCTAAAACAATTGAAACAGACAAGGAATTCAGGAAGATTAAAAAAGAATAAAAAAGGCTTTTTCAAAAAATAAGTGAAAAAGCAGTGGTTCAGAGGGTTAAAGTGAAATAAAACAGGAGGACATCGGCTTTCTGTTTGAAATACTCATGATGAAACAGATGAAATTCCCGCACCTTAAATTTTTACGGGCTGTAAATCAATAGAAAATCCGTAAAAAAACGTGCGGGTTCCATACTACTTGAAAGGACGTAACATTTTTCATGAGGTATCAGAGTTATCAGGAATTGATCCAGAAGTTTCAGGGAGGAGAAAAGAAAAAGAGGGTAGTTGTAGTAGCGGCAGAGGACAGTCATACACTGGAAGCGGTTTTTAAGGCGTATCAAAACGGTATGGTAGAACCTTTGCTGGTGGGAGATGCGGACAAAATAAAAGACTGTTTAAAGGAATTATCTTTAGAAGGGGACAAAGTGGCGATCATAGACGAAAAGGATAATATCGCTGCGGCAAGAAAAGCGGTTTCTTTGATCCATGAGGGAAAAGCGGATTTTATCATGAAAGGAAAAATCCAGACAGCGGACCTGCTCAGGGTGATCGTATCCAAAGACAGCTGTTTCAGAACAGAAAAAGTGATGTCTCATATCTCGATCTTTGAGGTGCCTTCTTATCATAAATTGTTGTTTATTACGGACTGCGGCATGAATCCGGAACCGGATCTGGAAATGAAAAAACAAATTATTTTAAACAGCTTGGATTTTACCAAAAAATTGGGCGTAGACAATCCGAAAGTAGGTATTT
>JAEEGL014249745.1_pt1 | contig 12267 bp, 11 predicted proteins | sample 9134231 | NCBI WGS metagenome assembly JAEEGL01 (sample SAMN16246548, study PRJNA631951) | gut metagenome | biome: gut microbiome; feature: rumen; material: fiber-attached | host: Bos | place: Iran: Karaj | collected 2018-10 | reverse complement strand
TCTAACGACATAAAATACGCAAGTCAAAAGCGCGTACTTATCGAGATTGCCATCATAAAGCTGTGCAAACCACAGATGGAGGCTGATATTTCAGCTCTCAACAACCGCATAGCAAATCTTGAGAAAAAGGTGGAAGAGGGTGTGCCTGTAGTAATGGCTGCACCTGCTTCAGGAGGTGCACCAGTGGCCAGCGCGGAGCCGGTAAAAAAGGAGCCGTTGCCTGCGGCTATTCCTGATGAGGTAAAGCAGGTGGCGCAGAAATGGGACAGTGTCCTTGGTAAACTTCCAATCAACATCAAGATGTATGTGAAGGCAGTAAATACTGTCACGGTAAATGAGGCAGGCGAGCTGGTACTTGTATTTGATCAGCCGGAGGGCTCAGATAGATTAGCAGGAGATTTGGTAAATAGACCAGAAGTGATTGAAGAAATAAAAAGGGCTATTGAATCTTTGATACAAAAAACAGTAGAAGTCAGAGTTGAGATTAATTCCAGCGGATTTAATTCACAAAATACCAAAACTGATGTTAGAGACTTCTTTGCAAGTCGTGGAATAGAGATAGAATCAGACGCAGATTAACAATTTGCTGATATAGTTATAAGTTAAGAAAGAGAGGATTTATCAAATGGGAAAAGGTAGAGGCGGATTTCCAGGTGGAGGAATGCCAGGTAATATGAGCCAGCTTATGAAGCAGGCTCAGCGTATGCAGCGTCAGATGGAGGAAGCTCAGGCAGAGCTTGAAGAAAAAGAAATAACAGGCACTGCAGGCGGTGGTGTTGTAGAGGTTACAGTTTCTGGTAAAAAGGAAATCACAAAGATTAAAATTGATCCGGAAGCAGTAGATCCAGAGGATGTTGAAATGCTTGAGGACCTTGTTATGGCAGCAGCCAACGAGGCACTTCGTAAGGTTGACGAAATCAGCCAGGCTAGCATGTCTAAATTCACAGGTGGATTAGGATTATAATTAATGGAATACTACAGCAAAGAGATTAGCAACTTAATAGCGGAGCTAAGCGATTTGCCTAGCATTGGAAGTAAGTCAGCCCAGCGGCTGGCTTTCCATATATTAGGCATGGATGAGCAAAAGGTTAACGACCTGGCAAATGCCATTGTTTCCGCCAGGAAAAACGTCCGTTACTGCAAGGAATGTTTCACCCTTACAGACGAAGAACTTTGTCCTATATGTGCAAACCCAAAGAGAAATAAAAACATTATCATGGTTGTCGAGGACACAAGAGATCTGGCAGCCTATGAAAAAACAGGTAAATTCGATGGAGTTTATCATGTGCTCCATGGTGCAATATCTCCAATGGCAGGAATTGGTCCAGGAGATATCAAACTAAAAGAACTTATGGTGAGATTGCAGCAAAACGATGTGCAGGAGGTCATAGTGGCCACCAATTCCTCACTTGAAGGAGAAACCACAGCGGCCTACATAAGCAAACTTATCAAGCCTACAGGCATCAAGGTGAGCCGCATTGCATCCGGTGTCCCGGTAGGTGGCAATCTTGAATATATTGATGAAGTAACATTACTTCGAGCCCTTGATGGCAGAACAGAGTTGTAATAATAGTCTCCTGGTTATAGGCCAGGGGACTTTATTTTTTATATTTCTATCCGACATATAATACGTAAAAGTAAATACCATGGAGGAACTATATGCAATTAGAAGGACTCAAGGTAACGGATTATATAAAGACAGAAGGTGCGAACGACCAGGGATTTGGCGTTAGAGCCAGCGGTATCAAGGACGATAAGAAAGCAAATATAAATAAGGAACTGAAAGCGTTATCGGTGGATAATGCATTTTATAATGGAAAAGGACAGCTGGCTGATGCAGATTTTGCCAAAGAGGTGAATGAGGCATCAGCCCTTGGTATGTCTACAGTTAATGCTGTGAAAAATGTAGAGCGTGCCTGGGATGATAAGGCCACCGCGAAGGTGGAGAGGGATGGCCATGATTCTAAGGATATGGATGCCCATACACTTATTACAGTGGTAGATGAAATCAAGATGAACCTGGCCAAAGGCGGGGCTGATATAGATAAAATGGGCGGCCTTTCAAAGGCAGAAGTTGAGGCTATGTCTGGCTCCATAGCACAGGCGGTTCAAATGACGCAGGGGCTTGGAGAGACACTTCCAGTGGAAGCGCAGGCATATCTTGTGAAAAATGAGCTAGAGCCTACCATTACAAATATCTATAACGCAACCTATTCTGCCCCTGCAAAGGCAACAGATTCAGTGAGTACAGAAGAAATAGATAGCCTTATAAAGGACCTTGGAGACACAATAGATTCTCTTATTGAATCCGCACAAAATACAGATTCGCAGGTGGATTTGAAGGATTTGGTGGCTACCATGATAAAACAGGATATTCCTATTACTAAGGAAAATCTTGAATACATGGCAGGTTTACAAAACTATGAGAAACCATCTGACCAGCAGATTGAAAATGCCATCCAGGATATCCTGGCAGAAGGCAAGGAGCCAACGGATGCATATCTGCTGCCAGGCTATTCCCTGATGGATCAGGCAAAGCAGACTCTTGAAGAAATCATGGGTATGGATGTAAATGATTTACAATCCATCACGGCCCAGAGACAGCTTACAGAAATCCAGCTGACTATGACAGTGGAAGCCACATTTACCATGATGAAAAATGGTATTGAAGTGAACACAAGTGATTTGTCCGATTTGTTGGATAAGCTAAAACTTCAGGAAACAAGCCTACTTCAGGTATTGATGAAAGGTGATAATAAAGAGGCTACAGAAAATAACGTAAATCTCTTCAAGGAAGTCATGAACAGTATAGCTGATGTGGAGCAGGCTCCAGCAGCTGTCCTTGGAAGATTTTCAAATATCAATGCTGAAACATTTTCTTATGTGCATGAGGTCAGCGTATCTGTAAGTGCAGAATATTCCCGCATGGAAATGACCTATGAAGCAGTAGGCACAGAGGTAAGACGTGACCTTGGCGACAGCATTGCAAAAGCCTTTAGAAATGTGGATGACATTTTGGCAGACCTCGACATTGAGCCTACAGAAGCAAGCCAGAAAGCCGTAAGGATTCTTGCATACAATCAGATGGATATTACCGCCGAGTCGGTAGCAGCGATGAAGACATCAGCAGAGCTTGTAAGCAGAACCTTCAGGAGCATGACCCCGGCAGTGGTAGCCGAGATGATAAAACGTGGCGAAAATCCTCTTGATATGAAAATGGAGGATTTAAGGAATAAAGCCCAGGCAATTCAATCTGAAATGGGAAGTAGCTCAGATGAGGAAAGCTTTTCAAAGTTTTTATGGAAGGCTGAGCGAAATGCAGACTTAACCGATGCTGAGCGAAATGCCTATGTAGGTGTGTATAGACTACTTCATCAGGTGGAAAAGTCAGATGGAGCAGCCATAGGAGTGTTGATAAGTCAAGGAACTGAGGTCACACTTAGAAATCTTATGACTGCAGTGCGCTCAAGCCGCCATACAGGAAAAGAATATGAAGTAGATGATAAATTCGGTGAGCTGGATGAAATGGTGGTGAAGGATTTATCCATCACTGAGCAGATTGAAAAGGTATTCTTGACAGAGCGTTGCAGAGATGCAAAAGAGGCCATGACACCTGCAAAAATGCATGATATTGGTCAGGATAATATCTTTGATATGAATCCAGATGAATTTGCCACAGCTATGGATGCGCCAGCAAACGCAGCAGAGGACCAGGAATACAACAGTTATCTCACAAATCAGATAAAAGAGGCCTTTAAGAATGTTTCGGATGACACAGTAAAGATATTAGAAGAGTTTAACATTCCAACATCTGCAAATATGATTACAGCAGTGGAATCACTTCTTCAAAATAGTACGTCTGTGTACAAGGATATATATGGCAGAGCAACAAAGCTTCAAAATAAGGATATGAGTATAGAGGATCTGATTGATGAAGCATATAACCGCATTGAGGAAGCTCTACATGATCCTGATGCAGCCAGAAAATATGAGGAAGCTCTTGGCGATTTAGCTGAAAACGTAATGCGAACAATGGTGGAGACTGAAGATGTCAGAACCGTTGATCTAGAGGATATGAAGCTTGTAATTCAGCAGACCAAGGCAATCAAGCGTATGGCAGACACAAGCGAAACCTACCGAATCCCTATAAAGCTTGGTGAGGAAGTGGCTGATATGAACCTTAGATTTGTGCGAGGCGAAAAGGAGACAGGACTTGTCAGGATGGCAGTACATCTGCAGGATGCTGGAACTGTTCAGACTACTTTCCGCTATGAAGCAGGTGAGGTGCAGGCAAATGTAGAGTGCAGCACAGCCGCCATGAGAGATAGATTGTCTGAACAGATTGCCCTGATTCAGGATAAGATGAAAGAACAGACAGGCTTTGATTTTAGTTTTAGCTTTACCAGGGAATCAGGTCTTAATGTCAGTGATATTTATAATTGGCAGACAGGCACTTTTGCTGAGTCAAAGGGCACTGATAATGAAGTGCAAACAGAAGCCCTTTATGGCATAGCAAGAGGATATTTGCGCATACTTGGTCAGATGTTTTAGGTCATAAATTTAAGTTTGGTGATTAAAATAGGGCAATCCCCGAAAAGTCGTGGGGTTGCCTTTTTTAGGCCTAAAAAGTTATAAATTTCAGGTTAATTTTGGGCCTGCCCATCCGATAATAATGTTGTAAAGACATGGATGTTCTTTATTAATTAAACCACCGCAAGGATGCTAGACTTTATTTACGGCTTTTGGAGGCGTCTATGAGAATTAACAACAACATGTCGGCGGTGATTACAAATAACAAACTTCTGGGTAATGAAAATTCCCTTTCAGCAGTAATGGAAAAATTAAGCACAGGTTTTAATATAAACCATGCGTCAGATAACCCATCTGGCATAGCCATTGCGGGCAAAATGCAGTCTCAGATTAATGGTTTGGGCCAGGCTTCAACAAATGGTTCTGATGGAATATCTGTTTTACAGACAGCTGAAGGTGCATTAAATGAAGTTACCGAGATGATTCAGAGAATGCGCGAACTGTCAGTTCAGGCAGCAAACGGAACAAACTCTGATTCTGAAAGAGAAGAGATACAAAAAGAAATTTCATCTCTGTTGGAAGAAATCGACAGAGTAGCAGCATCAACAGAATTTAATACGATTACTTTGTTAGATGGTTCATGTGATTGCAGAACCTATGCAAATGATGTCACAAGAATATCCACATCTAACAATGTGCCAGATGGTATTTATCAGCTGAAGGTAACTGCACCTGCTATGAAGGCCACTTCAACAACAGCTTCAGCAGCTGCTTCAGATGATGTGACAGAGTATTTTAACAACACTTACACAAGAGTTGAAACAACAACACATGCCACAGTACCTCAGCTGGCAAACTACAACTTCAAAGAATTTATCGACCAGACTACCTGGACAAAAACGGTGAAGGATAACAAATATAACCCACCAGTAGAAACAGTAACAGGTCCAGAGCATGGTCTTGGAGTTTCAGGTTCATTACAGATTAACGGCTATCCTGTAGAATTTGCACAGGGCTCATCAGGCGAGATGGTTTATGGCATGCTTAGAGATGCCTGTGAAAAGGGTGGAGCATTAATCTCTGACCATGATGATCCTAAGGGATTATCAATTCAATCCTACAAATATGGCAGCGATGCAAACTTAACCTTAGAGTTTTCAAGTGTAGAATTTGCAAAGGCATTAGGATTTTCAGAGTCTGCACTAGATAAGGACGAGGCAGGAAACGTGCTTCCTACTATCAACAGCGTTGGTCAAGATGCAAAGATGGTACTGTACACAGAAGATGATACAGTCGTTAAATCCCAGTTTGGAACCCAGGCTACCTATGTTACTGATGGACGAAAGGTGACAATCAACGATACAAAGGGTTTTGAGATGTCATTTATGTTAAACGATGGCTTTGCAGCAGGACAGACAGACAAAAATGGCGAAGTGTCGGATGGCATTATTAAATTTAACGTAACTGACATCGGTTCAATGGCTCTGCAGATAGGTGCCAACGAAGGCCAGCAGATGAAGGTTAGAATTTCAGCAGTAACAACCCAGTTTATGTACATAGATGATGTGGATGTTACCAGAAGAAATGGCCCTGAAGATGCCATGGACAGACTTGATGATGCATTAAGCTATGTGACTGGTGTTCGTTCGCAGCTTGGTGCCTACGAAAATAGACTGGATCACACAACAAAATCACTTGATACAACTGAAGAAAACATGACATCAGCTATTTCTCGAATTGAGGATGCTGATATGGCCACCACCATGGTGGAATACACAAAACTCAACGTTTTGGAGCAGGCAGGTGTTTCTGCACTGGCTCAGGCAAATGAATTACCACAGCTTGCTTTACAGCTATTACAGTAAAGTGACACAGGCAAATGACAACTTCGAACCAGTGGATTTGCCGAAATAGGAGTAGTAATAATATGAACAAAGATAAGATTTCAGCTTTTACCTTAAAGATAGCGTCAAGCAATGGATGTGGTTTAATTTCTGTTCTTTATGAAATATATAGAGAATATGAAAGCGAGGCGCTAAGCTATTTTGAGGCTGGCAAAGTGAATGATGCCGTAGCGGCATTAAAGAAATGCGCTGAGGTAGTCAATCATCTCCAGAAGGATTTAAATTTTAACTACGAGGTAAGCAGAAATCTGTACGCACTGTACGATTATGTACAGCGAAACGTTTCGAAATCTATTTACAAGGCAAATTCAGATGGTCTTTTAGAAGCAAAGAGAGTGATGGATGATTTAGGAGATGCCTTTAGTACGATAGCAAAGAAAGATTCATCAGCTCCCGTAATGAGAAATACCCAATACGTTATGGCTGGTCTGACGTACGGGAAAGGTACACTTAATGAACACCTTATGGGTAATCAGAGCAGCCGTGGCTTTTGGGCATAATTACAAGTGAATGTTATAAAAATGAGAGATTTCCAATTTGGAAATCTCTTTTTTAATGCCAGAAAGTAAATAGGCTAGTGAGTATTTAACATCAGAATGGGTATTAAACCAGGTTTTTAATGTAAAAAGTAAACAAATTATTAAAAAGTTATTTTTTACAAAAATTCATATGAGCCGTAATGTCATACCCATTTCCGTAGGCAGCATATATACTCCTTGTGTTCAAAAATGATAGCAAGGAGGTGATTGAAAGACGCAGTTTCTATTGATCTGGAGTATTCTGACCTGCGGCGTTGTATTTGATGCCAGGGGGTATAGGATCCCAAATCAGCTGATTATATTGGGATATTTAGCAGGCTTGTTTGTGAACTTTGAAGCCTACCAGGCAATCGGCATATTCATATTTTTAGGAAAGGCTATAGCACCAGTGCTTTTACTGTTTTTGCTGTACTGTTGTAAGGGCATGGGATCAGGTGACATCAAATTATTTTCTGTAATGTGTACTTTAGTGGGTATGAAAATTACTGTGGATGTGTTTGTCATTTCGGTGATGCTTGCTGGCGTCGCTGTGCTTGCGCTTTTTCTATACGAAGGAGGAATTAATTTAAAGAGAAAGCTTCATTACTCATACTACATAGCGGCCGGGTTTTTCGTCACCGTAATTAGAATGAAAGGATGGAGCCTATTATGAAAAGTTTGGAAATCGCTTTGTGTGATTTGAATTCAGATTACATTCTGAAGGTTGCAGGCCAATTGATGGAAAAAGCTCAGGTTGTGGTCCATGTGTTTACCACACCGGAAGGTTTCTTTTCCTGCGAGAATGATTTTGATGTGTGCGTTCTTACAAAGGAGTTTGAGGAAATTGCCGGTTTCAGACCAAAAGGGAGCAGTGGCCATAAATACTTTATTTGTGAAACCGAAAGTGAGGATTCAGCTTGTATTTACAGGTATCAGTCTATAGACAAAATACTTGATGCAATCATTGAACTTCGGGAAGTAGGCCAGAAAACCAGTGCGAAAAAGTCTAATGATATTTCTAAATTTATAGGAGTTTATTCTCCGGTGTGTCATGAACTGCAGCTGCCATTTTCCATGGCGCTGGGACATGTTTTAGGTGCCGATGGAAGAGTACTGCTTTTGGATCTAGAAGAAATTTCGATTATCAGGTCACTTGTGGGAAAGGCCAACGAAAGAAATGTCATGGATCTTCTATTTGAGATAAGTACTGGCCAGTCATCAGTTGATTTATCAAGGTATACAGAGACATTTATGGGTTTTGATTACATTGAACCATTTTTAAATCCCAACGAAATAGGTGAGATAGATGAGGATACCTGGCTTAAGCTGTTTGAGCTTTTAGCAAAATCAGAGTATTCCCATATAGTTGTACTATTTGGAAGGGCTGTAAATGGTTTCTCAAAACTTTTAAGTGTCATGAACCAGCTGTATGTGCTTAGCCGTCCAGGGGATTATTTCAGGAAAAGTCAGGATTTATTTTTGGATTATCTGGAAAGAATCAACATGGACCTGGAGGCAAAGTGCGTAAGTCTGCCTATGTCAGCTGGCAATCTTGCCGATGGAACCTACCAGATGGAGGAGTTGTTACAGGGCAACTTAGGAATGTATGTAAATAAAATTCTTAAAGCACAGGCCAGTAATACTTTAGAAAACTATGGTTAAGCTAGAAGAAGAGATTCGTCAGGAGGTCATGAATGAAATAGATTTGAGTTATGACGTATCTGACGAAGAAATATTAGAACTAATTAAAAACAAAATTATTGAAAAATCCAAGACAGTTCCAGTTTCGCTAGGGGAAAGACGCATAGTACAAACCCATGTGTTCAACTCCTTGAGAAAACTGGATGTTCTTGAGGATTTGTTAGCCGATGAGGAAATCACTGAAATAATGATAAACGGACCTGAAAATATCTTTATAGAAAAGAATGGTAAGGTGATTCATTCAAAGGAACGATTTTCTTCAGAGGAAAAGCTGAATGACATTATCCAAAGCATAGTGGCAAACAGCAACAAAATCGTAAACGAGTCAAACCCAATAGTGGATACCAGGCTTGCAGACGGTAGCCGTGTAAATATAGTGCTAAAGCCTGCAGCGGTGGACTATGCCATTTTATCCATCAGAAAGTTCCCAAAGGAGCAGATGACCATGGAAAGGCTAAGGAGTTTTGGCTCTATTTCAGGGGAGCAGATTGAGTTTTTGAAGAAGCTTGTAGCCTCAGGGTACAACATATTTGTATCGGGAGGCACCGGCAGTGGAAAAACATCCTTTTTAAATGCGTTGGGAGAATTCATCCCTGCTGATGAAAGGGTGATTACAATAGAGGACTCTGCGGAGCTACAGTTAAAAAATGTGGACAATCTGGTGCGCTTGGAAGCCAGAAACGCAAATCTTGAGGGTAAAAATGAAATAAGTATTAGAGATTTGCTAAAATCGGCACTTCGAATGCGTCCAGACAGAATAATAGTTGGAGAATGCAGAGGTGCAGAAGCTTTAGAGATGCTTCAGGCCTTTAACACAGGGCATGACGGCAGCTGCTCCACAGGTCACAGCAATTCCTGCAAGGACATGCTCTCAAGACTTGAAACAATGGTGCTAATGGGTGCTGAAATTCCACTGCCTGCAATAAGACAGCAGATAGCCTCAGGTATAGATATCATTGTTCAGCTTGGCAGACTTAGGGATAAAAGCCGAAAGCTTCTTGAGATTACAGAGGTGGAAGGCCTGGAAAATGGCGAGATTAAGTTGAATCCGTTATATCAATACAAAGAGCTCAGCGAAGAAAATGGAAGGATTATAGGTGAATGGCAAAAGGTAGGAAGTTTGATTCATACAGAAAAATTAGCTTCAAACGGGATGATGTAACCCCTTTTATGCAAGGGTTTCTACTGACAGTGGTTATAGCCTTTTTGTTTTACAGGCATATAGCAGGGCTTTTGGCAGGTATACTTGTAATTCCATTTTGGTTGAAGCTAAAAAATGAGGAAAAACAGGCTGAAATTTTGGCAAAAAAATCTATGGAATTTAAGGAATACATGATGCTAATTGTGGCAGGCCTTCAGACAGGTTATTCTCTGGAGAGGGCAGTTAAACAGTCTGAGGATGAGCTAAAAAAGCTGTTTCCAGAGGGCTCCGTCATACTTCCCTACATTCGGATCATGAATCAAAAGATATCCATGAATATTCAGCTGGAGCAGGCCTTTGACGAATTCGCAAAGGCTATTGGACTAGAAGAAGCCATAAGTCTTTCAGAAATAATCGGCTTTGCCAAAAGAAGTGGTGGCGATTACAGCAAGAACATCAGGGACACAGCCCTAAAGATAGAGGAAAATTTGTCCATAAAACAGGAGATAGAGACTATTACGACAGAAAAAAGGCTGGAACTTAAGGTCATGTGTGTGATGCCAATGGGAATACTCGCTTATATTTCCTTGACATCTAAAAGCTTTATCGCTCCTCTCTATGGAAACCTGGTAGGTGCTGTGGTTATGACAGCCTGCCTTATAGGTTACGGCTGTCTCATGATGCTTGGCAGAAAGATCATTGATATCAAGGTTTAAGGGGAGGCTGAATTGCTTAAGAGTTTTGAATTAACAAAAAAGCAGCTTATAGAAATAGTTGTTGTGATATTTGTGGTTGGCCTTGGAATTCTAGTTTTTGACTTTGTGAATGCAAATTATGGATTCGATGGAACTGTCAGGAGAAATGAGGCCGGTGCAGGTCCATCTTCAGAAAATCTTAGAGTGGATTTTAAAGATAACACCAAGGATTTTACTGTGGAAATATCTGATAAGAAGCTGTCTAAAAAGGAACTAAAGAAAGCCTTTGATAAAGCTATCGCAGAAATAGATGAAACTTATTTAGGCCAGAATAAATCAGCAAATGATGTATGCCAGGACCTTGATTTAAGGGATAGTTATGTAGATGGCTTGATTGCAGCGGATTGGAAATTTGACTACTACGGCATTATAGCCTCCGATGGAACCTTGAATCAGGATGATATCCCCGATGAAGGGGTTGTGGTAAACATCACAGGAATGCTTAGCTACGAGGATGAAGAGAACCTATACAGTTTTTCTGTGGTGGTTAATCCTAAGGGGATAGATACTTTAGATGGGCAGATTGCAGCTATAAATAAAGCTATAAAAAATGAGGATGAGAGTAGCCGCGGTAAGGAAAAGATGAAACTACCCAAAGAGGCTTCCGGGATGAAGCTATCCTGGAAGAAAAAGATGAATTATCGTGGGCTGCAGCTGATTATCTTAGGTATGGTTACTGTAGCCGGCATTCAGATTGGAAAAAAGCGAGATGCAAAAAAACAGCTTGAAGCCACTGCCCATGAAAAGGATATGGACTATCCCCTTATCGTAAGTCAGCTGTCAATTCTCATGGGCGCTGGCATGAGCTTTAGAAAAGCACTGGAGCGAATTTCAGTTAAATATGTGAATGGCCTGAAAAACGGAGCTAAGCCAAGAGCTGGTTTTGATGAAATACTTATGACCTATCGCAAGATTACCGATGGTAGAAGTGAAATTCAGGCCTTGGAAGAACTGGGAAAAACCTGTGAAAGCAAAGAATACAGAAAGCTATCAATGATGCTTGTTCAGAATTTGAGAAAGGGATCAAGGGATTTGCTTGAGGCTCTGGAAAAAGAAGAGAAATATGCCTTTGAGCTAAGAAAGCAAAAAGCAATCAGGGCAGGTGAAGAGGCATCTACAAAGCTTTTAGTACCTATGGCGGGAATGCTTTTTATAGTGATTATTATTTTGGTTGTTCCGGCTATTTTGCAGATGAATTTATAAACATAAAAAGAAAGTTGAGGAAGAAAAATGAACTATTTAATGAATAAGATAAAGAACTTTGTTGTTGAAGAGGATGGAATTGGAACAGTGGAAATGATTTTGATTTTGGTTGTACTTATCGGAATCGTGCTCATATTCAAGGACAATCTAAATTCACTTGTAGCAGACATTTTCAGAACTATTAAAACACAGGCAGGAAGAGTGTAGTGGCAAAAGGATCACTATCGGTTTTCTTTGCACTGATAATGACGGCTGTTATGGGGCTGATTTTCACCATGGGCGAATGCATTAGGCTATACGAGCTTAATGACTTCGCTCAGGAGTATACCGATATGGCGGTAGAAAGTGCCTTCTCGGAATATAATCCATATCTTTGGGCCAATTATAAGTTACTTGCCATTGATTTAGGCTATGGCAGCAACTCAAAAGGTCCAGGGATTATGGAACAAAAGACCCTTGATTACTGCAAATACAATTCTAGCGTAGAGTTGGGCCACAATTTTGCAAGACTAACC
>JAEEGL014070303.1_pt1 | contig 12267 bp, 11 predicted proteins | sample 9134231 | NCBI WGS metagenome assembly JAEEGL01 (sample SAMN16246548, study PRJNA631951) | gut metagenome | biome: gut microbiome; feature: rumen; material: fiber-attached | host: Bos | place: Iran: Karaj | collected 2018-10 | reverse complement strand
GTGATGGCGGCAATCGTATCGCTGTCGCCGCCGACACTGACCGCGTTCCGGATGGCGTCCTCATAGCACCACGACTCCAGAAATGCGCGAATGGCGACGGGAACAGTCCCCTGACAGGAAACATCAAAAGAATAGGTCGGGCGGATAGAATCCAGACTGACAGACAGATCGTAGCCGAACCGAAATTCGATCTCCTTTTTGATGGGCTCCTTGCCCTGCCCTTGTTTCGCGAGAAAGACGGCCAAAGCCGTCGCTGACGCGCCGCGTATCCCTTCTGCATGATTATGCGTCGCGGAGGCCGACGCCTCCGCCGCGTCCAATACATCGTCAACTGATTGGAATGCGAATCCAACCGGACTGACTCGCATGGCGGCCCCATTTCCCCAACTGCCGTACGGTTCCAATTCCGTTTCAGGCGTCGTCAACCATTTCCGGAAACTTCCACCATAACCACGATGCGGATGTCGATTGCCCCATCGATGATAGCAGATGGCGTAATCCTTCTTCGAACAGATGGCATCCGCTGTCGCCATCGTCAGAATGGAATCATCCGTGAGCTTGCATCTAGCGTCAATCAAAGGAAAATCCTTTGTCTTGATGTTATGAAACTCATAAATGGAACCGACGAAATCACCGCCTAACGCGCCATAAAGAGGATTCGTGTTTGTCATATTGCCTCAACTTTTCACGTTTTGAATACAGGGAAAATATACATTACTGTAATGGCCACACTTATTTTAGAAATAGATCACATGTTCTGACAGAGTCTGTTATTATCGTTCGGCAACGGAATTCCGTCGCAAAGCAACACCGCACAGAGTGCGGAACGATGCATAAAAACCCCACTCAAGTGCCCGAAGCGGCACGTGGCCTGCGGGAGAACACACCTCCTACCATATAGCGCGCGGGGCGCGCCACTTACAACAGTCGCTGTTACACTAGAATCAAATTATATATGGCTAGCATAGTAGGCAGGAAATGTAGGACAACCTGTATATTGAGCAATTCTGCTTGAAATCACAGAAATGCTCAAAATCCGGACACGGGCATTGAAAATGTGAACACGACCTTTGCCCTCCCAAACAGTAAAAATCCTTGTCAGTCCTTTTGGGGCTGATCAATACCAGATATGAAGATGATTGCCAGACAAGATGCCTTCACCCGTCGGGTGATTTGATCTTCGTTTCATTTTGTTTATGAATCACATCTTATGATTATTCTTTTATGTTAACTACGTTATTTTAGATTATTCATCCACAGCCCCATACCCACGAATCCATCTGGGCAGGGGCCACTGGATGCAGACCTCAATTGCCCCCATGGCTATAGGACCGATTTCACCTTCATTATAGACAAAGTGAAGCCCCTTGCCATCATAGAAGAAATTGTTGGTGGGGACCGGATCACAGGATAGATTCTCCTGTAGTTCCACATATGATCTGACTTTGAGCAACTTCATCAGCTCTGCCCTTATCAGTTCCGTCATCTGTGGATATTCCTCCTTTGTGACAATATCGGACAGCTCAAGCTCCTTCTGCTCCCCCATCCTTGCAATCGTTCCTACTGCTATCGTGGTGCAGATCCCACCACCACCGTAATTTCTTGCCTCGATTCTATAGCTGGCGATATGGTCATCCACATATGTTACGGAACACTTTCTGCTGTCAAACAGTTCACGGGTAGTCTCCTTGGCCTCATTCTCCATGAAGTTATACTTGATGCTGTTGAGAAACTCCAGACTGTCCTTGACGACATCATCCGTCAGGTGGATTCTGTCTAGCTTTCTCCTCCCGAGGTTCTCTATCTCAAGTGCTTCGCCTGCTTTGGGCAAGGCATTTAAGACATAATCCTTCTGGTGTGTCTGGTCATGAACTTTGAAAACCACATGAAGTTTCTCCTCATCATATGAAAGGGATTCCACAGCCGTTATCTTCCCCTGCGTTCCGTTGCCTCCCAGCAACCATGTCTCCACAGGATTGCCATAGTTGTCCCAGACATGAAGATAGTAGGTGGTGATTTCCGCTGAAAACACAGCCTCCATTCGACGGATGACAGCAGCAAGGCATGTGTTGGATGCCATGTCGGCAAATTCAATGCAGGTTGGAGCTAGCAGGCTGAAGTAAAAATGACGATACTGGTTCTCTCCTTTGTTTTTGGGTTCCATGGCTTTCAAAGTTTCCTTCAGGCGGATTTCACCAAAACACAAAGGATGATCTCCTGATCTAAGATGAATTCTTGCACTGTTCGCAATGGTTTCATACAGTTTGAACTGCTCGAACGGCAGTCTGACAGCTTCCAATCTAGCCTCCACATATGACAGGTCAGATTTAAGATCCATGACATCACGCACAGTCTCACCCTCCTGCCCCATGGCTCCAGATGACGTCTTCTTGAAAAACTCCAACCATGCCAGATGCCTTTCCATGAAATACCTCTGTCTGCCAGTCAGATTCGGGAAGCACTGATGTTTGTTCAATATCCTTTTCAAGCCATCATGTTCCTCATCCTTCGATAACTCAAAGGCTTTCCTCCAGACAGTCTGGTTCAACAGCACCTCTGCCAGCTTAATCTGTTCCAGAAGCGTCTCATGAACATTTGCCTTGGACGCATCATGTTTGCCTTGTTCCCTGATGATGGCCATGCCATTTCCATTCTCCTGTAGATAATCTGTAAAACGTGGCGTTTTGCTGACACATGATACAGATACAAGGATGATTGTAAAAATGAAAAGCAAGCGTCTGTTCATAGTAATTATCTGAGGTGGAGCCTATTTACATTAGACATTTGTAGAAAAACATGCCCCAAAAGAGTATTGAAAACCTCTTATAGTCTCATTACTATCAATGTAACATATTCTTCTTCAGCATCTAATAACCAAGTTCCTGAAGGCGCTTTTTAGCATCGGCATCTCCTTGAGCTGCAGCCATGCGCCACCATTCCATGGCTTTTGACAAGTCCATCTTAATGCCTTTACCCCCAAAATAACAATTACCCAGATTGTATTGCGCCTTTGCATTACCCTGTTCAGCCGCCTTTCGGTACCATTCCACTGCTTTTGTCATGTCTTTTGGCACACCATCGCCATTCTCATAGGACAAGCCAAGATAGTATTGTGCCATGGGATGTCCTTGATCTGCACTCTTGTGGTACCACTCCACAGCTTTTGTCATGTCTTTTTCGACACCGTTACCATACTGATAGGACAAGCCAAGATGGAACTGTGCACTGGCATTTCCCAATTCAGCCTCTCTGTAGTACCGCTTTATCTCTATTGACATATCCTTCTTTTTGCTATTGTCTGAAAGATCGACTTTATAGTTATCTTTCCATAAGTCTGCATTTCTAATGGAAATAGCAATCAAGATTGATTCAATAAATCCCGCAAATAAACAAACTGTAATTTGCCCACCTTGGTTAGCTAACCTTATGAAAGATGCTATGTATATCCATGATCCTACAAAAAAAAGACATCTAAAAATAGATCCTTTTGAAAAAAACAATAAAATTGCAATGAAAAAATTTATTACAGAAAGAAGACCTCCACCTGATTTAATACTAATAAATATAAATATGATAAACTGAATACCTGTAGCAATCAGTCGTAAATTACTTTTCCATTTTGCTTGTTCTTGAACCTTTCCTTTTACATTGTTGTTATCTTTAGAGGTGAAATCACTAGATGGTGGTATCACCATTTCGTTCTGACAAGAAGGACATAGTGTTTTTTTCCCTATTAAATCCTTATCTATAAGTAATGAACGTCCACACTTATTGCAAGTAATTGTGAATGTATTTTGATTTTCCATTGTTCATATCAGAATTAATATCCACCACGTTCGTAATTTGCTTTCCACTGAAGCGTTGTCTCAAATGATATATTACGAGTAGAAGGCTTTTTACCATCTTCATAATCAAGCATTTCTTGTGCTTTTAGATTTCCTCTATCAGCTGAAGATTCTAGCCAAATTGCAGCTTGGTAGAATTGTCGATTATTATAATACTTCATTCCTTCTTCATACCATTCTTGTGCTTCTGCTTGTTTTGCTTTAACAAGCATTTCTTGTGCATTTGGATGTCCTCTATTGGCTGATTGTTCAAACCAAGTTATTGCATCACTGAATTGATGTTTGTTATATAATGACATTCCATTTTCGTAATATGTTTGTGCTTCTTGTGCTTGTTTTGCTTGTTTATCTAATGCCTGCTTTTCATCGTCTGTTAAGTTTTCAATTATCGATATCTTGCTTTTATGTTCTGTAATAGATGGTAAAATCCAAAATATAAATAATATACCTATTACAGTGCAGACTCTCATCCACCTTGTGTTTATAAATTTACCAACTAAAGCATTTATGTTTTGTATAGTCATTTTAATTTTTTATTTCTTTACAGATGCTATGTCAAGTTTATTTTGCATATAATTTTTTTATTTTTCAAGCTCCAATTTTCCATGATATAACCTATATTGGATATCTGCACACTTTGCCTGCTGTGGGTTATGCGTAACCATAATGACAGAAATTTTTAATTCTCTCTGAAGATTAACAAACAGTTCAAATACTTGATTGGCAGATTTTTCATCCAAATTACCTGTTGGTTCATCGGCCAAAATTAATGGTGGGTTACCTATTAATGCCCTGGCGATTGCTACTCTTTGACATTGACCACCACTCATTTTCCCTGGATATCTATTAAAAACATTTGAATCTATTTCCTCTTGTGTAAAAATCAATTTAAGAATATCCTCTGCTTCTCCCCTTGCCTTTTTCTTGTCAACACCTCTGATCAACTGTGGTGTCATTACATTCTCAATGGCTGTCAACTCAGGTAGCAGATGATGAGATTGAAATATAAAACCAATTTTTTGGGCTCGATATTTTGCAAGATGCTTATTATCTCTGGATGTGTCAAAGATTGTTCCATCAATTGTCAGGGTACCTGATGTTTGTCTGTCCAGCAGTCCCAATATGTTCATAAAAGTACTTTTGCCACATCCTGACTGCCCACATATTGCAACTAACTTCCCAGATGGCATTTCCCAGTCTATGTCTTTTAAAACCACAAGCGGCTCTCCACCTGCAACAACAAATGATTTTGAGAGCTTTTTACATGAAACAATGTTGTTCATCTGCTATTCCTGTAATTGACTATTCATTCCGTAAATGTTTGATTGGATCACTGTAGGCTATTTGCCGAGATGGCAACCAAGCTGTGATGAAAGAAACAGCTACAAACAATCCGGAGTATAAATAAAGATGCCAGGGAGTGAAGAACAAATGCACCGATGTCTGTGTGCAAAAATTCTTCATCAAGTTTTCCCATGACGGAAGAGAGAGACAGGCAAGAAGAAATCCTGTTACTCCGCCAAGGGATAAAGAAATGACAGAAGCCTTCAAGCAGATTTTCACAAGAATCATCCTCAAAGTCACAACATTGATTCCAATGGCCTGAATAATCGCAAATTGCCTTGTCTTCTCCTGAAGCAACAAAGACAACAATGTTCCAATTCCAATCGCAGACAATATAAGAATTGAAGCAATACCAATAAATGCTATAATTCTGATTCCTCTTAGAAATGGTATTGACGTTTCATTTAACTCAATCCATGATTGTGCCTTGAGTTTATAGTCATTCTCTGCTTTTTTCGCAAATTTATCAGCATTAAAACGGTGTTTTAACGACACATCAATAACAGGAAACCAATTAACTACTTCTCCTCCAATTTTACGTGCGGTTGATTCTTTGGCAATAATCTGCAAGGGGATGCTTTCCTGCCGTGTTACAGATAACGGGTTATTAAGGAAAAAACCAGAATAGCTGATTGTCGCTTTGTACTTTGAATTCTTTGGGTAGATCTCCATGCAACTTGACCGAAATGGCTTTGTTGGCCCATCAGGCATAAAATCCATTCCTTTTCTGTTGAGAATCACCCAATTCAACTGCTCGTCTTCTTTCGGATCCGTGATAATCAAACATGGATCGTCTTCAGGTGAACGTTTCAGACGGTCCCTGTTTATTGAAGAGTATACATTGGCAAGATTAATTGGAGGCCTGTAACCATGGAAATCAAAAGGATACCCTATAATTTGTACATTTTGCTTTCCGCGATAATAAATTTTCCCTTCTTCCCCGATTTTTTCTTCCCTTTCCCTAGTTATTATCAGGCATTCACATTCCGCCAGAATTCCCATATCAGCGGAAGTGACTTCTGAATCTCTTGTGATTGCATTTAAAATAGATTTGCCATCTGTATCCTCCGCTAAAATAATACGTACATGTGGTGACGCATCGGCCATGCTGATTAGCAATATGTTCGAGACATACTCAGTAGCTAAGTATGTATAAACAAACACTATGACGCATACACACATAGCCCCATACAAAATAATCTTTTGTCTTCGAGACAGAAGTCTTTTCGCATATAGTGAGAGGAATGTCATTGTCTTAAGTCCTCTATCGGATCAATCTTGTAAATTCTCTTTGATGACAGCCATGATGATCCTACCGTAACGATGAAAGCCATCATTGCCGTTCCAAACAAAACTAGTGGATTATAATTATATGAAAAATCATCAATAAGAAGTAGGCTGGCTGGTATTTTCAATGGAGTCAAAGGAATTATTTTAAGTAACAATACAGAAAACACAAAACCAATTATTAGAGAAACAATACTGATTACGAACGAAATTACCAGCAATGCTTTTCTCATAATCAATGGTGCCAAACCGAGAGAAAGAAGAAGAGCAAAGTGTGTTTTATAATGTCTTATCAACATGTCAAAACACGCAATGCCAAAAGCAAATGCCAATACAAACAACGAGCAGACGATAGCGGACAGGAAGATATTAACTGTATTAAAAACACTGTCTAAAACTGGTATTGAATCCGCCCAGCAACGTATCCAATAATGTTCTCCCAAGATATTCTCCAGTTCTTGCTTTGCTTGTTTAGGTGTTATTTTCCCAACGCACCTTATTGCAACAGATGTATAATTCTCTTCAGAAAGTATCGCTTTACCATACGTGCTTGGGACTATTAGCATTGATACAGGAAACAATTTGTTTTGATCAAGTATGGATACAATTCTGCATTTTCTTTTCACCCCTTGAAAATCAAGATCAAGAATAGATCCCTCCGTTACTCCAGGATAGATATCCTTAGAAATAATAATTGGAATTTCCTTTGAATTGGAATTGAAATTTATGATTTGTTGCTCCGTCAATTGTTCCAAAACAGGAAAGACACTTTTTTTCTTGGATATATCCAGTGCTAGAAATCTTGTTTTGATTTCAATGTTACCTTCGCGTGATTCTTCGGAAATAATGAATTCTTCTTTTAAAAGTATTGGTTCTATACAAAATTCACTTGTATTATTTTTATGAATAGTTGATATTATTCTACTCACATCATTATTATTTAGTCTTGTTCTTTCTTCAAGTTCATCGGGAAATAAATCATCTAAGTCCTCTTCTCTATCATTGACAAACTTTGGATTGTTAATTATTATAAGATCAGGTTGTGCCGCTAATAATTTTTTAATTAGTCCTAACTTGTAATTAACAAGAATACATTCAAGTGTCAAGAAAATACAAATACCACATGATAAAGTAACAATAACACTACAGAAAGAAATGAATCTCCTTCTAGAGTGATAAGAAATAAAAATTTTCAGTAACTGAGCAATCATTTATCTGTACACTTTCTTGAGTAGGTTAGTCATTAAATCAGCCAGTTGACTTTGTCTATCTCTACCCTCTTTTATTGGAATACTACCAGTATGAGAAGTGTTTTGTCCCTTGGCAGCGTCATAGTAAATAAGTTGTACTTGCATATGTGTTGCATACTCTCTGTAGTTATATACTCCACATATAACACATGAAGCGTCATTTTTTTTATATTTATTTCTTAAAATGTCAAGTTGTTCACGACATAAATTACGAATATCTCCGTCTGGTAGGAGTTTCCTATAAAAACCTAGGACTTGCTTGGCATCCCCCCAATACACATGATTAACACGTGTAGAAGATGATTTCTCATTATATTGGGCTAGCCCGTCCAAAAGTTCCTTTTCGACCCTATGTGAAAAAGTGAACGATTGCTGGATATCATCAGTTCCTTCCACTTTATCTGGGAAAGGTGGCAATACAAGAATTGTGACACATGTTTTACCCTGGGAACTCCGGCCATTATTAAGCACAGCCTTCTTTATTAGATCAAACAATTCACAGCTTGACATGAATACAGATACTATTAATAATAATAAAATTTTAAATAGTGTTTGATTGGACTTTTTCATTATCAATCCTCAGCTCCGTTTTGAAGTCTTTGAAGGAAAACCTTCAGTGCACTGCTTAAAACAACCCCTGTTGTAGCTAAAACAGCCTTTTTATTGTCATACATATCTGCCGCCAATTTTCCGTCTTTCCCTATGGGACGTTCTTGCAATGACGATTTAATAATATCGGCGACAGCATCTTTTACTTTTTCTTCTTGAACACGAGGAGACATATCCTTTGTAAATCCCACTGGTCGAGTCTTGACAACTACATCCTGATCACGGCGATACATCCATCCCATAAAAACCATCCCAGAATCATCCCCCATTGTTGCTCCCCAGATTATAATATTGGTTTTATACTTGGAACAATACTTTCTCAATTCTTCAGTACGCTGTTCATAGGTTTTATCATCAGAAAAATAAAAATCATGAAAAGTGGGGAATTGTTCAGTCGGGATTTTTTGTACGAGTTTTATATGTGAAAATTTAGGAAGTTGACTTACTTCGACAACTCCTTCCTTCATACTATCTGTCAATTTCCGTGAAAACTGCGGTATAATGGCCAAAATTTCTTCTGGAGCTTTAAAGTGTTTGCAGTTGATCACAGACACCTCATATTTTTCATCACCAGAGAAGCTGGTTTGAATCCAACTGACAAGTTGATCATACAGTTTGCAACCAGTTCCACCGAATAGGCACAAAACCAACATCGAAACAAAAATGAAATTACGGCCAAGTCTTCTGAAAAGATTACACATTGTATTACTCCTTATCAGTTTCTTTTTTGAAAACCACGTTAAATGAATCTATTATTAGCTCAAGTTCATTTGGCATTGTAAAAGTTTTGCGCTGTTTAGGGTATGTAAACTTTAAAATTGGTTTTGGTGATTTATCACTTTTTTTGTTGGTGTATGTGTCAGAAATATTGCGAAATACCGCATAGCATATTGTTCCTTTGTCAGAAGATTCTAATTCACGCAAAATTACTGGCAAAGGATCCCCATTCATAACCCAACGAAAAGCAAGACCTTGATCAGGGATAGCCTTTATTGTGGATGCCCATACAGCTATTTGCATAAAAGTGGTTATTGGATCATCTATACCTACCATTAACTCAGATACGTCTTTCTTGCTTTCTTTTAGCCTTACAACCTTACCTTTCCCTATAAATGGTTGTTCTTCAATGGAAACTGTAAGTGTAGAGGTTTGACTTTTACTGACTTTTTCCCCTTTATATTCCATTATACGCGACTCCTCTTCTAGAACACTCCCTAACTCATTCATCAAGGAGCGTATCTGCATAATCGGAAGCCTGTTATTTCCATCGTGAATCTTAACCACTACGCGCCACATAGCCTTGACTTCTTTTTCTTTTACGGCCTTATCATCTTTATTCTTGGTAATTTTGAAAGAAATTGAACTGTCATTTCCTAGAATATTCGGTAATCCAGAAAGAAGAAGATTCCCTTTTAGCTTATACACTGTCTCTTTAGGGATAATCCCATAAAACTCCGCCTCTTTGACATCATTCTTCTTTACTGTATAATCTTCATGTAATTCTTGAGATTGCTGCTCGTTTTTGTTTCCTTGTTTTTGTTCTTTTACTTGTTGAGGATCGCCTTGTTTAGTCTTTATATCTTGTCTTATTGTTTTTTCTCTAAGAAGTTCTTCTTCTGCAACCTTCTTGCCATTATGTTCCACTGATGATTCTTCTTTCTCGACTGCCTTTTTCTCCAAAGACCAGACATGTATAGGAAAACAGACAATTGATAATACAATGACGACAAGTATTTTAGTTTTCATTTTTTCTTCTTATTGATATATATTCGTTTAGCTTAAGATTTATCTACCAGTTACTAGTTACTATCTTCAACAATGACAAAAGAGAACAACGGTTATGGCACACATGTGGCTGTCCCTGCGGGCTGTCCATTCTTGTCATTGTACCAGATGGTATTGCCCTGACGTGTTGCAGAGCCTGTTGTATTTCCATTCCTGTCCTTGTACCAGATTGTGTTGCCTTGCTGAACGGCTGAGCCTGCTGGATTACCATTTGCATCATTGAACCATGTGGTGTTCCCCTGCTGTGTCATGCTGCCAGCCGATGTTCCATTTGGTTTGATCAACCATGTGGTGTTCCCATTTTGTGTCGCACTTCCTGCCGTGGTGCCGTCAGGCTTTGTCATCCACAATGTGTTTCCCTGCCGTGTCGCACTTCCAGCAGAGGTACCATTGGCATTAGTATGCCAGACTGTGCCATTCTGCTGAGGAATGACCTTGGGGTGCTGTTGAGTGTTGCTTTGTTGGGGAACCTCATTGCTCCATGTGTTTCCGTTGTTTGGCTTGTTGTCATTGTTCCCCCAGATCCATTGGGCCTGCAAAACAATTTTGGAAATAATACAAAACAATATCAAAAATATAATTTTACTTTTATAATTCATTTTTTCCTTCAGTGATTATGATTATTTATTATTATGTTATCAGCAGGCCTCATGCCACTGAATTTCAATTCTACGCAATCATTTTTGACTTGAGAATTAAATGTATCTGATTTTAGAAACAACAAAGCTCTATTAATATTTTCATGCTTTGAGTTTATATTTTTGCATAAGTTTTCAAATTTATATTTTACTACACATTCACAATTATTACCCTTACAAACTTCAATCTTTGTATTTTCAAAGAATGATAAATATTCTCCATTTTTACTTGTTCTATGCCATTTATATTTATTTTTTAAAGCCTTTTTCCAAAATTTTATCGGTTCAATTGTATCAACTAAATCAAGTAAGAAGAGTAAAGGATATTCGTTATATGTAATTGGAGATTTTCTATAATCACCTTGTTTTGGTAAAACTAAACCTTCAAGTCCTAATACTTTATATTTTTGATCACATTTATCATTTAGTGAGAACCATACATTATGAGCAATAATTGCTTCAACACAAGGCACAATAAAATTTTCAAATATCACAGGCCCCCACCATAGATTATTAACTAATTTTACTTGTCTATTATCATTACAATTGTTATAATGTTTTTTCTTCATATAATCATATAATCTCAATCCTCCAGCAATTCCATGGTCAATACAAATATCCTCATATAATCTTTTAGATAATAATCTTAATTTATAATATTTTTTATAGTTTTCTTGTATAGAATCTGGGATATTATTATCTATCTTCAGTTTTGGACAGGATATCTCCTTAACAATATACTTGCATATTCTTTCTATTTTTTGTATCTTATGAGAGACTCTTTTTGTCTGTATAAATCTAACTTCTCTTTTGAAGCCTCTTTTCCTCTGAACAAAATATTGAGATAATAAGCTATCATGTAAGTCCTCATATATATATCCAACATCATGATATAAACAGGTCAAAAACCATAAATATAAAAATTTAATTCTTTCTATACTCCTTGTTTCGTCTTCTACTCTTTCATTCTCACATTTATAAGTATCATCTTGTTCTTCTGCCTTTTTGATGTATCTATCTATCTTCTTGCCGAATGCTACTTGTAAAAATGGTAATTGGTTATAAAGATATACTCCCAACAGGAAGGATGATCTCATATGCTCAAAACGCATTTTATCTAGATACCTAATAATATCCTCTTCTAATGCTTTTTGTCCTTGTGAAAAATAGTGCTTTATGAATTCTTCTGCACTATTATCTTTATTTATTCCAATATAATATGAATCATTGTAATAATAACAATTTGTTGTTTTTTTACTTAAATCAAGAATGTCTATATAAATGTCTTTTAATGTACACATAGTTTATTTATATTTTCTTAGTATTATTTTGTTAAATATTGGCACAAAAAAAACGGGGCGCCTCCATTCCGTGATTCTCCGAGGTTTAGGACGACCTGCATGAAAGCACGAAAGGAGACGCCCACAAGGGGTGCCCCTGCCGTGTGCTTTCATGCGATTGTTCTGAAGGTCCTAATTTCGGAGAATCACAAAGCACAGACACTGTCCG
>JAEEGL013256483.1_pt1 | contig 12267 bp, 8 predicted proteins | sample 9134231 | NCBI WGS metagenome assembly JAEEGL01 (sample SAMN16246548, study PRJNA631951) | gut metagenome | biome: gut microbiome; feature: rumen; material: fiber-attached | host: Bos | place: Iran: Karaj | collected 2018-10 | reverse complement strand
TTAAAGGACGGGAGCGGGACCTGTGTCCCGCCCCTTTTGTATCACCGAAATATGTCGAGGAAAAGAAAATGACACAGATACCCGTTAATCCCAATGCCACGGAAAGTGCGAAAAAACTTCTGACCCTTCTTTGCGATACTGCTGGGAAAGCCATCATCACCGGGCAGCATACCCAGACCAATTACATGGAAGAAACGGTCTATATTCATGAAAAGACAGGCAGATATCCCAAACTCAGAGGCTTTGAACTGTTGGCCTATTCTCCCAATATCAATTATGAGGGAGCATCTTTTGAATGCCTCAAGGAGATCTATGATAACAGGGGCACCCTGGACACCGCCATGAAATGGGCGAAGGAGACCGGAGGCATCCTGACCTTTACCTTTCACTGGTTTTCCCCTCTCGGAGGAAGTGATAAGAGTTTTTACGCGGAACATACGGATTTTGATCCGACCCTGATCCTTACCGAAGGCACCCCGGAGAGGAAGGCGTTTTATCATGATATGGATGTCATCGCCTCTCTCCTCAAACCTTTCCTGAAAGAGGATATTCCCATTCTGTGGAGACCCTTTCACGAGTCGGAAGGCACCTGGTTCTGGTGGGGCTCTAAAGGGCCCGGGGTCGCATGTGAGCTTTACAGACTCATGTATGAGCATTTCACGGCACTGCATCACCTGGACAACCTTCTCTGGGTATGGAACTGTCCTTTGAAGGAAGCCTATCCGGGAGACGAATATGTGGACGTGGTGAGCAGGGATATCTATCTGCCGGAATACCGGTCCACGGATTACGGAGAGGAATACCGGGAACTTGTGGCAAACACAAGCAAAAACAAGGTTGCAGCCCTGGCGGAGATCGGTTATCTGCCGGATCTTTCACTGCTTGAGGGATCAAGGGTTCCCTGGGCCTATTTCATGACCTGGTCCAGGGAGTTTATCATCGGAGAGCAGTATAACACCGTATCCCGCCTGCGGGAGGTGTACGGCAGCACTTACGCGGTATGCGAAGGCGATTCAAAGCGGAGGTAGGGATATGACAGAATTAAAATGTCCACACTGCGGTCAGGTATTTACCGTTGATGAAAGCGAACTGGATTCCATCATAAGACAGATCCGGGACGGAGAGTTTGCCCATGATCTGGAGGAACGGGTTGCGGAAGCCGTTCATGCCCTGAAGGAAAAGCACGAGAGCGAACTGCGGGCAAAGGAAGCGGATATCAGACTGAAGACCGGGAAGGAGCACGAAGAGGAGATCCGCAAACTGCAGGAGGAACTCAGGAAGGCCGAACTGTCCAACAGGGATCTTATGATGAAGATCGAGCAGAACGAGAGTCTTCAGGAACTGGCAGTACGTAAAGCCGTTGACGAGGTCAAAGAGGAGAAGCAGGATCTTGAGCGGAAACTCGTTTCGGAAAAGGAAAAGCACGATGTCATCGTCGCCGAAAAAGATGCTCAGATCGAATTCTATAAGGATCTGAAGAAAAAGATGTCCACCAAGATGGTGGGAGAGACTCTGGAACAGCATTGCGAGATCGAATTCAACAAGCTGCGGGCAACAGCCTTTAAAAATGCATATTTCGAAAAAGACAACGATGCCCGTACGGGAAGCAAGGGGGATTTCATCTTCCGGGAGAAGGATGAATACGGGAACGAGATCGTATCCATCATGTTCGAGATGAAGAACGAACAGGATGAGACAGCCACCAAACACAAAAACGAGGACTTTTTCAAGGAACTGGATAAGGACCGGAAGGAAAAGAACTGCGAATATGCGGTGCTGGTGTCTCTTCTGGAGGGTGAGAGCGAGCTGTATAATGCGGGGATCGTGGACGTTTCCTACAAATATGACAAGATGTATGTGGTCAGGCCTCAGTGCTTTATCCCCATCATAACCCTGCTCCGCAATGCCGCCATGAACGCTCTGGCCTACAAGCAGGAGCTGGCCCTTCAAAGGAATCAGAACATCGATATCACCAACTTTGAAGAAAATCTTTTAAAGTTCAAGGATGACTTCGGCAGGAATTATTCTCTTGCCCACGATCATTTTGAAAAGGCCATCGATGAGATCGACAAGACCATCTCTCATCTGGAAAAGGTGAAAAAGGAACTGCAGGGATCCGATAATCAGCTTCGGATCGCCAACAGTAAGGTGGAGGATGTGTCGGTAAAAAAACTGACAAAGAATAATCCCACCATGCAGGAAAAGTTCAATCAGATCCGTGGAGGATCATGACGGGGATGATGACGAAGACGACGAAGAGGGTGAGGAAGAAGCGGAGTGATTTCGGAAGGAAATTAAGAAACGGTTAAGAATTAAACAAGAACCGGGTTAAGACTTGCCGCGGGGTCATGGTTTATAACTAAGATAAGCCAAGGCCCTGCGGCATTTTTTCGGGGGCCGGGGCCGGAACGGAAAAGATGAGTGATCATAAGGGAGAAAAGAAGATGAGTTTTCTGAACAAAAAGACGGTTTCCATCATTGCGGCCCTCTGTGTTTCCGCAGTAGCTGTGGGCGGATTGTCCATGCATGCCAATGCGGCCATGAAGGTTAAGACATTTACGGTGAGCAAAGGAAGCCTTATCAAGAATGCGGAGATCAACGGGAACGTGGTATCCGACAGAATACAGTCCGATTACGCGGATATCGACGGAAAGATCCAAAAGGTCCATGTAAAGGAAGGGGATTTTGTGAAGAAGGGAGATCTCCTGATCTCCTATGATACGGAGGAGATCGACAGGATGATCGCACTCACCGGATATTCGGTACAGGAGGCCATGGGCGGATATGACAATGTGATCCAGTCCGGCGGACGCAGTGCGGGCCTTTATCAGGAGGCAAAAACAACACTGGCACAGCTTGACGAACAGATCGCCCTGACCCAGGCGGTGATCGATATCAATCAGAATGCGCTGTTGGAACGGAGAGCGGCCCTTGCCTCGGAGGGAGCAAAGCTTCAGGTTTCCCTCATCGACTGGGCGGATAAGCCGGATTCGGATGAGTTCGAGAATCTTCAGAAACTGGCTGCGGAAAACGAATATGCCCAGCAGAGCGACAGTAAGATCGTGAAGCTTCAGGAGGATATCAATCTTCTGACCGCACAGCTTGCGGGCTATAAGGAAAAACGGGCGGAAATGGTATCCCAGAAGGCTACGGGATACGCGGGGATCCTGACCAAGGGCACGAAGGAACAGATCGAAGCTTCCAGGAACGCCAAGGAGCTTTCTTCCTCCGAACTCATCGCCCGTTATGAGGAGGCAAAGGAAGGCATCCGTGCAGACTTTGATGGTGTCGTGACAAAGATCGGAGTCTGTGAAGGGGAATCCGTGGGTAAGGGAGCGCTTCTGCTCACCGTGGAATCCGCTGAGGACGTGGTGATCAAAATGAGCGTTAATAAATATGATATTATGGAAATGGAAGTGGGACAGCCTGCGGAAATGACCATGAAGAATAAAAAGTACACCGGTAAGGTATCCAGGATCGAGCATATGACCGGGTCCGACGAATCTTCCAATGTGAATGTGGAAGTGAGACTTGATGAACCCGATGAGAACATCATCCTCGGCTTCGAGACCAAGGTGAAGGTCAATACCGCCTCCCTTGAGGATGCCATGGTGGTGCCGCTGGATGCTCTTGGTCTTGACGGAGAATCCGAGTACGTGTTTGTCCTGGATGACAAAAAGGCGGTAAAGAAGTTTGTACAGACCGGCATCAGGAATGACGACGATGCCCAGATCCTCTCCGGCATCGAACCGGGAGATACGGTGATCTGGAATGATGATACGGATCTCGAGGACGGCATGGAAGTACGTTTCGAGTAATAGGGATATAGGACAAAAACAATGGCAGATACGGAAAAAAGACAGATACTTACGGTGAAGGACCTTTCCAAGACCTTTTCCAACGATTCGGTTCAGCAGCATGTGTTGAAAAACCTGAACCTGTCCATCTACAAAGGGGATTTTACGGTGATCATGGGAAACTCCGGTTCCGGGAAAAGTACCCTGTTATACGCCCTTTCCGGCATGGACCGGCCAAGCCTTGGCACCATCACCTATTTTACCGGAGAAGGAGATGACATCAGGGAGACCGAGATCTCAACCTTCAACAACGATAAACTGGCCGTGTTCCGGCGGGAACATGTGGGGTTTGTCTTTCAGCAGAATTACCTGAACGACAGTATGAGCGCCCTGGACAATATCATGGTCTGCGGCCTTTTGAAACAGAAGAACAGGAAGGCCCTTGCCCAAAAGGCAAAAGAACTGCTTTTACGGGTGGAGATCGGAGAAGGGGATTATAAAAAATTTCCCACCCAGCTCTCCGGTGGACAGCAGCAGAGAGTTGCGGTGGTCCGGGGGGTGATCAACAGTCCGGAGATCCTCTATGCGGATGAGCCCACAGGCGCTTTGAACTCCCAGAATACGGAGAATGTGCTGGATATCTTATCCGATCTTAATCATGAGGGCCAGAGCATCGTCATGGTAACCCATACGGTGAAGGCGGCAGAGCGGGGTAACAGGATCATCTACCTTGCGGACGGCGTGATCTCCGACGAGATCGATCTGGGACCTTATTGCGGCGATTATAAGGACGAGAAGAATCCTTCCCTCAATGAAGCCCGGGAACGCCATGCGAAACTTAAGAACTTCCTCCAGGATATGGGGTGGTAGGAATGTACAGATACTTTTTTATCGCAAAAAACAATATGAAGAAACAGAAAGGGGATATGATCACCTTTTTTCTCCTGATCATGCTTTCCGCCCTTCTGATCTTTTTGAGCCTGTCTTATATTACCGGTATGGGGGGTGTCCTTGAGGATGTCTATCAGAGGATCAACGGAACGGACTTCCTGGTGATCACCGGTAACGATCCCGTATCGAAGAACAAGACGGCGGATATCATCAACGGGAATCCCGCCACCGGAGATTACGAGATCACGGAGGGGCTTAGCGGAACTGCCAAATACGGACACCCCGGAGATAAGGAACTGACGGAATACGGATTTTTGTTCTATTCCTATGACCGGGATATCAGGATCCAGAAGATCAGCATTCCCACCGCCGGTTTTCACGGTAAGGATGTGGTCCTTCCTTCTTCCAGAGCGGTGGAATACGGCATCGGTGATCTGTTCCGGGTAAAGATCGGAGATAACGTCTACGATCTGACCGTGGCGGGATATGCCGAGGATACCCTTTATTGTTCTCCCATGAACATGGGGGTCTACGTGCTCTATGTATCGGAAGATCTTTATGAGGACCTGAAGTTTGAAAATCCCGTAGCGCTGGAGGAACGGGCATTCCATAAGGTAAGATTGAGCAAGGCGGCGAAGAAGAGCCATACGGACCCGGATGTGATCTCGGACGGGATCTTCTCCGAGTTTTCGGACTGGTATGCGGATTATCTGATCGATCATCCGGAACATGTGGGCGGGATATACAATGCAGTGACCTATCAGATGCTGAAAGGAGCCGGCATGATCCTTCCCATGATGTTTATCGCCATCGTATTCGTGTTTGCCCTGATCATATTTATCATTGCCATGGTGATCATCCATTTCAGCGTAAAGAACTTCATCATGACTAACATGAAGAACACCGCCATTATGGAAGCCAGCGGTTATACGGTACGGGAACTGGTGATCATATTGCTGGTACAGCTTTTATCCGTGACTTTTATCGGTGGTCTTGCAGGTTCTTTCCTGGGGGCAATTCTGGTAAACAGACTGGGTGTCATTATCCTCATGACTCTGGGACTCTTCTGGAACAGGCCTGTCAATTGCCTGATCATTTTCGGGACTGTAGGGGGACTTATGCTCATCGTTTCCCTGCTCACTCTGTTCATCGCCCGGGATTACCGTAAGACCACTGTGCTGGAGGCACTTCGGGGCGGGATCAATGCGCACAACTTTAAAAAGAATCATTTTCCCTTTGAAAAGAGTGTCTTCAATGTACCCCTTACCCTGGCTCTGAAGGAAACCTTCGGAAGATTCAGGAGCCAGCTGGGGATGATCTTTATCGTGGCGATCCTGACCATCTCCACGGTGATCGGCTTCGGAATGTCGGACACCTTTTCCGATCGGAGGAGCATCATGAATATGGCCGGATACGATACGGTGGACGCCGAGGTATCCGGAGACAGAATGATGGAAAAGGCCCTTTCCTCCATGACCACGGTATCCTATGTGTACGGGGAGGTCTGGGACGGCCTGAACTATACATCCCGGAAAGTGCGTAAATCTCAGGCCATCTCCACACGCTGCTTCACCGATTCCTCCCTGGTGAACGGACTGAGTATCGCGGAAGGAAGAATGCCGAAACACGGGAATGAGATCATGTTTGCCACCAATGCCGCAACAAGAATGAAAGTATCGGTGGGAGATGCGGTAACCATCAAAAAGGGATCCCGGGAGGAGTCCTATATTGTTACCGGCCTTTGTCAGACCATCAACAATCTCGGCATGATGGCCTATCTGACGGTGGAGGGGATGGAAAAGATCTCCGGCAGGGTTGACCGTTTGGGGTATGAGGTGTTCCTGAAAGACGGTTATCGTCTGGAAGATTTCATAAAGGAGTTCCATGAACAGTATCCGGATGAAGAGGTTGTGGATTTCGAACAGGTGACGGAGCAGATCGTTGGATTGGTAAAGAGCGGGATCAAAGCCGTAGCGATCCTCATAGCGATCCTTACGGTTGTCATTGTTGCCTTTGTGGAATCCCTGATCATCCGGACTCAGATCACCCGGTCCTGGAGAGACCTGGGTGTGAGCAAGGCCCTGGGTTACACTTCGGGACAACTTATCGTACAGACCATGCTTTCCAATATGCCCTCCGTCCTTATCGGGGTGGGGATCGGACTTGCCGCTTCCGGTTTTTCCGGGGATAAGGTGATGAAATTCATGTTCTCCATCTTCGGGTTCAGGAAGTCCCCCTTCTTTATCCTTCCCGCTTCCTATGTGTATGCCATGATCATGATCATTACCATCGCCATGGGAACCTCCGCTCTGATCGGAAGGAGGATCAGAAAACTGGAGTCCGTAAAGATGATCACGGAAGAATAAATGTGGTACAATGGATCCTGTCATGCATTATCATTGTCTGATCGTTGACGACGAGATCGAACTTGCCAAAATGACGGCGGAATATTTTGAGATGTTTGAGGTCTCCACCCGGTATGTCACCGGGGCGGAGGCCTGTTTGCGGTTCTTTGAGGAGAACAGTGCGGATCTTGTTCTGCTGGACATCAACCTGGGGGACGGACTTGGGTTCGATGTATGCAAAAAACTGCGGGAAACCTATGAGATGCCCATTCTTTTTATCAGCGCACGGCAAAGCGATGACGATGTCCTCATCGCATTGTCCATCGGGGGCGACGATTATGTGAAGAAACCCTACAGTCTGTCCGTCCTTCTTGCCAAAGTAAAGGTGATCCTGAAGCGAATCGCAGCGCAGGGGGCAGGTGTTGGGAAGACGGAATCCCCGGGAACCGGAGAGGATCCGGATCTTATCGACTTTCATCTGGATCCCGACACCATGTCCGTAGTGGTGAAGGGCAGGACGGAAACCCTGAAAGCAAAGGAATATGCACTCTTAAAATGTCTCTACGACCACCATGATACCATTGTAAAGAAGGAAGCGCTCTTTGAGGAAGTCTGGGGAGATACCTTTTTCGGCGACGGAACCCTGAATGTACATATCCGCAAACTCCGGGAGAAACTGGAAGAGGATCCCAATGATCCCGATCTGATCCGGACCGTATGGGGGACCGGGTATTATCTGAAACTGAAAAAGGAAACATAGTCCATGCAGATCAGAAAAATCGCCCTAATCTATACCTTTTTCATGATATTGTCACTCTTTGTGTTTCTGTCCATCGACAGACGTGCCTCCTTTGAAAAGAGAGATGTGGTCTATTACAACGATCTGCTGAATCGGATCGAAGCGGATCTGTCCGGAGGCAGGGACACCCGGGAGATCGAAAAGGAATACGGATGTACCCTGGTCATGTCCAAGCGCCTGGATGACCCGGAACTCATCACGTTGTACCGGGATGAGGCTTTTGTACTGGATCTGTCGGTTGACGGGGAATATGTGGGGAAGGTGGCCTGGAGGGACAGGATGGAGCGGTATGAAACTTTCGGACACCGGTTCCTCACGGCTTCCGTTGTCATATGGATCCTCACCCTCACCCTGGGATATCTTCTTCTTTTGGCCGTATATATATCTTATGTGCAGCCGGTCCGTGATCTGAAAGGCTTTTCCGAGGAACTTGCCAGGGGAAATCTGGAAGCTTCTCTTCCCATCCGCCGGTACAATCTCTTCGGTGATTTTACGGAAGCCTTTGATATCATGCGGGAAGAGCTGAAGCGGGCCCAGAAAAAACGTATGGAGGCCGAGATCGCCAGAAAAGAGCTGGTCTCTTCCCTGAGCCATGACATCAAGACCCCGGTGGCCGTCATCGAAGCAACCTGTGAGGTCCTGGAAGAAAAGAGCAGGAGAAGTCTTGAGAAGGATGATTTCCGGGATCCCCGGGAAAAAGCGGAATGGACGGATATGGCCGGAAAGATCCGCACGATCTCCCTGAAGGCAGGAACCATCGGAAGGATCCTTACGGATCTGATGCATTCCAATCTGGAAGATTCGGAAAAGGCCCAGGTGACTCCGAAAGAGGAATATGCTTCCGTTATCGGAGAGATCTTCAGAAAAAATGCCAATTTCGGCAATATCTCCCTGAAGGATCCCGTTCCTCAATGCCTGGTATATATGGACAGTGCCAGAATGGAACAGGTCATCGATAATGTGGTGGGCAATTCCGTGAAATACGGATGCTCGAAGATCGAAGTGTATTTTTCGGAAGTGAAGGATATGCTCATGAGTGACGGATCCCTGGGGAATTTTATCCGGATCCTGATCAAAGACGACGGACCCGGGGTGGACGAAGAGGATCTTCCCCTGATCGCTCAGAAATACTATCGTGGAAAGAATGCGTCGGAGGCACCGGGATACGGCCTTGGCCTTTATCTTGTGAAGGATTACATGCAAAGACAGGGCGGAGATGCGGAGTATTACAATGATCGCGGCTTTACCGTATCATTGATGTTAAGAAAGGTTTGAAATATGGTAAATAAAAGGATATCTTTACTGCTTCTTGCAATGATACCCGTGATGAGCGGATGCATGAGAGGCTTTCCGGATGATGCGGGCATGGAGGATTTCCGTACAGATACGGTGAGTGAAACTCCGGCCGGGGAGGAAGAAACGGGAAAAGAAGAGCCGCTTTCCGGAGAGGGTACATCTGATGAGACGGTTTCATCCGAAGGGCAGGAGCCGGAGGAAGAAGGAGAACCGGGATCCGCGGGAGATAGCAGGGAGTGGGAACTGAGTGAAGGGATCAAACTCCCGAATCTCATGATCAGTGACTATCATATTCCGGAAAACGATGCCCTTTCCTTTGTTTATGACATGGGCGTGGGGATCAATCTCGGGAATACCTTTGATGCATACAATGACGGAACCCTGTCGGATGAGATGTCCCTTGAGGAATACTGGGGCAACCCCGGGACCACCCGGGAGATGATAAGGGATATCCGCTCATACGGCTTTGATACCCTGAGGATCCCCGTATCCTGGCATAATCACGTGAGCGGGGATTGTGAGATCTCAAAGCAGTGGCTTGACCGGGTAAATGAAGTGGTTGATTGGGCTCTGGAGGAAGATCTTCATGTGATCATCAATATCCATCACGACAATCATCCCGAAGCCGGGGGTATTTATCCGGATGAAGCTCATTTTGAACAGTCAAAACATTATGTGGAACGGATCTGGTCCCAGCTTTCGGAACGGTTCCGGGACTATGATGACAGGCTGATCTTCGAATCCATGAACGAACCCCGGCTTGTGGGAACGGAATATGAATGGTATGTGGACGGAAACGGCGGATGTGACGAGGCAATGGAATGCATCAACCGTTTAAACCAGGCCTTTGTGGATACCGTAAGATCTTCCGGCGGGAACAATGTAACCCGGTATCTCATGTGTCCGGGATATGATGCATCTCCCGAAGGGGCGCTGCATGAGAAGTTCAGGCTCCCGACCGACATTCCGGAAGCGGATAACAGGATCATGGTCTCGATCCATGCCTATACGCCTTACGGGTTTGCCCTGGAATATCCGGGTACCGGGGATTTTTCCGCTGTGAACAAGGATGATACGAAAGAGATCAACGCCTTCATGAACAAACTCTACAATGTTTATGTAAGTAACGGGATCCCCGTTGTGATCGGTGAATTCGGGGCCAGGGACAAGGGCGGGAATCTTCAGTCCCGGGTGGATTACTGTGCCTATTATGTACGGGAAGCAAGATCCTGCGGGATCTCCTGTCTGATGTGGGATAACAACCTGTTTTCCGGAAGCGGAGAGAATTTCGGGGTTTATAACCGGAGAGAACCGGAGAAGACCTTAACGGATATCATAGCGGCGCTTCAAAGATACGCCTATTAAGGCGCGTCCCGGGCAAACGTGTATCCGCATGGGTTCTAAACACTCTGTTCGTAGATCTCCGGTGCGTAGGTGCGGTCCTGGCACAGCAGCCGGTATTCGCCGGGGGTGCAGTTCTTGATCCGCTTGAAGATCCGGTTGAAGGTGGAAATGCTGGAAAAACCGGATTGCAGAGCCACCTCCGTGATGGGAGTGTTCACCTGGGAGAGAAGCTGTTCGGAAGCTTTGATCCGGCGGGCGATGAGGTAATCGTAGAAGTTGCTCCCCGTATATTCCTTGAACAGCCTTGAAAAGTGATATTTGGAAAAACCGCTGTGGGAAGCCACGCTTTCCAGGGTGATGGCTTCCGTATAATGGGTATCGATATAGTCGATGGCATCCTGAAAACGGTGAATGTGCTTGCGGCGTTTCGGGTCAGTATCCGACAGGGTGCTCCGGTTCACCTGGTAGCGTGCGATGGTCACAAGGGTCTGGAACAGGGTGGCATAGATGGAAAACTCGGAAAATTCCGAATTGTTGAAATATTCCGTGATGATGCTGATGAAACTGTCATAGATCTCCGGATAGATGGAAGGTGTGGTCTCAGGTGTGATGTACATACAGTTTTCGATGACCGCATGCATGCCGGAATATCCCCGGATCTTGGAAATGGAACCGATGCCGAAGAGCAGGATGAACCGGCTTCCGGATTCCGGAGCGCTGATACTGTGGGACTCGCCGGAGGGAATGATCAGGATGTCTCCGGGCAACAGATGATAGTGTGTCGCCCCCACTTCCACGTCATAGTAGTTTTCCATAACGATGATGATCTCGAAGGCATTATGCCAGTGAGGCCGGTAATCCTCATATTCCACATTCCGCCAGATCCGCATGTAACTGTTATCGGGAAAGATGGCCGTCTCTTCCCGGGAACGCAATACACGCCCGTTCCAGTCGGCATTCTTGCCGCCGTAGTAATCCAGTTTCGGTTCTCTGATATTCTGTCTGCTCATATATTGTTTCCGAAGCCTCTCTTCGTATCCGCAATTATTGCTCGCCGATATTCTACACTAAATGTGGGTTTTATGCCATTATTAATGGAATAAAAGGAACATTTTGTGAAAAGTAAATAAAATTCTTGCAGTTTTTTTGACGATGTATCGCAACAAATAAGATAAAAAAAGCAATATATGATAAGTGAAAAGCAAAAAGAGACATTAAACTAATAGTTGATATGCTATCCCATGGCATGACTGTATTTTGTTGGAGATCCCAAAGATGAATAAGACCGCGAAAAAAATCCTGATCACTGTTCTGGTACTGGCAGCATTCGTTGTATTATGCGTGCTTTTGTCCATGCGTGCAGTCGATGATTTCCATGAGAAATATGAGGGAACGGATCTGAGCAGGGATGTGGCCGGGATGGAGCGTATCGGAACTTATTCGGGTTATCTTACGGATCATTCGGATGCCGCAGCCTATGACGGAGATGCGGTTGACGTGGATCTTTTTTCTTATGAGGCCGAAGGCAATGTTTCCGTAGTGGAAGAGGAGGGCGAAAAAGGCCTGCTTACGGAGATCGATTCCCTTGTCACCTTCAAAGTCGATGTACCCAGGACCGGTCTCTATACACTGTATACGGAATATTTCCTGCCGGAATCCCGGGGCGTGCCCGCGGAACGCGCGGTCTATATCAACGGAGAGATCCCTTTTGAGGATGCCCGGAATATCACCTTCACAAGAATGTGGAAAGACGGCGGCGATGTCCGCATCGATAATCAGGGCAACCAGATCAGGC
>JAEEGL012233836.1_pt1 | contig 12267 bp, 7 predicted proteins | sample 9134231 | NCBI WGS metagenome assembly JAEEGL01 (sample SAMN16246548, study PRJNA631951) | gut metagenome | biome: gut microbiome; feature: rumen; material: fiber-attached | host: Bos | place: Iran: Karaj | collected 2018-10 | reverse complement strand
TGATTATCAGGTAGATTATGTTTACCCCCAGGATAACTCCAACCGCAGTGACTGCTACAAATTCAGTCTGATGCCGGTCAAGAGGTTGAAAAAGACGGAGAAGGGGGTTGTAGAGGTGCCGATGGTTCACACATTTTCTATCTCTTCGTCCGATCCTTTTAACCTGAGAATCTGGAATTACTCCGATGAGGATCTGGAGAAAGCCCGCCACGGGTATGAACTGCCTGAACGTGATTATCTGAACATCAACATTGACTCAGAGATAATAGGCGTAGGCGGAAACGATGCGTGGGGCGCCAGGACCGAGCCTCAGTACATCCCGTCGGCCAAGGAGCCCCACAGTCTCACCTTCACCATCCGTTTGGAATGATATAGGATTCTTAGACTAAACTCAATTCAGATATTTCAGAAGCAAAATCTTTCATAGATTTCTCAATGCGGCTAGCAGTTCGCTTGGAGGGATGCCTTACGCCCGTTACATAATGACTTAACTGGCGTTGATTGATGCCAGTTATGCGTTCCAATCCTGCAAGAGAGAATGCGTATGAGTAGTAGCTTAAGAATGAAGCTACATCGTATTGGAATACGAACTTGATATTGGGAAAAGTTTTGCCTTCAGATGCGTAGATTCTTTTAATGTCTTCTACACCTTCCATGAAATCATTCTCGGTTTCACGTGCTGTTTTACCTTCACCTATGCAACCAAATTCACAATTGTTGCTGGAGATATAGGCTGAGTAATCACCCTTAACACCCCTTTCTATTGTTACTTTTACCGTTTTCATCGCTGATTATTTTAGTCCTGCATCTTTTAAAATACTCTTTAACGTTCCTGGTTTAACCTCCTCTGATTTATGATGACTGGTTTGGAAATATCTACCCGTTATTGGACTAAACCAAGTTGGATGTCTTCCATTTTCATCACATAATCTGCAACCCGCTTTCTTCAATAAGCGTTCAAGTTCATTGTATTTCATCGCAAAGATAGTAATTTTAATACCAAACAATCAATTTATTCTCATAAATAGTCTCATTGTCTGTTTCAAACAAGGTTGCAAACAAGACTGTTATTATCACAAAGATACAAATCAAGAATCAACAATACAATATTTTGAAGGGGTAATGACCAGTCTATTGAATTGTTATTTGTTTTTTTCAGTATTCATTTATAATTTTGACTTTGGTTTTGGAGAAAAAACTGAAGCAGATATAAATAAGCGTATAGCTATTTCCCTATTTAGAGAATCTGGATAATTCACAAACAGTTAGGAACAATGGTGCACTCTCACTTTGACTATAATATGAGCAAGGCTCACACTATAGTGTTCTGAGTGAGGTTTGCATAAAATATAAACCACAGTTAGTTGTTGCTGGGCCCTCTGGAGAAGAACATTTATGTGGACTCACTTTTTCTCTAAAAGGTTTCTTCATTTGCACAACTGAAATATATTATAAGCTTATGAGAATAAAGTATTTTGTTTTGTCTGTTGCTTTAATCTTTTGTCTTGATTCTATTGCACAATCTGTAGTTGTTGATGGGATTACTTATAGTATCACCTCTTCAATCAATAAAACCGTTTCAGTTACTGCTAGTACTGGAGATTCTAACGAGATCGTAATACCATCCGTTGTTACTATTGATGATGAGGAATATAAAGTAACAAGTATTGGAGGTAATGCATTTTATAATTGCAAGAGTTTGACGAAGATTGCAATTTCAGATGGTGTGACAAGTATTGAAGGAAGCTCATTTTATGGTTGTTCAGGCTTGAAAACAATTTCAATTCCTTCAAGTGTTTCATACATTGGCAATTATTCCTTCATTGGATGTAGTAATGTTGATACGCTGTTTTGGGATTCCAATATGAACCCCAATTATATAACTCAATACTGTAATAATAGTTTAGGATGTGTAGTCTTTGGATCAAGTGTGACGACCATCGGTTCTTCAGCTTTTTCTGGTTGTAAGTGTTTGACAGATATATCGATTCCAGAAAGAGTAGAAAGTTTGGGCGGAAAGGCTTTTTCTGGTTGTACGGGTTTGAAAGAGTTTAGAATTACAAACAGTGTGATAAGCATTGGAAAGGATGCTTTCAACGGGTGTAAGAATATTGAAACAGTTTTTTGGGACTCAGATATATCTCCAAATATAATTACACAAAATTGCAAGATGAACTTGAAAAGCATAGTGTTTGGCTCAAATATGACAACCATAGGAGAATCTGCTCTTTCTGGTTGTACTGGTATTAACGAGATTATAATTCCACAAAATATAAAAAATATAGGAAATGACGCACTCTCTGGTTGCATTGGCTTAACATCCATTTCTATTCCTAAAAGCATATTAAGTATTGGAAATAATGCATTCAATGGATGTTATAATATAGATTCCTTGTTTTGGGATTCAGATGTTAATCCCTATATACTAACACATTCTTGTAATGACATTTTAAAGAGCGTTGTTCTAGGGAATAATGTTACTACTATCGGACAATCTGCATTTTTGAATTGTTCAACTTTAACGACAATCACGATTCCAGAAAGGGTGACAAGTATTGGTGCAAATGCATTTCAAGGGTGTACAGGGTTGACAGAACTAATTATCCCAGATAGTGTTATAAGCATTGGTGTAAATGCTTTCTCTGGTTGTACTAGTTTGGCAGAGATTATTATTCCAGATAATGTGTCAATAATAGGAAGTGGTGCTTTTTATCACTGTACGTCTCTTTCATCAATCCTTATACCTAAAAGTGTGTCTATTATAGAGAATAATGTATTCTCTGGCTGTTCAGGGTTAACAGAACTTGTTATTCCAGATAGCGTGATAAGTATTGGAAGTGGTGCGTTTTATGGTTGTTCTGGATTGAAATCTTTTGTCATTCCAGAGAATGTAAAAGCTATTGGTGGCTTGTATTATGGAAGTGAAGGGGCGTTCTCAAATTGTAAGCAACTGAAAACTATTAATATTCCTTCAAAAGTAACTATTATTGGAAATAATACATTCTCAGGCTGTGATAGTTTAACCAAGATTATTATTCCTGAAAGCGTGACAAGTATTGGAGAACGCTCTTTTTATGGTTGTTCAGGTTTAAAATCAATATCTATTCCAGAAAGTGTAACGAGTATTGGAAGGTATTCCTTCGTTGGATGTAATAACATTGATACCTTATTATGGAGTTCAAATATTACTCCATACAACATTACACAATATTGTTCTAATAATCTAAGATGTGTTATTCTCGGTCAGGGGTTGAAAACCATTGGAGAATCTGCATTTCAAAGTTGTTCAGGTCTAACATTCATTGAGATACCAGAAAGTGTAATTAGCATTGAAGCAAATGCTTTCTCTTGCTGTACGGGCTTGTCAGAGATTATTATTCCGAAGGATGTAACTAGTATTGGTAGTAGAGCCTTTTCTCAATGCACGAACCTTTCATCAATTATTATTCCAGAAGGTGTTTTTAGTATCGAAAGAAACGTATTCTCCGGCTGTTCTGGTCTGACAGATATTACGATTCCCAAAAGTGTAACTAGTATTGGGAATGGAGCTTTTTCAGATTGTATAGGACTGATCTCTATTAACCTTCCAGAGAGTGTGAGAGATATAGGAGACAATTACTATTATGGATCTGAGGGCGTATTCTCAAACTGCTCTAGTTTGAAAAAAATATCTTTACCTTCAAAGATTACTGAAATAAAAAAGAACACGTTCTCTGGGTGCTCAGCCTTAACTGATATTACAATTCCAGAAAACGTGACAAGTATAGGTGATTACGCTTTTGGAGGATGCAATAATCTAACTACAATAATACTTCCTTCATCTGTAGATTATATAGGACGCGAAGCATTTCTTAATTGCACGGGTTTGTCTTTTATTACTTTATCATCAAATATAAATTCGGTTGGAGAAAATGCTTTTGAAGGAACTGCTTGGTATGAAAGACAACCAAATGGGTTAGTTTATGTAGGAAAAGTAATTTACAAGTATAAGGGCGTCATGCCCGACAATTCAAGAATCATTATTAATGAAGGAGTCAAGGAAATTGTTAATTATGCGTTTTCAGAATGTTCTGGACTATCATCAATAGTTGTCCCGTCTAGTGTAACAAGCATAGGAGAATATGCTTTCGAGAGTTGCTCTAGTATTGACACTATATATTGGTATGCAAAAATGTCACCAAATAGTATTACTAAATACTGCAGATCGAGTCTTAAACAAATATATTTAGGTGACGGAATTAAAATCATAAACAGTAACACCTTCTATGATTGTAAGAAGCTTAAATCTATAACCATACCAAATGGTGTAAAGAAAATATGTCATAATTCATTCTCTGGTTGCAGTGAACTTACTACTATTTTCATTCCATCTTCAGTGGTTCTTATAGAAAACGATGCGTTTAGAAACTGTAATAAATTAAGTTCCATTGTAGTCGATGCTGACAATAAGTATTACGATAGTAGAAGTAATAGTAATGCTGTAATTGAATCAATAGATTTGTACTATGAAGATGAAGACTATTGGAACGAAGGATATAAATGGGATGAAATAGAAGGGGATGGCAATCTTTCTCATATGTATATTAAAGACCGGCTGATATTTGGATGCAATAATACAGTAATACCTCTAGATGTAAAGTTTATTGAAGAAGAAGCATTCCTGGGCTGTGTAGGACTTGATTCGATAGTTATTCCAGGAACCGTTAGAAGTATAGGATGGCGTGCTTTTAAAGGATGTACTGGATTATTGTCAGTTTCTATACAAGAGGGAGTTAAATACTTACCAGAATATGCATTTGAATATTGTACCCATCTTTCATCTGTTGTTATCCCTTCTAGTGTTGAATATATAAGACGCGAAGCTTTTTCATGCTGTTCAAATCTTGAAAGTGTATTGTTAGCTGAAGGTTTACAATATATCGAAGAAGGTGCGTTTAACAATTGTTCTAGTTTAAAGAAAATAGAGATACCGTCAAGTGTTCTATCTATAGAACCTGGCGCATTTCAAAACTGTAAAGAATTAGAATTTTTATCCTTAAAAGAAGGCGTTTCTTACATTGGTAGTAGAGCATTTTATTCATGTTATAAGTTAAGAGAAATCTATATACCTTCCAGTGTAAATGGTATTGGAAATTTTGCTTTTAGTAATTGTATGGGGCTTGAAAGAATAACTGTGGATCCTAAGAACACTGTTTATGACAGCCGTAATGGTTGCAATGCAATTATTGAATCAAAGAATGGAAATAATTCTTATGGCAATGGCGTTACTTACGATTATTTGCAAATGGTAAAAGATCGTTTGATAGTTGGTTGTATGAATACAATAATCCCGGATGACATAATTAGTATCGGAGATTATGCCTTTTATAATTGCGTAGGTCTCACGTCGATATCCATTCCTAAGAGTGTTACTGATATAGGGCATTACATTTTTGATGGATGCGTTAACCTGAAAACAATAATAATGTCTGGTCTCCCTTCAAAAGAAGTATCATATTATAATTATTACCCCAGTGTAATATTACAGGTTCCATATGATCTAGTTGAGGTTTTTAAGAGTACTTCTCCATGGAATAGGTACAAGATGATAGTGCCTATAGGAACACCTATCGAAAGGAAGATAAGTGCTTCAAGTGAAGGTTATACTACGTTTTATGATTCACATTATTCTTTTGAGCTACCGTCGGGACTTAAAGCGTTCGTTGTATCGGATATTACTCAAGATCATTTGTTTTTTAAAGAAATTGCTGATGGTGCTAAGTTGGGAGTTATTCCAGCTGGTACAGCGGTTATTCTAAAAGGCGGACAACTTAAAAGAGATTGGGTGTTGTCATTGTCTCCCGATACTTCCAGATATGAAGAACCAAATTATCTTATGGGCTATGATAACGATACGATTACTTTTGCAGATTATGATTGTATGTTTTACAAATTGTCATATGGGCCTAGCAACACAGATCTTAGTACTGTTCCAGGATGGTATTGGGGCGCACAGAATGGGGAGGCTTTCAACATAGAAGGTCATAAGGCATGGCTTACAATACCAGTATCATGGACCAAAGGATCTAATGGTTTCAGAATGACAGGTTCCCCCACGTCTGTTGATGAACTGTCTGCAGAAGATAATGAGAGTGAAACTGAAATCTTAGATTTAAATGGTATTCACCAGTTCTCCTTAATGAAGAATAGATTGTCTATTATGAACGGAAAGGTCGTTATATTCATTGAATAATTCCCGTATTTCATTTTAATTGTGATTCAAAACTACTGTATTATGAAATCAATAAGTTTGTATTTAGTATCGATTCTAGCTTTGCTTCTGGTATATAGTTGTTACGATAATAAAAGTGAAGTCTATGACAATGAACAAGAGCCAGAATATGAAAGAAAGACTGTTTTAATCGATTTAGAAATAAAGGGATACCCATTGGACACCATAATCTGCGTTCCTGGGCTTACATCGCACATCGATACTATTTTAAACGAATCTGTATGGTTTGAATTGAAGTTTGTAGAATCCGATTTTGAGAAGTGTAAACTGGAAATTAGTTGTGATAAAAACAATACGGCATTCAAACGTACGTCACAATTAGAGATTCTATTTAATAATAAAGACACTCTTAAACTAACTGTTTCGCAGAATGTGGTTGACGGTTTTGATGACATTCATGACATTGTAAGCGATCAAGCATTATTTGCCCCTCAGAGAGTAAATCCACTTTTTTAACACCAACAAGAGATTATCAAAATGAAAAGGATAATAAATTCATTTCTTTTAATCGCTATTTTTTATGTAGCTTGTGACAAAGAGAATAATCTTAGTGTTGCTCCTAATCGTATTTCTTTGGAGGAAGATAGCTTATTTATTTCTTCTTTAGAGCAATCATTCAAAATAAAGGTGATAACAGAAACAGACTACTCCGTTTCAACAGATTGTGACTGGATTTCTGTTTCTAAAGATTATTCTGAGGAAAAATCTGAAATAGAGTTGTCTATCAAGGAAAATCTAGATTCTTTACAATCAAGAAATGGCATTGTAACAATAAAGGCCAGTACTAATGACGCTACGGCGATTCTGTACATACATCAAGCTTATAAAAGTGTAATCAGATTATTGACACAGACAAAAACTGTTTCTTCAAGTCAACAAGACATAGTAGTCATGGTTAATAGCAATTGTGATTATGAAGTAATAATACCACAGAAGGCATCTGATTGGATATCGTTATCTGGAACAAAGGCTATGTCAGAAAGCAATATAGCTCTTTCTTTAGCGCAAAATGATACTTACCTGAGGCGCGAAGCAAGTGTTATTTTTAAGAATCAAAGTGATGGTGTGCAAGATACTTTAAGTATTGTTCAGGATGAGGGATTTAATTCATTGAGGATTTTATTGAGAGACAATCCCAATACTACCATGTTTTATAAAGCTCTGGTTGCTACCCACCTTGCAGATACGTTGGTCAACTATTTTGATTATTACTATCCTTCACCAGCTTATGATTCAACATATGCATGTCTGGTCGAGACCGGACGTACTGCTTTTGATTTCTCAACAGGTTATCAGAATTATGATAATGGACAGTTTCAGCGTGCAGTTTGGCCTAGCGAGCGTCTGTTCAAGTACACCCTGTTTATAGTATCAGATTCAATACTGGATAATGTATACGGAATAACAGACATTGATGAGGATGGCGTTACTGGTAAGTATACGGGCCAGCCCGGTATAAGCCTCAGATCTTATGCCAAAACTGTTTATAACGATCCTGCACATTTAGATGATAATGACACTTTGAATACCAGTCCGTTGTATAAGCTCATGGCATATCATATCCTCCCAGAGTGGCTGGAGCGTGACTTGTTGAATTTTACTAACAAATACATAGTTGATGACTATAAAAATGCATGCCCTGACTCAATCGACATGGAGGACTTCTATGAGACATTGCAGCGCTCATTATTAAGAATCAGTACTCCATACGATGAACAATCACGAAATAAGGGAAAGAATATCTTCATCAACCGTAAGGGTACCGTAACAGCTGGTAACCTCGAGGCTGAAGGCGTTAGAATATGGAGACAAGATGAGTCTCAAGATGATAATATAGCTCTTAATGGAGGCTTTTATTATGTTGACAGTTTGCTACTATATGACCAACATACAAAAAATGCTCTAAATACGAGGATAAGGGTTATGTGCAACACTTTATCACCTGATTTTATAAACAGTGGTGCACGTGGACGCATGAGACAGACCCTTGGGGATAAGCCATCTACATTTGCTGTATATGGTTTTAAAAAGGGCTTTTGTCGAAATGTAAGTTTCTCAGAAGGCACCCAATTGTTCGTCAGATATGAAGATAAAGAATGGGATGTGATGTATCATGATGATATGGTTGTTCTTGGCGATTATGATTTGTCTTTTCGTTTACCACCGGTTCCTGTATCTGGTACTTATGAGATACGTATATTCGGAAACGCCCAATCAGAAGCCTCGTACAGGAAAACCCGTAGTACTGCACAATTCTATTTTGGTGCAAGCATAGAAGACGGAACAATCAGTTGGTCTTCTTGTGGTGCGCCTGTAAGTATGTCAACAATGATTACAGATGAGCAAATTGGTGCGATTATGGATAAGGATATCAAGGGTAGCACAGCCGAGGAAAAGAAATGGAACATACAAGCAAATGACAAGGCTATACGTAACCGCGGATACATGAAAGCTCCTGCCGGATTCACAACCGGAGGTTCACGTATCAGCTACCGTCTGCGTAACCATGACGTATGTTTCCGTAAGATAGTATGCGAACAATACATGGAAGAGGGAAGGGGTTACTACCTCAGAGCAAAGAAAGCAGATTTTGGAAATACCATAATGCCATTCTTTTTTATTGAGATAGTTCCATTCTCTGTTTATTCCGGATTGAATGGTCCAGAAGATGTTTATTAATTGCAACAGCAAAATCAGGACCGTTGTTTCTTGATAATCAATGTTACTGCAGTCTTAGTCTGCTGATGACGGGATAGTGGTCACTGTCCTTTTGGGTGCGGTCTACACGGGTGTGCAGGGGGGTGATGTTACGGCTGCATAGGATGTGGTCTATGCGGTAGTAGAGATTGTGCTCATGGTAGGTAATGCCCATTCCAACGCCGGATTTGGCATATGCGTCATACATGAAACGGTTAAAGACGCTATGGGCATATGAGAGTGGAGTGTCATTGAAATCTCCGCACACAATCACATATTTTGCAGTTTCTCTGCGGGCGCGTTCTGCTATGGTGCGGGCCTGGGCGGCTCTCATGGATGTTGACTCAAGCAGTTTCTTGAGCACCTTCTTGGATGTGCCGTAGTGGGTGCTGTCAGTGGGATGCATAATGAAACTCTGGTATTCCGATATCTCTGATCCTCCCAGTTGATTGGACTGGAGATGGCAGTTGTAGACGGCCAGAGTGTCATTTCCTATAAGTATTCTTACGTGCTGGCAGCTGTTGCTTGTGCCTTCAAAACTGATGTTCTCAGTATGGACTATGGGATATTTTGACATGCAGGATTCTCCTGTGGATCCCGATGACCTGGTGATGTAAGGATATCGGCTCTTGATGTCACGACTTTTCAATATATTCTCCATCATATCCGGAAATGCCTCCTGGAACAGGATGATATCGGCATCAAGGTCCATGGTATAATTGAGAACGGGATTGGTAACTGTACCGTCATTGTTGTCATTTATCCCAAACGCCTCAGTGTTATAGGTTACGACGGTAAGATAGGGCTCCGCCACCTGACGCGGTGCAAGAAAGTGCAGTGGAAAGTACTTGAGTGTGGGACCAAGTGAGATTATTATGGTTGCCAGCGGGATAAGTGCCCCCTTTTTCCAGGTGATGAGCCAGAACAGAAGGAACAGCAGGTTGAGCAGGTACAGGAACGGAAACGCCAGGCCGGACAGTGACGCAAACGGCCACTTGCCGATGGGTGCTGCCAGTGATCCGTAGCAACTGAATATTAGCAGCAGGGCGGCCACGATATTGACTGCCATGAGCGGATATGCCAGCAGTTTACCCAGGATTTTCATCTCTTTTTGCTGAAAATTCTGTCAATCAGTACAGCCACGGCGGTGACAGGAGCTGTTATGTCCTTACCCTTACGCAGCATGTAGTAGAACAGCCAACCTATAGCGGCTGCACCCAGATGGGCGGCATCATAGGCGGGGTTTACATGAGGTATGAGGGCTACGTCAACGGCTGCAAGCGTGATTACTATATACTTTACCTTGATGGGACCTACAAGCGGAATGGGTTCTGTCCAGTTGGGAGCACGCAGTGCAAGCGCGGTGCAGAAAGCCAGGATGCAGGCCGAACATAGAGGCATGTTCTGGGTCCAGTCCTTGAGCTGCAGTGACGGGAAGAGCATGAATACCGCGGTGAAAAGGAGCATTCCTGCAATTCCGCCCATTATATACAGGCCGCGCAGGTTATTTGATGTGTAGAACCTTAGGAATACCCCTCCAAGCCAGTAGAGCATTACCATGTTGAAGAGCAGGTTCCACAGACCGCCGCTTGCAAACAGCGATGTGACCAGACACCAGGGCCTTTTGGCAATCAGGTACGGACTCCACGGATAGTTGCATACTATGAATGCGAACTTGTCCTCTCCATATGAGAACAGGGTGAACGTTATGTCAAGTAAAAGCAGGATTACAAACACTCCGCAGTTTATGAGCAGCAGTCGTGTCAGTATATCTCCGGTGAGGTATTTGATTTTAAGTTCCCTAAGCAGATTCATTACCAGGTGAAATTGATATGATTGTTCTTACGCTCCTTGTGTTTCCAGTATAGCATCAGAAGGAATCCGGCCAGCATGCCGCCCAGATGGGCAAAATGGGCTACGTTATCAGATGTGCTGTTGCGCAGTCCAAGCGCAAGTTCCAGAACGATGTAACCCACAACAAGCCACTTGGCCTTGATGGGGAACGGGATGGGTATGATGAACAGCTGGTTGTTGGGGAATGTCATTCCGTATCCCAGAAGGATTCCGTATACGGCTCCCGATGCACCGACCGTAAGGAAAGCGTTCATGTATAATCTGAGCCTTTGGATGAGCTGGGGTGTGAGGTCATCACCTAAACTGGCCAGGGTTATCTGATACTCTGCAAACTGTAACAGCTCCTGGGTGAGTCCGGCGCCGATTCCGCAAATGAGGTAGAACCAAAGAAAACGCTTGGAACCCCACTGCATCTCCATGATACGGCCGAACATCCATACTGCAAACATGTTGAAGAAGAGATGCTGGAATCCTTCATGCAGGAACATGTATGTTATCAATTGCCATATCTTGAAACTTGGTGCAAGGAAGAAATGCAGTCCCAGCAGCTTGTGCAGGTCTATTCCGTATTTGGCCAAAGCCATTGTTCCCATCCAACAGAGCACGTTGATGATGAGCAGATTTTTTGTTATAGGTGGTAGTTTATTCATAATCTATGTAGTGGGCTGCAAAAATAGCCATTTTTTCAGTAACTTTGCGGTCCATAATATGATAATATGAAAATAGAGAATTTGGTAGCTGAAAAGACCGTACATGCCATCAAGGCACTTTACGGCCAGGAGATCGAGGCCTCATCGGTCCAGGTGCAGAAAACTAAGAAGGAGTTTGAGGGCCACCTTACCATCGTGGTGTTCCCGTATCTCAAGATGTCACGCAAGGGTCCTGAGCAGACCGCCGGTGAGATAGGCATCTGGCTCAGGGAGCATGTAGATGAGATAAGCTCTTACAATGTTATCAAGGGATTCCTGAATCTTGTGATCTCCACATCGGCTTGGATGGATATGCTCAATGAGATCAATGCCAGTGAGACTTTCGGTTTGCGTAAGGCCACCGATAACTCTCCGCTGGTTATGATTGAGTACTCAAGCCCCAATACCAACAAACCGCTCCATCTGGGACATGTACGTAACAACCTGCTGGGTGGCGCACTGTCAAACGTGATGGCAGCCAACGGCTACAAGGTTGTAAAGACCAATATAGTTAACGACCGTGGTATCCACATCTGCAAGTCTATGCTGGCTTGGCTCAAGTGGGGAAACGGTGCTACTCCGGAATCCACCGGTAAAAAGGGTGATCACCTGATTGGTGACTACTATGTGGAGTTTGACAAGCATTTCCGTGCCGAGGTCAAGAGCCTGCTGCCCGCCAACTTTGCCGATCTTGATGAGAAGGCTCAGGAGGAGGCTAAGGCCAAGGCCGAGAAGGAGTCACCCCTTATGCAGGAG
>JAEEGL012087994.1_pt1 | contig 12267 bp, 8 predicted proteins | sample 9134231 | NCBI WGS metagenome assembly JAEEGL01 (sample SAMN16246548, study PRJNA631951) | gut metagenome | biome: gut microbiome; feature: rumen; material: fiber-attached | host: Bos | place: Iran: Karaj | collected 2018-10 | reverse complement strand
CCAAAGCGGCGTGGTGACGAAGATCACCGAGTTCGTCTACATGATCAAGCGTTTCGAGGCCCAGGTGGCCACCGTCGACGCCTTCACGCTGGCCAAGCAGATAGTCTACGCCAGCGGCATCATCAAAGCCCTCCGCGACGAGGACGACCCCGAGAGCGCCGAGCGCATCGAGAACATCGACGAGCTGCTCAACGGTGTGCAGGAATTTTGTGAAGATAATGATGAATTAGGAATGATGAATGAGGAATTGGCTGATACGGATGGCAATTCATCACTCAACAATCAACAATCAACATTAAAAACGCTCGATGCGTTCCTGCAGCAGGTGCTGCTCTACACCAGCGAGGACAAGGATAAGGACAAGGATGCCAACCGCGTGAGCCTGATGACCATCCATGCCGCCAAGGGCTTGGAGTTCCCTTATGTCTTCGTGGTGGGCATGGAGGAGCAGCTCTTCCCGTCGTTCCTGGCCATGTCGAGGGCTGAGATGGAGGAGGAGAGGAGGTTGTTCTATGTGGCCGTGACGCGTGCCGAGAAGCAGGTGACGCTCTCCTATGCCCAGACGCGATTCAACAACGGCCAGCGCATGGGCGGCGAAGTGAGCCGCTTTGTGGAGGAGATAGACCCGCAGTACATCGAGATGCCGCGGCGCAAGGAGACGCCCACCATGCCTTCGGGTATGTGGAACATCGGTAAGCCGCAGCCCAAGAAGAAGCTCACGCCGGTCTATGTGCAGCGTGGCCCTGCGGTGCCCAACAGCGCGGCGACGATGGACGGCATTATGGTGGGTATGCGTGTGCAGCACGACAAGTTCGGCACTGGCAAGGTGCTGGCCATCGAGGGCGCTGGCGACTCGCGCAAGGCCACGGTGTTTTTCGAAGGGGTGGGGAACAAGCAACTGATGCTAAAGTTCGCCAAGCTTACTGTTATCGGGGATTGAATAGAACCGCTCGTCGAAACCGAGTAGGTAGACCCGGCCTGTGGCACGGGTGAAGGCGGTGTAGAGCCACCGCAGGTATTCGCGGTCGAGCCGTTGGTCGGGCGGCAGGAAGCCCTGGTCTATGATGACGGTGCGCCACTGGCCACCCTGGGTCTTGTGGCACGTAAGGGCGTAGGAGAACTTCACCTGGAGTGCGTTGTAATAAGGATTCTGGCGTAGCTCGCGCAGGCGGTCGGCCTTGTGGGGCAGGTCGGCATAGTCTTCCATGACCGTTGTATACAGTTGCGACTGCTCGTCGGCGGTGAGCGAGGGCGACTCGCTGTAGAGCGTTGAAAGCATTAGCTTGCAGTCGAGGGGTTGCTCGTCGGGATAGTCGACGAATCGCAGCGTGGCGTCGGCAAAGCGGAAGCCGTAGAGCTCCTGCACATTCCGCACGCTGAGAACCTCGACGATGTCGCCATTGGCGATGAAGCCTATGGTGCTGTCGTCGTCGAGCCAGAAGTAGTTGTTCTTGACCACCATCAGATAGTCGCCAGCGTTGACCTCGCCCTCGCGGAAGAGGACGCTGGAACGGATGCCTTGGTTGAAGAGGTTGGCCCGCTTGTTGCTGCGGGTGACAACAACGACATTCTCTAGACCGTCGCCGGAGTATTCGTTGTTGAGCACCTCCATGAGGTCCTGCCCGTTGAGGTTGACCACATCGTCGGCAGTGGTGAACAAGGGCAGCTGGGCTTCGTCGGTACCTATGGTGGCTATTTGGCAGCGCAGGGCCGTGGCGTTGGCCAGGATGCCCGAGAGGCTTTGCTGGCGTACTACCTCGGTGAGTTCCTGCATGATGACGTTGAGACCGAAGGATGCTGCCAGATAGCGATTGTCGAGGGCTGGGCTTTCGCTCTGTCCCACAGGTGGTAGCTGGGCGGTGTCGCCGATAAGCATCAGTCGGCATTGGTTGCCGCTGTATACGTATTCTACCAAGTCTTCGAGCAGGCTTTGGCGTGAGCCAGTGGGTTCGAGGCCTATCATCGAGGCTTCGTCGACGATGAAGAGGGTGTAGCTGTGCTTGTTGACGGCGCGCACGGTGCGCATCTGACCCGTGGCGTCGGTGGCCGTCATGTATATCTTTTTGTGGATGGTGTAGGCTTGGCGGCCGCTGTAGCCCGAGAGCACCTTGGCAGCGCGCCCTGTGGGTGCCAGCAGGATGGTGCTGACACGCAGTTGCGGCAGGGTGCGTATCAAGGCAGATACGAGAGAGGTCTTGCCTGTGCCGGCATAGCCACGCAGTAGCATCGCCGACCGCGGGTCGGCGTCAAATAAAAAATGCGCCATTACAGCGCAAGCCTCCCTCTGCCCGTCGGTAGGTTTGTGCGGGAAGAGGGAGAGGATAAGTTGTGTTACCGATTGTTCTACGCCGCGCGTAGCCACTGCTTATTCTGCTGTAGTGGTGGCTTCGTTCTGCTGTATGGGGCTGTAGTCGTTGGTGGTGGTCACCTCGGTCTGGGCCTCACCGTTGTTGGTGTGGTGGGGGATAAGGGCCGTAGCCGCAAGGCTGAGAACGATGAGTATGGCGGCAAGCCACCAGGTGGCTTTCTCCATGAAATCGGTTGTCTGGCGGACACCCAGAACCTGGGTAGGAGCCGAGAAGTTGGCGGCAAGTCCACCGCCTTTGGAGTTCTGAACCAGCACGACCAGCGCAAGCAACACGCAGACGATAAGAATCAGGATTACAATAAAGGTGTACATCTTTTTTACTTATGTTATTTACTGTTTATTAATGTTTCCAAACGGTCAATTCGGGGTGCAAAAGTACTACTTTTTTCGGGATTTTGAGCCAATAAATTTTTGTATATGGCCAATGCCTTGTCGTATTTGCCTTGTTTTTCGAGTATAACAGCAAGAGTTTCAGTGCCAAGTGAAGAGTCGGCCTGAATGCTTTTTTTGTCGTTGACCTCGGGTGTTGCTGGCTCGGATTGAGCCTTTTTCATCTCTTCGGAGGGCCCTACTTGGAGAAAATTGGATAGTATGACGCTCTTGGGTGCGGTCTTGAACGACACTTCCTGGAAGGTGTTGATTTCGCTCAGGACGTCGAACGACGGCTCTTCGGTAGTGGCGGTAGCACGATCAATCATAGCTTCGAGGGCGTTGCCGTCACACATGGAGAGCATCGCCACGCGTCGCTCTTCGGGAGTGTCGAAGTGGAATGCGCTGTCGGCCAACAGGGTAAGTACATTGACGACAGAGGAATGTGGGTATTTGGCCTGCACGGCTCGCAACCACCCACGCTCCTGAGAGGTAAACTTTACAGGGTTGGCTAACTTGTCGATGAATTGTTTCTTATCCATACCAACACATTATATTCTTTTCTATTGCACAGCACTCAATTAACAACTTTTTGTATTGTTAATCGAAAGTGCAAAAGTACAAATATTTTTTCATATGTAGAAAAAAGAATTTATTTGTATGGTTCTTGTTGTTGATAAACAATATATTACTATGTGGCTGAAATATTTTTCAACAATTTTTTGTCTCTATATTGATTTTTTTATGTACTTTTGCACTTCCAAATTTGAGGTAAAAGTGTGTGCAAACCTCTCGTAAGATAACAAAAAACAATAAGATAAAATGAAGAGAACGTTTCAACCCTCGCTGAGAAAAAGAGCCAACAAGCACGGTTTCCGCAAGAGAATGTCCACCGCCAACGGTAGGAAAGTGCTGGCCGCCCGCCGCCGCAAAGGCAGAAAGAGACTGACCGTCTCCGACGAGCGCTAAACATTAACGGCTTTGTCAAACTAAAGAAGTACCGTAAGATACTTCTTTTTTTTTATTTGATTACGTTGCTATGAGCCGCAGAAACAAGGATTTGCCCCTGCTAGAGCAAGTGGAGATATTGGATGCCGGTGCCGAAGGAATGGCTGTCGCCAAGGTCGATGGCTTGGTGGTGTTTGTACCTTTTGTAGTACCTGGCGATATTGTTGATATTCAGCTTTACAAGAAAAAGAAGAACTTCGCCGAGGGACGTGCCGTGCACTTCCATCGTATGTCGCCTTTGCGGGTCGATTCGGTATGCCCGCATTTTGGTATTTGTGGCGGATGCAAGTGGCAGACCATGAGCTATGAGGCGCAACTTGCTGCTAAGCAGCGCCAGGTACGCGACAATCTGGAGCGTCTCGGTGGGATTGAATGCTCGGGAATGAGGCCCATTTGTGGTTCAGAGAACATCTATTACTACCGTAACAAGCTGGAATTTACCTTCTCGAATCGCGCCTGGATGGCCGACCCGTCCCAGCGACAGGACGGCGAATGGGGTGCCCTGGGTTTCCACATACCGCAGTTGTTCGACAAGGTGCTCCCCATCGAACACTGTGCTTTGCAGGCCGATCCTAGCAACGAAATAAGGCTGGCGGTGAGAGATTATGCCTTGGAGCATGGCCTGTCGTGCTACGACATCCGCAATCATACGGGCTTTCTGCGCAATCTGGTGCTGCGTAATAGTTCGACTGGCGACTGGATGGTGCTGGTGATTGTGGCCGAGGATGACGAGAAACGCCTCTTCCCGCTGCTCGGCATGCTCCGTGCACGTTTCCCTCAAATCACATCGCTTCAATATATTGTCAATACCAAGCTGAACGACTCCTATTCCGACCTTGATGTTCACACCTACTGTGGTGCCGACCATATTGAGGAATGTATGGAGGGCTGGAATGGCGACAAACCATTGAAATTCATCGTTAATCCCAAGTCATTTTACCAAACCAACTCGGCACAGGCCCAGCGCCTCTACAGCTATGTGGCCGAACTGGCCGAGCTGCAGCCCCAAGACACGCTCTACGACCTGTATACAGGCACTGGCACCATAGCCCTGTTCCTTGCACGACACGCCAAGAAGGTAGTGGGTATAGAGTATGTCGAGGAAGCCATTGCCGATGCCCGTCGCAATGCCGAGCGCAACGGCTTTGACAATACCGTATTCTATGCCGGCGATATGGCCAAGGTGCTAACCCCCGAGTTTGTTGTCGAGAACGGCCGTCCCGATGTGGTTGTCACCGACCCTCCGCGGGCTGGTATGCACGATAAAGTGGTGGCCCAGCTGCTTGAAATGGCACCTCGCAAGATAGTGTATGTCAGCTGTAACCCTGCCACACAGGCTCGCGACCTCAAGATGCTTGCGGCACGCTACGACGTGAAGCGTATCCAGCCTGTCGACATGTTCCCTCACACCCAACATGTGGAGAATATTGCCGAGCTTGTCCTGGCACGTTAACAAAGCCATTTTGGTTAAAAATAACACTTTTTCAACATTTTTTTTCACCGTATATAAAAAAAGTGTTATCTTTGCATGTTGTTCTTGACCACCAATTTGCGGGTGGAAAAGAGCATAAGTTGCTATCGGATAGCATTATAAGGAAGATAATAATAATAATAAATATAAACTAAACAAGATGAAAAAAGTATTATTGAGTCTGTTTCTGGCCTTCGTATGCTTGCCTATTGCCTTTGGTCAGGCTTTCGATCGTCCTATCGTAACAACCAGTGAGACTGCTTGCGGCTCGTTCACTTGGGCCATCAACAACGTGACCTACACCAGTGACACTACGGTCCTCGTAATCAGCGACACCGCTGTTTATGTCCTCGACCTCACCATCCGTACCGCCTCGAGCGATACAACCGAGGTCGCAGACACCGCCAATTGTGTCTACCGCTGGAACGACAGCGTGTGGAAAACCCCTGGCTACCACATAGGTATTCTGGAAGGCAGCGACGGTTGCGACAGCATTGTCCGCGTCAACCTCTACCTCACTCTGGCCGACACAGCCGTCCTTGACACCGTGGTGTGCGACAGCGTTATGGCCCCGTGGGGTGATATTGTTACCGAATCGGAAAGCCGCATCTCGACCTATACCACCACCGAGGGCTGCCAGCGTGTCGACTCGGTGAATATTGTCGTCGGCCACTCGTTCTCCACTTATGTGGAAATCGATGCCGAAGGTTGCCGCTACAACTGGAACGGATTCAACATCAACGACACCAATGTAAGAACGTATAAGTACAAGACCCGTGTTGGCCAGTGCGACAGTGTATATAATGTGAAGGTTAATCTCTCGTTCCTCGTCGTCGACAGCACTGTTGTTACCGAGTGTGGTAGCTACGCCTTCCACGGTCAGAATCTTACTACTTCTGGCACCTACGTCCACAACGACACCATCGGCAAGTGTGTCAACTCCACTGTCCTTACCCTTACCATCAACCCCGTCTATGCTGACGACAACCCCGTCGTCCGCGATGTCGTCGCTGGTTGCTTCTATAACTGGGGCGACAGCACCTTCACCGACACCAATGTCGTTCACGTCGCCACCGTGCGTTCGAGCCTCGGCTGCGACAGTGTCGGCGCAATACGCATCATTTCCTACACCAACCAGGAATACGACAATCTTGACACCGTATACTGCGGCACCCAGTACAACTGGCGTGGCCAGAACCGCACCGCCGATGGTCACTATTATGACACCACCGTTGCCAATGGTTGCACCACCTATCACCATCTCAACCTGACCTTCACTTATCGCTACGACACCGTGGCCCCAGTGACCCGTTGCGCCACCTATACCTTCGACTTTGGCGGTCACCGCAACGGCCAGGGCTTTGGTACCAACGACAAGGCCACCTTCACCGAGTCGGGCCTCTACACCACCGACACGACCTATAACGATCCCCTCTTCCCCGACAACAACCTCTACATCAAGAACCCCAATACCGGCTGCATCACCTTCCTTGCCCTGCCCCTCACTATCGTGGAGCCCGAGCAGCGCTATCGTAGTGCCACCACCGTTGTCACTGCTTGCGACAAGTACACCTTCAAGGTAGGTAGCGTCACTTCGCCCGAGTTCACCACCGACACCACTGGCTATGTGCTCATATATGAGAACCACAGCACCCTCTATTCCGACCCCAACCGCTGCTACGACTCCATCGGTGTTCTTGACCTCACCATCCACCACAGCACTCCTATCGACACCGTCGTCAACACTTGCGACTCCTTCTACTGGGCCTTTGCCGACACCACCTTCTTCCACACCGAAGAGTACAGCAAGGTGCTGGCCGACTCCCTCAACGATGAAGGATGCCCCTTCTTTGGTCACCTCACCCTCACCCTCCACTTCACTCCCAACGTCTATATCGACGGCGACTGGATGCTGAAGCCTGGCGAGAGCACCACCCTGCGTGCCGTTTGCACCACCCCCAACGTGGGCTTCCAGTGGTATAAAGACGGTGTCGACATGGGTACCGACACCTCAATTGTCGTCGACGACCCGCAGAACGGCAACAACGTAAGTGTGAACCTTGTCACCACCGTGCGCGGCCAGAACTGCCCCGCCAACAACTGGCTCACCGTCACCTTCACCAACGTCGGTATCGACGAAGCCGAGGGCATTGGTGTCGACATCTATCCCAACCCCGCCAACCGCATTGTCAACGTCAGCTGCGACGAGGCCATCAGCCAGATTGTCATCTACAACGCCATTGGCCAGCAGGTGATGCTCAACAACAACGGCGGCAACAAGGTCCAGCTCGACCTCGGCAACCTTGCCGGTGGCGCCTACACCATGCGTGTGCTCACTGCCGACGGCAACCAGGTCACTCGCAAACTTATCGTCAGCAAATAATGACTATTCGTAAAAACAAAAGCGTTCGGCACCTCCGTGCCGGACGCTTTTTTGTAGCCCTTCTGCTGCTCTTTGTCTACGGCTGTAGGCAGCAGGCTCCCGTGCAACTCTACGGTGAGGCTCAGGGCACCTACTACAGCGTGCAATACTTCGACCCGCAGCAACGCAACCTGCAGCCGCAGGTCGACTCCCTTCTCCATGCCTTCGACCTCTCGGCCTCTCTCTGGGTCGACAGTTCGCTGCTGCGGCAGGTCAACACCAATGCCACCGACAGCCTCGACCCCGTGCTCGAAAGCCTGCTCCGCTATTCATTATATATATATGACTACACGCAGGGAGCTTTCGACTGCCGCGTGGGACGCATAGTGCAGGCCTGGGGCTTCAGCTTCCGCCACCGCGAAGAGCCCGATGGGGCGGCCTTGGCCGACCTCCTGGCGGCAGCCCGTTCCACCGTAAGTATCTCCGACGGACACATCGTCAAGGCGAACCCTGCCACCGAGCTCGACTTTAATGCCATCGCCCAGGGTTACGCTGTCGACCTCATGGCCGCCATGTTCGACAGCCTTGGCATTACCAGCTACCTCATCGACCTCGGTGGCGAGGTGATAGCCCGCGGCACCAAGCCCGACGGACGTCCCTGGCGCGTGGGTATCGAGCGGCCTGCCGCCGACTCTGTCAGCGCCCCCATCGTCGAGACCGCCATACCCCTTGTCGACCGTTCCGTGGTCACTTCGGGCAGCTACCGCAAATACTACGAGCGCGACGGTGCCCGCTACTCCCACACCATCGACCCCTCCACCGGCCGTCCCGTCACCCACACCCTCCTCAGCGTCTCCGTTGTCGAGGGCGAGTGCTGGCTGGCCGACGCCATGGCCACGGCCTATATGGTCATGGGCCTTGAGCGTGCCAAGGCCTTCATCGCTGCCCACCAAGGCGGCCCTGGCACCGACGCCGTGTTCTTCATCTACGACGACCAGGGCCAGATGAAGACCTATGCCACCCCAGGCTGGGAGAAGCTTAAATAGAGAAAACAACAATCCTCAAAGATATGAAATCAATGACAGGCTATGCCAAGGTGCAGAGCACCTTGAGCGACAAGAAAGTAAACATTGAGATAAAGACCCTCAACAGCAAGCAGCTCGACCTTATAGTCAAGATGCCCGCCGCCTATCGAGCCCACGAGCTCGACATCCGTGCCATGCTGGGCCGTCTGGAGCGCGGCAAGGTCGAGTTTATCATGAGCGACGAGAGCAACACCGCTGCCGCCGCATCCTTCAACCAGGAACTCCTCGCTGCCCGCTACCAGGCCCTTGCCGCCACTGCCGACGGCCTTGGCCTCGCCGCCGACGGCCGCCAGGCCCTCTTCAACACCCTGGCCTCGATGAACGACATCTGGAACAGCGCCACCGACAGCGAGGTCTCCGACGCCGACTGGGCCACCCTCCAGGCCGACATCGAGCGTGCCATCGACCTCACCGACCAGTTCCGCCGCCACGAAGGCGATGTGATGGAGAAGGACTTCCACCTGCACGTCGACCTCATCGAGCAGATGCTGCGCCAGATACCGCCCTACGAGGCCGAGCGTATCGACACCGCCAAGGAGCGCCTGCGCCGCTGGCTGGCCGACCCTGCCGTCCGCGAGGTCGACGAGAACCGCTTCGAGCAGGAACTCATCTACTACCTCGAGAAGCTCGACATCACCGAAGAGAAGGTGCGCCTGCAGAAGCACATCGACTACTTCCGCAACACCATGGCCACCGAGGAGAGCTGCGGCAAGAAGCTGGGCTTCGTTGCGCAGGAGATGGGCCGCGAGATAAACACCACCGGCTCCAAGGCCAACCACGTGGAGATACAGCGACTGGTGGTGGGTATGAAAGACGAGCTCGAAAAGATAAAGGAGCAGCTGGGCAACGTACTCTAAGCTACTCCTAAATAAAAAAGGGGCACCCGATCGGGTGCCCCTTTTTTGTTATCGTGCTAACTGTGATTAGCGGACGATGAGTTTCTCAACCTTGCTGAATTTGTCGTTGGTGACGCGCACGAAGTAGGCGCCGGCGGCGACATTGCTCAGGTCGATGACCTGCTGCTGCTCAGCATTGATGTTGGCGTTGTAGACCACGCGGCCGCTCATGTCGATGATGCTGCAGTTGACCATGCCGGCGACACCGCTGATGTTCAGCTTCACGCTGCTGGTGGCGGGGTTGGGCTGGAGACCGAGGCTCACGTTGAGGGCGGCAGGATCGATACCATCGGTGTTCTCGGGGTTGAAGAGGGTGAAGATAGCGCTGGCACCCACAGTGTGGTGGTCGTCGATGTTGTTGAAGGTGATGGCGATGTAGGTGCGGCGGAGCATGATGTGGCTGCTGTCGGCGTCGTACACAGTGTAGTTACCTTCGGCAATGCTGAAGTCATTGTAGCTGTCGTCGATGTCGACGGGCTGGCCGTCAATGGTGAGGCTGGTCAGGTCGATCTTATAGGCGCCGGTGGCGGTGTCGGTGCTGGCCCAGAAAGCGGGGTTGAACTCACCCTCGGGGAAGATATAGACGGTGGGAGTGGCACCGGCATACGAAATGGCGTAGCCGTCGCAGATCTCCTCAAACTGCTCGTCGGTCATCTCGACACCCTCGCCGCAGTTGGCGTTGATGTGATACTCGGTCAGCGACATGCGGGGTCCGACGATAGGACGGATGTGGGCGCAGTAGTCGGTGTTCCAACCGGCGAAGTAGCCACCCTTACCGGGGTCGTAGATGTACATATCGTTGCTGTTGGGCACAAACTGGTAGTAGCCGTTGGCAACCTCGGGGTTATCGTCGCGATAGTAGGGGACGTAGGTCTGGCCGTTAGCGCCAAGGTAGCTGTACTGCATCATGGCGGCACCGAACTTACCGTCCTCGACGAGCTGGTAGCCCATGTAGTAGCTGGTGTTGGGTTTCAGCACAGGCTGGTTGTAGAACTGCATGTTGACGGCGTGGTAAGGATCGCTCGGGGCGAGACGGCCAGTGGGGAGGTTGTTGAGGTCGCTCCACTGAACAATGTAGGGGTTGTTGCTCGAATAGCTGCCGGTGGCAACCTCGACGAAGTCCCAGTCGCTGGAGTCGTCGTTCCAAACAACTTCGTACATAACGGGGATGATTCTGTTGTCAGCGATGTCGCCCAGAGCGCTCTCGGTCTGGGGAACAATCTCGAGGCCACGGAACACCCAGTTGTTGGGGATGGTGTTACCGGTGGTGAAACGGTTCATGACCATGTAGTGGGCCGAGGTCCAACGGGGGCAGCTGTCGGTGACAAACTGGGTGTTCTGGGTGTAGCCGAAGCGGTAGCACGAGGCCGAGGGGATGATGCCGTTATCGTGGGCCCAACGGTAGCCCTGGAGGGCGAGGTTGCCATCGCCGCCGGTCTCGCCGACGACCTGGTAGGCAACGGTGTCCCAAGCGACATCGTCAGCACCGGTGGAGCTGACGCTGGCGGCGAAGAACTGCTGGCCGAGGTCGGTCACGGGGAGACCGGCCAGACCATAGAGGTTGGGGTTGATGTTGGTGGCGCCGTAGTTGGGGCCATAGTACCACCAGCCGATGTGCGAGCCGCCGATGTTGCCGGCCTCGAACACGCCGCTGTTGGGACGGTTGTCCTGCTCGCCCTGGACGAAGCCGCGCTCGTCAACAATCATATAGTTGATCTCGGTGGGGTTGGCGGGCATGTCGGCATACTGCTCAGAGAGGATGTTGGTGCTGTTCTGCAGGGTGTTGTCGATGTGCGAGAAGTTGACCTGGATGTTGCTGCGGGTGTTGGAACCGGTGTTGATAGCTTCACCGTACCAAGCCAGGGGGATGGACATGTTCTGGGGCATGGTGCCATAGAAACCATCGAGGAATTTCTGGTGGTTGGTGGCCATACGGTTGGCCTCGGCGGCGACGACGGTCACGTTGTCGAGAGCCCAGAAGTAACCGTAGGCAGAACCAGCACCACCGTCAGCCGAGAAGCGGATACGGAAGTTCAGGCTGCTCTGGCCGGCAGCGTCGAGGGGCATGGGGTAGCTGGCACGGACGGGGCCCCAGCTGTTGATTTCGCAGTCGACACCGTCGACGTTGATTGCGCGGCTCTTCCACTGGCCGTTCACCTGGTAGTCGATATAGCACTCATCGTAGTAGTTGTAGTACGACTGGATGAAGCGGATATCGATGACGGTGGCGGTGGAAACGTCGACCGAGGGGAACTGGATGTAGCAGTTGTGCATGCCAGTACCAGACACGTCGTTAGGGACAACGAGCATATAGCCGTTGTTGTTTCCAGTGTAGGCCGAAGCCATGTAGCGGGCAATGGCGCTCTTCCAGCCTGCACCTACCTGAGCCCAGGTGTCGGAACTGTAGAGGGTGGCCGAGTCGGCTACGCGCTGCCACATCTGGGCGGCGTTGTCCTGGCCGTGGGGGGTGGCGGCGGCGCCGTCGATCATGTCACCCGCCTGGATAAGACCGTTGCTGCCGTAGAGGATGCCAGTCATGTTGGCGGCAGCGAAGTCCCACTGCTGAATCATGGTCTCTTCCTTGGTGAAGATGGAGGCCTTGTAGTCGGCCGGCTTCATCTCCGGGGCGGAGATGGTCTGGCTCTTGCACTTGTCAACGCTGGCGTTGATCTTGTTGGTCTGTGCAAAGGCGAGGGTGGTGCACATTG
>JAEEGL010635455.1_pt1 | contig 12267 bp, 7 predicted proteins | sample 9134231 | NCBI WGS metagenome assembly JAEEGL01 (sample SAMN16246548, study PRJNA631951) | gut metagenome | biome: gut microbiome; feature: rumen; material: fiber-attached | host: Bos | place: Iran: Karaj | collected 2018-10 | reverse complement strand
GGGTACCATCTGCCGTATACCCTGTATCACACGTACACGCCGAAGCAGCATTTTGAACAACCGTCGAACTGTTTGAACCACACGCAGAACAAGTTGTAGAACCAGATTTATAATAATTTGTAGCACATGACTTGCGTGCATAATAAGTCGTTATAGCAGGCGTTGTTATCACAGGTGCAATTGTTGTAACGGTATTATCAGTAATATCTTGAGTTATTGCCCAACTTGTTGAAATATCATAATGTCCGTTACCACCTGGTGCAGGCAAACTAATCGCTGGTAATGTGCACGCTGTATTGTAGAACAATTTTAATTGCGCATTAGTTGTACCTTCTGCCACACTAGCAACATAACATCCAATTCCAGACAAACCTTCTATGATGCCCGAATAACCGTTTTTATGCAACGTAATCAAATAATAACAATCTGTCTGTTCGTCAGAACCAGCATCACTGGACCAACCCGAACCTATCTCTGTCGCACAACTATTTAAACCCTGATCAGTAGTATCAAAATATAATTGCCCACCAGGGCACCAATTGCCAGCAGTACAAAGGGTACAAGTTTGCGAGTTTGCAGGTATATATTTACCTGCAGAACAAACTGTAAAACCATCCGCCAAGACGCAATCAGCAGAACTGGTCGATGTTTCTGTCAGTGTGATATCCCCAGGTGCACATTGAGTTCTTTGGCTGACTGAACCATAAGAGGTCATACTAGCAGAAGAATAATAACCTATTCCAACATTTTCACAAGATGACCCACCAAATGTCCCCAAAACACTCCCAGCAACAAAATCACCACTTCCACTGTTACCAAAGAATCTACCACTAACCAAATCATACATACCAATTGCGTTATCAGACATACGCCTAGCAGGTACAAAATCAAAAATTAACGTACCGTTTTCATACATTTTAAACCAATGTATGCGACCAGTTAACAGCGTGTCGTTACACCCACCAACACAACCATTAGAGAACAATCTATATTTGTTATTTGAAATAATTGACCCACTAAAAGTACCAGACGTAGATGCGTTATCCACAGATAAAGATCTATTGTTACCTGTAAATTCGTATGTAATATGTTTTATCTCCCCAGCATTAAAAATTCCACCAACTGTTATTTTTGAACCTGTGCTCGAACCTTGAGCATTAGCAAATGCAACCCATACACCAAATTTATTTTCCTTAAAATTAGCCGCATGACCATTCAACGCGTCCTGATTTCCACCAAAATGCCCAAGAGTTCCAGAACCTTCTACCGGAGAACTATATTCAAGTTCCGCTTTAAAAGACGTTGAAGAAATCACATGGCCCGTATCAATATACTGTGTTCCATTTGCTTCTATATACGACAACCTTTCGTATTCACCTGTCCATTTTCCAGCAGGGCAACTGATTTTACAATCAGAAATAGACGTTTTTCCATCTTGTACATCACCGTCATAACCCGATGGACATGGCAAACAGACACTTCCACTAAGATATTCCGCACCTGTACACGAGGTATGCTGAATTATCGCACAGGCTTTTTTGCTGTCCCAACTGTTTTTATACGCACTATAATAAGTATTGGTAACATCATCTGTTCCATCTGGACAGCTTGTTACCAGGTTGGATTTTTTAAATGCAGAATTAAATAAATTAGTAGCAGTTTGCCCACGTAACCCCAAGAAAGTATTACCAGGAATATATTGATCAGTCGTCGTAAAATTAACCTCAAAAAACGTATACATAAACATATTGGCCGCAGCACCATCTATATTTGGGAATAAATTATCTGGAAACACAGACAGATTCTTGCATTGATAAAATGCACTACGAAACATACTTTCTGCAGACCCATACGTATAACTGAAAAGTGTTGCAGGGATACTTGTCAAATTTGTACATTTATCAAAAACAGAACGAAACAAATTTTTCTTCGCGGTTGTTACACCAGAAAATAAATTCCCAGAAATTGTTTGCAAATTTGTACACCCATTACACAAATCAAAAAACGTTGGTTTGTCACTGTCATTAGTACCACCATTCAGCGTCGGAAAAGCCGAACCAATACTGCCATCTAAAGAAGCGATAAGAGTTGGTGTTCCACCAGTGCGTGTTGATATATTGTTGTTTGAAGCACCAAATCTGATTGCCGCCCCAGATGAATCCTTGTCTTGATTATAACTTGTTGTATTATATCCTGTTGCAAGTCCTGCAAATTTTATTATTCTTTGACCAGCCGTCGCATAAGTATGAGAGTATTCTGTCGGGGTAGTATTGTTATTTCGTGTAATGATTTCCACAGAGCTTCCATCATTCCAATCAACATAGAATATTCCTGATGCCGATAAAACAAATTTAAATACCGCATTTGCATTCAGGTTTGTTGTAGTTATTGTAAATTTTGTATCAATACAATCAGTTCCTATATCGATTTGATCAGATGTACAAGCATTAGCTATGGCAATATTTGTTAAAATAATGCAAAAAGCATATAAAAAAACGCATAAAAATTTTTTTAATTTATTCATACTATTACATCATTTTTAATATATTTTTTGCTTCTTTTTACTATTAAAAAAACAAAAAACAAACATCCCCCTGTACATTGTCTACATTAGCAAAATCAATATATTAAGTACAAGTATATTTTTATTAAATTTTTTGGAAAATTCTAATATAAAACATTATTTTTTATTCAAAGCACTTTTTTAAGTTATCGCCATTATCATTTTGGTCAATACGTTTATTACGAATTTCTTCATCAGCCTTGATACGTTGTTTTAATAATATAATATCAGGATGATTTTGTATTTGTTCGTTTATTTTGTCTATTGCTGATTCTATATCTTGATATTCGTGAACAAAAATGGGTATCACAGAATCAGCCGCAGACATAACAGACTGTTTTAATAAATCTTGATTATCTTCTATGATTGATAAGTAAGCACGTATATGTTCATCTTCGTGTTGTAAAATAGCGTTATAAGAACAAGAATCTATTTTGTGTGAAATATCTATTTGAACCAAAAAATCAGAATAACCTATTAATGCATCTACGTTTTTTAAACTGACACAAAAACCATCTTCAATTGAAGTTATATCTATTGTTATTTCATAATTATCAACCATAGTTGCAATTACATCACCATGTAAAACATCCATTTTTTGTAATGGTTGAACAACTTTTTTTTCCCAAGATGGTGTATTTATAGTTACTTTTGGTGTTAATTTATAAACCAAACAATCATCTGCCAAAGAAATTACAGGTATTAATAAACACAACAAAAATACAGATAAAACTTTCATATATTACATTTTTTGCTTTTTTAAATATTCTGCAACAAAATTACTACCATAAATTTTATATAATTCTTCCGCTAATAATACAGCAGAACGTCCAGATTCAAACAAATGCAACATATTTCCCAAACCACCAAGTTCTGTATTTAAAATCACAGATTCACCATTTACTGGTCTTGATAATAATACCGCACGTTTCAAATTAGGATATGCTTTACCTTGTATAAACGCCATTTCCAAAGGATTTAAATTCCATTTTTCATAATCACTTGTATCTGCGGCTGGATTACGGAAAAATAACACAGTTTGTGCTTGACCACGAACTACATCACCAATGCCCAATTTATCTAAAACATTGGCACGCTGGAAAGAAACCATATAAGCTTGACGATTTTTACGACCTTCTTGTAAACCTGTAATAAAATTATCCCTGAACATTTTATTTTCAAGCATTGGTGCAGTTTCATCAATCATAATTAAAGAAGGATTTCCGCCAGATACTGTAATATTATTTATTCTGTGTAGTATATAAGAAATAACCGCAGGTGCTAAAACTTCATCTTGTAAAATGTCTGTAAAATCAAAAGTTGTCAATCGTGAATATAAATCCAAAGTATCTATATCTTCATTAAATATATCCCCATATTGCAAAGGATCTATCCACTTTTTTAGTGCACCACGCATATTCCCATTTGAAGAAAAACAACTTTCATACAAATTTTTTAACAATCTATCTTTGTCAGATAAATAATCAAAATTAACAGAAATAGCTCGTGCTATTTCTTCTTCTGAGACAACATCGTTCTGCCCACTTATCATAGATAACCATCTGCGTAAAAAAGCACGATTTGCAGCAGTATCTGGCATTTTCAAAGGATTTAAATGTGTTAAAAATGTATTATTTTCAACATTTTTTTCTTTACCATTCATTGTTATATATTTACCACCAACAGACAAAGTAAATATTTCTGCACCTTTGTTTCTGTCAAAAAAGAATGCTTTTAATTTTTGATGTCTTAAAGATTGTGCAATTAAAAATGAAAACAAAGTTGTTTTACCACCACCAGTTGGCCCAATAGTTAAAGTATGTCCAACAGCCGCTGGTTTATCTGATACATGAAATTGAAATTGATATGGTGTTCCTTGTGCAGTAGGAAAAACAACCAAAGGTCCAGGACCCCAATCACTGTTTTTAATACCACGTGGCATAGATGACAAAGTTATACTGATTGCAGCGGTTTTTGATAACATTTTAAAACTGCGTGGAAATGTATCAAATCCCGGTATTTGTGAAAAAAACGATACTTTTGAAGCGAAACTTTCTACCACAGGTGAAATACCAAAACCAGCACATATTTTTTTAAATTCTGATATATGTTCATTTAATTCATCTATATTATTTCCAAATAATACAAACAAAGGATAATAATCAACCATAGTTTGTGTGCCGGTTATATTTTCATCCATTGTTGTTTGTGCTTCTTCCAATTGTTCTATTGTAGATTCACGAGTTTTATCGGTCACAGTAGATTTGTGTTGACGAATTAAATATTCTATGTCTTTATATCTTAAAACATGAAATGCATTCATACATATCATTTCACATTGAATTGTTGATACAGTATCAAAAAATTCTTCATCTAAATAATCAGGTGATATTTTAAAAGACATCATAGAAGCATAATATGTTTTATCACCACTGTTATATTTGATTATACCATTATTTTTAAATTCAACATTATCAACTGTAACTAAATTAGATATATTATCATCACATGTTTTTATTACAGGTTTAGATACAGGTGATAATATTCTTCCAAAAAAAGTGGCCATATTATTGCTGTTATCATTTTTTAATAATTCTGGTTTATATACAGATAATATTGATTCTATATATCCACAATATTGATTTAATTTATCATGATTATTTTGACCAAACACAGAAATAACCAAATAATAATTATTTGCATAAATTTTTAAACCTTGATTATTCCACTTATCATATATTTTTTGTAACACAGGTTGATCAAATTCATAATCTGTTTTTTCATCAATAAAATCACGTATTGTAAAAAAACGCAAACAAACATCAGGGTCTTGTATTTGATTAAATAATTGTGCACGTAAATCCAACAATTTTTCACGATTTTTAACATCCATCATACTAGTTTGAATGCCTTTGATTTTATAAACACGAACCAAAGAACCATCTGTCATAGACAAAGTATTATCATTATAAACTTTACCAAAAGGTAAATAATCATAATATTTAACATAACCAAACTTTGGTAAAACTTTTTTTGTAATCAAAGGAATATATATTAATAACAGAACAAATGCTAAAACAATAAACATAGCAACAACAACCAGATTTAATATTGTTGTATTTACGTTTCCTGCAAAATAATTAAACATTTTATCCATATTTTACACCACTAATTTTCTTGGTATTTTATACCTTAATAATCTTAATTTTGAAAATATAATCTGTGCTATTTGTGGGTCTTTTTTTGAATAAATACCTAAAATAGAATGAGACAAACTTAATAATCCTAGAAAAACAAGTGGCAATAAAAAATTATCTATCTTAAACAAGATGGTTATAACCATTAAAATAACAAATAAAACAAACCAAAAAACAAAATTTAATAACGCAAGAGAATAAGGCACATAAAATATGCGTGGTGGATTTGCCAAAGCTTTTAAAACCTTTTGTCTCAAAAAAACTCTCCTCTGTGAAATAATTATAACAATTTCAACTTTTTTCAACAAGCATAAAAGTAAAAATATTCAAATTTGTTGAAAATGCAAAAAAATAAAATTTTTTAAACTTGTTATTATTTATGATGTTTTTTTAACATTTTTACAAAAAACCTTAAAAATCTAACATTTTTTTGTTGAAAATTTGTTTAAAAAAAGTCTATTTTAAAATTCAACAAAACTAACAAGAACAATAAAAACAACAAATAATATAATAAATATTTGATTTTTTATAAAACTTGTTTATAATTGCCTGGTAAAAAGGATTAAGACATGAAATTTTTAAGTTCTTTAAAGGCTTGGAAGAAACGCGGAAATATTAAACAAATTCGTCGTGGAAAGCAAGTTATATTAATTGACCCTGCAAATCCGAAATTAAAGGCTAAACAGGGATTTAAAAGAAAATAATATACTCCAATTGGATAATGTTTTTTACCCAAATTATTTTGGGTATTTTTTTATTCTGATAAAAAAGCCTCTTCAAGTACTTTTTTAACCTCTGTACCACCCAAACCAGCCATTCTTAAATAATTTATTTGATTATCATTTGGTTTATAAATATTTGCACTATGAATGGCATTTTTTGGAACAGATTGTATATATTGTGTTGGTTTCATATATATTTTTGCTGTTTCGTCTGCCATAACAGAAAAAGAAATATTATTATCACAAAAACCTGTTTTTTTATTTATAACAGCATAACCATTTAAAACAGTATTTGTATTTTTGTGTGCTAAAACCCGTGTTTTTATAAAAATACCGGTATTTTTACACAAATGTTCACCTTTTACATTTACTTCCAAAGAATCATAATTTTGTGAAATTATTTGTCCTTTAAAAACAGTATTTTCTCCGGCATTTTTAACAAAAATATTCAAAAAAGCCGGTGTTTTATTTATAATTTTACAAGAAAAAATAATTTTTGTATTTATTGCTTTTACATCTATATTTACACCAGTATTACCAGTTATTTCACCAATATATATAATATGTACCGGTAATTCAGGTGTTTTTAAAATATATATAATATTTTCGTTTTTATTAAATTCTATATTTTTATAATCAGACAAATCTTCGCAAAAAATGCCGTTACGAAAAACCAAAGTTTCCACAGGAAATGTTTTTATATTGAATTCTTGCCAAAGGTATGACATATTTATATCCAAGTTATCTTTACAGATAATATAATATATAAAAAATAAACAGACAACAAATTTAATTGGTGAAAATTATGGGATTTAATTGTGGTATAGTTGGATTGCCGAATGTTGGAAAATCTACATTATTTAATGCGTTGACACAAAGTGCTGCTGCGGATGCACAAAATTATCCGTTTTGCACCATAGAACCAAATACAGGTCGCGTAGTTGTACCTGATGAAACTTTACATAATCTTGCAAAAGTGGCTGGTGCAGAAAGAATTATACCAACACAACTTGAAATAGTTGATATTGCTGGATTGGTCAAAGGTGCATCAAGCGGCGAAGGTCTTGGAAATAAATTTTTATCAAATATTTTATCAACTGACGCAATTATTCATGTGGTCAGATGCTTTGAAAATGATGATATTGTTCATGTAAATGGTAAAATTGACCCATTATCTGATATAGAAACAATAGAAACAGAATTAATGTTGGCTGATTTGGAAAGTTTGGATAATCAGATAAAAAAACTTGAAAAAAAAGTACATGGTCAGGATAAAAATGCTGCTAAATTATTAGCAGATGCAATCAATATAAAAGCAAATCTTGAAAAATCTATACCTGCAAGACAACAAGAAATAAATTCAACACCTTTTAATTTATTAACCAGTAAACCTGTTATTTATGTTTGTAATGTTGAAGAAGCAGCTGCGGCAAAAGGTAACAAATATTCTGATATAGTACGTGAAAAATTTGGTTCAAAAGCTCCTGTGTTAATTATATCCAGCAAGATAGAGATGGAAATAGCACAAATTGTTGATGTTAATGAAAGAAAAATGTTTTTAAACGAACTTGGTTTAAATCAATCAGGTTTAGATCAAGTTATTCACACAGGTTATGATACTTTGGGGTTACAGACTTTTTATACTGTTGGACCAAAAGAAGCACATGCTTGGACTATAACCAAAGGAATGACAGCACCACAGGCCGCTGGTAAGATACACAGTGATTTTGAGCGTGGTTTTATACGTGCAGAAATAATATCACCATCTGATTATATCGAATATGGTGGTGAAGTTGCTGTTAAAGAAGCCGGTAAAATGCGATTAGTTGGTAAAGAATATATTATGCAGGATGGTGATATATGTCATTTCTTGTTTAATGTTTAAAAAATACCGGCTTTTTTGAATATTTTTATCGAAAAGACCGGTATTTTATTTATTATTCATGTCTAATAATAAATCTAATTTTTCTTGTGCTTGTGCTATTTTATTATTTATTTCTTTTAATGATTCAGAAATCGTATCAGAATTATTTAATTCTTCAGATAATATTTTCTTTTTTTCTATATTTAATTTTTGAATATATCTTTGTAAATTAAAAGAAACTATAAATTTTTCTGCTTCTTTTAAACTTAAATCTGTTTTTGGTGCATCTTCATCAAAAGAAATATTTAAAGAAGACAGAAAATCTATATATTTTTCAGATAATTCAGGATATGTTTGAACAACAGATTTTATAACATTTATGGTCATATTATCTATATCTGGTAATTCTATATCAGGTGAATATTTTTGTTTTTTCCATTTATGCCATTGGTTAAATTTACGACTGTTATATTCTTGTTCAATTTCATTTTGTAATATTTTATCAGTTATTTTTGACAAACAATTTACAAGAAATTTTTCCGCCTGTGTACGGCCATTTGGGGTATTTGTTAAATAATTTTTATTAATACTGTCCCATAAAAAATCAATCAAAGGAACGGCATTATCTATAATTTTTCGCATAGCAGATTCACCATGATTTTTTAATATTTCATCAGGGTCTTTGCCACCAGAAACAAACGCAAATTTAACTTCTGAATTATCACGTAAAAACGGTAAAACCAAGACACACGCCCGTATAGCGGCTTTTTGTCCGGCATTATCACCATCAAAACAAAATACAATATTACGATTTGATTTACATAAAATTGCAAGATGGTCTTCTGTTAATGCAGTTCCAAGTGGGGCAACAGTTTCTGGAAACCCGTGATTTTGCATTTGTATAGCATCTATCTGTCCTTCCACAATAATACTGCGGTTTTGTTTATGTATGGAATCCCTGGCAAAATTAAAACCGAAAATTGTTTGTTTTTTATGAAATAATTCTGTTTCGGTTGTGTTTATATATTTTGGTTCACTGCCATCCAAAGAACGACCAGAAAAAGCAATAATTTGCCCATGTGCATTAAATATAGGAAACATTAATTTATCACGAAAAAAATCATATAAACCATAATCACCCATACGTACAAGACCTGTTGATAATAAATTATCTTTTTTACAAGTCGAAAATTTTGATGAAATAATACCGCTTTTTGGTGCGTAACCAATTCTGTATTTTTTTATCATTTCATCTGAAAAACCACGTTTTTTGATATAATCCAAAGCAATTTTTCCATCATTTGTGTACAATAAATCCTGATATATTTGTGCTACTTGTTCTGTAATTTGAATGTAATTTTCTTCTGCTTTTTTTTGTTCAGGTGTTTTTTGTCGTATTTCAGGCATTTTTATACCGGCCATATCCGCTAATTCTGAAATAGCGGTTTTAAAATCTACATTTTCAGATTTCATCACAAAAGAAATAATATCACCATGTTCACCACAACCAAAACAATGGTAAAATCCTTTGTCTTCGGATACAGAAAACGAAGGTGTTTTTTCATTATGAAATGGACAACATCCCCAATAATTTTGACCCTTTTTAGTCAGCGATATTCGGCGGGAAATAACATCTACCAAAGATAATCTTTGTCTTAATTCATCGGTAAAAGAATTATCAAATTTTGCCAATTATTTTACCTTTTTAACAAATTTGTGTTTGGTTGTTTTTTTATTATTTATTAAATTTATTGCTTCATCTAAACTTGGTTTGTCTTTCACAGAAACATTTACACGATTAGATGACAAATAAGGTCCATATCTCCCATCACTATAATAATAAATAGGTTTATCTGTTTCTGGATTTGTACCAAGAATTAAAGGTTCTATTTTTTTCTTGTCCACAGTTAATAATTCTTTGGCTATATCCAAAGTTATATTTTCAAAATTATATTTTTTTGCAGAAATATTTTTTTCACCATTTGTAACGTATGGACCGTATTTGCCGATACGGAAAAATATATTTTCACCCAATTCTTTTTCGTTTGGTGTTTTTTCTGTATTTTGTGTATTGTCAATTGAAGTATCTGTTGATAATTTCATGGTATAATTACATTCTGGATAATTACTGCAACCAATAAAAGCACCAAATTTAGATAATTTTATACCAAGTTTTGCACCACATTTTGGACATATATCTTTATTATCTTGAAATAAATGATAATGCATAAAATCATTTATATTATTTATAATATCTGTTGTTTTTACATCTTTTGCAGAATTTATCATATTATTTGTCGGGTTCCAGAAAGATTGCAACGAAGATAATTTATCTTTCTTGCCATTTGAAACATCATCCAAAGTATCTTCTGTTTTTGCTGTAAAATTAACATCAACTAAATCTTTAAAATAATTAGATAAATAAGAAACTAAAACCCAACCAGATATAGTCGGATGAAAACGATGTTGTTTGTCTTGTTCAACATATTTTCTGTCTACAATAGTAGACATAATTGTAGCATATGTTGATGGACGTCCGATACCAAGTTCTTCAAGTTTTTTAACCAAAGATGCTTCTGTAAATCTTGCAGGCGGTTGTGTCCAATGTTGTTCTGTTTTTAAAGATTTTATTTCAACAGAATCGTTAATATTTAATTCTGGTAATTTTATATCATCAGATTCTTTTTCTTCGTCATTATCTTCGATATAAACTTTCATAAAACCGTCAAAAACCCGTGTTGTCCCAACACAATGGAATATTGCTTTTTCTGCTTTTATGTCAACAGAAACAGAATCAAATTCTGCATTTGTCATTTGACAAGCGATAGTTCTTTTCCATATCAATTCATATAGTTTTGCTTCATCACCAGATAAATCAGATTTTTGATTTAAAAAATGTGTTGGACGAATAGCCTCATGTGCTTCTTGTGCATTTTTAGATTTTGTCACATATATATTTGGAGTTTTTGGAATAAACTTTTCTCCATATTCTTTTGATATATATTCACGAATTTCATTAACAGCTTCAACAGACAAGTTTGTAGCATCTGTTCGCATGTATGTAATAAAACCTTGTTCATATAATTTTTGAGCTGTTGCCATAGTTCTTTTAGAAGAAAAATGTAATTTACGAGCAGCTTCTTGTTGCAAAGTAGAAGTAGTAAATGGTGCAGCGGCATGTCTTTGAACTTTCTTTTTATCTATTTGAGAAACAACCCCACTTACAGGCGTTTTTATAGATTCAACAATATCATCAACCATTTTTTTGTTTTCCAGGGTCATACGCTCAATTTTTTTATCATTAAATTTAACAAGACCCGCAGAAAAAGCTGTTTTATTAACAACACAATTTGCATCTATGGACCAATATTCAACAGGTTTAAAAACTTCTATTTCTTTTTCTCTGTCGACAACCAGTTTTACAGCTACAGATTGGACGCGTCCAGCAGATTTTCCAAGGTTGCGACGCCAAAGCAATGGTGAAACCCCAAATCCAATCAAATAATCAAGAATTCTTCTGACTAAATAAGCATCTACTAAATTATTATCTATTTCACGAGGATTCTTTAATGCATCTAAAATAGCATTTTTTGTGATTTCATGAAAAGCAACACGATATATTGGTTTTCCGTTTATAACTTTGCGTGAATTTAATATATCATTTATATGCCACGCTATGGCTTCTCCTTCGCGATCAGGATCTGAAGCAAGATAGACAGCATCTGCTTTTTTTAATTCATCAATAATTAATTTTATTTGTTTTTCTTTACCGGGCATAATTTGCCATTTAGGTTCAAAATTATGTTCTGTATCAACACTACCAGATTCAGGAATCAAATCACGGACATGACCTATGGATGCAACAACACGCCAATCTTTACCAAGGTATTTTTCAATAGTTTTTGCTTTTGATGGAGATTC
>JAEEGL010017573.1_pt1 | contig 12267 bp, 5 predicted proteins | sample 9134231 | NCBI WGS metagenome assembly JAEEGL01 (sample SAMN16246548, study PRJNA631951) | gut metagenome | biome: gut microbiome; feature: rumen; material: fiber-attached | host: Bos | place: Iran: Karaj | collected 2018-10 | reverse complement strand
GCCGAAGGGCAGCCCAGCGTGATCCAACGCCAGATCAGCGAGCGCCATGATGACGACGAGCGCTATGCCCACGCCTTCGTAAACGACAAGCTGCGCTACAACAAGTAGGGACGACGCAAGGTGGAGCAAGCGCTATGGCAGAAGCATATTGACGACGACATTCGCCAACGGGTACTCGACGAGGTAGAGGATGACGAATACCTCGCTGTGCTACGCCCACTGCTGAAACAGAAACGCCGTAGCACCAAGGCTGCCAACGACTACGAACTCAACCAGAAGTTGGTGCGCTTTGCCCTCAGTCGCGGCTTCACCTTCGACATCATCCGCCAGTGCCTCGACGTCAACGAAGAGGATTTTGAAGAATAAACGACAACTTGGATTTTATGTTAAAAGACAACTATGACAACTGGGGACAACATTCATATTAGCCTACGACGCAACTGCGTCTACGGGCACCCTCATTGGCAGAAAAATAGTTGTCCTAAGTTGTCCAAGTTGTCTTTATAATAATTAGGTTGTTTTAAAAATAATAAAGGTTGTCGTTAAAGAAACATGAACTGGGTTACGCGTATCCTTGACTTCATCTCCCCACGACTGTGCGTGGTGTGCGGACAGCGGCTGGCGCCCACTGAGCGTTCCCTCTGTGGTGTATGCCTGTTCCACCTGCCACGCACCAACTTCCACCTGAAGCCACTCGACAACCCTATGGCACAGCTGTTCTGGGTACTGTCGCCTGTCGAGAAAGCCGCTGCCCTCTTCTACTATCACCCTCACGCAGAGATGGCCCAGATGGTCTATCGTCTGAAATACAACAACCGTCCTGACATCGGTGAAGACATGGGGCGCGTCATGGCCAGCGAACTACAACAGTCCGACTTCTTCAGCGACATCGATGTGCTGTTGCCCGTTCCCCTGTCCAGTAAGCGACTGCGTCAGCGTGGCTACAACCAAAGTGAGATGCTGGCCAGAGGCGTTAGCGACGTCACTCATCTTCCCCTCGTCACCAAGGCACTCTGCCGCAAGGAGTTTCACCAAAGTCAGACGAAACTGACGCGCTGGCAGCGTCAGGAGAATGTTGCCGACACCTTCCATCTTGTGGATGACAGCAGGCTGAAAGGGCGCCACGTACTGCTCATCGACGATGTCTGTACCACTGGTGCCACCCTCATCGCCTGTGCAAACGCCCTCAAAGACGTAGAGGGCATCCGCATCAGCGTCCTCACCCTCGGCTTCACAAAAGACTAATCTCGTTCACCACTTAGCTGTTCGCAGTACATATCAACAGTATTATTGCATAAATTCCAAGGTTCACATTCAAATGCAACACCATGTAATACAGCATGTTAGGTGTGAACCTTACTTCCCATCGATGTCTCCACTCCCCTTTCTTCTATCTTGGGTTGCAAATATAATTCTCAATAGACGATTTTTTATTCTCCATTCCAAGCTTTCTCAACCTCCTATAAGTTGTTCCAGCTGTTGTTTTACTAGTGGAACAAACTGTTTCAGGCCTAAAACAAGTTGTTTTAAGCCTAAAACAGACTATTTCGGGAGTAAAACACTCAGATAAACTGTCAACTGAAAACAAAACACAACTAACGCGGAAACAAGTTAAGGTGACGCGAGGTCAATTTACTGGATAAAAAACAAGGTTCACACTTAACACCTTGTGAAACATTACGTTACACGTGAACGTGAACCCAGTTTTCCATTATATTTAAGCACAGTAGGGTCGGTTCTGCTGTGCACTCACAGTATAGTTTGATATGAACCCCGAAAGTTTTTATTCAACTTTCGGGGTTCACTTCATTTTGACGCAACCTCATGTTGCGTTAAAGTAGATTACTACTACTTAATAACAACCTTTTTACCATTGATGATGTACAAGCCCTTGCTGGTCTTGTTCACTTTCTGACCATTCAGATTGTAGATAACATCATTTTTGATGTTGCTCTTCACAGTGCTGATACCAGTTGGGAGGCTGTTCTTCTGAACAATTTCCAACTTCGTGATAAACAGGTTGGTGCCAGCCTGTGAGCGAGTCATCGTGATCGTCTTACTGCCGGCAGCTGATGCGGGCACTATCATGGTCTTAGTGGTAGGTACTCCGTTGAATGCAGGATCGATATTTGCTTCATCACTGTAAACCTCGCCTTCCATGTCAGTTCCATTCTCGAACAGGATGTATGCGCTTGCCTTCTTGCTTCCGTTCTTGTTAAGGAAAGCTGTCATGACGATACCATCGCCCTCCTGCAAAGCCTTGTCGAGCGTGATAACCATGTGGCCAGCGTTAGCTGAAGCAGTCTCATCCTTGACGTTAGCCTTCTTACCATTCAGACAGATGGTGTAGTAGCCAGCGTTCTGGTAGTTCAGGCGATTGCCGTCACCATTCACATAAGCAATGGTACCGCCGACCTCGATAGGCTCACCGGCGGGTGACTCCCAAGAGTAAGTGATACCCGCAGCGACATTGGCAACTGCCTTAGCATAGACAGCCTCGGCAGCCTTCAGTGCCCCAATGGCAGCAGTCAACTCCTCGGTAGTAGCATCGCTGGCCAGAACAACCTTAGCAGCAGCAATAGCCTCGCTCAGAGCCTTACCTGGCTCAACAGTCTTGTCGGCATCACCCAGCAGGGTGGTCGCAGCAACGACCTCATCGGTCAATGTCATCTTAGCAGTAGCCTTTGCAACGGCCTCCACTGCAGCGGTATAAGTCTCCTCAGCAGTCTTCAGGGGCTCAACAGCAGCATTAATCTGCTCGGTGGTAGATTCTGCATTATCCAATACTGCCTGAGCAGCAGCTATAGCATTATTCAGAGACAAGCCAGGTTCTGCAGTTATATCAGCCTCACCCAGCAAGGTGGTAGCAGCCGTGATCTCAGCCTTCAGGTTAGCCAGAGCAGTCTCCTTGGCAGCGTCCTTATCGAGCACCTTCAAAGAGATCTCATCCAACTTCACACCAACATAATTGATGGTAGCCTTCACGTTGTTCAACTTCACAATAGCCTCACCCTCGAAGTTTGCGGGAGCAGTGAGAGCCACTTCAAACAGCGCACCCTCTTCACCAGTAACACCAGTGTAGTTCATGATGCGACCATTATTTGCATTATAGGTATAGGTACCACGCTTGCCTGTTACAGCAGCTGTCCATCCAGTAGGAAGGACCAAATCAGCCTGGAATCCTGCAACAGCAATACCATTGTTGGCCATGTTCACCTCAAACTTACCAGTCTTACCAGGATAAACCACGATTTCCTCTGCATTAAATGTCACTGTTGGTTTCTCGGCCACAGTCTGTGTTGAATTAATAGTAGAGGTGATATCCAACAAGTTCACCGTTGCATAGTTGACAGTTGCCTTCACATCCGACAATTTAATCTGAGCAGAACCAGCAAAAGTAGTGGGAGCTGTCAGGGCAATATTCAGCACAGCACCAGAAACGCCGCTGATACCTGTAATGTTTGTGATACGACCAGTCTCAGCATTGTAGGTCACTGCACCACGAGGACCTGTCACCTCAGCCGTCCAACCTGTGGGCAGAGCTAAGGTTGCCTGAAATCCCTGAACGGTCTTACCAGTGTTGTCCATGTTGACAGCGATGGTCTTGGTCTCACCTGGATCCATGGTCAATTCGCTTGCTTCGAAAGCAACAGAAATGCCACCAACCTCAGAACCGTTCTTTGAGACGGTAGCGCCTGTTACCACGACGCCATCGACCTTCGACTTGTCCTGACGCTTCAGCTCAACGCCAGAAATGTTGATATCAGCACTTGCATTGGCACTGGCAAAGAATCCATTGTCTTTTACAAATACATAGAAGATAGGGCCATTACCAGCCTCAATAGCAGATGATCTCAACAAGTCTGAGAACATAATCTTGCCATTACTGATGGCAGACTCCATCGTCAACGCGCCAGTACGAGAACCGACAAGCTCTGTCTTGATGTTAACGCCATCAGCTACAAGTTGCATACCTGTAGGCATGGTCAAAGTCATAGCGACAGAATAGATTGTCGATTCATCTGTATCCAGACAAACAGCTACCTTCTTGGTCTCGTTGGCAGCAGAGAAGCTGAAGTCCTCCAGATAGAGCTTCGTGTCTGCCAGCGAGCTGCTAATGCCGCCCACAAGGACAAGCACCAGCGCAGCCATTCGCTGCATCCATGTAGAAATATACGTACTCTTCATATAAATTGAATTGAGTGTTTTTAGTTTAAGAATAGCTTAAAGAGTATGCGTGGCTCTCACGCGTGGAGAGCCACGCATACATCTTACTTATTCAGAGATTATAGTCCCAAGACGGGGTTACTTATTTGATAACCTTCTTGGTGCTACCATCAGCATTGCGGATAATGTTGACACCCTTCTTCAGGCCATTCATCATCTTACCACCTAAGTTGTAGATCTTCTGACCTGCACTCTGCAGAGCGTTGGTAACGCTCTCGCGGATGCTAGTGGTAGAGTTGGCTGTCAGCAGGTGACCATTGAGCTCGGTATCGGTGAAGATAGCCTTCTCGATATTAACCTCGCCGTTCAGGCCCTCGATGTCGAGGTAAGCCACAGCGCCATTATTGCCTGCGAATACGTTGTTGGCAGTAGAGATAGCCAGCATGCGTACTGTTGTGCCGTTCTGAGCCATCATCAGGTTGGCGCCTTCTACGCGCTCGCCCAGAGTCTGACTTACAACCTTAGCACCCTCAGGCAGCTGAACGTTCAACTGGAAGTGGTTGAATTCGCTCTCGTTGTCGAGGTTGATAGCAATGCGGGTAACATTGTTCTCAACAGAAACAACCTCCATGTTGATGTGATTGTTGGCAGAAACCATATCGCCACGAGCAGCAGCTGCTACGGTAGGCCAATCGCCGTGTACCAAGAAGTAGCGCAGCCATACCAGATCAGTTACGTCAACCTCACCATCGCCACTGATATCGCAGCGATCCTTTTCAGCGGTCTCTTCCTGAGCATTGAGGATGATGTCTGCCAGAGCTTCCAGGTCGTCAGTAGAGATATGGTCATTACCGCTGATGTAACCCTTCACATCCTCTACGAGTGACATATCCTTCACAGCCTGCTTCAGAGCTGCCAAGTCGTCACCGAACTGGGTAGCGCCCTCGTTCAAAATGGTGATAACACCCTTTCCGTCCTTCTGATCAGCAGCCTGACTAGCGGCTGTTGCATTGTTACGCAGAGTGGTAAGTGAGGTAATCAGATCATTTCTCATGTTTGTGAGCGTGAACTTGTCGGTCTTGGTGTAGTTTTCACTGTCATTCCAAGTATCGGCAATAATCTGAGCCTGCAAGTTGTCAACGAATGTCTTAATGTAAGCAGTCTTAGCCAAGCCAACAACATCCTTACAGTTGTCCTCCAAGCCTACCAGTGCATTATTCACATCGGTCTTAGCCGCATTAGCAACTGTCTGCTTGTCGGCAGTCTTCTCCTTACCCTCAGCCTCAGTCTTAGCATTGGTCAAGATAGCATAGGCACCAATATACTGCTCATCGAGCTTAGAAACCTTGTTAGCATACTTGCTTGCACTACCGTAAGCCTCGAGCTGAGCCTTCATGAAGGCAATCTGACCTTCAGCTGTGGTAAGCAGACCTTCTGCAGCCCCCCAAGTATTAGCAAGAGTTGTCTGTGCAGCCTCTTCAGCAGCAGCATCTTCCTTCACCTTCAGGTCAGCAGCATCAGCCTTCAACTGAGCGATGGCATCCTTAACATCCTGCAGCATGGCCTCAGCGTTGGCCTTATAAGCAGACATTTCATCGGCATGATTAGAGATATAAGCCGTCAGATTGTTGATAGCAGTCTGGATGGCAGCCTTATCAGTAGCCAAGGTAGTCTTAATAGCATCGCTATAGCCATCCAAAGCCTTATTCAGAGCATTCTGCTGAGTGTTCACCTCTCCCTCAAGGTTTGCCTTGATGGTTGCATTCAAGTTGCCGTTGGCGTCAGTCATGGTCTTGATTAAGCCATTCAAAGCACTCTCAATGTTCTTCAGTTCATACAACAGCGTAGCCTGCTTTGACTTACCCGTCTTAGGATCCTTCAGATACTTCTCAACTTCAGCCTTGGCATCAGTCAGCTTACCCTCCTCAGCAGTAATAGCTGTCGTCATAGCAGCATTATCACCACTATAGGTCAGGTTCTCTTCATTAGCCATACTGATGAGACCCTCGATAGCCACAACTTCCTTATCATAGAGGTCGTTGTAAACTGCAAGAATTCTTTCAGAGATAGCCTTGGCAGCAGCCTCCCAATCGGCAGCGTTAGTAGCTGTTACCTTCTCGTCGTCGTATGCCTTAAGATTCTCAGCTATCTGCTCAGCGGCATCCTTCACCTCATAACCAGCAGCGAACGTCTGGTAGTCGGCAAGCAATGCAGCGATTTCGCCCTCAGCAGTCTGGATAGCCGTCTTAGCATCGGCAATAGCCTGATTGTCCTTAGCAATCTGATCAGCCTTAGCCTTCAAATCATTCAGATTACCCTTCCAGGTAGAGAACTTACTAACACAATTATTCTTGTCCTTATCCGCTGTAGAGTTGGCGGCCTTCTTAATAGTATTAAACTGCTTCAAGTCATCGCCAGTCAGCTTGTCGTTGTTAGTATTCAGAGCGATGATATCCTTCAGAGCTGTCTGAGCCCGAGTCTGCTCAACAGAAGGAATCAGAGCTTCGATACCATTCTCACTATCAGCAGCAGCCACCAAAGCAGCGTCAAGCTGGTCAATCTTGGTACCATCCTCCTTCACGTCGTTGATAGCCTTCAGCAGGTTGTCAATATCCTTGAACAAGTTATCAACAACAGCATCTGTCAGATCCTTATCGTCCACAGAGAACTTAGCAACCTTAGCCTTAGAAGTAGTGATATCATTGGTATACTTCGTCACGCTGCCAGCAACCTTAGCACCTGCAGACTCATTAATCTTATCGGTAAGAGCCTTGGTCAGATCCTCAAGCTCCTTCTGGATAGCCTCATACTGAGCCTTATAGGTCTCATCCTTATCGAAGGTTGTAGGAGCAACAGTTTCTGCATAAGCTTTGTCGGCAGCATCCTTAATAGCCTTAACCTTAGCATCATAGCCCTGGAGGTAAGTCAGCAGAGCCTGGAGTTCAGCACTAGCCTGATTGGCAGCCTCCTTCAACTCAGTGCTCTTGATGTTCTTATAGGTGTTGATAACGGTTGCAGACGTTGCATAAGTATCATCGACAGCTTTGCGAGCAGCGGCGATACGATCGAACACAGCCTTGTTATCAGCAGCAATCTGGGCGTTGTAGTTGGCCTCATTGGTGTACTCCTCGACCTTATTCTCGATGGCCTTAATCTGGTCATCAATCTTCTTAGCGTAATCATCAGCCTCAGCCTTACCATTGTTATAGCTGGTCTCGGCATCCGTACGGAGTTGATCCAGAGCTTCCTTCATCGTGTTGATAACAGTCTTCTGCTCCTCAAGCTTTGTAGATTCTTTCTCCAGCAACTTCTTCCAAGCCTCGTCATAACGCTGCAGTGCACCCTTAGGATCAGTAGAGCCCGTCTCTGGCGTGAAGTCGTAAGCCTTCTGGGCAGCCTCGAAAGCATTCAGGTTAGCCTCAGCCTTAGCGGCAGCACCGTCAACCAGACCCTTCAGAGCAGTAATACCATCGTTATAAGTACTCTTCTCAGTAAGAGTGATTTCGGTGTCAGCCTCAATCTTAGCCTTCAGGTCGTTGAAGTCCTTGGTGTACTGACCCTTCGTCGCGGTACCAGTAAGCAACAGATAGAAGTAGCCATTCTCGTTAGGATCTTTCTCCAGCACAGCCTTCTTAGCAGCAGCGAAGTCGATAGCTTTCAGAGCAAACTCCAACTCATTCATGTAACTAGCCTGAGTCACAGGACCCATTGTAGCACTCTTCAATTCGTTGATGATATTCTGGTACTTCGTAACCTCAGCACCCTCCAGTTCCTCTGCCTGCATAGCATTCTCGATGAAGGTCAGGATATTATCAATGGTGTATGTAACATCCTTACCACCCTCCTTCGTCTTATACTTAACAGCATCAACATTGTTCTTGAAGGTGGTCTTTTGAGCATCTGTCAAATCCTTATAATTACCAATAACTTCTTTCTGCTCGGCAACCTTCTTCTTCAAGCCAAATACTGTAGATGCAGATGAATTATCGTCCTTTGTACCATTCAGGTCCTCGTAGTTCTTCTTGAACCCTTCGAATGCCTTCTTATAATCATTGGCATGATCCTGAGCGTCCTTAATGTCGGTAGTAGCCAAATCCTTGATTGAATTATAAGCATTAGTCAGTTCACCCTTTGTTGCGTCTTTATTAGCAGCCACATCCTTAGCATCTTCAATCTTCTTGGTGATAGCATCGAGCTCTTCCTGCAATTGAGCGCCCTTAACAACTCCAAACTCTTTGTCTTCAGTGATGCGCTTCTGGAGCTTAGCAATCTCGACCTCGAAGACAACGGCCTTGTTATTAATATTGGTACGTATACCGTTGCACAACTCAATATCCAGCTGCTTAGCGAACTGCTGCTCATCAGCCTTATAGTTGGCCTTGATGTCGTTCATCGTAGCAGTACCAGCAGTAACAGCAGCTACAGCATCCTTCACTTCCTTAGAATTCAGATAAGGCAGAATGTTTGTGACATTGTCTTTCTTATCATTCAAAGCTTCCTTCTTGTTGATAGCATCAGCCAGCATAGTCTTCAATGCTGCGATAGCCTTTGTGATGCTACCATCACCGTCGTTGATGAATGCCTTGTAAGGTGTACGAGCCTTAACAGCCTCGTCAATGGTCACCTGGTTAGTCCATACATTCAGCTTGGTGAGGTCGTCCTTCGGCTCAACAGTAGGATTCATCAGAGCCTTCTGGAGCTTATCGGCTGCATTATATTCGTCATTGTAGCCAGCATAGAGTGCTGTTGCAGCAAGAGCATTGTCATTCAGATCCTGAATTGCATCCTGGATAGCCTTCAAAGCCTTCGTATAATCCTCCTTTGCCTTGAATGCTGTGGCGTCAGACTGGTTAGCATCAACTTGTCCATCAAGAGCCGTGATGTCACCGGTAATAGCGGCAATTGTGCTTGCCCAGATAGTTGTAGGCTTGAAAACACTCGCATCCAACTTCTTGACGTCCTTAGCATCCTTATCGATAGCTTTTCCGACATTTTCCAAAGAGGTTCCCTCATCAGCCACAGCCTTCTTCAGTGCCTGGTAGTCTGCATAGATGGCAGCCTGGGCAGTATATGTTGCCTCGGCAGTGGCAATAGCATCGGTCTTTGCCTTAATAGCAGCTTCCGTCAGGTTTGCAATAGTTTCAGACTGGTCATTGTCCTCGATAAAGGTCAGGAAATCAGCAACAGCATCTGTAACTGCCTTTGCATAACCATCATCAACCAAGAAGCCTGCAGCGTCCTTCACCAACTTATCAGCAGCATCTTTCTGTGCATCATAGGTTTTATAAACAGCTGCCAGTTGTTCCTTCAAAGTATTAAAGTCAGAAACCTTCTGTGTCAGCTTCTGCTTGAACTCATAAATCTTGATTTCGAGTTCAGTCTTCTTCTCGTTAGCGGTCTTTGCCTCGTAAGAAGCCTGAATAGCCTCAGTTACTGAAGTATAGTCTTTACCTTTAACAATAGCCTCCAGAGCAGGTGTCAACTCTTTCTTCAGATCTGCATAACGTGGGGTATACTGATTGTCAATCTGTGTAAGGGTTCCTAAATAATAGCTATTAGTGCCACCGTATACGGCGCTCAGAGTCTGCAGAAGGGAAGTGTGAGCATCCTCATTGGCACTCTTAACAGCCTCTTCAGTCTTAAGTGCCTCATCATAAGCCTTCACAGCATTCTTGGCTGCAGTCAGGTTAGCAGCAGATGCCTCTGAATCATAAGCATCGCGTGCATCCTCGGCAGCTTTCTTTGCATCATTCAGAGCCTTAGTCTGATAAGAGATCACATCACCACTTGCTGCCAACTTAGCATAGCGAGCATTCATCCCCTTTAAGCCACTATCGCCATCAAGCAGACCCAGCTGATACTTCTTCTCCTTGGCTAAAACGTCAGCAAGGGCATCACTAATGTCCTTATAGATATCCAAAACTGTAACATTGGTCTGGTCGCCAGCATAGATGGTCTGCAGACCTTCTGTATCATCTTTATAGAATGTATAATCAGCACCAGCAATGGCTACGATGCGATCATACAATTCACTATATTTCTGAGCGTCCTGAGCCTTCTCAGTATACTCAGCAGCAGCCAAAGCATTGGTCACCTTGTTGTACTCAATCTGCAGTAACTGGGCAACCTTAGTGAAATCAAAGTTCAACTGAATCTTTGTTCCTGCTACAGAAGCGTTAGCAGACAAATTAGCTGCAGCTGTAACGGTAATCTTAACTGTTGAAGCACTTGTTAACTCAAAATCAGCAGTAATAGCCTCATCTTTTTTCAGAGTCTTGGTAATGTCAATACCCGTAGCCTCAATTTTAAGAGTTGCATTTGCACCAAACGCATTAGTACCACCTAAGAATGAGTACTTACCAGGAACGAGTGATTTCGTCGTCGACCATTCCTTACTACCCTTCTTAATTTCGATTTTACCGATACTCTCGGCGTCCACTTGTGCATTAACTACGATTGGAAACGATGCCAATGCAGCTACTGAGTAGATAAATTCTGTTCTCATAGGTTTAATTTTTAAATTTGTACTTTAAGTTCTTGTTTCTACATTATTATATATACGTGCATGCGGTAAATAGTATATAGATACAGCTATAGTGCACACATATCGCTTGCAAAAGTAAGATAAAAAAGTGTGGAGTTGGATTTTTTAACTTGTCGATTCGCAAAACCCCTATTTTTTTTCGTGAAAACCCTTTAAAGTGTCAATTAGCCCCCTTAATACAGGCTTCGAAATATGCAGTTGGACGTACTTTCCCTGATCATCACAAAGAAAGATGAGTTCTTTGGTGGTGCTGGCACGGAAAATGCGATGAGTATTGACGATATACTTACGTCCCAGTCGCATCAACTGTTTTGAGGCGGAGGGCATTCGCATCACGAGGTCTTCAACCTTGGACAAGCCAAAAGGAATCGCAAAATGCGTACCATTGGCATAATAGACATTGGTATAGTGGTCGTCGGCTTCAAAATAGAGTAGCTGGCTGGTGTCTATCCTATAAAGCTCGTCATATGCGCCCAGACATAAAATGTCACTCATCGGTTTTCCTGCGACATCCGCTTGCCCTGTGGCTGCCTTCTATAGTAAACATTGTTGAGTAGTGTATATATGAAAAAACGGGGCAATCCACTCATCCTTGCTCGTTCATCACCCGAGGCCTTCGCAATGCCCATCTGTCATAAAACGAGCAATGCAGAAGCCCCGAATATGTTTATCAATGACTACCATTAGTTGATAGCATAAAGATACAACACACTCAACGCATCTACCATTGCTTTGCCGAGATGACAGATTTGGAATTTGCGAAGTTCCGGATGATCATCCTTACAAAGCGTTCAGTAAACGCTTCCTCAAAATATACACGTCAAACCCACCTTCGCTTCTGCATGAGAATGAACTCACGTTGATAGCTAGTTAGTCGACACTGCAAAGGTAGATAATATTTTCCGTATGGCAAAGAAAAACTTCTGTATTTTATATTAAATTATCATTTTTCAAGATATTTGTCCGTCACTTACGAACTCTTTGTCCGTAAGGAGCGAACTCTGAGTCCGAAGCCTACGGACTGGGAGGTTGCATTAATCGGACTGAACGAAAGTATTAAATGTAGCAATTGCGAGTATTAAATGTAGCAATTGCTACAATTAATGACTCGGACGCGAAAATCATGGAATTCGAAAATGTCCCTCACATGTTCACATGACCCCTCTGAAAGGCCGATGTATAAAGGGCTGAAGGCACGTGAGGGACATTCGTCCTCCCTCACGTCTCCCTCACTTTTCAATCTTCAGACTCTCACGTCATGTAAGCGTATCTGTTCTGGCGCATATCATTATGCGATAGGAGTGAATGTGACCCAGAATGGTAAGCGTATCCGCTTTGACGCCTTGCAGGCTATAGTGCCTTCCATCTGTCAGGCAGGAGTTCCCTGTATTTCTGTATGTCCACAGGTTTCTTTGGCGGTATTGCTGCAGCCTTGTTGATAACGTCCGAGATGTACTCGAAGAAATTAATCCCCAGGAGCCTGCACGAGCATGCCAGCGAGTAAAACATGGCAGCACGCTCCGTCAATCACCGGGACAGGTTTTTGATTGAAAAAT
>JAEEGL016992331.1_pt1 | contig 12268 bp, 8 predicted proteins | sample 9134231 | NCBI WGS metagenome assembly JAEEGL01 (sample SAMN16246548, study PRJNA631951) | gut metagenome | biome: gut microbiome; feature: rumen; material: fiber-attached | host: Bos | place: Iran: Karaj | collected 2018-10 | reverse complement strand
GCATCTATTTCGGCAGACTTTTCTCAAAGTTTGTCCTTCGGCGGTTTCCCGAGGGTCTCACCGCGAAGTGAATCCAGACGACGCTGCGTCGCTGTTCTATCAGCAGTTCGTCGAAGTCCTCTCGGCTCATATCGCTGATGTCGAGCAGGATGGCAGCGTAGCGCAACGCCTGTTCCATGCCGATGCAACGGATATCCACCGCACAACCTGTCAGGTGGTTCGACGTAGGCACACCACCTACCGCTTTGTTCACCGCTGCCGACCGGAACCCCGAGTTGATGATAATCGGATCATCACCATCGCCGTACTTGTCGTTCCACCGTCGTCTGAGCCGCTCCAGCCATCGGCACACCCGCTTTAAGTTCTCTACTTGTGCCTCATTCGGCACATTTTCTATTCCCGTATTGGTTTTGCAAAGCTCAGCGAGTGTCATGTGCTCGCTGAGGTTCATTAATTTTTCACTATCCATTTATCACTTTTCCTTTAAACTTTTCGCTCTTCTGAAAACTGAATTCTGAATTCTGAATCAAATAATTCCGATTCATCCAGTTCCTAATAATCTTGATAGCACGTGAGGGATCCTTACCTTCCTTCTGGCAGATACGCTTCACGTCATCCAGTGTAAACTCGTCGGCCAGTTGTGTCATCATGTTTTGTGGCCCGCGCGTACCTATACGTGAATCGTCGCCATTAGTAGCACGTTCTATAGCGTCGCCAAAGAACATCATCTTGCACCACAAGTCGTAGTTCAATGACCAGCGAGTAAAATTTTCTATCGATTTTTCCCATTTCTGACCATTCGCCACATAAAGCACGCAGGCTTTCAGCCACGCAATGACACAAGCACGGTGCGACAGGTTCCAATAGGTATCGTTTTGACTCAACTGGGCAAACTCCGAGCACTCCTTCAGGAGTTCCTTCGCCAACCTATACGCTTGCGGACACGCTATCAGACCACGAGCCGCCACCAGATTGTCGATATAGGGTTTCAGAGCCTCATCAAATGCCAAGTCATACTCCCCGTAGATAGGTTGCGGAGCACCGATTTCCTGTTCGGGAATCGTACAGAAGTTGATACGGCTGATAGGTCCATCGGTCAAGACTTTGGAAAAGAAGCGGCGCCCTTTGAGAATCGTCGTGCAGGCGTTCCAGTTAAAGCGACACATTGGTCTGGCTGTAACCGATTGCGTGCCGACACGTGTCTGACCATAGGTAGAGTCCGAGTCGAAAGCCAGGCACATCAGTTGGAAGTGCTGTTTGCCCGTCGCTCCCTTCAGTTGCTCGAACAGGTCCAGCTCGTTCAGTTTCACATACACGAAGTGCCCCTCCGACTCGTCCATACGTGTCACCAACGCAGGCTTTGTCATATCGGGGTCGATTATCTGAATCACCAGACCCTCAGGGCGCAACGGCTTGTCCTTGTTGGCACCTTTCTTCAGACATTCACTCTTCCACTCCGCCTCGCGACGCTCATTCTCCTTGTCCCTACGTTCTATATCGGCCATGATATGCTCTATCGGTTTGTCTATACAACCCTTACCGGCACCCGTTCCTGCCATCAGGCAGTTCATCAGCGTCGCCTCGTGTTCCACATTGTCCGTGTAACAAAAACGTACTTCTTTCAGGTGAGTGGCCAATGGTGGAAATACGGCGTGAGCCACAGCTGCCTGATAGACTTTCGGTGTCTTCGAGATGAGCAGTTGAATCAGTTTAGGTTTCTTTTCAGGCATTTCGGGCGGTGTGGGGGCAGCGGATGTCAGATGTTGGATGTCTGAAGTCTGAACAGTCACATTCCCTCTTCCATCAAGCGCAGCGAGTGTATCTCGCAAGCGTTGCGGCATCCCTTCATACTTAGAGGCCAACGCATTCCTGATCTTGGCACGCTTCTCTTCTAACGGGAACCCGTCATAGCAGGGTATCACCTGGTCCAACCATTCAAACGACTTCCCGCAGATATGTCTCAGGTCACTTGCCAACTGAAACGTCAGCGTGTCGCGGTCACCCTCGGTAGGTTCAAAGCCGTGGTTGTTCACCTCCCAGTACTTCTTTAGAATCTTCTCGAACGGAATGCCGTGGTAGTGGGTGGGGAAGCTTCCGGAGGGCTGAGGGCTGACGGCTGATGTCTGAGGCTTCACATCTTCCATCTGACATCTTCCATCATCCATCTCATCTTCCCACGGCCGATAGTGCTTGTTAGCCTTCTTGGCCCCTGGCGGAACCTCTTCCAGCCCTTGCGCCTCGCGCTCTTTCAGCCGTTCGTATTCGGCAGCACTCTCCTCAAGGGTTAGTCGTTCCGTGAAGATAGCATCATCCAGATAGAACAGGTTGTCGGGAGTCGCAGGACCGGTATAGAGCACACGCTGCTGGTCGTGGGCTGACGTGTCCATCTCAGTATGCGTCAACAAAGCCACCCTTACCTGACATTCCAGAATCGTCTTCCCCGGTTCACGACGGAAGATGCCGTGCAGACCATAGTTAGCCGACCCCGACAGTTCCAGTAGCCCAGTCTCGTCCTTCTTCTCCAGCAGCTGCTGCTTGATGCGCTCCTGCTCCTCAGCAGAGTTACAGTCAATGTCGTGCGGGAAGGTTGACGACGGGTGGCAACATCCTTTCAGCACCCCGTCGGGCAACAGGTCGCCGTAGTTGTACTGTCGCTGACGAGCCTTGGCCTTCTGGTCACCGCCACGGGCATCATAGAAATTCTTGACGTTGTCGGGATGGTTGCGCTGAGCCATGTAGTCGGCTCGGTTGGTGACGGGACGCGCCTTCTTGCGCCCCCCGTCCATGTAGATTTCGTTTACCATAGGCTTAATGTTTTTCTGCGTTTATCTGTTCCTGAATATATTCTGCGGCCTGTGGAGCCTCCTCCATCAGCCAGCGGCTAAAGTTCTCAAGGTCGGACTCGTGTACGATGAACGTAAACCGACGGGTACGGTCCTTGCATTTCGATAAGGAACTGTGAGGCAGTCGCATCTCGGTAACAGCCTGCGAGCGTACTATCTGATGTCTCGTAAACTCAAACGAGCCCGTCGAGAGCATCTGGCCGTAGCCCAAACCGCGGAATGCCTCCACTTGTCCTACGCACGGATTGTCAGGCAACACCTGCACATGATCCGTACCACTCTCCATCTTCGTGACAGCCATCTGGGCAGTCAGCGTAGTTGTCTTTACAACATTCTTTTTCATTTTCTTGAGTGATTTTGTGAGAAGAAGGTTGGAATCTTTGCGCATTTACCCGGGAACATCCTCCTCACTTCAACTCAGGGTTAGAATTATATGTTTACCATTCTTGGTCGAAAGGTCTGATAGCTTCTTCCTTCCTATACGTAGGCTTGTCCATCAGTGTCAGGATATAGTCGTCGAAGGGCTGCTGGTCGCCGTAGTGTTCCGCATCTTCCAGCAAGTCACTCCATATATCCACTGTTTCCTTGAATCGCTCCGCTACGGGCATTCCGGTCAACATCTGCGCTTTCAGCACACACGCCGTCAGCTTGCCCAGTGCGTAAGTCATGGCCGTAGCACCTACTGAAGTCGGTTCTGTCTTCAACAAGATTTCCGACATAGCCTTGAACAGCTCATCCCCCTGTTTGGTAACAGCCTCCAGTTTCGTCTGTAGCTCTGGAGTCATTTCAATCTTTTTTTTCATCTTCTTTTCAATTTTCATCGTTCAACCCTTTCAACAGTCCCACTTTCTTCCAAAGGCGTACCAGCAGCGTGTGCGAAGGCACCGTACAGCGGTCGTCGTCCAGCATTTCGCAGAACAGGCGGAAGTGCCACTGGGCAACGGGTTTCTCCAGCTTCGCCTTCTCGCCCGTCACGGCATAGGTCATCATGGCGTCGAGCAAGTCTATCTGTTCCTCCTGATGATAGAAGTGCAGGATATACTCCACCTTGTGCTGCGACCTCTTTGAGAGCCATCTGAACAGCTGCTTCTTAATCATCTTCACCGACTCATCGGCCACGCTCTTCGCCTTCTGGAATTCGTTGTCCAGTCGCTCCAGACGACGGTTGTTCTTGGTCAGTTCCTTGCTGGTCTTGTTCAGCACATTCGTCGTCTCCTTCAGTCGCATGATGTAGCGGTCCAGTTCGTTTTCCAACACGTCGTACTGAGCAGGCTCCTGACGCTTTTCGATTTCCAACGCTACCACGGCTGTCATTTCTGTGTTCAGCTCCTCAGCCAGCTGCTTCTTCTTCATTTTTCCCATAATTCTTTTTTTAAAAAAATGATTACTTGTTGCCCTCGCTCTCTCGTTGTCGACGGCTTTCATAATAATGCTGTAAACCGAGTCAGTAGAAAATGAATTATTACTGACTTTTTGCCTACAGCCTACAAGACACAAAAAACCGCAAACGGCCTGTATAGGGCTATTTGCGGTTATTCAAAAAAAATAGAAATTGATTCGGATTTTTCTTTGTGCTACTGACTCTGCTGAATTAATACTGACTCTGATTCATCTGTCTGATAACGTCATCCACCACCATCTGCGGATTCATAAAACGCACCAGCAAGTCTATATTATCTTTATTCTCAAGGGGTGGTCTCGTAGCAGCCAGACGCTCGTTGCCGAACTCCTTGTTACCCTCCTTCTCCCAAAAGCGGGCATTCACCATCACCCAGATGCTCTCACCCTCGGGCAACCGCACGTACTTCTTTCGCTTTACCAGTTCGCGGAACAGCTCAGCCAGCGTGTTGATGTCTCCCGTCCATACCACACGGCACGACGTGTCTTCACCCGAGAAGATTTTCAGAAAATTCTTCTGCAGTGTGTTGGCCGCAATCCACTGCAACTGTTTCAGCCCGTTGTATAGGAATTGCAGACGCTGGTTAGTATCCGCGTCAGTCAGTGCCCTATAGACAAAAGACTTCTGTATAGCCTTACCCGTCTTCCGAGGCCTGCCGCGCTTGCTGGAGGAGTTGACCTCTTCCACGATCTCTGCGTCCTCGGCATTGACAATATTAGAATCTTGAACCTCTTCGTCTTTATTGGAATCAGAACCAAAATAGTTCTTCATCTGAATGTTTATCATCCGGCTATTGTCGCCGAAGATATTCTTATCTCCAAATACTATATCACCCATTGTTATTCTGCATTAATTGTTTTTTCAATTTTTCTTTAAACTCTGTAGGAAGGTTTGCAAGCACCTTGGCTACATCGGCATTTGGCGATAAAAGGAAGTTTATCATAGTCGAATTGTCACCAACACTGTTTTTATTACCACTGATATTATCACCAAACTTTTTATTTTTAAGCTCATTTTCTGTTTTGTCCAACAAGCTATAGTCTTCAGATGTTCCTACAGTTCTTAATAGTTTGTTTAGCATGATGAGTATTTCCTTAGCTTCTTCACTGGTAAGGTTATTTTTACAATAATCAACCATCTCCACTAATGTAAACTTTCTCGCTGCACCATCTTGTTTATTTTTATCCAGTAGTGCCTTTATTCTCTTATTCTCCGCAGCCTGTTCGTTTACCTTATTTTGCAATGCCGTTTTTTCTCTTTCCAATATAAAAACCTTCGAGTCTAATTCTTTTAATCTATTTTCGAATTCAGAATTTTCTTTCGTTTGGTCTTCTTTTTCAAAGACACCCTTCTTTAAGATAGTATTGACTTGTTCTAAATAAAGACTTTGTTGTTTGGGAGTTTTAAAATTCACGCTTGCCAAAATCATATTTGCCAAAGTCTCTTTGTCATCTTGATTCTTCCAAAGATTAATAATTTCCAATACAGTACCGCCGTTGTAGTTATTTGTTAGTTCCTGCCAAGAGATATAATCTCTAGCCAGTTCCTTCACTGGAACGGGATTAGGGGTGAAGTCATAGCCTAATTTTTTCTTTCCCTTACTCAAACTTCGATACAATTTACTAAAAGGTTTCCAGTATATGCTTTTCTTATACCACTCCTTTATAGTTAACAACAGAAAAGAGTTGAACTGTCTGCTATTTTTGTCGGTAAGCGACATAAGGAAATAGAGTATCGTCATTACTAATTCCACTCCATAACTCAACCCAATATTTCCTCTGATGTCAACGACGTATTTATGTAGGTCGGAAGGCATGGCTCGTTCATAGGCCATACGTGTCAATTGGTAATAAACCTCATTGAATATCTTTGTGTCATCTTTCTTTTCTTCAAAGGGAGATATTTGTATGGTTTTCAGAACTTCGTGAAAATGAGTATTCAGCGGTTCCATATTATAGAACTTGTCTATCGTATTGAAATCAGTCCAGAGCATTGGTCTGGGTAGGTTTTTAATCATTGTACTTTTCTCTTAAAAGTCAGAGGGCAGACATCAGGTCATATTACAACATTACGAAAACGCTTTGGGCCCTCTAATATTTAATTATGCCTAGGTATTTTACTTGCCCATTTTAAAGATTTTGCCACTTAATACTAAACCAATAAATCCTAATATAATAAGAAGTTCCATTGTGATATATTTTATTTGTTATTAAAAGTTGTTTCTTTTAAAACCGCACGGGCTTCACAGCAGGTGCGGGAGTAGTATTAATTTAAAACATTACATGTTATGAAAACATGCAAACAACAGCACGAGTGCTGCTTTTTTCTATTCAAATTTTAGTTTCGGTAATGCCTTGACAATATCGACTGTCTGCACTGAGACGTTGATGACACTCAGCAGCAGGTCGAGAATATATCTGGGCTTGTGGTGTTCCTTGCCCCAGTCGTTGGCATCATTCATAATCAGTGATTTCTTATCCCTGCTTACACAGTAGCGCTCAACTATCCATTCTATCGCCGACTTTCCGTTTACAATGTACTCGTAGGCTTTCTCTGGAATGTTCTCTATGGTGATGTTACCATTATAGATAATAGTGCTCTTGTCGTCTTTCGACTTGAAGCGCATCTTGTCCCAAATGTGGAAGTAGTCGTAATCTTCCGGATTGGTGGTATCTTCTATAAAGCCGCCCGTTGCTGGGTCACGCTTTGTTTCGTATGTCACCTTTCTGTCACCCCTCACCACGACTCCTGGATATGGTGCAACCGTCTCGTAGTTCAAGTGCAAGTCTGCCAACTTCTTTCCGTATTTATAGAAGTCCATGAAGTCCTCTACTCGCTCCACAATGGGAATGCGTGGCAGCGACTTCTTCAGGTCAGCAGCAAAGCGCTGACGATAGTCCTCGGAGTGCAGCAAGCCATAGACATAGTAGAATATCATTTCTTTGGTTATTTCCCTTGTGCCGTAACGACTGCGCACCTCTTTCAGAATCCAATCCGTGATGCCATCTCTGCGGATGTAGTCTTCGCCTGTTTCCTCGTCAAAGAGAGACTTCTGTCGGTTCTTATTTTCTTCGTACCAGTAGAGGGGGAAGCATTGACTATTCATCATTAATTGATAGTCTGGTAGAGAGTTAGTAATAATACATGAGAAGCCTTTACTTGAGCCAACTCCAGAAACACAAACATTCAAATTATTTAAATTCTCAATCGGATAAGCATATTTCATGCTTACACCACCTCTTTCAACAAAATTCGTGTCAAACAAGAAGTGTTGCTTAAAAAAAGGTCGATATAATGTTATTCGCAAATCATTAGATACTATGTGCTCCTTTTTCTTGTCGAAGTCTTTCAATAAGTTGACTGTCCAACTAATCTTTGTTGGATCCTTGTCAATTTCAACAGAATGATTCAACACTAACTTATTATAACTATCTATCATATTGGACATGTTTGCTTGTAAACTTTTTTTTGAACTACCATATACCCAAACATCTCTTCCAGTTGCAACAGCGGGTCCGTTGAGCATAAATATCGATTTCTCATTTTTATGCAAACGGGTATCAGGATAAATTGGGATTAATGCATCAAAAACACCATCTCTTTGATTAACCCAGTCGTTCTTTTCGTTTGGCTGAATATCTTTCCATTCTATATTTCGGATAGAACGGAAGTTCTTGATGATTTCTAATTTTTGCTCACGAGTAAGATAGTCACCAATATCATGATAATAGATTTTTGCTTTCTCTTGCTTCTTGGCAGGATTCTTCACTAATAACGTAATTGTGATTGGGGTGCGTGAGCCTGAGCCAAATATTTTACCACCTTCTTTGCGCGATAATTCACCAGATGTACGCTGATTTCCACGAAGATTAAACACATAGATAGAAGTAAATTCATCTTGCAGGCATTTACGCATACCGTCTAAAGCACTCCCATCAATCCATGCCCCATTACTAACATAAGCAACTATTCCACCTTCTTTCAATTGGTTAATTCTGTCACTTGCCCATCTAAATGCTTTAACATAACTATCATAAATAGATTTACCTAAATTAGCTGATGATTTCTTAGAATAGGTTTCTGCAATTTTTCTCTCCAGCCTCGGATAATAAAGATTTTGTGCTTCGTCATTAGCAGACTTTTGTCCAATAGAATACGGCGGATTACCAATAATAACCCTCACTGGTGCATTCTTTTGTTTCTTCAGTCGTTCAGAGTTCTCAGGGAACAACTGCGAGAAGATATCATTATCTCCATGTTCGTTGAGCTGGAAGGTATCGGTGAGGCAGATGCCGTCGTAGTTCTCGTAGTGCTCCGGCTTCATAATATCATGGAACACCGATTCGATATTCACATCAGCAATATAGTATGCCAGCAGCACAATCTCGTTACAATGAATCTCATTCTTATACTTGCGCAGCATATCCTCCTTCTTAATCAGTCCGCTTTGCAGCAAGCGAGTGATAAAGGTTCCTGTTCCTGTAAATGGGTCGAGGATATGAACATTTTCGTTAGTCAGAGAGGTATTGAACTCGCTTTGCAGAATGTCTTCTACGCTATGGATGATGAAGTCCACACACTCCACAGGTGTATAGACAATGCCTAACTTCTCCACTGTCTTGGGGAATGCTCCCTTAAAGAACTTTTCGTAGAGGTTCTTGATGATGGTCTGCTTGCCTTCGAGGTTGTCGATGTTGCTGACATTGTTTTTCACAGAGATATAGAACTTCTCCAGTACCTGTGTATCCATCTCCATTCCTTCGCTCTCCAGTACCTCAATCATGTCTTGCATAGAACGACTGACGGCGTTGTTGTTAACGAACTGGTATTCCTTGAACAGCGCATCAAAAACAGGACGGGTTATCATGTGCTGTGCCAACATACCAACGGCTTCATCCTCGCTGATGCTGTCGTTGATGTTCTTATGCAGGCCAGCAAGGAACTCTTCGAAGTATTTATGAGCATTAGGATTCTCATTGATGAGCAGTTCTATTCTATCCATGAACTTCTGGGCAATATCGCCAATAGACTTACCCCAGTTCTCCCAATACATCTTGTCGCCCACCTTTTCTACCAGTCGGGCATAGATGCCATTCTGCAACTCGCCAAACTGTAAGTCTAACTGACGAGCCACATCTTCGTTCGACAGGTTGACAGCTCTGTCTTTGGGACTGCCTTGTCCTATGGTATATTGACCTCGGGGCACACCACCAACAGTAATTTTAGGCGGACGCTTTTTGTTCAGATTGATTTGGTTGACGTGGGCATTGAAGTTCTCATCGTGTGAGCGCAAAGCGTTCAGGATATCCCACACCACCTTGAAACGCTCGTTGTCGTTCAGGGCTTCTTCGGGTTTTACGTCGTTGGGTACTATCACGGGGATGATGATATATCCATAGTTCTTGCCTTTGAAGGAGCGCATGACGCGACCTACTGACTGTACCACCTCGACCTCACTATTACGAGGCGAGAGGAATAATACAGCATCCAAGGCTGGTACATCGACACCCTCAGAGAGACAGCGCACATTGCAGAGCACTCGGCACTCGTTGGGGTCTTCGGCATCCTGCTTCAACCAAGCCACCAGTTCATTACGGGTATTGGCATCCATCGAACCGTCAATATGCTTGGCTTTAACGTTAACCACCTCTTTATATTCTTGTTCAGAAAGCGTTGACTTGTATTCCTGACTGATTTGTCCGAAATACTTGGCCAGATTGGTACTGGAGAAGGAAGGGTTGCGCTTTGTTGGGTTGATAGTCTGACAGAAGGCAACAGCACGACGCATCATCAGCGGGTCTTGCTCCTTGGTGACACCTTCGTCACCCTTGATGCGCTTCGACAAACCATTGATACAACCTATCAGTTTGGTAGCATCATCAAAGTTCATCTCCTTCAGCTTGTCTTTCTCTGAAGCCATATTATACTGGCTCTTGATGCGAGTACGGATGGTCTCAGGAATGTCTTCTTCGCTCACTGTCAACACCAATACTTTATAGTCGGTCAGTAGGCTTTGGGCTACTGCGTCGTTGAACGTCAGACGGTGGAACTCTGCGCCATAGATGTTCTCATCATCCATCGAGCAAAGCACATCAATATTCTCGTTCTCCTTGGCCTTAACTTTGATGTTGGCACTATACAAACGAGGCGTTGCGGTCATGTAGAGTCGCTTCTTGGCCTGAATGAAATCGTTGTTGTGTACCTTGGTGAAATTGCTCTCGTCTTTATCTTTCAAGATAGCACCAGTCGTGCGGTGTGCCTCGTCGCAAATAATCAGGTCAACCTCACGTTTATAAAGGTCGATAGCATCCTTCACAACATCAATACTCTGATAGGTGGAGAAGATGACGGTACGGTTCTGTTCCTTATCATATTTCTTGAGTTGACGCAAAATCTTATGAATATCGGTGGAAGCAGGAACGGCAAGGTCAACAACACTGGCATCTTCATCGTCGGCATCCTTCATTTCTCTCGTAACCCTTGCATCAGAGCATACACAGACGGCACGCATATCATCTACTTTGTCAGCCATCCAAGCGTTAAGCGTCTGACCTAACAGGGCAATACTGGGAACAAGGAATACGACAAAACCGTCCTTGGGAGTTATCTGCTCCATGATTTTCAGTGAGGTATAGGTCTTTCCCGTTCCGCAAGCCATAATCAGCTTGCCTCGCTCATGATCCTGCGTGACAAAATGTTCGTATGCCTTGGACATGGCAACCAACTGATGAGGTCTTGGCTGCTTGCCTGGCAACTTGGCATTATCTCCATAAAGACCGCTTTTCAGTTTGTCCCAATCGACAACTGAGATTTCCAGATCATAGAGCGATATACGATTGAAGGGTTTCGCCAGTCCTTGTATCGCTTCCGTCGCATTGACACCCCAGCGCTTGTTATTGGTCTGCACCCATACAAGGTTGCTGAACTCCTTTGTCTGGAAGGTGTCAGGGTCGGTAAACTGACGACTGGCATTGGCAAGAAAACTATCTACAGCCCCTTTGCTTATCTGTGTGTCCTCAGCATAGCATTTGGACTGAATGGCCCAATAGTCACCGTATTCTGTGCGAGCCACGAGGTCAATGCCAAGGTCTTTGCCGCCAAAGTCCTTGCGACCAGGGAATTCTTCCCACAACCAAACCTTTTCCAGTTCGCTATAGCGAGGGTCTGTCAGGAACCAGAGCTTCATCAGTCGCTCAAAGTCAGTACCTTTCTCTCGTTCCGTCTCTGCTTTCAGACGGATTTCAAAGAGAATATCATGAATCGTTGTTGACATATATCTTGTTTTTTGTTTGTTTTCGGTTTGAAACCCAGCGGGCTTCGCAGACGGCTGGGTGAAAGTGATTTTTACAAATGTACGTGTTGCAACACACGCCATATCGTTGGTTCAGTAGTGGACAGTCGTGTCGCCATCCCACTTGTCGTTGATGGTGATGTGGAGGGTGGAGCCTGTGCTGTCTGAGGGCTCTGGGGGCTCGGCAGTACGGGTATTGCCCGGGGCTTGGGCATCGGAGGGGATGTCCTTGCCACACGACACGAAAAAGGGTGCCATGCCCAACAGGCACAGCACCCCTATATGATGAAATGGTTGATAAAAAGTCCGCTTACAAAGGGCTAAATCGCAAGATTTACCCCCCAATTACGCACAACACGCTATAAATCAGCGTGTTACAAACGTTGGCAAAGACGGCGCGACTTGTATATATCAGTTTCTTAGTCATTGTAGTGTTTACGTATTACAGCCTACAAAGATAGTGCAAATCGAACGAAATGCAAAATAAATTTCGATTTATTTTCATTTTCAAGGTGCAGCCTATCCTCGAGACATAGTCTCAGAGGTAATGAATATTTCCGAGACCACAAAACTTTGTTGTGACACACATGTGAGACAAGTACCAGTCCCCCAGTGCTGTAATCATCAACCACCTTGCCTGGGTATTATAGTGCTGCTACGACATCAGGAAACTGTAGGATTCTCTCTGCGTTCTGTTCATTGAAAACCAGATGGGAGAAATCACGCTTCTTATGG
>JAEEGL015355830.1_pt1 | contig 12268 bp, 11 predicted proteins | sample 9134231 | NCBI WGS metagenome assembly JAEEGL01 (sample SAMN16246548, study PRJNA631951) | gut metagenome | biome: gut microbiome; feature: rumen; material: fiber-attached | host: Bos | place: Iran: Karaj | collected 2018-10 | reverse complement strand
CGTTGCCGGACAAAAGCTACACAGCGTGTAGCCAATCTTCGCCGAACGGATTACTGGAGTAGAGTCTATGGCGATGCCGCAGAGAGACGATACGATTGAGGCGATCAAGCGACTTGACGCGTTGCTTGAGTATGCCGTCATGCATGGAGACGTGGAAGAGGCCGAACGTCTCCGCGAGGAGCTGCGCAAGCTGACGGAATCGTTTTGACGGAAGATGGCGGCAGTATGGTATAGTCTGGCGGGGAGGAACGACAATGATAACTAGGAGCGAATTGGAACAGCTGCTTGCTTCCACGGAGACGTACCGTGTCGAACGAACCAAGTCCACGACGGCCAAGTTCGGGGAGGCTGTCTGCGCGTTCGCGAACGACATGCCGTAAAAGGCATAGAGAAGAATCTAAAGGCACTAAGGGAATCTGGCCGCCTCCGTCACGTTGGCCCAACCAAGGGCGGACATTGGGAGGTGATCGGGTGATCGCGGTGGCGGTAGGGTCACACGTTCCGCGTGAACGCAATGTAATGCAAGGTGTATGGCAATGGCAACGTGGGCGAAAGAGGAGATTGATGAAATGCATTGTCGAACTGTTCGGTGACGATCGCAACGGTCGGAAGATGATCGCGTGGGGACGGCGTATCGGCTGTGCGGAAGCAGGCCACGTCTTCGACGCCGACAGGCGGAAAGTCGCCACGCGGCTTGTCGTTGACGACGCAAACCCGTCGCAGAAAACCTACCTCCTCGAACTCGTCGACAATCCCGCCGGTGTACGTGCCATCATCCCGGCATGATAAAGGCCCCAGTGCGTGTTGAGCGGTTTCGTTGTCAATAAATCGCCCTCCCGCATAGGCTGTGCTTTTGGTATAATATAGGCGTGAAAGGCGGCGGCACTTGAGTCTTACACAACAAAGACCATAACACACGAACTTTGGTACAATTTGCATAGATGACAGGAGCGGCTTAGTGAAATACAGAATATTTATATCGAGCGTCCAGCGCGAATTTGCAAAGGAGCGTAAGGCGCTTGCGGAGTACTTGCGCAAGGACGCGATCCTCGGGCGCTTCTTTGAGGTGTTCCTTTTCGAGGAGGTCCCGGCGCAGGAACGGAAGGCCGATGGCGTGTATCTTGCCGAAGTCGACGACTGCGACATCTATCTTGGCATCTTCGGCCACACATACGGCAATGTCGATTCCAGGGGCGTCTCGGCGACCGAGCGGGAGTACCGGCGAGCGGCTGCAAGACACAAGTATCGCATCTGCTTTGTCGACAAGTCAGCCGGCGAGACAGACCCGCGACAGGCGGCATTCATTTCGCGCGTCAACGACGATGTCGTCCGCAAGGGTTTTGTCGGCTACGACGATTTGCGCACTGCGGTCTACGCAGCGCTCGCCAAGCACCTTGAGGACACGGGACTCATAAATGTCCTTCCGTTCGACGCCGCCAAGACCGCCGGAGTTGGAATCAAAGACTTGAGCACAGCGAAGATTCGCGACTTCATACGCACCGCGCGAGAGAAGCGGCAGTTCTCTCTTCCTGTGAACTCTTCGGTAGAGAAGTTGCTCACGGCACTTGAGCTCATTGATGACGACGGCAATGTCCTCAATCCAGCTGCATTGCTCTTTGGCAAGCGGCCTCAGAAGTTCTTCGTTTCATCCGAGGTGAAGTGTGCCCAGTTCTACGCCGACAGAGTGTCGAAGCCGATGGCAGACCACCAGATATACATGGGTGACGTGTTTGAACTGGCCGACCAGGCGACGCGCTTTGTCATGTCCCACATATCCAATTGGGTCGGCACGAGGGAGACAGGTGACACGGCGGAGGTTCCGACAAAGTTCGAACTGCCTTACGATGCCGTGAAGGAGGCCATAGTCAATGCAATCGTCCATCGCGACTACACGAGCAACGCAAGCGTACAGGTCATGCTCTTCAAGGACCGGCTTGAAGTCTGGAGCCCGGGATCCCTTCCGCACGGCATGACCATCGGCAAGCTATCGAAGACACACAAGTCGGTGCCGGTAAATCCGCTGCTGGCGCGGGCGATGTACCTGAAGGGCTATATCGAAAAATCCGGGACCGGCACTGAGGACATGATTGCAAAATGCAAGGAATGGGGTGTCCCCGCCCCCGAATGGACAGAGGACGACGCGGACGACTTCCGCGTCATCCTGAAACGCCCCATGTCAGCGCCAAGCGTGGAAAAGACCATGGTAAATACTGGGGTGGAAAGTAGGGTAGAAAGTAGGGTGGAAAGTAGGGTGAAAAGTAGGGTAAAGAGGCCGGCGAAAAAGCTGTCTAGCGCCGAGAAGATTGTGGCCTATCTTGTGGTCAATCCTACGGCTTCTGCCCATGAACTTTCAATCGCAGTTAATCTAACTGTAAAAGGCATAGAGAAGAATCTAAAGGCGCTAAGGGAGTCCGGTCGCCTCCGCCATGTTGGCCCAACCAAGGGCGGCCATTGGGAGGTGATCGGATGAAGTCGGAATCCAAGCGCGAGCATCGGCATTTCTCCTGAGGTGCTGACGAACGCCGTCTGGGTGCGAGATTGGCGCGTAAGATTTTGCAGTTACGAGCGAGTATTGGTTGAGAGAGTCAAGGAACGCGGAAACTGGTAGGGCGCGATCACCGAGCGCGCCGCATCAAAAGGAAATCAGTAATATGGTAACGTGGGCGAAAGAGGAGATCGAGCTGAAGGACGGCACGAAGGTCGCCGCCCAGATGCCGGTCATCGTCTCTGCGAGCCGCTCGACGGACATACCGGCGTTCTATTCCGACTGGTTCATGGAGCGGTTGAAGGCTGGCTATGTCAAATGGTTCAATCCATTCAACGGACAGCCGCTATATGTTGACTTCAATAAGATGCGCTGCATAGTCTTCTGGTCGAAGAACCCGGCGCCGATGATTCCGCACCTCGACGAACTTGACAAGATTTGCCCCAATTACTACTTCCAGTTCACGCTTAACGACTATGACGCGGAGCGCATCGAGCCGAAAGTGCCATCTGTAGCCAATCGTGTCGAGACGTTCAGTCGGCTCTCCGAGCGCATCGGCAGGGACCGTGTGATCTGGAGGTTTGATCCGCTGATTCTCACTGACAAGCTTGCGGTCGGGGACATTCTCGAAAAGGTTGAGCGACTTGGCGACAAACTTGCGCCGCTGACGTCGCGTCTTGTGTTCAGCTTCATCGACATCAAGTCGTATGCTAAGGTCGGCAAGAACCTGGAGCGCGGCGGAATTGCCGCGCGCGAATTCTCGTCCGACGAGATGTGCGAAGTCGCGCAGCGGATCGGCGAACTTGTGAAGGGCTGGGGCATCACGGCAGGCACCTGCGGCGAAATCACGGATCTCGACCGATACGGCATCGAACACAACCGCTGCATCGACGACCGGCTGATGGTGAAGTGCTTCTCGCGCGACGCGGAACTCATGAAGTTCATTGGCGCGAAGTTCGTCTCTGGCGACCCGCTTTTCGGCGTCGAGGACAGATGGGAGCCCGGCCCACACAAGAAAGACCCCGGCCAGCGCCTCGCCTGCGGCTGCATCATGTCCAAGGACATCGGCGAGTACAACACCTGCCCGCACCTCTGCCACTACTGCTACGCCAACACGAACAACGCCGCTGCGATGGAGAACTGGAAGCGGCATTGTAAAAGCCTGCATGCGGATACGATTACGGGGAGATAGCTATGGCAACATTTTCTGAGAAACTTTTCGCGGCGCTACAGAAGGACGAATCCGTTTACGATTCGTTCGTTCGAGTTTGCACGAATAATTTGCCAAATGATGCAGGCACACGCTACGAATGGTTGCGCAACAACGGTTACATTGTTCGGGATGAAGACGACATAAATGTGTATGTTAGCAAGGTGGCAACGCGGCATAAGCCAAAATTTAAATGGCTCTATGACAATCTCTTTGAAAGGTTTCCTAGTACATTTCAAAATGAGATAGATCTGGTTGTATGGGGCTGTGGCTGCGGGTTGGACTTGCTGGCGTTGTATGATCGGGCGATGCAGCAAAACAACCCGCAGTTATGGCTCACGGTGCGGAGCATAACTCTATTGGACAAATCTGAGGTTGCGCTAAATCAAGCGAAGGAAATTGCGGAGCTTCTGTTTCCTGTCGCGGTCGGTAAGATAAAAACCTGTCATTGCGACTTTACAAGCCCAGAAACGATAAATGTACAGCTGCCGTCTTCTTTTTTGTATACGCCACGGGTGCATCTTGTTTCTAACATAGTGGACTTGCTATCTGAGGACCAACTAAAGCGTTTTGCACAATCGCAGAAAGGCGTTTGTGTTCGATGGATGTACGGCAATCAGGGGTTCAATGATGTCATTGTTGCCTTTTCTCCAGAATATAGAAATTGGGACTGGGTTTCAACGAGGCTGAAGATTGAGCGCTATCGCCAAGCATGGGGAGTTGACGCTACTGACATTGAAACTCATGAAGACGAACCAGCATTGTGTGCTTATGCAGTATTTACGCTTAGCAGCCTTCGTAAATCGCCACCATTCCTGGCATATTCAAGAGGCAACACTTGTTTGCGTAATTTGGTAAAATGTCGTAATAAATGTTTGGACGAAGGGTGTGACGACACAGGGCTCAAGGGGTTGCATAAGGCGCTCTATAAAATTACCATCGGAGATAAAAACTTTTTCGATTGTTATGAATGGGTCGATATCCAAGCGTGGAAAGATAACTATGGCCAAAAACACATTAATAGACTTTTGTTTGTGCCTAGAGGAAATTCAGTTATAGCAGCATGTGTAATATGCCTCAATAAACCTCAAAAGGATATTGATAATATAAAAAAGGCGTGGGAGGGTGTTTTTAAAAAGCACGGATTGGAAAATCTTGATGCCGTATGTTTTGCGAGTTGTACCAAGCATTTGCTGTGGCAAAATGGAATGTTTGCAGGCGATGTGGATTTTCAGCAATATGTTCTTGATCGTCCTTTTGATTACAGCGAAGCATTTATAATTAATCCAGGTGATGCTGAACCGTTACCTGAGCTAAATGGCTCGATGGACAAGGTGCAGCGAGAAGTAATTTATTCTCGGTGTCAGTATCGCAAGATTCGTGGATGTGCTGGTTCTGGTAAGTCAACGACCATGATGTGGCATGGCGTGATGACGATTATTAGGACACATACGCCTGTTCTTATCGCTTGTAAGACAGTAACTCTATTCAACAGAAATGCAAAGCGCATGGCAGCGACTCTGATGCGTGAGATTCCTGGTTTGCCATATGTTGCAACAGGACTTATACGTTTTAAAACGTTGGATAAGGTATTGTGCGAGCATATGCGAGATACAGAATCTTGTTTGTGGTTTAGCAAATGTTCAAGATGCAGGGGGTGCAACCATGAACCGATTTTTGGTTGCAATGATTATTATTCTTATGTTGCTTCGTGCCGGGAGGATGATCCGAAATATAGCGGGAGTGCGTGGAGGCAGATGGATGAAGGAGAAAAGAAAAAGTGTTGCGAAGTATGCGTTAAGGAAAGCATTCGTAGATTATCGCGAAAGGGGTCGTCATTTGCTGCTAAATCAGAAGCGTATGGAGCAGTGCTTATTGATGAGGTTCAGAGTGTAAGTCCCAATTTGGTGCAGGCTGTTGTTAATCTGACACACGGTGGGAATCGTGCAAGGGAATGCTATGTATTCTGCGATGAGAGACAAAGCCTGAATCCAGAAGCTGTAGAGGTGGATCCCGGGAAGGGCAAATTGCGCGTTAAAGTCCCAGATCGAGGAGAAGGTTATGGCAGTTGGGTCAATTTAAATGTTCCCTATAGAATAGCAAGCGAATTCTCAGGGCGATTGTTTGATGTCGCTTCGAGATTGCAATCCATGACTATCGAGAAGTATGGCGCGGTTGAATTGGCGCGTGTTGTATCGGGTGGCCAGATGACACTGTCCTCGCCGGGTGTGTTCTCGATTAGGCGGTCAAATGGAGAATTGCTGGGTGAATTGACAAAAAGTATTGATGCTATGAAATCTTACGGCAATGATACCATCACAGTGATTTGTGACAGTACAACGGATGTTAGGTCATTGCTAGGGCGAGAAGAAACTCGCAATTGGATATCTACGCACAACAAGTTCAGATCTCACAATTTAGAACAAGGGTTGCGTATGACGTTTAGAGAGTCAGTGGGGTGTATACATTTGACCACGGTAACATTGGCTCAGGGTTGGGATTTTAAAAATGTGATTTTTATCTGTAGCTATGAGCCGAAGTATGCGAGGAATGTATTGGAAAATGTTCTTACGGGCGCAACGCGCGCAACAAATTCCCTGTATATCCTTGACAGAAGTCAATCGGGGTGGCTCTATGAAGAGTTGAAAGATTTGTGTTAGAATGCACTGAAATATGAGGATATCTTATGATAAACGAGAAGCGTGTAATTTTGATAGCAACGATGGGGTCGTCGCCGGCTGTGTTGACGGAGACGGTTTGGGCGTTGGCACATTTGAAGGAGCCAGTTGTCCCAGATGAAATCGTTGTATTGTCCGCGAGAAACTCGGTGGATAAGATGAGACGAGAATTGCTTAATGGGAATAATCCTGTTTGGGAGAAGCTTCTTTTGAGATTAAGAAAGGATAAGATCGATATTGATGGGAAGTTGATATTTGGCCCAATGTCAATCCATGTCATCCCTGATGCTAGAAAGAATGAGATGTGGGATTTGAGATCGTCCGAAGACAATCTTCTCGCGGCAGACTTCATGATGCAGGAGATTAGAAAGTATTCAGAATCGCCTGATACGGAAATCATAGCATCAATTGCTGGCGGGCGTAAGACGATGAGTGCGTTGCTTCTCTCTTGCATGACACTGCTTGGACGAGAAGAGGATAAGGTCGTGCATGTGCTCCTGCCAGAAGAATTGGAAGGAGGTGCCGAGCCGCCTTTTTATTTTCCTCAAAAGGGTATTGTTCATGTGTCAAAAAGAACAGGTAAAGAGTATAAGAGCGAGAAGTTGCGTAGTGAACTTTTTGAGGTGCCATTTGTTCGTATGCGGGGATGGTATATCGAGAAGTTCAAGAGCAATCCGCCAACATATCTAAGTCTCGTTAAAAAAGTCCAGCAGATTTCTCCTCCAGCTGCTGTCTATCAGAAATTGGAGATTGATTTTGATGAGAGTGGTTATGTTCGCGTCCTTCCAGGGCGAGTCGATGTTAAGCTGAGTGCACCGGCGTTCTTGCTCATGGCGCTTATCGCAAAGGGCATTCCGAAGGAGGCAATTGGGAATGAATTGTACCGATTGAAAGGTGCCCTCGCGGATGCTGATTTCCCGATGTCCGTAAAGTGGAATGATAAGTTCTGCGAGAGCCCGAAATTCTCAAAGGAGGGCAGGACAACGGATAATATTGGAGACTTTGCTGATTGTATGTCGGAGATGAGAACTAAGTTGGCGAAAGTTGGATTCTCGCGTGTTGAGGATATTGCGCCCAAGAGAAATGGGAAAATTCTTTATCCATTGGGTAATTTCGTGTTGCTTAACGATGATCTTATCCCTGCGGATATCCGTGGATGTTTAATTTCAAGCGATGACTGATAAGATCGAGTATACTATGTGGCGTCAAACCAATAGAGGAACGGAAACATGCTGAACAGAATCGAAGCTAAAAATTTCAAGTCCTTCAAGCATCTGGACTACAAGTGCGCAAAGCTGAATCTATTGACTGGACTTAATGGAGCTGGGAAGAGTTCGTTTATCGGGTTGCTTCTCATGTTGCGTTCGTTGGCTAACCGCAAATTAGCTCCATCCATAAATGTTCCACTCAAGGAGATAGGTTTTTCTGGAAGGTTTGATAGTTTGAAGTATTGTTATGCTCGCGAGGACGATGCTGTATCATTCCGAGTGCAATTCTCCGCAAAAGATAATTTCGTGTGGACAGATGGAGAGCTTAAAAGTGGATGTGTCAGCCGAATTATTGAGCCAGACGAAAGCGATCTCGCCCTTGTCAGCATCTGCCATCCAGAGATTGTAACTGCATTCGCGAAGAAATTACATCAGTTGCAGAAAAAAGAGTTTAATAAAGTCTATGCAAAAATCATTGGTGAAGAAAGTGCAATTTGTAGTGCCTTTCAGAATGCATGGGAGAATGTAATATATGTGGATGCTTTTAGGCGACGACCAACAGATATGTATGTCGGTACAGGCAAATATGGTTCGTCGGCAGGAGCGACATCAGAGGGTGGCTTTGATCCAGAGGGGAATGATGTAATCGAGTATTTATATAAGTTTGGCCGCATACATAAGTTGGACGAGTCAAATCCAGTGATTTTCCCAGGGAGCTTGCTTTTACAGCGAACTGAGAATGAAGAAAAATTGTTTAAGAAGTCTCCAATGGCGTATTTACGTGATGATCCATTTTGGTTTGATGATAGTTGTCGGGCATCACGGCGTTATTCGTTGTTGAAGGATCAGATGGATGCGTGGCTTGACATTGTGTCACCAGGGGCAAAACTTTTGATAGACAGGGTGGAGATAGGAGACGAGGAAGACTTTATTGCCAAGGTTGCGTTTGGTGATAATGATGCTATTCGAGAATTCAAACCGCAGAATGTAGGTTTTGGAATTAGCTATGTTTTGCCCGTATTTGCAACTCTCTTGACGGCTAGACCTACGGATATTATCATTATTGAGAATCCCGAGGCGCACATTCATCCGAAGGGGCAATCGAAGATGGGGGAGCTTATTGCGCGCGCGGTGGCTTATGGTGTTCAAGTGTTTGTGGAAACGCACAGTGATCATGTTATTAACGGTATTCGTGTTGCGGTTCGTGATGGAATATTAAAACCGGAAGATGTAAACATAGCGTTCTTTGAACGTAAGGAGCATCTAAAGGATAATGCCAAAGATTCTGACGACACAGAGATTTATTCCGAAGTTCGGAATATAAAGGTTGATGTCAATGGTTCTCTTAGCGAGTACCCAGAAGACTTCATGGACGAATGGAATAACCAACTATTGGAGTTGATGAAATCATGACGGCCTATTTTAACGACCTTACGCTAGACAATCTTCCGCAGCAGAATTGCTGTTTGCTTCCTGAATTCCAGAAAGTCTTTGCTCGTCTGGTGGATGTGACAGATGGCAAACTGAAGCGATTGATTGCCAATGATCTAGGAATGGCAGGTTTGTGTGAAGCAGTTGCCTATGGCAGCAGGGAAGAACAAACGTTTGTCTGTACCTTCTTGTGTCCGAGATTTCAGGCGCGTCCGGATGACGAATTTACGGATTCCTCTCTTGACCATTTCAAAGGCGCAGAATACAAATTACGCCTTGAATCTGGGGAGAAAAAAGAATGCCAGACGATGGGGTGGGGTTGCCTTAACAGATCGCTGACGCTCGGCCTTCGGTCTTCCCGATTTTGGGAAAAATTGACCTATGAAATTGAGGAAGAGTCCTTGGATGATGGAGAGTCGATCCATGAGGCTATATGTGTAACAAAGGAATGCCAGATTGATAACTCGAAAGTCCTATCCAGAATTGCGTCCATGCGCGAATTTGAGGATGTGCCAGAACCCATTCCCTGCACAGTGCCTCCAGAACAGAAACCTATAAAATTTAGTGATGATCATGGACGGGAAAAGCTGGACGTATTTTCCAAATCGATTCTGCGCCATAAGTATGTAAGTGGTGTTGTCAATTCTTTGCCATATAAAGACCACGAGAATAGGTTCATCGTGGACTGTTATGACAACGGAATGATTGATGTATGCTTGCATTGGGTGACGTTTAGCTATGGAGGTGGTCAACGGAAAGGACTTAGTCTAAGAGTGCAAACGGTGGGAAAAGATAAACGCCAAACAGAGATGATAGCAGACATTCTGAAAGAAGAGTATGACAGAAGGTCGTGAATACGAATAGCACAAATCGAAAAGGAACCAGACCATGTTGAAAAGAATTGAAGTCGAGAATTTCAAGTCGTTAAAGCACTTGGATTATCCTTGTGCCAAGCTGAATCTACTTATGGGGATCAATGGTGCTGGGAAAAGTTCCTTTGTGCAGTTGATGCTGTTGATGCGAAATCTTGCCAGGCAGAAACTACAGGCTTCAAATGCGCTTGATGTAGACGGAGCTTTTGGCGTTGGATGCTATGAGGATTTGCGTTATTGTTATGCGGATGTGGCAGACCAAGTTGAGTTTAAGGCTCTGTTTACACCCCGGGTGACGGACGCTGTTTGTAGGCACGGTGATAAATTGGATTTGGATGCTTTATATATGATGTTCCCATTAAATCCAAGCGAATCAGAAGTGGCGCCTGACACGATATTCTCAATAGAGAGAGTTTTAAGCAAAGGAAATAATTGTCGTGTTCTGTGCCATGATCTCGAATACGTTAACGCGGTTTTGTCGTCATCAGAGTATAAGAAGATGATGGAATATCGTGGGAAATTTGGCGTTGAGATGGTCGATTCAAATGGAGAACCAACACAATATTCAGATATTTACCATGCATTTATGAAGAAAAGGGATGAGCTTTCTGCTAAGTATGATGCTTTCGCAAGCAAGGCAGGCCCATACTTTAGATTGCTATGGCGAAATATGAAGATTGTCGATGCTTTTCGTAGAAGGCCTTCCCAAGTCCACTCTGGAGGAAGGCACGATAAGGGAGAATGGCTGAGCCGAAATGTTGGATTCTGCCCTGAAGGTGATGATGTAATTGAGTTCCTTTGGAATGTCGGTGCAGAAGTTGTGCTTGACGAGAACAATCCTATGTTGTTCCCAAATTCAAGGAGCGAAAGGAGCCTCATAGATCAAGTAAATGCTTGGTTACAAGTTGTGTCGCTAGGAGCAGACATACAGATTGACAGGAAGACGGTCGCCCAATCAGAAAAGTTTGTCCAATCTGTGGCTTTTGGGCATGGTAGCTCGGAGCGTAGCTACAAACCACAAAACGTTGGATTCGGAATTAGCTATGTGTTGCCTGTACTTGTGGCGTTGTTGTCATCAGTGCCGGAAGATATTGTCATTATTGAAAATCCCGAAGCGCACCTGCATCCGCGCGGACAGGCTGAGATGGGGAATCTTATCGCACGAGCGGCAGCGTATGGCATACAGGTGTTTGTCGAGACCCATAGCGATCATGTTATAAATGGCGTACGGGTTGCGGTCAAGAAAGGGACTGTTAAGCCTGAGGATGTCAATATAGCATTCTTTGAGCGAAAAGGACACGATATTGAAGCGGCGGATGGAACTAAGCACAAGGAGTATTATGCAGAAGTCCGTAACATTAAAGTTGATAGTAAAGGTTCCCTAAGCGAATACCCTGAAGATTTCATGGACGAGTGGAATAATCAGCTTATGCGCTTGATGAAGCCTCGTAAGAAATAGAGCGCCTGCTGGCAGAAGGTAATGCCAGGGACGTCCACGGATATCCGTGGATGTCCTTTTTTCTTTATGATGTGAACGAATATGCGATAATGTCTGTGTCTTGAGGAACAAGGGAGACATAGATGCGGAAGATAGCCATATTTGATCTGGATGGAACGCTGGCGGAAACAGATGCCGTCAACTCGGCAGCGTATCGCGCGGCGTTGGAGCGAGCTGGGTATAGGAATATGTTCGGCTTGGTTGGGCGCGTTACGGCGGATGTCGTTCGTGCGGCAATGGGGGATGCGGCGGCGATCTTGAGCGACGATATTGTGAAGGCGAAAGTCGAAGCCTACTGCCGGGAGTTGTGGCGTGCGAGTCTGGGGCCAGCAAACGAGGCATTCCGTTGCGTGCTCGTGAACCGCAACTTGTTCGATAAGGTTGTGCTTCTCTCGGATGGCGGCGAGCGGCGCGTCGTGGAGACGCTGAATCATTTCGGTTGGAAGGACCTTTTCGACGAAATCGTCTGCAATGCTGGACAAGGCGATAAGTACGCCAACTATTTTAGGGGTTTCGATTCTGACCCTGCGGCGTGTGTCGTGTGGGAGAACGAAGATGGTCAAATCAAGTCCGCGATAGCGGCGGGCGTCAAGATGGAAAACATCAGAAAGGTAGGATAACATGCTGACAAGAAGTTTCAATATAACGCAATCGTCGGGAAGCGCCGTCATCGGGTACTTCCACGACTGGTACTATACCAGGAAAGATCCGCGCAACACCATGCTCTACTTGACTAACCTCAAGAATGATATCCCGCCGTACCACACGCCGGATATTATAAGAGAGAGCGAAGCGGAGTTGGCTCAAGTTCTTCGACAGGATTTTGCATGGATTGTTAGTGCGCATGGCGCTATGACGGTATGTGGCGTACCGCGCTCCAAGCGCG
>JAEEGL014857720.1_pt1 | contig 12268 bp, 10 predicted proteins | sample 9134231 | NCBI WGS metagenome assembly JAEEGL01 (sample SAMN16246548, study PRJNA631951) | gut metagenome | biome: gut microbiome; feature: rumen; material: fiber-attached | host: Bos | place: Iran: Karaj | collected 2018-10 | reverse complement strand
GGTATTGGTACCCCTTAAGACTTCGTCCACAAAGCAAAGGACCGGAGTCTCATCATCAATGGCATCCAGTATCCTCTTTAAGGACTTGATCTCTACGATGTAATAGCTCTCACCCCCTGAAAGATTATCCCTTAAAGCCATGGATGAATATATCTTGAAGAAAGGCGCTCTGTAGCCGTCGGAAACCGAAGTATAGATAGTTTCCGAAAGGATGGCGTTGACCGCAAGGGATTTGATGAATGTGGATTTTCCGGAAGCATTTGATCCCGTAAGCAGGACCGACCTGCCCGAAGAAAGGGAATTCTTCACCGGATCGGCTATCAGCGGATGGTAAAGCTCCTTTACTTCAAAGACCTTTTCCTTTGTAAACTCCGGTACAGACCAGGCGGGAAGCCATTCTCTGAAAGAAGCGACGGCTATCATGGAATCGAGAAAGCCGTAGTTTTCGTATAAAACATTAAGGCTTTCAGTGTTTTCCCTGTAAAGCTTTATTATGTTATTGAACTTGACAAGATCAAGATGCGTCAGCATCCTGACATAATCAAGAAGGATATCCAGGATGTTTCCTCCCCTTGTTGTCAGGATAAAGGAGTTCCTGCTTATCTTTTCAAGCTTATTTGAAGAATCATGTATTGCAAGGACATAAGGCTTAAGCTCTTCATCCCCGAATCTGTCAACGTTCTTTGAAAGGTTGATCATATTCACAAGGATCCCTATAACATTAAGATAAATCTCTTTTGAAGCCTTGATCTTAAAGTAAGTGACAATGGAAAAGATGATCCCGCCTATAAGCAGCAGTACTGCAAAAGGCGTAAAAGACTTGCTCACAACCGCGCCAAGGACAAATAAAACGGCTGCCGCAAAGTACGACAAAAGCACCGAATAGTGAAGCAGGTTGCTTTCCGTCGGTGCATTGTTCAATCTGTTTAGATATTCGTAGAGAGATACGGCTCTGGTCTTCCCAAGATCAGAGAGGATAAGCTGCATCTTCAGGCGCTTCTCGGGCTCACGCTTAAAAAATGACGCGATCCTGTCACGCTCTTTAAGAACCAAAACACCCTTCACCGGTTTACGGAGCATCGCATAAAGATACTCTTCTCCTGCCGCTGAGCAGGTGTTGTTGCAGCACATGAACACCTGATCAAGGTCAACATCATTGACCGTGATATCATCAATATCGTAAGGATCCTTGTTATGGGAACGGAAATAGAACCCAAGTGACTTAAAGCGCTCAACGGTATACTCCTGCTCCTTTTCCTTGCCAAAGCCTTCTTTCAGGGAACGGATGAGTTTCTCCCTTGCTGCCTTTTGAGCCCTTAAGGCACTGATAAAGGCAATAACAAGAACTATTACGATAAATCCGATGAAATATTCCATAACACATAAACTGTCAGGTAAAAGCCTTTGTTCAAGCTTTTACCCGATAGTCAGACTCCTTTAATCTTTCCATTCAACATATGTCTGTTCGTCTTTGCGGTTTCTCGCAAAAAGATCCTCAACAGCTTCTCTTACCGGCTTTCCTTCAAACAGGACCCTGTTCATCTGCTCAATGATGGGCACATCCAGCTTATATCTGCAGGCAATGGCAAAAGCAGCCCTTGCGCAGTTTACACCCTCGACAACCTGTCCCACCGAAGCAATGGCTTCCTTAACGGGAACGCCTTTACCGATGGCATTTCCGCAGGTCCAGTTACGGCTGTGGGTACTTGTACAGGTAACGATCATGTCTCCGAGGCCCGAAAGTCCGTAGAATGTATCATCATAGCCCCCAAGCTTTTCGCCTATCTTTTTGATCTCGGTAAGGCCTCTTGTCATAAGAGCAGCCTTGGAATTGTCCCCAAAACCGCATCCGTCCGAAATACCGGCCGCCAGAGCTATGATGTTCTTAAGCGCGCCGCCGATCTCCATTCCGGTTACATCAGAAGAAGTATACACTCTGAAGTGATCTCCCATGAAAGTATCCTGGATGAGATTTGCGATCTTGCGGCTTTTAGCTCCCGCAACAACAGTTGTAGGTATGCCGCGGCTAACCTCCTCTGCGTGACTGGGACCCGAAAGGACTCCCACAACGGCTGAAGGGATCTCGTCGTTTATAACTTCGGAAAGAGTCATAAATGAGGAATCCTCTATACCCTTTGCAACATTAACGATAAGAGAACCGGGCTTTACTTTATCTTTGATAAGCTTTGCGGTTGAGCGCACAAAAGGAGAAGCCACCGCAAGGACTATGAAATCATAGTCTTTAAGAGCCTCATCGATATCTTTTGAAAGGATAACGGTATCCGGAAGGACTGCGCCGGGAAGCCCCTTTATATTGCTGCGGTCTAAAGACAGCGCATCTATTTCCTTTTCAAGGGCGCTCCAGAGAGTAACCCTGTGACCGTTTGAAGCAAGCTGGATAGTAAGTGCTGTACCCCAGGTACCTGCGCCGAGCACAGTGACTTTACGCTTATCTCCTATCTTTACATCGCCAAGGACCGCATTTTCATCCTGGACGGTTGAAGTCTTTTTGTGGCCCATCTTGTTTTCGGTACCGTTTATGAGGCGGATGATATTCGCCTTATGGCGCCAAAGGGCCAGGGCAAGATAAATGATGAGCAGTACCGCAATATGGTAAGCATCATCCGGGTAAGCGATAAAGAAATAGATTATCATCCAGATGTCGGCTATGATACTTGCGACAATTGAGCCAAGTGACACATATTTTGTGGTGATCACTATGACGGCAAAGATCACAAGGCATACAAGGGCCGTATACCAGTGAAGCGCAAGGAAAATGCCGAAGGTGGCTGCAATGCCCTTTCCGCCTTTGAATTTAAGCCAGAAGGGGAAATTGTGGCCGAGTATTACACCAAGACCGGCATAAACGCACAAAAGCTCGGTGTGATCCACCACAGATTCCGGGAAGATCAGGTATCTGACAAGGAAAACCGGGATAACGGCTTTTAGCACATCCCCAAGGAAAGTAAAGGCGCCCGCCTTCTTTCCGAGAGTACGTAAAGTGTTTGTGGTACCTGCGTTACCGGATCCGTAGTTTCTGATATCGATATGGTTTATCTTTCCGACGATGTACGCCGTGGAAATATTACCGAAAGCATAACCCAATACAAGGCAGCATAAAATCTGAAGTATGAACATGATATTCACCAAATCCCAATTTAAGATTATTTAGTTTCGTTCTCGGAGCGCTCCCTGATGATAAAGTGGAGTGCGGTCCCGGAAAAGCTGAAGGCTTCCCGGATCTTATTCTCGATATACCTTGTGTACGAGAAATGCATAAGTTCTTTGTTGTTCACAAAGATAACAAAGGTGGGCGGTTTGACGGAAACCTGGGTAATGTAGTAGATGCGGAGTCTCTTGCCCTTGTCCGACGGAGGCTGCTGCAGTGCCATGGCCTCCATGAGGATCTCGTTTAGAACGCCTGTCTTTATCCTAAGGTTCTGGTTCTGGATAACGACATCCAGGGATTCAAATATCTTGTTGACCCTTTGTCCCGTCAGCGCGGAGATAAAGATTATTTCGGCATAAGGAGTAAAGGACAGGACTTCCCTTATCTTCTCGGTATATTTGTAGATGGTCTTGTCGTCCTTTTCCACGGCATCCCACTTGTTAACGGCGATGATGATGCCTTTGCCCCTGTCGTGGGCAAGGCCGATGATCTTTGCATCCTGCTCGGTAACGCCCTCAACGGCATCTATAACAAGCATGACAACGTCTGATTTCTCAACGGCAGCGACGGTGCGGACGTTTGTAAAGTGCTCCAGTTCGTCGTTTACGCGGGCTTTTCTGCGAAGGCCGGCGGTATCCACAAAGATGTATTCTTTGTCATTGAACTTTACAACGGTATCGATGGCATCTCTTGTGGTGCCTGCCACATCCGAGACAATGACCCTGTTTTCACCGGTTATCCTGTTGATAAGAGAGGATTTGCCGACGTTGGGCTTTCCGACTATGGCGACTCTGGGACGTTCATCTTCCTCTTGTGCTTCCGCTTTCCTGTCGAAATACTTGACAACTTCGTCCAGCATATCTCCAAGGCCAAGCATGGAAGACGAGGAAATAGGGTAAGGATCGCCGATACCAAGGTTATAGAACTCGTAAACATCGGCTTCGAATTTCTTGAAGCTGTCCACTTTGTTTACCACAAGGATAACGGGTTTACCGGACTTTCTTAAGATGTCCTCAATACGTCCGTCGTCATCAACAAGACCTTCGCGCACATCCACAAGAAAACTTATGACATCGGCAGCGGCAATGGCCGCTTCCGCCTGCTCACGCATATAATTGAGCATCTTGTCGGAAGAATCCGGCTCGATACCGCCTGTGTCTATAAGGGTAAAATTGTGGTCAAGCCAGGTAACATCCGCATAGATCCTGTCTCTTGTGATACCGGGTTCATCCTTTACGATCGAAATCTTTTCGCCGGCAAGAACGTTGAAAAGTGTGGACTTTCCTACGTTGGGGCGGCCTACTATAGCAACTATGGGTTTCATATCTTTCCTCAGTGTTTTCTGTTGATGGATCAGATCGGCAATGCCTTGGGGTTATTTTGGATCTATGCCCAAAACGGCATTGAAAAAGTGACTGCCATATGATTTTACAATACGTATTTTTGTTTGTAAAGCCTTTTCAAGCTCAGTTACGGTATAATCGTCAAGAAGCGTTTCTTCCCCGCTCCTTAACAGGTTTTCGGGGAGGAGCAGCTCGTCATGGAGATCTTTTCCTTTCAGCTGCGCGATTATGTCCTGCCCGGTCAAAAGCCCGGAAACGGTGATGGTCTCACCAAAGAAATTGTTGATTATCTTGTAGACAGTGATATGTACCCCTGGAAACAGGTCGGATATTTCTTTGGAAAGCTCCTTGATATGTTCAAAAGCCAGAGCTCCGGTGGCTATCGAAATGTTTCTGGTGATATCTTTTGGACCGTCTTCATCAAGATAATCCTGTATTGCATACCTTGTATCCGTAAAAAGCGAGCGCATCATACCGACACCGTTTTCAAGCTGGGTAAAATCCTCATAATAGTCGTCAGGAGGTATGGGCTTTCCGGCAGTTATGTAAAACTCGTCGGAAGGATAAACAAACCTTGTATCATGGGTGTAAAGCATGTGCTGCTGCCAGAGTTCTATCTGGTTTATGACCCTTAAACAATCCTCTTTATCAAAAAGTTCAAGTTTCGGAAGGTCATCCCTGAATTTTGTCAGACCCGAGGGAACCACCGAAAGGCTTTGCATATGCGGGATATACTTTTCAAGATCGGCTATGGTCCTGTCAAGCTCCCTGCCGTCGTTAAACCCCTTGCAGAGCACGATCTGCCCGTTCATTTCAAGGCCGGCATCACAGAATCGCTGTATTATGCTCTCTATCCTCCCCGCAAACCTGTTGTTGAGCATTTTCTTTCGAAGCTCGGGATTTGTGGTATGAACGGAGATATTTATGGGGGAAAGCTTGTAATAGCATATCCTTTCGATATCTTCTTCGGAAAGGTTCGTAAGGGTGCAGTAGTTTCCCTGCAGGAAGGAAAGGCGCGTATCATCGTCCTTAAAATACAGTGTTTCACGCATTCCCTTGGGGAGCTGATCGATAAAGCAGAAAATGCATTTATTGCGGCAGGATCTGTAATCGTCCATCAGCGGGTCTTCAAATTCTATGCCAAGCTCGTCCGCGTAATCCTTTTCTATTTCAAGCTCCCATTCCTCTCCGTTTGGTTTTCGCACCAAAAGAAGGATGTCCTCTCCCGTCTCCTGAAAACGGTAATCAAGAACATCCAAGATGGCCTTCCCGTTGACGGAAAGCAGCTCGTCACCGGGCTCGATGCCCATTTCCTGCGCAATGCTGCCTTCCTCTACGGATTTGATTATATGTCTTTCACGTTTCATTTATCTTATTCCCAAAAATGATGCTATTGTACCGCGTTTTCCCATTGTTACGCGGTGTGAGAACAAAAGCTTGCTGTTACATGCGGTGCAAAGAGACTGGATCTCAATATTTTCCTGCTTTACGCCGCACTTCAATGCTGTGAACGTAACGGCTCCCGCAAGGTCAAGGTTGTATTTGCCAGGCTTTTTCCCCTCGGCAAGGATCTCATTTATCTCCTGCTTGCTGTAGGCCGTTTTGAACTCGCCTGCCACATCCTCGCCCACTTCATAGCAATCCCTGCAGATGCCGGGGCCGATGGAGATCAGCACATCACAGGCTTGTGTCTCGTAAACCTGCTCCATTTTATCAAGAGTCTTTTCAAGAATGCCCTTTACCGTGCCGCGCCATCCCGAATGGACAAGGCCTATGGCCATATGCTTTTGATCGTATATGAAAACCGGCAGACAGTCGGCGGTGAGAATGCAGAGCACGGGAGACGGACCGTTGATCGGCCTGTTTGTGATAAGAGCGTCGATATCGTCATAATCGACGGGTAGAAGCACGCCTTTCCCGCAATCCCTTTCGGTAACTATCCTGATATTTGTTTTGTGAGTCTGTTTTGCCATGACTATCCGCGAAGGCTCTGTTCCGAGCTCTTTGCAGATGATCTCGTAGTTTTTTGAAACATTCTTCGGATTGTCACCGTTGTTAAACCCAAGGTTCATGCTTTCATGGATGCCTGTGCTCACTCCGCCTTTCCTTGTGGATGTTCCGACGATAAGCTCGGGAAAGCCCGAAAGCAGCCGGCTTTTCACTAACGGTACATCAGATCCGGTCACAAAAAATCCTTTTCCGTTCATACAGCCTCCGTTGATCGATCAAAAATGTATGATGACAGTGCCCTGCATTTTACCGGTCAACCTTCCAGTCAAATGCGTTTTTTATTATCTTATACTTTGAACCCAGGATCAGACAGACGTCAAACCTTACCGGATGTCCCTGTGGGATCTTGTTTTCAAACAGGTAAAAAAGCGCGGTATGACATATCTTTCTGATCTTTGCGGGACCGATGGCTTCCTGCGGATAACCCGAAGCATCCGTCCTCCTGGCTTTAACTTCGACAAAGCAGATATATCCGCCTTCTTTTGCAATAATATCTATCTCCCCGCTGCGTTTCCTGTAATTCATGCAAAGGATCCTGTAGCCGTTAAGCTCCAAAAGCTTTGCAGCCAGTTCTTCTGCGCGTTTCCCCTTCTTTTTAGTATCCATTGAAACCCCAAAATATCGATATGCAAGATCAAGAGCGTCGAAAACACCTGATCACAATTGAATTTTCTCCCTGAGTTTGTCCATGTTTTCGACAAACAGCAGGACTTCGGCAACTGCCTGATAGAGTTCCGGCGGGATGTAATCTCCCACTTCGAGATTGGAAAGAGTATTGGCAAGCCTTGTGTCCTTATGCACGGGAACATCGGCCTCCTTTGCCTTTTCGATGATCTTTTCGGCAAGCAGGCCTTTACCGGTAGCAAGTATCTTGGGGGCTTCATCCCCGGGGGTATACTCTAAGGCTACCGCCGTTTTATTCCGTTTTTTCTGTTCATCATCACTCATTTACCGATCTCCTGAAAATTCACGGATCAAAGCTCCACAAAGTTCTTGATAAAGGACCTTCTGTGGATCTTGCAGGGGCCGAGCTCCTTTAATGCAGCTATATGTTCCGCAGTTCCGTAGCCTTTGTTCGAAGCAAAGCCGTAACCGGGATACTCTTTGTCAAGTTCTGCCATAAGGCGGTCTCTTGTAACTTTTGCCACAACACTTGCGGCAGCGATGGAAAGGCTCTTTGCATCGCCTTTGATGATAGGCACCTGCTTAAAGGGCAGGTCGGGTATCGTCACGGCATCCACGAATACACAATCGGGTTTTGGGTCGAGCTTTAGAACCGCTTCCCTCATTGCCTTTTTTGTGGCATTGAGGATGTTCATTTCGTCGATCTCTTTAGGCGTACAGCTTGTTATCGCAACCGCAACCGCCTTTTCCATTATCTCCGGGAAAAGCAGGTCTCTACGCTTTTCCGAAAGTTTTTTCGAATCGTTGAGATAAAGGATCTCACAGTCTTTCGGAAGAATGACAGCAGCAGTCACCACGGGACCGCAAAGAGGGCCTCTGCCTACTTCGTCCACACCCGCTATCAGCCCAAGATGCGCATATTCATCCTCAAAGGAACGCATCAGGCGGATCCTTTCCCTCTCTATCTCTAGTTTTTCTTCTTTTGTAAGTTTAACCGCGGTCACCGGGCACCTCCAGCGACAATTTTCCAAGACGTCCGTTTTTGAAATCATCAGAAACAAATGTTATAACACGCTCAATATCGGGAACATTCCCTTTTTGCATACAGTTTCTCTTTTTGGCGATGGCTTCGGTCAGGGCAAGAGGGTCGCTGCACTCTTCCACACCGTATTTGGCGGCAAAAGTACCGGGATAGGCCTTTAACAGATAATCGCAAAGGGAAAGTGTCAGCTCGTAAGTGTTGAGGATATTTTCGTTTATGGAGCCTATCCATGCGATCCTTTTACCGACTTCCTGATCCTCGAACTTGGGCCAGAGGACTCCCGGAGTATCCAGAAGCTCGATCTTATTGTTGAGCCTGATCCACTGCTTTCCGGTGGTAACACCCGGTTTGTTGCCGGTCTTTGCTACATTCTTCTTTGCAAGAGTATTTATAAATGTGGACTTTCCGACGTTTGGTATGCCGCAGACCAGAGCCCTTACCGGACGCATGTTCATACCCTTGGCCTTATCCTTTTCGATCTTTTCCTTGCAGGCTTCAAGGACAAGGTCGGTAACTGTTTTTACCGTCTTTGGATCCTTTGAATTAATGCAGGCCACAAGGAAGCCCTTGTTCTCATAGTATTTTTGCCAGGCTTTTGTTTTTTCAGGATCTGCATAATCCGTTTTATTAAGGAGCATCACACGTTTCTTGTTCTGCGCCATGGAATCGATTTCCGGATTTTTGCTGCTGTAAGGGATACGGGCATCCACAAGCTCGATGACAACATCGATAAGCTTAAGATCCTCACGCATGGCCTTAAGCGCTTTGTTCATATGTCCCGGATACCAGTTTATACTTGCGGAATTAAAGCTGTCCGCGCTTGCTTCTTTAGCCATTGTTCTGTTCCTGTTCTTCTGTGTTACTTTTTCTCGTCCTTCGTTTCAGAGCCTGTAGGTTCAACAGGCGTTGCTGTGGGCCTTACATAGTTCTTGTTGGATTTATTGATGAGGGAGAAGGGCTTGATCCTTATCCAGGCAAGGCCTACGATGTTTTTGAAGGATACATTCCCGACCGATACAAAACGGCTGTCCTCACTGTTGTTTCTGTTGTCGCCAAGGACAAAGTATTCATCGTCATCAAGTGTCATCGGTTCCTCCGCAAAGCCGGAAAGCAGCATCGGATCTACCTTTACGGGCTCTATGAGCATCTCACCGTTGATATAGATCTCTCCGTCCTTGATCTGGATAGTTTCCCCGGGAAGTCCCACAACACGCTTGATGTTGTAATACAGGTGCTCGTTTCCGCTCTGGGTAAAGACTATAAGGTCATAACGCTCGGGCTTTCGTGTCTTGAAGACCACCTTATTGATCAGGATGAGCTGATCCTCTTCTATGGTCGGAGCCATAGAGCTATCGATCATATTGCACTGCTCAACGGTGTAGACCACAAGTATATATGCAAGAGCGATGACAGCGGCATTGAACAAGACCCATCTTAAGAGTTTGAACAATATCTTTCTTATCTTTTTGTTACGCGAATCCCTGTCCAGATCGCGATTTGGATTTATATAAACGTTAGCCATATCCGGTCCCTGAAATAGTTCTTTAGTAGAAATATTATAACTGATAAATGCTTCAATATCAATAAAATTGCCTTCTTAACGAGAAAAAACCCTCAATCCGAAACGATTGAGGGTTTTCAAAGCATTATTTAAACTTACGCTTACGAGCAGCTTCAGACTTTTTCTTACGCTTTACGCTCGGCTTCTCGTAATGCTCTCTCTTGCGGATTTCCTGCTGGATACCTGCCTTTGCGCAGTTTCTCTTGAATCTGCGGAGAGCGCTATCTAATGATTCGTTTTCTTTAACGATAACAGTAGACATAGTCTCGCACCTAACCTCCCTCCAATTGTGGAATTGTGCGTATACTTCAATAAAACGATATTGCTTTATGTCAGTATCGAAATGAACTGTCTTACAGACTCGTTCTGCTAAACTGTTAGGTTTTTGAATAGCACTTAATTATTATAACATAGAACCTTGATTCGTCAACTGTTTTTTTCAAAAAATCTAAATATCACGATAAACCCATGATATCCTTGATCTTTTCCGTGAGCATTTCAGCCATCATCCTGTGTGCCAAAGGACCGGGATGAAACCTTGCACCGGCCTGCTCGTCGGTCATGGCGGGAAACTCAAGGGTATATACCTTTGCATCCGGATGATCTTTCTTAAACTCTTCGATCGCAGTCTTTATCTCGTTCCAGAACATCAGGCTGTAAATGCCGTAAGCCCAAAGAAGCTTTGATGAAGGGTTCTTTTCATGAAGTGTCTCAAGAAAGGCTTTTGCGGTCCTTACAAACCTGTCGGATGTCATTTTATCCGGCTGTCCGTCGGCTCCTTTGACATTTTTGAAGGTTTCTCCAGTCGCCGGATCCTTAAACTCCGGCTGATCGAGGGATCCGCAGTCATTTGTGCCCAGATTGATAACGATAACGTCCGGCGCAAAAGTGGAAAAATCATGTTCAGAAAGGGAGTTAAAACGGTCCTTTAAGGCATTGCAGGATCCGCAGGTCTTTGTATAGATCTTCGGCAGCGCACCGTTGGGATCATTGTTCCAGGCGGAAGTCACACCCCAGCCACTCTGTGAGATCACATTATAATCTGCGTTCAGGGCCTCTGCTGTGAGATTTGTGTAATTTTGCACGGAATCCAGGCAAAAAGCCACCCAGTCGTTAAGCTTCTTTGCGCCGATGATCCCTTCCCCGGTAGTTATACTGTCACCGATGAATTCAAGCTTTATGGGACGTTTTTCGTATTCGCACAAAGTCCCGTCCGTCTCGATACGCTCAAAAACGCAGTAATGTCCCGCATCGTCGGGAATTGCCTGGACATCCTTTGTAATGCGGACATGCTTAACTTCATCCGGATTCATATTCCTGAAAAGGAGTATCCTGTTTTCGCCTTTTTCGAGAGGAAGCCTCTGGATACGCTCACCGTCTATAAGGACACTTATCCAGGGTTCATGAGAATCAAACCCCGCCTCAAGGTAAGCATACGCTGCACCTGCCTTGATATCGGCCTCTACACCCGAGCCTGTTGTAAACATGGGAAAACATCCGTCAACAACACTGCCCCTTCCGTTCTTTTTTACCAAAGTACTTCCGGCGTCAAAAACATTCATAACAAACCTCCTTCTCTAAAAAAATACCTCACCCCTGAGGATGAGGTAAAATGATAGTTATTTTATCTGTTCTGCAAGCTTTTCTGCTGCGGCTTCAACAAGTTTGTCCATGCCGGAAGCATCTTTTCCGCCTGCTGATGCAAAGTTCGGCCTTCCGCCGCCACCGCCGTTAACGATGGGAGCAAGGGCTTTGATAAGGTTACCTGCGTGAGCACCTTTTGCGATAGCATCATCCACTGCCTTTGCAACAAGGGCTACCTTGCCGTCCTTTTCGGAAACAAGGACACATACGCCGCCGTTCTTTTCGCAAACGGAGTCGGCCATCTCACGAAGAGAGTTGTTGTCGGCGTTCTTTACGACTGCGGCTGTAAGGGAAACACCCTTGACATCCTTTGCGCCGTTAAAGATATCCTTAAGCGCGTCATTTGCGGCAGCGGACTTAAGGCTGTCGTTCTCGGACTTAAGTGTCTTTATCTCTGCCTGAAGGTGCGCGATCTTTTCAACAAGTGCCGCGGGAGTTGACTTAGCCTCTGCTGCAGCCTCATTTAAGAGCTTTTCAACAGACTTGTAATACTCGATAACATTTGCGCCGGTGACAGCTTCGATCCTTCGAACGCCTGCAGCGATGCCGGACTCGGAAAGGATCTTGAAGTTTGCGATCTCGCCGGTGTGTGAAACATGTGTACCGCCGCAGAGTTCCTTGGAGAAGGAACCCATGGATACAACGCGCACAAAGTCGCCGTATTTTTCGCCAAACAGCGCCATCGCTCCGGACTTTTTAGCTTCTTCTATAGCAAGGACTTCAGTATTTACCGCAAGATCTTCCTCGATCTTTTCGTTAACTATCTGCTCAACCTTTGCGATCTCTTTTTCTGTAAGTGCCCTTCCGAAGGTAAAGTCAAAACGTGTACGGAAAGCATCCTGGTAAGAGCCCTGCTGGTGAGCTTCGTTTCCGAG
>JAEEGL014668773.1_pt1 | contig 12268 bp, 8 predicted proteins | sample 9134231 | NCBI WGS metagenome assembly JAEEGL01 (sample SAMN16246548, study PRJNA631951) | gut metagenome | biome: gut microbiome; feature: rumen; material: fiber-attached | host: Bos | place: Iran: Karaj | collected 2018-10 | reverse complement strand
GTAGGTGGCGTCCGACGTGGCGTTGCGCATCATGAGCTTCGAGCCCAGATTGAGGGTGCGACCGGTGCCGAGGGGCATGGTGTAGTCGGCCTGGAAGGTGTGGTCGGTGGTGTGTTCCTTGTTGTCGCTGGTGCGGTCGGTGAGGTCGATGCTCGATGCCACACCGTCCTGGAAGTTGTTCTCCTGCTCGGTCTTCATCGGACTGTAGCTGAGCTGATAGGTGAGAACGAGGCTCTGGGTGCGCTCCTTGTTGAAGAACCGCTGATAGTCTACGGTGCCGCTGAACGACGTGCGCTTGTTGCGCATCAGCATATCGGTGGTGTAGGAAAAGCCGTTACCATAGGCGCCGCCCTGCTGGGTGGTGGTCACCCGACCGGTGTTCTTCATGTTCATGCTCGTCAGAGAGAGCGTCATATTGATGCTGCTTTTGTCGTCGATGTCATAGCCCAGACCCACGTTGCCCATCGTGAAGGGCAGCTTCACACTGGTAGAGGTGGTGGACAGAATGGTGCCGGTGCCGTTCTGCTGTTCCATCTCCACGTCGGTGCTTCCGGGCTTCGAATAGTTCTCCATCACGTTGGCACTGTAGGAGAACTTGCCCTGCTGGCCGCTCACGAAGGCGCCTGCACCCAGGCTGCGGTTGCCCACTGAGGCACGCAGCGTGCCGGTGTAGCCGTTGAGACTCTGCGGGGCCATCGAGTTCTGCTTGTTCATCACGATGTTGAGCACGCCACCGGCGCCCTCGGCATCGTACTTCGCACCGGGGTTGGTCACCACTTCGATGTTCTGCACCATGCTGGCGGGCATGCTCTTGAAAATCATCGAGGGGTTGCTCTGGAACATGACGTTGGGCTTGCCGTCGACATATATCTTGAACGACGACGAGCCGTTCACCGAGATATTGTCCTGTCCGTCGACGGTCACCATGGGCACCTTGCGCAACATGTCGAGCACGGTGGCGGCCTTGGCGTCGGCATCCTCGGCCACGTTGTAGGTCATCTTGTCTACCTCCATCTTCACGAGAGGCTTCTGGGCCACCACTTCCACGGCCTCCAGCTGCTTCGAACTGTCGCTGATGTAGATGGTGTCGAGGTCGACCACAGGCTGCTCTCCCAGCGTGATGGCTTTCTTCACATCTTCCTTGCCTACGCTGCTGAACACGATGTCGAACTGGCCCTTGCCGTTGACATCGCTGCTGAACTGGCCTTCGTCGCCCGTAAGGAACATGGCGACGGCGTTCTGGCTTTGTCCCTGATGAAACACTCTAACGGTGGCAAAGGGCTCACCCTCGCCCGTTATCTTGTCCACTAACACGCCCTTCACGGTGGTGGTCTGGGCTACTGCTGCTGACGTCAGCATGGTCAGCAATGCTACGAATAGTACTCTTGCTCTTTTCATATCTTTAATCGGTTTTGTTATTCTTTTCTTTGTCGTTACCAATTATTGGTGCTCAGGAGCACCGTTTTGTTTTCGATGCAAAAGTACATTGTTTATTGTGCCACGCCAAGAACCTTTCGACGACTTGCCGATTTTTCTTCGACGAATCATTTTTCGGCATGACTCATTTCGACGGTTTCCGCAGACGATTCCATTGGTTTCGTTCGACGAATCCATTGATTTCGTTCAACGATTCCATTGGATTCGTTCAACAATTCCATTGATTTTGTTCCATCTTTCTGCCGTTTAAATTTGGTTTATCTGCCATTCTTTCTAATTCTTTTTGCCGTTTCTCCCGCGTGTCCCTCGCAGAGTCCTCGCGCGCTCATAACAAATACTCTGCGAGACTCAGCTAACTCTGCGTGATATAACTCTCGCTGAGTTTGCTGAGTTACGCAGAGCCTTCCCGCATGAGAAATAAAAAACTCTGCGAGACTCAGCCAACTCCGCGTGATATATCTCTCGCCGAGTAAGCAGAGTCGCGCAGAGCTGTCCCGCATGAGAAATAAAAAAACTCTGCGAGACTCAGCCAACTCCGCGTGATATAACTCTCGCCGAGTAAGCAGAGTTGCGCAGAGAATTCTCGTGTGATTAAAGATTCGGAAGTTGTGGAGTTCAGCAGTTCAGGAGTTACAGGAGTGGCAGACGTCAGTTTTATTAGCTCCGATTAAAGAATCGCGCTAATAGTATCGTCTTCGACTCCTGAACTTCTGAACTCCTGAACTCCCAAGAATAAAGCCAAGGACAGGGACTTAGCGTCGCCCAAGCCCCTGTCCTATATGATGTGAATATCTATTGAAGCCACCTATTCTTTGTGGTCGCGCTCAATCCATGCGAGTGTCTGGCCCTTCATGACCTTTGCTCCCTGCTTGGCAGCTATCTCCACGAGCTTGCCGCCCAGGGCAGCGGGAATGGTCTGAATCTCGCCCCATGGCGTCTGGATGTAGCAGAAGGTCTGCCCTTCCTCGTATTTCTGTCCGATGAACGGCTCCACGCACGGTGCGCACTCGCCGTCGCCAGAGAACTCGTAGTAGATCTGTCCCTTGACGGGAGCCACCAGAGCGTCGGCCTTGGCGTGCTTGAACTCGGCAATCTTCTCGGGAGAGAGGCTGGCGCCGAGCTTCTGATCCTTCATCTTCTGCAGGTCGGCCAGGAAGTTCTTCTTGGCCTGTCCGCTCTTGAAGTTACGATACTGCTCGGGGTGCATGGCCAGTTCGTAGAGCTCTTCGTCGTCCGGTCCGTACTCCCATCCGTTCTCGTCCATCTCCTTGCGGAAGTCATCGAGGGCGTTAGGCAGCAGCGTATGCGGGTCGGCATCGGTAAACTCGCGGCCCTGTTTCTTGGCCAGCTCCACCAGTTCGGCGTCGATGGTGCCCGGTATCTTTCCACTCTTTCCGAGGATCATGCCCCACATGGCATCGTCCATCATCACGAAGCGTCCCTTGCCCTGCGCCATGGTGAGCAGGTTCATCAGGGCGATGTTCTTCACGTACTGCGAGAACGGCGTAACGAGTGGAGGATAACCAACGCGCGGCCAAACGTAGGCCACCTCGTCGAAGAGCTTCACCAGCATGTCGTCGGTTGAGAGCTCTGGCTCGCCCTTGGCCACCAGTGTCTTGTTGATAATGCTGTGGATGCCTGCCAGGTCGGCCATCATGGAGCCCATCATGCCACCGGGAAGACCGCAGCCAAGCAACAGCGACGACATGAGCTTGTTGCCGGGATTGATGAAGTAGCCCAGCCAGTCGTCGATGAATTCCTGCGTGAGTGCACGGGCTTTCATGTAGGCGCTCATGTTGATGCCCTTCACCTCGAAGCCTTCGTGCTTCAGCATGGACTGCACGCTGATGATGTCCGGGTGCACCTTACCCCATGAAAGCGGCTCGATGGCGGTGTCGATGACGTCGGCGCCGTTGTTGCACACCTCCAGGATGCTGGCCATGGAGAGGCCCGGGCCCGAGTGTCCATGATACTGGATGATGACATCGGGGTGCTTGGTCTTGATGGCCTTGGTGAGCGCGCCGAGCAGGGCGGGCTGACCGATGCCGGCCATGTCCTTCAGGCAGATTTCCTCGGCACCGGCCTCAATCACCTGGTCGGCAATCTCGGAATAGTACTCCACCGTGTGCACAGGCGAGTTGGTGATGCAGAGCGTGGCCTGCGGCGTCATGCCGGCTGCCTTGGCCCACTTCACCGAAGGTATGATGTTGCGCACATCGTTGAGGCCGCAGAAGATACGCGGAATATCCACACCCTGCGCGTGCTTCACCTTATACTGCAGTTCGCGAACGTCATCGGGCACAGGGTACATGCGCAATGCGTTGAGGCCGCGATCGAGCATGTGCGTCTTGATGCCCGCTTCGTTGAACGGCTTGCAGAAGGCACGCACGGCGGCGTTGGGGTTCTCGCCGGCAAGCAGGTTCACCTGCTCAAAGGCACCACCATTGGTTTCCACACGGTCGAACACGCCCATGTCGATAATCACAGGTGCTATGCGCTCCAACTGGTCTTTGCGAGGCTGGAACTTGCCCGAGCTCTGCCACATGTCTCGGTAGACGAGACTGAACTGGATTTTTTTCTTCATAACGATTAATAGTTAAACAGTTGATTACGTATGTTTTTTATGATTATGTTCTTTCAAACGTGCAAATATAGCTAATTTTTCTCAAACACGAACAAAATAATCAGAAAAATCATTATCTTTGCCAAAAATTTTCTCAAAATGAAAAAATACACCTTACTTACCTTGGCTTCGGCGGCTATCATCTCCATGGCATGCGGCAACAACGGCGGCCCAGGACTGGAAGAAGAGAAAAGCGTGGGCACAAGCACGCACATAGAAGGCGACTCCACCATCTACGGACTGGCCTGCTACGGATGCACAGACACCGTGCTGGTGTTCCTGCCCGGACGAGGTGGCGACCCCGTGGTATACAATATCCTGCAGGCAACCAAGGACGGACGAGTCATTGGACATCCAACGGTGGGCGACTGGGTGGCGGTCATCGTGAACGGCACCGACACCACGAAGGCCGACATGGTGATAGACCTGGACCAGCTGAAAGGCACATGGGTGTCGCTGGTGTCGCCGATTCGGCGCGAACGCATTGAGCATGACTACGAAACAGCTGAAGGACAGGCGCACGAAGACTCGCTGCTGAAGGAACTGATGCAGCCGGTGGAGATGGGATTCTCGCTCAAACAGCACTACACGGCACAGGCCGTGGGAAGGCGACTGGCCGCAAGGGCAAGCGACGACAGTCCCGTCATACTGCCCACGCCACGCAACTACACCGAGTGGCATGTCATCAACGGACAGCTGGTGCTCACCGCCACCGACCCACAGGAGCAGAACGGAGTGAAGGATGCGGCAAAGAAAATGGATAACGACACCGCCGACTTCATCCTCATGACCCACGACTCCCTCCGCCTCCGCTTCCGCGACGGCGAGCGCGGCTACTACAGAAAACCCTGACTCCCCTACCCCACAAACAAAGACACGGCGGCGGAATGCTCTCAGCATCCCGCCGCCTTGTCTAATATACTTAACTAAAACTCTCTCTACTTTCCTTCCTCAGGCTCGTCGCCCCAGAGGTCGTTTGTGTCTTCGTCATTCCAAGTGAAGGTAGTCTCTTTTGACAAACCTGTCTCTGCTTCTCCAGAGTTTTCTTGCAAGATAGTATTTGTCATCAACTGGAAAATCTCCAATTGTGGCTTTAAATATTTTTTCTTATTATATTTCATGATTCAATTACTTTATAATAACTTTCTTACCATTCTTAATATATACACCTTTTGCAGGATTAGTTACTCTCACGCCTTGTAATGTATAGTATTCATCAACTGTACCTTCTACTTGAATTGCCGAAGACGGCACTATCAACGTAGCAGTTCCATCTCCATTCTCAAAAATCTCAGGTTCATCAGAAAATGTAACGGACACAAACTTGGCGCTTGAAGCAGCTAATGAACGTTGTCCCCAATTGGTGTTGAGCTCCCATGTCATATTAGGATCACCATCAGTCTTCCACAAACCTGATTGATCAGGAGACATTGGATTTCCTGTGGTTTTCGCATACTCAACTTGATAATGCTTATAATTCTGTTGATTACCATTACTATCAACAAAATACTGCGTGTCACCATTGATAATAACTTCACCACCTTCTGGCAAGTTAAATTCAGTACTCAAAAGTCGCAAGAAAGCCTTTCCTGCCCCGAAACTGGAGTTCTTACAACGGAAGAAACCAACATACTGGCTTGCTTCTTTAGCATCATTCGAATTATTGTTTGCTGCGAGGAACTGAGCACCAGATTTTGTGTTGCAATAACGTTGCATATAGAAATTACGGTAGAAACCATTCAAAACAGATGCATCATAATTCTCAGGCACGCTGGAAGTATAAGTAATATCACCTACAACTACACTCTCTAATGAAGGATTTTTATAAATACTATTACCCACTGCACCGTCCCAAGGCTTCAATTGCAATGACTCTGCTTTCCCTAACACCTTTCTCGCACCTGTATGTACCAAGTAATCACCTTGTGCATCTGTTTTAATGGTACCATTATCGTTCATTTCGTAATAGACATAGCTCTCATTTACAAAACCATTCGGATCAAGAGTCACACATGATGGCCAAAGATAATTCTTCATTGTTTGAGCATCAGTTCCTTGTAAAGCATACCAATAATCACGACGGAGAGGTAAGCCATTTGCGATTTCGCACAATGACATTGACAATATATCATTATTGTTGGCATCTTTTGAATTAGAAACACCATAAAGGATTACACCTGTTCTCTTAGGAATAACAAAAATCTGATGAAGATCCAATGCATATATACCTTCTTGAGACTTTAATCCAGTCACAATATAAGCTTTCACGCCCTCAGGAACAATTCGGTCGTAATCATAGTCACTAAACGTACACAAGAACTTTTTACCTTTTACACCCTTGTCTTCCTCATCTATGGTACCGTTGTTGATATATTCCCACCATCCATTGGCATAAGGTGTTTGAGCTTTATTATAATGGGCTCCAAGCCATTCATGGAATAATTTTGCGTTCATCGCGATTTGAGGAGTCAAAGGATCTGTCAGATTCGCATAGTGTTCTGCAACTTCTGAAGAAAAATGAAGGGTACACAGATTACGTGTTGTATCTCCCTGTCCCCATGTTATACGGTAATCGAAAGCTTCATTTTCACAGTCCACCAATGCATTTGTCTGAATATAGACATCCGTCAGACCCTCCAAATTAAAGAAGGAATAATACTTGACAATCATGTGATGCTGAGAATCCGACTGTGCAAAAGTCAGTGTTTTTGCTTTTTTACAGTTGGTAAAAGCATCCTTCATTATGATTTCCACAGATCCTGGAATAGTTATGGAAGTCAAAGCTGTTCCATAAAAAGCCTCGTAACATATCGCCTTTAGATTACTAGGAAGACTAATACTTTGTAATTGGCTATTATTTGATTTGAAAGCCTGTCCACCAATCACTGTTATATTATTTGGAATAACAATCTCTGTCAGTTTATCGAAATCCGCACAGAACTGATTGGCAACAACGTTATAATTCTCACTGGTAGGCAAAGAAATGTAAGTCAAGCTGTTCTTCCATTCTCCCGGAATGGTCTGACCACCACTAACTGATGCTGTAAAGATTCTAACATCGGCTTCGGCTACGTTATATCGCACATCATCCTTTGTATAATACCAACCATTGGCATCATGCGACAACTCATATCTTACATTCTTTTGATTGCCTGTTGTATCTAGATAATAATACGTATACGAAACGGTGCCTTGATCAATTGTTGCACCTGTCAAATCCAAATGGGTAGGACTGCACCATGATTTCAACTTGTTAAAGTCTGGGTCATTATTAAATGATCCAACCAATTTCAACTTTGTTTTTCCAGATACTAAGTCCTTAACTTTGCTATTTGTTCCTTCAGCCAAAACATTATCAGACAATTGGCCAGCATTACCCGTAACTGTCACAACGGTATAACCATTATTATCCGTAGTCACAGTCACAGCTGCATTCACACCTACCCATGCGAACACACAAACTAACAAGGCTAAAAGCCTTTCACTTAAATGATTCTTTTTCATAATTTATGCTTTTAATACTCTTTAAATACGTAATGACAGCTAAGATAGCTAAGAAAGAAGATTACCATTCCATCAAAAGATGAAAGAATGGAGGTTTCACATTCTACATTTGTACATGCTTAATTGAGTTTATATAAATAGCTAAATGCAATATTCTTACGATTTGGTGCTAAACCGATGCAAAAATACAAAGAATTGTTATAATGCGAAAGGATTGAGCATCTTTTCGTTATTGTGTTAATGTTATTTAACTATTGAAGAACGGAAAGGAGCAAATGCAAACGTTTTCTAGTTAAATAAACCAAACGTTTTCGTGCACAAACTTATAGAAGTATAAAAAAGACTGCAAACGACTTGATGGCGATTGCAGGCTGTCAGACGGCTTCCTTCAGGCCGTTGCGGCGAAGGAGCGTTAAGGATGATGGGCTCGCGTGGCGAGGTCAGAATGGCTGATGGCTGGCAAAGCGCTGCTGGGCGAGCTGCTCATAGCGGGTGCCGGGACGGCCGTAGTTGGCGTAGGGATGGATGCTGATGCCGCCGCGCGGTACGAACAGGCCGAACACTTCGATGTACTTGGGATCCATCAGACGCACCAGGTCCTTCATGATGACGTTCACGCAGTCCTCATGGAAACCACCATGGTTGCGGAAGGAAAAGAGATAGAGCTTCAGACTCTTGCTCTCCACCATGCGCTCGCCGGGGATGTAAAGGATGCGAATCTCAGCAAAGTCAGGCTGTCCGGTGATGGGACAAAGCGTGGTGAACTCCGGGCAGTTGAACTGCACCCAGTAGTCGTTGTCGGGATGTTGGTTGCTGAAGGTCTCCAGCACTTCCGGGGTGTAGTTGTCGGCGTATCGTGACTCGTTTCCCAGGGCGTGCAGGCCCTCGTTCTTTCTGTTTTCTTCCATGTTTCTTGTTTTGTTAAAGGGGGTTGAGCAAGTACCCCTGAGGTTGATGATTGGGAGTTATGGCGTTTGCTTCGGGGCTGGGCTCCGTCTGCTTAACGGCATCTGCAGGAAATGCTTTTGCCCTTACAGGGCGCCCCTTGCGTTTTTTTCTTTTACCCAGGGCGATGCCCTGGGCTGACTGCTGTTGGCCTTTCAGGCCGTTCTTTCTCCGAGCGCAGGCCGCCGCGCGTATGGTGTCAGCTGCACATCGTTGGCCTTTCAGGCCGTTCTTTCTCCGAGCGCAGGAGGTTCTGTCTTGCTACGAAGACGGGCTTTAACACATTTCTTAAAGAATGGCCTCGTTGCTAACAGATTCCACTTGGTTGTGGATGCTGACGACAGAAGGTTTTCCTATGGAGAAGTGTTCGTCGGAATAGTCCGCCACCAGATTAGACAACAACTCCAGTTCTATGAAATTGGGATCGTTCCTGGGTGTGTCCTCAGAAACCAATGGGAGCAGTTTCTCCACTCTGGCCACTGCCCACTCATACTGAATCTCGTTTTCCAGCCTTGTCATGTCTTTTCTATTTCAGATGGTTAAACAATCTATTCTATCATACTCGCGATGCGTTCCAACGAAACGTATGTAAACGAATCCTATTGTGAACTTAACAACGGCAACTATGCGATAGTGGTTTCCGCTTATGTTAAACACATATCGCTGTGAGCCGATGGCATCAACACTGTTAAAAGTCTTTTTTATGTCTGCGAAACACGTCCACTGACTTTTTCTGACTTCTTCCGCCCAGTTCTGCATCGGGAGGAGGGCATCGGGGTTTTTAGTGACGAACTCCTTGAGTGTTTTCTCTGTGAATATCCTCATGGCTGGCTTAGGTTACAACACATTGTAGACGAGCCAGAAGACGTAGCCCACGTAGATGGCGGTGAGCACACCGCCTTCCCATTTCTCCACACTGTATTTGGTGTAGCAGAACATCCACAGCAGGAGGATGCTGCCCACGAGAAGCCACAGGTCGACGCTGGTGATGCCCTGAATATCCATGGGCAGCACAAGGCCGGTAATGCCGAGAATCATAAGGATGTTGAACACATTGGAGCCGATGACGTTTCCGATGGCGATGGCCGAGCGTCCCTTCTTTGCCGCCACGATGCTGGTGGCCAGTTCGGGAAGCGAGGTTCCGAGGGCAACAATGGTAAGGCCGATGACGGCATCGGGCACACCGAGCGTGCGAGCCACGTCGGATGCTCCGCCAACAAAGAGGTGACTGCCGCCCACGAGGCAGAGCAGTCCGAGCACCATGAGGCCGACAGACTTCCAGATGGGCATGTCCTCAAGCTTGATTTCCTCGGCCGCCAGTGCCTCTCCTTTGGAGGCCACATGGAGCGTATAGGCAATGAAGACGATGAATCCTGCAAAGAGAATGGCCGCATCGATGCGCGACACCTCGCCATCGTAGCACATCAGCATGAGCGCGATGGCCGAACCAACGGCGAAAGGAACGTCCTTGCGCACGGTGTTGCGGCTGATAGCCATGGGCGCCACGAGGGCCGTGATGCCCACGATGGCCAGCGTGTTGAATGCGTTGGAGCCGATGACGTTTCCCACCGCGATGTCCGACGTGCCTTGTATGGCTGACATGAGCGACACGAAAAACTCGGGCATCGACGTGCCCATGGCCACGACGGTGAGGCCAATCACGATCTGCGGTATTCCCATGCGCTGCGCCAGCGCCGTAGCTCCGTCGGTCAGGCGGTCGGCACCCCAGAGCACCAACACCGCGCCTATCAAGATGAACAGTATACTCATAACGGCTGCAAAGTTACGAATTATCGGCTGCACCACCAAATTTATTTGTTCTTTTTGGCAGGAAATGCACTTCAAAGCCGCGGACATGGCTTCAGCGCAAACAAAAAATCCCCGGATGCTCACGCACTCGGGGACCGTAAAAAATCTAACAATCACACAATCAAACTAAAAACTAATAATAACACCTATGAATCTAAGCTATATCCTGAAACAAATCTTTTACCTTTCCTCCTTTTGTTCCGCCCCTGCGTTGTGGCGTTTAGCCCACTGTTATCTGGCGAGCCACCTTCACTTCCTCCTTCACAATCTTGGGCAGGTCTACGGTGAGCACTCCGTCGGCCACTCGGGCTGCAATCTTCTCTTTGTCAACGTCCTCGGGCAGGATAAGAGTCTGCTCATACTTGGTGTAGCTGAACTCGCGGCGCAGATAGCGTGCCTTCTTGTCTTCCTCGTTGCTCTCGGCCTTGTGTTCCATCTTGATGACGAGGTTACCCTCGTGGTTGATGTTCACGTCGAAGTCTTCCTTCTTCATTCCAGGTGCAGCCAGCTCCACCACATACTGCTTGTCGTCTTCCTTCACATTGATGGCGGGTGCCGTCGAACTGGTCCGTGGCATGAATGTGTCTTCAAACAAATCGTTGAACACTGTGGGCAGCCACTCGTTTCTTCTTGCATAAGTAGGATACTTCATTTCTTTTACCTCCTGTTTTTATTTTTTAAGTTATACGTTCTTTCTTTTGTTCTGCACTCCCCTTTTTGAAGAGCGCCTTCACCCATATATTTGCAAACTGTGTGCCGCATCGCCTTTTCTGCCACTCTGACATGAAGCACTGACACAATGACACCATGGACGTTTTGATGAAGGATGAGGGATGAAAGACTGGTAATTCGACACAAGTTTTGCATGCCTGAGGAGTTTGGGAGTTTAAGAGTTTCCGCGGCTTACAGTCGCTGGAGTCAGGACAATAGTTCCTTCGGCAGAATGGAGCACGACAAAGTACCGTCCATACTACCAAACTCCAAAGGCCACGTTTTTCTGGCAAAACTGCACATCTGGAAGAGAGAAAACGACAATCCTGCACAGGTAATCTGACGGAAATGTGGAACAAGGCCAATGGAATTGTTCAACGAAATCAATGGAATTGTTGAACAAAGTCAATGGGATCGTTCAACAATGTCAATGGATTTGTTGAAAAAAACTGGCAGATAAACTACATTAAGACGCCAGAATTATTGAAGAAAACTGGCAGATTTTTTTTCTTATTTGCCTGCGGCGCTACACGAATACACATGAATACACACGAATGAATCGTGAAAAGAGTCTAAAAGGATGCCCATCTGACTTGCAGAGTTCAACCTTCTCAAGCTTGAGAAACTCGAATTATTTATTACTTAACTTTCGGAAGTAGGGTGTCCAATAAGATGTACCAGTTTTTTATTTTGGGATATGTAACATAACCCCACCCCTACCCCTCCCCTGAGATGGGAGGGGAGCTGCTGCGCATTGTTTCGGCGTTAGCCACTCACCTCCCTTTTCAGGGGAGGGGTAGGGGTGGGGGTTTTACAAAAAAACGACACATCAAATTGAACACCCTATTTCAGAAGTTCATAGAGAAAGACAAGGTTTTAAACGGCTGTTTCCTCTGAACAGGACGAGACCCCGCTGCGACAGGATCGCAGCGGGGCCTCGTTATTGCTTGCGCGCACGTGTATATATAAAATAGGTGTACCTATTCTTCCTCCTTCATGCGGTCGTCCACGTTGTCGCCCTCTGTGGGACTGAGCTGCTCTTCGAAGTTGGTGATGTCGTTCTTGATGAGGATATCATACCACTGGAAGAGTTTGCGAATGTCGCTGTCGTGCACGCGGTCCTGGTCAAACGACGGAAGCACGCCGTCGGCGAAATAGTCGCGCAGCTCCTTGCTCGACGCTTTCTTGTAGTTGATGCTGACAGGCTTGCCCTCCTCCTTGTCGCGCAGTGCGGCCAGG
>JAEEGL012662689.1_pt1 | contig 12268 bp, 12 predicted proteins | sample 9134231 | NCBI WGS metagenome assembly JAEEGL01 (sample SAMN16246548, study PRJNA631951) | gut metagenome | biome: gut microbiome; feature: rumen; material: fiber-attached | host: Bos | place: Iran: Karaj | collected 2018-10 | reverse complement strand
CTTCAGCTTTGCGGGGGAACCCTCGAGCAGGGAAGCGTCAATGGACTGCGCAAGGATCTCGGTATCGGTTATGATGGTGCCGCCATTGGTGATCAGTCTGCGAATGTTGGAAATCACCGTCGGGCTGAACTGCAGGCTTTTTGCCAGCGCTTCATCCTGAGAACGCGCCAGCACTTTGGCGACGACGCTTTGTGTCTCCTCATTTGTAAAGGGAACATTCATACGGCGTATGTCCATGACACGTCTTGAATGCTTGGTCATTCGCTTCCAGGTCTCCTTGATTTACCGAAATATCTGAATTTTATTTATTCACTTGTTTGAACAAAAGTGAATTATACTATTTAGTTATCATTCGTTCAAGTAAATTGTCTCAAACTTTTACATTCTCTTATGTTATTTTCAAGGTGTTCCTGTGTAAAGCAAATAAGGCATTTTTATGAATACGTTACGGAAAAGGCACTTTCGCAAAGGCCGGCCGACCGGCTCTTTGCGCGCGTTTTTGCCCTTTTCAGTCGTACAGAATCAGCGCGATGAATTCGAGGTCCTCCGTCCCCGTGTTTTTGAGGGCATGGCTGTCTCCGCTGTTGCAAACAGCCGCGTCTCCCGGGCCGACTTTGCAGATTTTGCCGTTGTCGGTGTATTCGCCTTCGCCGCGGATGAAATAGAATATCTCGTTGTCGCCCTCGTGGGTGTGCTCGCCGATCGAGTTGCCGGGCGCGAGCGTCATCACGTTGAACATCCTGCCCTTTGCGTACATTTCGTCCGCGCCGTTTAACAGCTTCCGCATGTGGGTCAGGCCGTTGCCGCCGCGAATGCATTTGTCCTCGGTGATCTGTTCGTTAAATCTTCTGATCATTGCCGTTCCCTCCCGATAAATTTGTAGAGCATGTTTTTTATGTCGTCCGTCGTGACCGTGCCGAGGGTGTTCTTTACCGATCTGTTGTTTTCCCAGCGCGGCAGCGCTTCCCCGATCTCCGCGGGCGTGAGCCTTACTTCATCGAGCGCAGCAAGGCTTCGTGAAATACGGGCGATTTCGTCCGGATCGACACCCGAAAGGCGCGCAAACGACGCGCATTCCTGCGGATTTTGCTTTTTCTCGAGCGCGAGCAGATCGGGCAGGAAGGCGGCGCTTGCAAAGCCGTGGCGCACGTGAAAGCGCTCCGTGAGATAATAGCCCACGTTGTGCGGAAAGCAGGTGCCCGTTTTGCTGATCGCAAGGCCTCCCTCGATCGACGCGTCGATCAGCGCCTGCCTGATGTGCCTTACCGGCTCCTCGCCCGAAGCGACCCTCTTCAGCGCGGGCAGGGCTGTTTTCACGCCCGCGCAGGCGTGAAGCCTCGATTGCTCCGTCGCGTTTTTGTTGAAATAGCTCTCGACGCAGTGCGCAAGGATGTCCACGCCCATGGACAGCGTTTCGGTTTTGCCGACCGTAGCGGTGTATCGGACGTCGTCAAAGGCCAAAGAGGCGTACAGCGCGGGGTCGTGGATGCTGTGCTTTCTGCCCGCGCCGTCGGTCAGAACCGAGACGTCCGTCACCTCGCTGCCCGTGCCCGCAGCCGTGACGATCAGTGCAAGCGGTTTAACGCCGCATGTCCAGGCTTTTTCGTAAAACGCCTTTTCGTCGAGATCGGGATTTGCGGCAAGCACGCACACGGCCTTGGCCGCGTCCATCGCCGAGCCGCCGCCGATGCCGAGGATGAAGTCCGCGCGGAAGGCATGGGCCTGCTTCCCGGCGCGCATGCAGTCGCTGAGCTTCGGGTTTGCTTCGATCCCGTCGAAGAGTTCGCTTTCGGCGCCGAAGGTTTCAAGCGCCCTGAGCGCGTCGTCCAGCGCGCCGCTCTTTCGCGCGCCCGTTTTTCCGCAGACGATGAAGCAGCGCTTACCGAGGGAAGACAGAAGCGCGGCGTTGTCCCGCACGCAGTTTTCGGCGTTGAAAAGCCGTATCGTGTGGTTTTCGTCCTGCCTGATCAGCATAAAGCATCCCCCTTCGGCTCCTTAGCGGAAAATACCGCCACGCGGGCGGTATTTCGCTTGGGAGCGACGTTTCCAATCAGTTTTCGGGCTCCAACAGGCCGTAATCGCCGTCTTTCCTCTGATACAGCACGCAGACCTTGCCGGTGTCGACGTTGTCGAAAAGGTAGAAGCTGTGGCCCAGCTGCTCCATTTGAAGGATCGCGTCTTCCACGCTCATGGGTTTTACGGCGAAGCGCTTGACCCTGACGACCTTGTGCTCCTCCTCGTCGGCGGGCTCGGGCACGTATTCGGGCTCGGCGGGTCTGGGCGAGGGCGAGCGGTATTTCTTGTCCAGTTTCGTGCGGTGGCGGCGGATCTGCCCGGAAATCTTGTCTACCGCCGAATCGACCGAGGCATACATGTCTCCGGTGCTTTCCTCTGCCCTGAACAGCATGCCCCTTTGGCTGATCGTGATTTCGACGATGTTCTTTCCGCCGCGCTCGAGCGTGTATTTAACCTGCGCCTCGGCGTCGTCTCCGAAGAACCAATCGAGCTTGCCGAGCTTTTTCTCGGTGTAGTTGCTCAGGCTGTCGGTGACCTCCATGAATCTGGCGTATTCTTTGATCAACATTTTATGATACCGTCCTTTCCCGAAAAATGAAGGGTAAAAGGTGGGATTCTTAACCCCTTGTTCTATTATTCTTCGCCGAAACGCATTTTCCTGCAAGCGAAAAATATTTTCCGAAAAAAACCGCAAATTAACCTTGATCCGTTATACTGTAGGGGAGGTGTTTTTTATGAAGTACAAGAGCGTGATATTCGATATGGACGGAACCGTGCTGGACACGCTGGGCGATCTGCTGGGCGCGATGAACCACGCGATGGCCGAGCACGGGTTTAAGGCGCACACGCTGGAGGAGATGCGCTCCTTCGTGGGCGATGGGCTGTACATGATGGCGGTGCGCGCGCTGCCCGAAAACGCGGACAAAAAGCTGATCGACAGCGTCTTTCAAAGCTTCAAGGCTTACTACAACGACCATCTGAACATACGCACGAAGCCCTACGAAGGCATACCGGAGCTTTTGAAAAAGCTAAAAGAAGCGGGGATCAAAACCGCCGTCTCGTCGAACAAGTACGACGCGGGCGCCAAAATGCTAAGCGACATCCATTTCGGCGATTTAATCGATATGACCGTCGGCGAAAGCGAGCTCGTGCCCAAAAAGCCCGACCCCGCCGGCACGTTTCTGATCATGGACACGCTGGGCTGTGACAGGGAAAGCACGCTCTATGTCGGTGACAGCGGCGTGGACATACAGACCGCCCGAAACGCCGGTCTGCCCATGGTGGCCGTCTGCTGGGGCTTTCGCACGAGGCAGCAGCTTGAGGCAGCGGGCGCGAGCCGCTTTGCCGAAAGCGTGCGCGAGCTCGAAAGCCATATCTTAAATTGACAAACCCTGCCCGAGGGACTATAATGGACGCATGAATGAAACCATGGAGTTCAAAAAGAGGCCGGTGCTCGCGCTGGGCACTTTCGACGGGCTTCACCCCGGCCACAGGGCGGTGATCGCCGCCTGCGCGCAGAAGGCGGCCGAGGCAGGCCTTTGCCCCGCGGTGTACACGTTCAGGGAAAACCCGAAAGCGCTCTTCGGCCAAAAGCCGCTGGAGATCATGCCCTGGGAGGAGAAGATCGCGCGCCTGCTCATGCTGGGCATGCAGACGGTCATCTGCGAGCGCTTTACGAGGGAGCTGAGCCTGCTGAGCCCCGAGGAATTCGTGGACTGCCTTTGCCGGAAGTATTCCCCCGCCGCCTTCGTGTGCGGGGAGGACTACACCTTCGGCACGGGCGGCAGAGGCACGAGCGAGACGCTGTGCTTCCTGGCCGCGCAAAGAGGCATCGAAACGCTGATCGTGCCCACGGTCACGGTGAACACGAAAGACGGATTTTCAGGCGAAAAAGTATCTTCCACACTGATCAGAGACGCGCTTGAAAAGGGAGACGGCGAAAAAGCCGCCAAACTCCTGCGCGGCGAAGCGATTTAGCATAAAAAGGAGACGCAGTTGAGCTTACTCAAAGTAACGGACCTGAGCAAGTCCTTCGAATCGAAAATCCCCCGGACGCTGAAGGACCTGTTCGGCAAGGCCAGGGTGAATCGCCTCGAGGTGCTCAGGAACATCAGCCTCACCGTAGAGGACGGCGACGTGGTGTCGATCATCGGCCCCTCGGGTTCGGGAAAGACGACCCTGCTCAGGTGTCTGAACTTTCTGGAATACGCGGATACGGGCACGATGGAATTCGCGGGCGAAAGCTACGACCTTGCCTCGATCTCGGACAAGGACGTAAGCCGCATACGCAAGCGCACGGGCTTCGTGTTTCAGGAATACAATCTGTTTTCCAACATGACGGCGCTGGACAACGTGGCTTCGGGCCTGATCACCGCGCGCGGGATGAACAGGACGGACGCGCTGAAGCTTAGCCGCGAGGCGCTCGACAAAGTCGGCTTGCTCGACCCCTGCGACCACTACCCCATACAGCTTTCCGGTGGCCAACAGCAGCGCGTCGCCATCGCAAGGGCTTTGGTCTACAAGCCCGACATACTGTATTTCGACGAACCAACGAGCGCGCTGGACCCCGAATTGATCGGCGAGGTGCTAAAGGTCATGCAGGATCTGGCCGCGGACGGAATGACGATGCTCGTCGTGACGCACGAAATGAACTTCGCGCGCAACGTTTCAAAGCGCGTGCTGTTCATGGACGGGGGCGTCATCGCCGAGGAAGGCAGCGCCGAGGCGTTTTTCGCCTCTCCCCGCACCGAAAGAGCAAGACAGTTTTTGCAGACGATACGCGGACGCTGAAGCGACGCTATCATAAATTTTCCGACAGGAGGAAGCTTCATGACACAGAAGAGATCAAACAAAAAGGCCTCTACCAGAAACATTCTTATCACTGCCCTTGTTATCGCCCTTATCGCCGGAGGACTGGTTTTTACGATCATCTATCGCAAAAACAATCAGCCGATCCTGGATAAGATCCGGGACGACAAAAAAATCGTCGTCGCGATGGAGGGCACCTGGCTTCCCTGGACCTACCACGACGCCGCGACCGGCGAACTGGTCGGCTATGACGTGGAGGTCGCCAAAGCCGTCGCCGCCAAAATGGGCGTGGGCATCGAGTTTCAGGAGTGCCCGTGGGACAGCATCTTTGCCGGCATCGAATCCGGCCGCTACGACATCGCCGTAAACGGCATCGACTGGACTGAGGAGCGTTCCAAGAGCTTTACGCTCTCCGAGCCCTACGTGTACAGCTATCCGGTGCTGATCGTGCGCAGTGGCGAAGAGGAAATCAAGGATTTTGCCGACCTCAAGGGCAAGCAGACCGCAAACACCGTCTCCAGCACCTACGCAGCGCTGGCCGAGAGCTACGGCGCGACCAACCAGGGCGTGGACGATCTGAACGCCACCTTCCAGCTTCTGATCGACGGGCGCATCAATGCGACGATCAACTCCCGCGACACCTTTGTCGCCTTCATGGACGAAAACCCGAACGCGCCCCTTAAGATCGCGTCCCAGGCGACCGATGCCAATCCCGTGGTCATCGCGATGATCGGCGGCGAAAGGGCCGAGACGCTGGTCGTCGAGATCAACAAGGCCATCGCCGCGCTCCGCGAGGACGGAACGCTTGCCGCGCTGTCCGTAAAATACTTCGGCAGCGACATGACCCAGGCGCCCGCCGCCGCGGAAACTGCCCAGACTCAAAACGGCGAAGCAGCCGAATAAACCCCGCAATGCACGCGGCGCGCGGATCGTCTCCGCGCGCCGTTTTTTGTGTCCGATTCTTTCGGTCATTTACAGTAATCCCAGCCGTTTCACCGCGTACAGGTAAGTCAGCATCGCGCTGGAATACCATCTGGAGCAGTCGGTCGGCCGGCCGGTATAGGGGTCGATCTCCTGCGAGAAGAGGATCTCGTCCTGCGAGGCGTACACGTCCACCCATTTTTCGAGCAGCGCGTCGTAGTCTGCCGATCTGCCGTAACGGTCCATCCACAGTTGTCCGCGAAGCGCCGTGAGCGCCTGCGAATAGTAGCCCCAGCAGTTCTTTTCCGCGTGCGGCTTTCCTCTCGTATCGCCAAGAGCGATCGACGGGAAGGGATAAGGCGCCATAAAGCCGTCCGGATCTTTGAAGTGCCTGTCGTAAATCAAGTCGAATTCGTCCTGCGTGAGCAGCTTTTCCGAAAACACGTTGGTGACGGAGACGGTCCTGAGCCTTCGCTCTTCGTTGTTTGCGTCCACGTCGTAGAAAAAAGCGTCCTTTTCGTCATAGAGCAGTTCGAACATGCGCTCTTTGAACTGCGCGGCCTCTTTTTCGTATCGGGCGGCAGCCTCCGGCTCGTTCAGCTTTTCGGCCATGATCTTCAGCGCGGTGAGGTTGCCGTAATAGACCGCGTTCACGTCGGGCGAAAGGAGCGGAAGTATACCGTTATGCTCGTACTCCTTGCCCTCCGCGTCCGGGCAGGCGTTTGGCAGGCCCGCAAGGCGCATCGAATTGTCGTGACCCGTGTCGTAGACGCAGAAGGTCTCGATCAGGCCGAGGCCGCGCGTTTCGCGGTTTTCCTTCTGCCATTCGACCCAGCCCTTCACAGCTTTGAAGGCGTCCCTCAAAAACGCCTCGTTTCCGGTGAGCTCGTAGGTTCCGAGGCACAGCTGCCCAAGGGACACGCACTCCTGAAGCTGCCTGAAGCCCAGCTCCTCCGCGCCTGCATAATTGCGGTTGCTCAGGCTGAGATCCAATACCCGGTAGGGTATGTGCCCGTCGGGCTTTTGATTGTTCAGAAAGAGCCGCATCTGGTTTTCGGCGATCAGGCGCTTTTCGGGATCGTCCGCGTGCAGGCGAGCGTAGCACAAGCCGTCGAAGGCGTGCTCCAGCCATACGCCGGGGTAGGCGGTGGAGATGAGCAGTATGTCTCCGTCGACGTTGGCGATCCGGCGCAGGTGAAATTCGCTGAGCCTCTTTTGGGCGAGTTCCGCTTTTTCGCGTATCATTTCTTTTGTGGCGTTCATGCGCTGCCTCCGTTTTATCGCGCGTCCTCCGCGCTGAAGGATATGACGGTCTCCACACTGTTTAAGTGCGTAAACCGCGGGTTTCGTTCCGACGTCAGCCCCGTCCAGAGCGCTTTGGCCGGCGCGTTCTTTTCGTTGAACTTTACCTCCCATTTGCCGGGGCGGAGCCTGAGCAGCAGTTCCGCGGCCCTTCGGGCGACGTGCCGCCTGCGGTACATCGGGAACACGGTGAATTCCGCGATGGCTTTGTCGATTTCCGTGCCGAGATGCGAATAACGGTTCAGCATCGCAAAACCGACTACGGTCTGATCTTCCAGTATGAAATACGCCTCGCGTTCCGGGTCGCTGCCGTCGAAATACGACTCGAAATGGCCGTAGTGCAGGTTGCCCTGCTCGTCCGGTTCGTCGTCGTAGAAGTTGGTCATTTCGTAGAGGAACTTCTGAAACAGGTTGTAAAGGCGCGTCTTCTCCTCGGGGCGCACGCGCCTCAAACGCACGTCGCCCGTCATTTTACGGTCTTTTCGTAGGCTTTGATGACCGCGTTCATCGCAGCGGCGCGAAAGCCCATCTCCTCCAGCGCGCGCACGCCCTGTATGGTGGTCCCTCCGGGCGAGCAGACCGCGTCCTTCATTGGGCCGGGCTGAATGCCGCAGGAAAGCATGTGCGCGGCGGTCCCGCAGACGGTCGCCTCGGCAAGCTTGAGCGCGTCCGCGCGCGTCAGCCCGCAGGCCACGCCCCCGTCCGCGAGCGCTTCGATGAACAGCGCCACGAACGCCGGACCGCAGCCGGAGACCGCGCTGCCCGCGTCGATCAGCTTTTCCTGCATGGGCAGAAGCTGACCGCTTTTGTCCATGGCGGCGACGAAAGACCGGACCTGCTCGGACGTCGCCTTTTCATTGGCCGCGTACATGATCATGCCGTTTCCGCTGGATGCGGGGATGTTGGGCATGATGCGGATGATCGGCATTTCGAAACCCAGTATTTGTTCGAGTGCGCCTATAGCCGTGCCCGCCAGCATGCTGACCAGCACGGGCGGCGCGGCCCGGTTCGCCAGTTCGTCTTTTATGCCGCCCAGCACCTCTTTTGCCATGTAGGGCTTTACGCCGAGGAACAGATAGTCGGCCTTTTGGGCCGCTTCCCTGTTGTCGCAGGCCGTGCCGCCCAGCTCTTTGGCAAGAGAAGCCGCCTTTTCCGGAATAAAATCGCTGATGTAGAGCTCGCCCTTTCCCTTGAGGGCACGGGCCAGCGCGCCGCCCATGTTGCCGGCGCCGATAAATCCGAATTTCATGTTTCTTGCTGTCCTTTCGTGTTTGTCGTTTGGATGGGGCCGTTTATGTCTTCCCGCACGTAGTAGTGGCGGGTGATCCATTTGCTCAGGCCGTCCAGCCCCGGGTAGACGATGCGCTCGTTGACGTTGTACTGGTCGAGCAGGTCGCGCAGGTCCCAGCGGATTTCCTTGCTGATGACGAAGCGCACGGTCTCCTCGGTGTGCTCGTCGAAAAACGCCTCTATGTCGGTGATGCCCGAGGGGATCACCGAGAAAAAAGAATATTGATTGATGATGCGCTGCGAGATCGACGGCGGCTCCAGCGACGCCATCGTGCAGGTGCCCATGTCCCTGTCGTACTGCTCCAGAGAATCCACCACCGAGTGCAGAAGCTCCACGGAGAAGGTGGACGTGTGCCTTTGACTGAGCGCCTGCTTGTACCTGTCCGGCAGATTCCGGTTCAGGTCCTTTATGTTCATGCGCCAGACCACGCAGTCGCGCTTGTCCATTTTGTTGAAGTTGGTCTCGTCCATCGCGAAGTGGAGCGCGACGAGCGGCGACCTCGTCCAGTCGAGCAGGCGGGTCGGCAGGCCGTAGTGCTGCCCCATGATCATCTGCTTCCATACGGATTCGTTGAGCGTGGGGTCTTCTATGGAGGCATACTTCGTGAAATACTGCAGTATCGGCCTTTCGAGCTCCTTTTGCTTGGCGCCGCAGTTGCGGTAGAGGCTGGTGCGCATCTTGTAGGCGACGTTTCTCTGTCCGCGGTAATAGTAGTCGCTGCGCAGGCGGTTGATCTTTTCGTCGCGGGTCTGGTCGGCGATCATTTCCATGACGTCGCCGATCGTGTTCAGATGGACGGTCGTGATAATTTCGGCTTCATTCTTTCCTGTGATTCGGTTTGCGGGGATGAGAGCGCCTCCCCAACGTTTCTATACTTTACCACAAAACGCATCCGCTTGCAAGCGCAAGTGGATTTTCTTCAAAAAACAGAAACTATTGCTTTATGATTTTAATAGTTTGTTTCTTGCTTTTGGAAGGATAAAGGAGTATGCTTTTTGCGGAGACGACTCCAAATATGATTGGGAGGAACGACAGATCATGAATACTCGCAAACTTCTCGCGCTTTTGCTGGCCGTCATGATGACGCTGAGCTTCGGTGCCGTATCTTTCGGTGAAGACACTGCAGCCGACGCCGCCGATGACACCTACGTGGGCGCACCCGAAGAGGACTACACGGGCAAGACCGTCATACTGCACACCAACGACGTGCACGGCGCTGTCACGGGCTACGCGCAGGTGAGCTTCCTGAAGAAGGATTTCGAGGCCAAGGGCGCCGAGGTCCTGCTGGTCGACGCCGGTGACTTCAGCCAGGGCTCCCCCTACGTAAGCAGCTCCAAGGGCGAAGCCGCCGTCACCATGATGAACGCGGCGGGCTACGACATCGTGACCCTGGGCAACCATGAGTTCGATTACGGCTACGCTCAGTTGATGGCCAACCTCGAAAAGGCCAACTTTGTCACCATCTGCGCCGACGTCTATCTGGACGAGACCGGCGACACCATCGTGCCCGCGGGCTGCATCTACACGACGGCCAGCGGCATCGAGATCGGCTTCTTCGGCATGGAGACCCCTGAAACCGCTACCAAAGTCAACCCCGGCCTGATCAAGGAGATCAGCTTTGCGACCTTCGGCGATCTGTACAGCAGTGCGCAGGACGCCATCGACAGCCTCAAGGAAGGCGGCAGTGACCTGGTCATCGGCCTTGTGCACCTGGGCATCGACGAAGAATCCGCCGTGAACGGCTACCGTTCCGTGGATCTGTACGCCAACGTGACCGGCGTCGACATGCTCATCGACGGCCACAGCCACACCGTCATGGACAAGGGCGAAAACGGCGAGCCCATCGCCTCGACCGGCACGGCGTTTGCCTACGTCGGCGTAGTCGTGATCGACGACGCGACCAAGACCATCGAAGAAAACTATCTGCTCTCCACCGCCGACATGGGCTTTGACGCAGAAGTCGAGGCCGCGGCAAGCGCGCTGATCAGCGAAGTGGACGCCGCCTACGGCGCGGTGTTCGCAACCAGCGAAGTTGAGCTGTGCGGCGACAAAGCGCCCGGCAACCGCACGCAGGAGACGAACCTGGGCGATCTGATCGTCGACGCACTGGTATGGAAGGTCCTCAAAGAGGGCGGAGACGAGCAGTTCGAGATCAATCAGGTCGTGGGCATCACCAACGGCGGCGGCATCCGTGCACCCATCGGCATCGGCGACGTGACGATGAACGACATCCACACCGTACTGCCCTTCGGCAACACCGTCGCGGTCATCTACGTGACCGGCACGGAACTGCTCGAGGCGCTCGAAGCTTCCACGTTCTGCACGCCCGACGCCATCGGCGCCTATCCCCAGACCAGCGGCATCGTCTGGACGCTCGACACCACCGTGCCCTACGATCAGGGCGATCTGTACATCGTGGGCGGCAAGGAGACCACCTACTACGCCCCCGCTTCCATCAAGCGCGTGAGCATCGAGTCCGTCAACGGCCTGCCCTTTGACATAAACGCCACCTACGCGGTCGTGACCAACAACTTCTGCGCGGCCGGCGGAGACACCTACGCTGTCTTCAACCGCGCCTACGAAGAGGGCAGCGGCTTCGACACCGGCGTTCCCATGGACGAGGCCGTCATGGAGTACATCGAAGAGGTGCTGGGCGGCGTCATCGGCGAGGACTACGCGGAGCCCAGAGGCAGCCAGACCCAGATCCTTGAGGCCGCGGCCGACGCAGCCGCATAAAGCACGCTGACGTTACGGTTCGCACCGTAAAAGCGAGCTGCCGCAGACGGAATGTCTTGCGGCAGCCTTTTTTCATGCGTCGGTTCAGCGTATGGAAAGAACGAAATCCGAATCCGTCACGCCCACGGAGGCTGGATCGACGGCGAGGGTATCCCGGTCGATCGTTCCTGAGCAGACGCTCTTTCCCGTCGCAGGATCGTGCAGGTAAATCTGTTTGCCCGCGTATTTGCTTACGTCGAGGGAAAACGGCTTTCCCGAAAAGCTGTAGGCGAAAACAAAATCGTCCGAAGCGAAGACGGCGACGCGCTCGTGTCTTTCCCTCTGGCCGCCGATCAGCAGTTCGTCGGCAATATGCCCGGTCGGATAATCCACAGACGCCATCAATTCCTTGAGATAGCGCATCTGCCCCGCGCCGGGACGGTTCAGGGCGTCTTTCCAGTATTCCTGCGCACCGTAGGAGCCCTTTTTGCCCCTTGCCGGATCAAAGAACTGCATCACGGAGTTGTTGCCGTAGGTGTGGCCGGCCGCCCCGGCGAAAACCGACCAATAGGCGTATCTGCGCACGTCCTTCGCCGTCCAACGCGGCTGCGTGTCGTCGTGCAGGCCCTGCGGGATGTCCTCGTAGCTCGGTTCGCCGTCCAGCACGGGCCGGGCGCTCGCCGCGCGGTCGTGAAGCACGTAGCGCCAGTTGTCCTCGCCGTAGAGCGACATGCTGTTGGCCGTGTCGTCCCACGCGCCCATGCTGCACTGATCGTATCTTCTGTGGCCGGACTGGAACATGTGGAAGTCCAGCCAGTCGGCGTCGTTGAGCCAGAGGCTGGAGGAGCAGCGCCCGAAGGGATGGTAGCCGATGAGCCGTTCTGGCGAGGCTTGCTTGAGCAAACGGCCGAGTTTGTTGTAGTATTCCACGCAGCCTTCGGCCTTGATGTCCCCGCCGAGCAGCCAGATCACGTTCGTTCTGTCCTTGTATCTGTCCGCGAGGAAGCGCCCGTATTTTTCGACGTTTTCAAGGTTCAGTACGCCCGATTTCACGATGCTGCCCCACGAGGGCAGAAGCGCCATGATAAGGCCCAGTTCCGCGGCCCTGTCGACGATGCTGTCGATGTGGCGCCAGTATTCCTCGCTTTGGATGTCGTAGCCGTTTGCCGTGAGGCCGTTTCCGCGGGTCTTGTCGGGCAGGAAATGAACGAGCGT
>JAEEGL012204129.1_pt1 | contig 12268 bp, 10 predicted proteins | sample 9134231 | NCBI WGS metagenome assembly JAEEGL01 (sample SAMN16246548, study PRJNA631951) | gut metagenome | biome: gut microbiome; feature: rumen; material: fiber-attached | host: Bos | place: Iran: Karaj | collected 2018-10 | reverse complement strand
CTTATTACAGGTAATGCTCCCGGCAACGATATGCGTTTTTACAATGAAAGAGTTGAGGCCAGCAGAAATTTTGCCAATAAGGTATGGAACGCGTCCAGATTCATTATGATGAATATGGAAGGCAAGACCATAACCGAGCCGGCAGCGGGCGATCTGGAACCTGTTGATAAGTGGATAATATCCAAACTTAATACGGTTGTTAAGGATGTTACCGACAACATGGACAAGTTCGAGCTTGGTATCGCGGTTCAGAAGGTATATGACTTTATCTGGGATGAGTTCTGTGACTGGTATATAGAGATGGTTAAGCCAAGACTCTATAATTCTGATGATACAGTAAGCCAGAATGCGGCTTTATATACACTTAAGACGGTTCTTATCGATGCACTCAAGTTGCTGCATCCTTACATGCCTTTTGTTACTGAGGAGATATTCTGCAGTCTTCAGTCTGAAGAAGAATCCATCATGATATCAAAATGGCCCGTATATCAGGATGCCCGTGCTTTTGCAAGGGAAGAGAAGGATATCGAGAGAATCAAGGAAGCTGTCAGAGGTATTAGAAACGTTCGTACTTCCATGAATGTTGCACCCAGCAAGAAGGCAAGAGTATATCTTGTGAGCGACAAGGAAGATGTAAGAAATACCTTTGAAACAGGTAAACTCTTCTTTGCAACTCTGGCATATGCATCAGAAGTAATAGTTCAGCAGGATCAGACAGGCATTGCCGATGATGCGGTATCGGTAGTTATTCCCGATGCAATCGTATATATGCCTTTTGCGGAACTGGTAGATATTGCTCAGGAAAAAGAGCGTCTTAAGAAAGAAGTCGGAAGACTTGAGGGAGAGATTAAGAGATGCGAAGGCATGCTCTCCAACGAGAGATTCATCTCAAAGGCGCCTGAAGCAAAGGTTGCGGAAGAGAAAGAGAAACTCGCAAAATACAAGCAGATGCTTGATGAAGTAAAGAAGCAGTTGAATAAGTTGGAAAAATAAAAGCAGAGTAACCATTTTAGGACAACGGGGATATCAAAATGGCGGAAGAGCTTCAAAAGCTATCGCCCGAAGAGCTTAAGGCTCTGAGGGAGGAATTGGAAAAGGAAGCTTTCGGATCTGATGAATCTGAGGATGAAGATCTCCTGGAGGAAGAAGAATCCGGTGAGCAGGGGCCTGTCCAATCCGGTAAAAGCATCACTGTAGAAGTGGCAGAGGACAAGATGTCGGCCTCTGTTACTTTGAGTGCGCCAAATCCCGGTGAATATTACAGTGTGCCTGAGATAATAGGTGCTCTCAGAAGCAACAGGGTCGTTCTTGGACTCAAGTCCGATGCGATTGCCGATCTGGTGTCCGAAGAGATATATGAAGAGCCTGTTGTAATTGCGGAAGGTAAAGAAGTCGAGCCGGGTGTGGAAGGATATTATGAGTTTGCCATAGATATGACACCTCACAAGACTCCCGAAATCCGTGAAGATGGAACCTGTGATTATTCCGCAATGTGTAAGCTTGCCAACGTAGCTGAAAACGATCTGATAGCAAGATATCATCCCGCTGTGCAGGGAACCAAGGGATACAATGTTATAGGCGCGGAGATTTTGCCCAAATTCGCAAAAGACCAGCCTGTACTCAGAGGAAAGTATATAGTATACAATCCCGAGACGCTGGAATACCATGCAACCGTATCCGGAAAGATATCCTGCAGTAACAATAATGTAGAGATTCTTACAGTCCATGAGATAAGCGGTGATATTGATATAACCATGGGCAACGTGGAATTCTACGGTGACATAGTAATAACGGGTAACGTTGAAGCCGGTGTACTTATAAGAGCGGGAAGAAATGTTACCATTAACGGAACAGTGGCTGCGGCCAATATATTTGCCGGAGGAGACGTTGTTCTTGCCAAGGGAATACAGGGCAACAACAAGGGAAGAATATCTGCAAGGGGCAGTGTTTTTGCCGAATTCATAGAATATGCAACAGTTGATGCTCAGGGCGATGTTCAGTCCAACTCCATCATCAATTCCATGGTCAATGCCGGTGGCAAGGTTGTGGTTGATGGCAAGAGAGGAATAGTTGTAGGCGGATACACACACGGTCTTAAGGGTGTTACTTTCCGTACTTCGGGCAATTATTCAGAGATAAAAACGGACATCCATGCAGGCTACAAACCCGAGGAGTACGAGACCTATCTTGGAATCGTCAAGTCCGAAAAGGAATGCAGAGCCAAGGCGGAAGAGGTTGTTGAGGAGATAGGCGAACTTCTTAAGATTGCCCAGAAGAAGGGAATAACCCAGGGCCAGAAAGAAAGAATCATGGAGCTCAACACCATGAAGGATGCCATATACAGAAATATCGAAGAAATAGAGAGAGACAAGAAGTTCTTGTCCGCCAAGATGTCGGAAGGTGTGAATGCCAGCATTACATCTAAAGGAACGGTTCATGTCAATACTCTGATAGGAATAGATATAGCACAGGTAAAGATTCTTAAAGAAGAGAATTATCTGAAATATATATGTAAAAACGGTGAGATAGAGAGAAGAACCGTGCCGGTAGGATCGTAAAACGGCGTTATTTCCGGCGCTTTCCGGATGTCTGCCGGAATTTCGAATTATTTAAGGATCAGAATAAATGAAAATGGAAAAATATGAAGATGCGGTATCGTACATCATGTCGATACCGCGTTTTTCCGGTAAAAACGAAAATCTGCATACAGAAAGCTTCTTGAACTTCCTGAACTGCTTTGACAGCAAGGCAAAGTATATTCACGTGGCAGGAACCAACGGTAAGGGCAGCGTCTGCGCCTTTATGACAAGCATATGCATGGAAATGGGCATGAAGACCGCTACTTTTACATCCCCTCATTTGGTTGACATAAGAGAGAGAATTGCCGTGGACGGGAAGATGATAGCTAAGGAAGAATTCTTAAGCTGCTTTATTCTGGTGAGAGATGCACTGGAAGACTACAGAAAGCAGGGTAACGAGGATTACAGCCCCTCTTTTTTCTCCTATCTCTTCTTTATAGGAATGGAGGCTTTTCACAGAGCCGGAGCGGAAGTTGTGATACTTGAGACGGGACTGGGGGGAAGACTGGATGCCACCAATTCTATTCCTGCCAAAGCCGTCAGCATTATAACAGAGATAGGAATGGACCACATGGAGGTCCTGGGAGATACAATAGAGAAGATTGCAGCCGAAAAAGCGGGGATAATTAAGGCCGGAGTGCCGCTTGTTTTTGCCGACAGAAAAGGACCTGCAAGCAGGGTTATTACAGAGACTGCGGAAAGGCTCGGAGCGGACTATTATCCGATAATTGCACCAAATTCTGACAAAATACTGCCTATTAACAAAAGGATTGCTTTTTCTTATGAATCTCGCTATTATAATAATGTTACGTTAAAGATAGAATCGCCAGCAGTGTATCAGGTGGAGAACGCCATGCTTGCTCTTGCAGGCCTTGAAAGAGTCTTTGAAAAGGACAGAATCAGTCTTAAAGACATGGAGGAAGGGCTGCTTAAGATGAAATGGCCGGGACGAATGGAAGAAGTCGAACCCGGGGTATTCTTCGACGGTGCCCACAATGTTGATGGCGTTAAGATGTTCCTTGAAAGTGTAAAGCGTGATGAGTGCAAAGGGAAAAGAAGACTTCTTTTCTCGGCGGTAACTGATAAGCAGGCTCATGAGATGCTTGGTTTGATAGAGGAGTCCGGCCTTTTCGATGAACTGGCCACAGGATGTATGGAGACCGGCAGAAGCAAGAGCAGGGAAGAACTTGAAGATCTTGTGAAAGATAACAGGAATGCATCGGTCTTTGACAGTGTTACTGAAGCGTATCGTATGCTCAGAGCAAGTAAAAGAGCAGACGATTATCTATATGTATGCGGCTCGCTGTATATGATCGGCGAACTGAAAGGTGGTAATGGTTACAATGATTGATTTTGAAGAAGAACTTAAGAAATTTCACCCGTCACTTGATATAGATGAAGCAGAGGATGCAATATACAATCAGGATATGACCGATATGGCAGATCTGCTTGTATCGTTGATTAAGGATGATAAAGAAGGTAAGTCAGGGAAGTAAAGGGAAGTACGGAGTATGGTTTGCTATAATTGCGGCGCTGAGCTGACCCGTAATGACTTCTGTACCAATTGCGGGGCTGATGTTGCCAAATATAAAAAAATAATGGGTTCAGCAAACCTGTTTTATAATGAAGGTCTGGAAAAAGCCTCTGTCAGAGATCTGTCAGGGGCTATTCAGAGTCTGAGAGACTGTCTTAAGCTTAACAAAGCACATGTAGAGGCAAGAAACCTCCTCGGACTTATATATTTTGAGACCGGAGAATATGTTGCCGCTCTCAGCGAGTGGGTAATAAGCAAGAATCTCCGTCCCAAGAAGAATATAGCGGATGATTATCTCGGAATGGTTCAGAACGATCCTGCCAGCATCGAGAATATTTCATCTTCTATAAGAAAGTATAATCAGGCATTGTCTTCATGTTATCGTGGAGATCTTGATCTTGCTGTTATCCAGCTTAAGAATGTTCTTAATAATAATCCCAACTTTGTAAAAGCAAGACAGTTGATGGCTCTTATCTATCTTAATCAGGAGAAGTGGAAGGAAGCCAAGAGAGAATTATTAAGATGTAAGGAAATAGATACCAACAATACAATGACTCTTCGTTATCTGAAGGAAGCGGAGAACGTATTGGATATGGATGAAACTTCTCTTGAGATAAAGGGCAGAAGACGTAATCCTGATGTGGTTAAATATAAGGTTGATAATGAGACCATTATTCAGCCCGTTATAAGTAAAAGATCAAAGGCATCCAATACCGTGGTTAATATTCTTATCGGTATTGTTATCGGTGTTGCTGCGGCGTGTTTACTTATTCTTCCCGCAAGAATCGCGGCTGCAAGAGAAGGCGTTGATGAAAGCCTTAAGGCAGCCAATGAACAGATAGATGCCAAGACGGCAGAGATATCCAAGCTTGAGCAGGATTTGAACTCGGCTGATGCAACCAATGCAAGACTCAGTTCACAGCTTGAGATGTATATCGGTGAAGACGGTACCATGACATCCATGGACAGCCTTTTAAATGCGGTAAGTACTTATCTTACCAATCCCGAAGAGACGGCTCTTATAGCGGAGTATCTTGATAAGATCGATCAGGCGACATTAGATCAGACTTCAGATACTTTTGGGACTGTTTATTCCCTTTTGATGTCAAGGATCGGCGGAGAAGTGGGAAGCGGTTATTACGATTCGGGAATGAAAGCTTATCAGGCTGACAATTACGAAGATGCCATCAAAGATCTTGCCAAGGCATATGCTTATGACAACAAGAACGGGGATGCTCTTTTCAATCTCGGTAATGCTTACAGAAAGATGGGAGATACGATTAATGCTCTGGATATTTATTCCCAGGTTATTGAAGAATTCCCCGGAGGTGAGCTGGCTACCCGTGCTCAACAATATATCAATGAGTTGAATTCCGATTGATATTCGGATCCAATAAAAATTAAGAGAACATGGAAACATTACATGTTCTCTTTTTATAAAGATATAAGGAGAATATATAATGGCAAAAAGAACAGACATTCACAAAGTACTAATTATCGGTTCGGGACCGATCATCATCGGTCAGGCCTGCGAGTTCGACTATTCGGGAACACAGGCCTGTAAAGCTCTCAGAAAGCTGGGCTATGAGATCGTTCTTGTCAATTCCAATCCGGCCACAATCATGACAGATCCGGAGACGGCAGATGTTACATACATCGAACCTCTTAATGTTGACAGAATCGAGCGGATAATAGCCAAGGAACGTCCCGATGCCCTTCTTCCAAACCTGGGAGGACAGTCAGGCCTTAACCTTTGTTCCGAACTTAACAAGGCAGGAATACTTGATAAGTACAATGTAAAGGTTATAGGTGTTCAGGTAGATGCCATTGAACGAGGCGAGGACAGAGTAGAATTCAAGAATACCATGAACGAGCTGGGTATCGGCATGGCAAGATCTGATGTTGCATATTCTGTTGAACAGGCTCTTGATATAGCGGATGAACTGGGCTATCCCGTAGTGCTCAGACCTGCATATACCATGGGAGGAGCCGGCGGCGGCCTTGTATATAATAAAGAAGAGCTTAAGACTGTCTGTGCAAGAGGTCTTCAGGCTTCTCTCGTAGGAGAAGTTCTTGTTGAAGAGTCGGTACTCGGATGGGAAGAACTTGAGCTTGAAGTTGTAAGAGACTGTGAAGGTAACATGATCACTGTCTGCTTCATTGAAAATATCGATCCTGTGGGTGTGCATACCGGTGATTCTTTCTGTTCTGCACCTATGCTCACTATTCCCGAAGATGTTCAGAAGGAACTTCAGAGACAGGCATATTCCATTGTAGATAAGGTTCAGGTAATCGGCGGAACCAACGTTCAGTTCGCCAGAGACCCCAAGACAGGACGTGTAATTGTTATTGAGATCAACCCAAGAACATCACGTTCATCGGCACTTGCTTCCAAGGCTACCGGTTTTCCCATTGCTCTTGTATCGGCAATGTTGGCTACGGGACTTACACTTAAGGACATTCCCTGCGGAAAGTACGGTACTCTTGATAAATATGTTCCCGACGGAGACTATGTTGTTATCAAGTTTGCAAGATGGGCATTTGAGAAGTTCAAGGGTGTAGAGGACAAGCTGGGCACACAGATGCGTGCCGTAGGCGAAGTAATGAGCATCGGTAAGACTTACAAAGAGGCTTTCCAGAAGGCAATAAGATCTCTTGAGACCGGAAGATACGGCCTGGGACATGCGAAGAACTTTGATTCCCTTTCTAAAGAGGAACTTTTGAATAAGCTTGCAACTCCTTCAAGCGAGAGACATTTTATCATGTACGAAGCACTTCGCAAAGGTGCGACCGTTGATGAGATCTACAAGCTTACAATGGTTAAGAAGTGGTTCATCGAGCAGATGAAAGAACTTGTAGAAGAGGAGGAAAAACTGGCCGCCTCTTACAAGGGCAAGCTTCCTTCGGACGCTGATCTTACCAAGGCTAAAGAAGACGGATTCTCAGATAAGTACTTAAGCAACATACTGGGAATCAAAGAAGAAGAGATAAGAAAGCACAGAGAAGAGATAGGTCTTGTGGAAGCCTGGGAAGGCGTTCACGTAAGCGGAACACAGGACAGTGCTTATTATTATTCAAGTTACAATATCAAGAAGGACGAGAGCCCTTCTACAGATAAGAAGAAGATAATGATCCTTGGCGGTGGTCCCAACAGAATCGGGCAGGGTATTGAGTTCGACTATTGCTGTGTACATGCTGCAATGGAACTTAAGCGCCTCGGTTTTGAGACTATAATCGTCAACTGTAATCCGGAGACTGTATCTACAGACTACGATACATCAGATAAACTCTATTTCGAGCCTCTTACTCTTGAAGACGTATTGAGCATCTATCACAAAGAGAAGCCTCTGGGTGTTATAGCTCAGTTCGGTGGACAGACACCTCTTAATCTGGCTGCGGAACTTGAGAAAAACGGTGTGAAGATCCTCGGAACTTCTCCCGCTGTTATAGATCTTGCAGAGGACAGAGATCAGTTCAGAGCAATGATGGATAAACTGGGAATACCCATGCCTGAATCGGGAATGGCCGTAGATGTGGATGAAGCCCTTGCCATAGCCCGTAAGATTGGTTATCCTGTAATGGTTCGTCCTTCATACGTTCTCGGCGGACGTGGAATGGAAGTTGTCTACGATGATGAGAGCCTTACGGAATACATGCAGGCAGCAGTCGGTGTTACTCCCGACAGACCGATCCTCATCGACAGATTCCTCAACCATGCTCTGGAATGTGAAGCGGATGCCATTGCTGACGGTGCACATGCTTTTGTACCTGCGGTTATGGAGCATATCGAGCTTGCCGGTGTTCATTCGGGAGATTCGGCATGTATCCTTCCTTCGGTTCATATATCCGAGAAGAATGTTGAGACAATTAAGGAATATACAAGAAAGATAGCTGAAGAGATGCATGTAAGAGGTCTTATGAACATGCAGTATGCTATAGAAAACGACAAGGTATTTGTACTTGAGGCCAATCCTCGTGCATCACGTACGGTGCCTCTTGTATCCAAGGTATGTAACATCAGAATGGTGCCTCTGGCAACACAGATCATTACATCCGAGCTTACAGGCAAGCCTTCACCGGTACATGATCTTACAGACAAGACAATACCTTATTACGGTGTTAAAGAGGCGGCATTCCCCTTCAATATGTTCCCTGAAGTAGATCCCATTCTCGGACCTGAGATGAGATCTACAGGTGAAGTTCTGGGACTCTCTACATCATACGGTGAAGCTTTCTTCAAGGCTCAGGAGGGAATCCAGTCAAGACTTCCTCTTGAAGGAACAGTGCTTATATCTGTCAACAAGAAGGATAAGGATGAGGTTATTGAAGTCGGAAAGATCTTCGAAGAATGCGGCTTCAGAATCCTTGCAACGGACGGAACCAATAAGGTTCTTAACGAGGCGGGAATCAAGTCGGAAAGAGTTAACAAGATATATGAGGGTCAGCCCAATATCAACGATATGATAATAAACGGCGAGATTCAGATAGTTATCAATTCGCCTGTCGGTAAAGCAAGTGCTTACGATGACTCATATCTTCGTAAGGCAGCAATCAAGGCAAAAGTTCCTTATGTAACAACCGTGGCAGCAGCCAAGGCCAGTGCTGAAGGAATAAGATATGTGAAGAAGAATGCCAGCGCGGACGTTCAGTCTCTGCAGGCTTATCATTCACAGATAAAGTAATATTTTGGAGGAAAAAGATATGATAAAGAAAGTATCGACAGATAAGGCTCCGGCAGCTATCGGACCTTATTCACAGGGGATAATAGCGGATAAATTACTCTTTGCTTCGGGCCAGATACCCATCAATCCCGAGACAGGCAACGTAGAGGCAGTTACAATCGAGGATCAGACAACTCAGGTAATGAAAAATATCGGCGCGATTCTTGTTGAGGCAGGATGCGGATATGAGAACGTGGTAAAGACCACATGTTTCCTTGCAGACATGGCTGATTTCGGAGCCTTCAACGGTGTCTATGAGAAATATTTTCCTAATAAACCGGCAAGAAGTTGTGTTGCCGTAAAGCAGCTTCCCAAAGATGTATTATGTGAGGTAGAAGTAATAGCATGTCTTTATTAGTGCTTTTGCTCGTTGCCGTCATATGGGGCACCGCTTTTGTTGCGCAGGCAGTGGGAATGGACCATCTCGGTCCATTCTCTTTTAATGCGATCAGGTATTTTATCGGAAGCGTAAGTCTGATACCTGTCATCGCCGTTGTAAGAAAGATACAGAATAGAAAAGGGGAAGGGCCTGCAACTGAAGAAGAAAAGAAAAATAGATTGATCTTCACAGTGAAAGGCGGACTGTTCTGTGGTATTGTCCTCTGCGTTGCATCCCTTTTGCAGCAATTCGGAATCATATATACAAGTGTCGGTAAGGCCGGTTTTATTACCGCGCTTTATATAATCATAGTGCCTTTTTTCAGTGTTATTATCGGAAAGAAAATCAAGCTTAAGGCCTGGCTTGCGGCAATCATCGCAATCATCGGTTTTTATTTTATGTGCGTGGATGGAGTCGATGCCATCAATATCGGAGACATACTGGTTCTCTCCGGCGCATTTGTATGGGCTGTACATATCCTGCTCATAGATCATTTTGCTCCTAAAGCGGAAGTGGTTCTCATGAGTGCCGTTCAATTCTTCGTAAGCGGTGTCTTATGCGGTATTCTTGCCGCAATTTTTGAGACTGTAAGTCTGCAGGCAATCAAAGACTGCCTTATTCCGCTTCTCTATGCGGGAGTGCTTTCCTGTGGAATTGCTTATACATTGCAGATCGCGGGACAGAAAAGAGTGGAACCTACCCTGGCCTGTCTTGTCTTAAGCCTGGAATCTGTATTTTCGGCTATTGCGGGATGGATCGTTCTGGGTCAGCGAATGGCGGGGATTGAGATAGTCGGTTGTCTGCTTGCTTTTGCCGGAGTAATTGTGGCTCAGTTGCCGGCAGGAAAGATGAAGAAAGGTGATGCATAGACATGCGAAAAATGGAATTCAAAATGGAGCGACCCGGTGTGGTAAAAGAAGGTGACCATGTAACGGTTACCGAGGGTGAACTCCCCAGCAATTATTATTACACCATCGATCCTTCACTTGCCATGTCATCCAATATTCCCTTCAGACAAAGGCTTAAAAGCAGAGAAGGAGATGTGGTGAGCATAGAAGAGAATCCCAAGGGATTCTATGTTACCGTTGTATTTGATGAGGAAGATGTAGCCGACTGATCTAAGAGATGAGTTTGTCTATGTAGGAATCCCAGAGGCGGTCGGCCTCTTTGTCCAAAGTGAAGGCCTTGTAGGCTACGGCAGTAGTGAGACTCATACCGCTTTCATCAAAGCGGAAATTGAGAGCAAGGTAGTCCACGTCGGACAGCAACTCGTCCGAAAGGATCTCATTAGCAAGGTCGGGACCGGCATAGAGGACGATCTTCATGGATAAAGGTGTATTCTGACCTTTGATGATGTTTAATATGTTTGATTTGATTTTAGCCCATGTGACATAGTCATATGGGCTTATATTATTTTCAAGCTGCTCTTTTGTATAAAAAGCCTTGTTCTCTCTTCCGTCGATACTGTAATTAATGGAAGTGCGCAAAGCCGCTTCCTTGAGCAGAAAAGTGTCAAAGGAATCGCTTACAAGCAGCTTATTCATAAATTCTTTCTGATGTGTTATTTCTGTTGTTTTCATAGTCTATATGTTATCAAGGGCGGAGTGAATGGTCAATAAAAAGCATTTTTAAATGTTTTTTGCAAAATCTATTTACAAGAATAAAAGGGGATGATAATATATGTAGTATACAAAACTACATGAACAAGTTATTCAAACAAAGGAACAAAAAATGTGTGAATATAAAATAATTGCCGACAGCTCATGTGAGTTACCGAAGAACTTAAAAAACGATCCGAGATTCGAAAGAATCCCTTTCCGTGTTGAGATAGACGGTGTACCTGTGAGAGACGGCAAGAACATCAATATCGCCAGGCTCTTAAAGGCTATGGAATTAAGCAAGCGAGCACCCAAGGCTGCATGCCCGTCTCCCGATCTGTTCCTTAAGGCTATTGAAGGCAGTTTGGCCAAGAGAATATATATTATTACCATCTCCAGCAGACTTAACAAGTGTTATGACAGCGCAATGATGGCAAAGAGAATATATGAGGCTGAGAACGAGGACAAGGAGATATGCGTCATCGATTCCAGAACTGCTTCGGGCGGAGAGTGTCTTATAGCTTTGAAGATAACCGAGCTTGAGAGAAAGTATGGCGGAGACTTCAGAAAGATATGGAGCGAAATAGAGGAATACAGAGACCAGATGAAGACCATTGCGGTTGTTAACAATGTAGAACCTCTTAAAAAGGACGGATTCTTCTCAAGAACAGGAGCAAAGATAAGCGCTTCTTTACATATCAAGTCATTATTTGGTGAGAAGAACGGTGAGATAGTTCAGATAGGACAGTGCTTGGGCCTTCAGAAAGCATGGCAGGAAATGGCTGCCAGTGTAGTTGCGGGTCTGGGTAAAAAGAAGGATAAGAAAAACAGAATTGTAATAACGCACTGCAATAACAGAAAAGGTGCGGAGATGATAAAGCACCTGATCGAGATGAAGACGGGTATCCAGGATATCATAATCTTAAGCACATCCGGAATGAGCTCTTTATTTGCCAATAACGGCGGCATTATTGTGGCTTATTAAGCCCCTCTTTATAATTGGTAAAAGCCTTTTTTACCGCAGGGAAAAATCCTAACTTACATTTGATAACGGTACCATCATCCATTGTGGCAGAAGCTAACCCTACCCCGGCTGTATGTCTCACATTGATGATGGTATTTTTATTTGCCAGCTCCATTGTGGGGTAGAAATATATATCATGCCAGAGGGAGCCGATAAAGGTATTGGCTTTCTTCACGGATCCGTCGGCCATATGGGCTGTTACGGTATAACCGTCCCCCTTAAAATACATGACATCTTTTTCTTCTATATAGAATGTGTCGTAGTTATTGCGAAGTTCGATCGTCGGGATATAGCTCTCTTTTTTTTGATTAATAATCTCGTCAAGAATCAGAGACAGTTCTTCGGTCTTAATGGGCTTGTTTAAGAATACACTGTTGGTTAACAGTTCTCCGGACTGTCTGTAGTCTATGGATGATATGCAGTAGATAATGGG
>JAEEGL011089224.1_pt1 | contig 12268 bp, 8 predicted proteins | sample 9134231 | NCBI WGS metagenome assembly JAEEGL01 (sample SAMN16246548, study PRJNA631951) | gut metagenome | biome: gut microbiome; feature: rumen; material: fiber-attached | host: Bos | place: Iran: Karaj | collected 2018-10 | reverse complement strand
CAACAATGCCATTCTGTGTGCCGATATCCTTTTCCTGGTAGACCCCCTGGACGATGAAGCCCTCGCCGGCAAGATCCGGGCGCTCCAACTCCTGGGGCACGAGGACGATGCCCGCACATGCTACCAGCAGTTCATTTCCAGATACAAGCGTGAATATGCAGAGGAATACGGTACCGCCTACGACAGCCTTTCCATCTAAGCCAACCGTATGCGAGGGTTTTACCTGGCATATCCGACCGGATTGTTCAGCAGCGGGGTCTGCGTCTCGTCCAGACGAAGCAGTTCCTTGATGGCCTGGGTATCCATCGACATCCTGGGACGGGTGACAAGACCTGTACCTGCACAGAATAGGTTGATGTTCTCTGAAACGATGCCGGCATCCACGCCCATTACGACCTTAGCCCAAGTTTCCACTCCAGAAATTTATTCGGGCGGTATTCCCGAGCCGCAGGACTCGTAACCTGCTGAAAATCAACAGTGGTATCTCCTTTGGCCCCGTGTTGCTCGATTTGTAGTACACAATTTTTTATTCAGAAGTGCGTACCTTTGTCCATGCACTTCATCTCGCAGATCAGATACAACAAATCAAAATCTGTAGTACACAGACCTGAAATCCGGCAAGGCTAAGTGACTGAACAGCGGGAACCACGAACCGATAGGCTGGAAACTTGGGTTAAAAATATCCGCTCATTTCCAAATCTTTGTTACATCTATTGATTCAAATTTAATAAGCAAGGAGGACCGTCGTGATGATGCTCCTCTTTATTTTCGTCCCCTCCCGATAAAAAAGCGGCCAACCCTTTCGAGTTGACCGCTGGGCAGACGGGCCCGGCGTCATAGTGACGCTGTATTTCTATATCATCAGCCGTATCCTCCCATCCGACTTGACGAATGTTTCTGGATGCGACAAAACCACGGCCCATATCTGCTTCTCTGAAACCGGCTCCTTATCCCAACGCTGATATAGGCCGCGCTCGTTGATCTCACGGGCAATCTGGTCGGTCTTCATGCCTTGATTTGAAGAGGCAAGAAGGTATACTATGGCTTCTTCAAGTTTCATTTCTTTACCTTCCGGCAAAAGACCTGTGAATTCATATTGCCAATAATGCCCAACGATAGCGCCTTTGAATGAAAAATGAACTCATCTTTCGTCAATGTCTCAACTGTCCAAACACTCTCACTTTCACTGTTTTTATATGTCAAAACAATTGTATTTGTTTCTTCGTTGAAAAGATACGAGAAACGCTGCACGTTATCTTGCTGCTGATACATCCCGTTTCCACCATCTGTGAAAACATAATATGCGTTTTGATCCTCCATCTGCGTGGTCTGGTGGCCATCGACCCCGCCAATTGAACCAGTATATTCAATTCTCATCACATGCCATGTTCCAAGCAGCAGGTTTTGAGGTGATTTCTGGCAAGAGCAGACAATCGCGCAAAGAAGCGACAATAAAAAGATAATCTTCTTCATAATACTAATATTTGAGTGGCAGGGCTATGCCGAGCTTGTAAATATCAATATAATCGCGTAGCTGAGAGAACCCTCCAGCGCGAATCCTACCGCCAATGGTATCTGGGCAGTCCGGGTGGGCGTAGATGATGAGGCACGCTATGGTCTCCCGAGGTTCGACATCAAGTTCAGCGTGAACACCGCGCATACGGGCATACGCCGATACCTGGCGGATATCGTCAATATCGACCGAGCCATCATGATATCGGGGCTTGTACTTGGCGTCAATGACCATCGGTCCACCATCTTTCGGCTTAAGGAGATAATCGGGCTCCCTGCCACCAAAACGCTTGTGATAGATAATTTCGCCCGCATTGTAATCAAGACGGAGCTTGCGCAGGAGATACAACTCGAACAACTTGCTCATGTCAATCCAGTACGGAGGTGTGGTGTGATTACCATGAGCGTCGCGATCCAAGCCATAGGCGCTGCGACGTATAATCAGTTTTCCGAACTCAAGCGCCTTGTTGTAATCGCGGAAGATGGGATTCGTTCCAATGGGGTGATCCAGTGCCGCTGGGTCGAAGTCGTCGGATACTTCACGGAAATAGGCGCTTATCTGGGCAATGGTCTGCTTCAGTGGAGTCACGTTCATGCCGCCGCGATACCGGGTCAAGATGCTGCTGGATACAACCAGTGCCCGTTTCAGCAGGCGGTTTTCCTGACTGTCAAGGCCGTACTGCTGGTAAGTGCAGTAATTGTCGGTCTTGTTTCCCTTACTGAGATTGAGGCTGATGTTCTTGGTCGTCAGGATGCGTCCCTTCACCTTCGCCTTCAGATTCTCGGTTACGAAGTAGTACGACCGCCGAAGTCCCTTCCTAACGGCGTTCTTCAGGACTAGGATGAACTGCGCGACAATAAAGGGCGAAAGCATGTCGTCTGCCTCGGGGATAGTCACTGGAGCCGCATTGAAATCAATGGTCAGAAGGCCATCAAGATACTTGGCGCACAACGGGTCAGCGAGGGCATCGGTCAGCATCTTCATGTAGTCTACGGGCCCGTCCACGCCTTCAATCTTCGGGAGGACCTGGATGGGCTGCCCTTCCTTTACCCAATCAACGCCCATATAATAGCTCGTAGACAGATGATACCGGCCGTTTAGGAGCTCGATCTTGAACAGGAAATCATCAACATCGGCCTGTTCCCCAAGCGACTTGACATAGAGGCTCTCTCCGGCGAGGCTTTCGTCGAAGATCTCCGGCAAGGGTTTCCGGTTACACTGCTCTATGTCCGTAATCGGGAGCATGACTAATCACCAAGGGCGATTTCCATGAGGTGACCGATGACCTTCTCCACGGTATCAGGATCCACGAACACTCCATCAGCGATGTACTGCCGCAGCGTGGGGACAATCTCATAGAGGATGTTGTCTGCCCGACTGTCCGGGTCGTTGGGGTTGTAGATGAAGTAGCTTGGACCTATCCACATGTCCTCGGGCCGGAATTCTGGGGAGAAGCAGTCTGCGGGCCGGAGGCGGACGTTGACATCTTCCAGATACTCGTCAAAGTTGCTGATGAACAGTTCGGTCACTGTCTTGAAAAGATCATCGTCGAACTCGTGCTCATCATCGGTGTCAATAGGAACCAGTCCGTAAGTCAGCGTTATGAAACGGAACCGACGGCGCATGGCATAGTCGAACTGCGTCAAGCTGCGGTCGGCGGTGTTCATGGTGCCGATGATATAGACATTGGACGGTATCTCGAACTGTTCTTTGGAGTAAGGTAGCACCACGGAAAGAGGCATCTTCCCGTCCGTCCGTTTCTCTGACTCGATAAGGGTGATGAGTTCGCCGAATATCTTGGAGATGTTGCCACGGTTGATTTCATCAATCACTAGCACATACGGCTTTGTATTCTTTTCAGAAGAGGTCCCGCCGGCGACCTTGTACTTCTTCAAGATGGCGAGCACGTCATCCACCGTAATGCTGTTTAGGCGGTACACCGTGCCCAGTGTGAGGGTCTTGCCGCCGTTGACCTCAACGATATCCTCGTTGATTCCCTTGACCAACCAGTTTACAGATCGAACACGCTTGAAATCCGAGAAATCCTCTCTCCACTCGTACTCACCCGTGACAATACCGATGGCATCCACGGTCCGAGAAGAGTAACAGGACATGACGATGTCACCGATAGCCATCTTGTTTATCAGGGCATCCAGTATATTGCGACCGCCCACCGCAGGGATAGCGCCATCAAGCAACGGACCGGCCTCATCGTAGCCAACTCTGATATAACCATTCTTGAGGCAGTCCCGGCGGGTTGGATTGTCTCCGGTTCTTTCCAAGGAAACTTTCCAAATCGTTGGATCCTCACCCAGCTCAATCTGGTTGTCGTGAATGAGCGGTTTCGCCGCCGCCGCACAGAGTCCCTTGAAGATGCCCGGCTCAACCTTATACAGGATATTGCCACTGTCATCCGCTTCAGGCTTTAGACCTTCGATAAAATCCTCATAGTCCATAGATTGGTGGAACGTCGTGAACACCACACGGCCAGAGGTAGAAAGCTGCTTGTAGGCATTCATCACCTGGTCCCGGTCGGCATAATCAATCTGTTCACCGCAGAGGCGGGTGACTATTTCAGGGATGGCATAGGTCTTTCCGGTGCCGGGCGCACCCTGTAGGATGATGTTCTTCTTACCCTTGAGGGTCGAGACAATTTCGTCGTAATATGAAGGTTCCATTTCTTCTGTCGGATCATTAGGGTCAATATCGAATCCACCCGCCACATGGGATAACTCGGGGAAGGAGTTTTCCGGAATAACGTTGGTCGCCATGAGCTGTTTGACCTGCTGGCATACATCGGCGTAAGCGGTGGCATCAATGCGGGTCTTCTGAATCGGCACCTTGACGCCAAAACCCGTCACGTATTTTACTGTGTTTTGGTCAAGGGGAAGAAAATCGTCCGGCCGTGTCCAATACATCCCTTGGGTGACCATCGCTGCGCCAGCCATGTACTGTGTCTCGACGACATTGAAGACATCCTTCCAATCCTGGCCGGTCATTGTCGCTTCGAAGAGGTTCCAGATATTGTCGACATCCTGCTCGCCACGCTTATCGCGGAAACCGAACAACTGCGAATGCATGTTGTTCCAAATGGGAATCCCCTTGAAGTCCTTCGGAAGCGGGGCGGTGACGGCGAATCTCTCCTTGAAGTGGCCGCAGATCTCCAAACGCTGCTTGTCTGCTATTTTCCGGTTGAACATGGCAAATACCGTGTATGGATCGACATCCGTGTTGGACTCCCCATCCTTGTCGTGGAAGTAGGTACGGTATCCCTCCGGAATCTCGTTGTATATGAAATCCAGTAGCGCCTGCCGGTTGTCTTTAAATTCCAGTAGTTTCTGGGCCAGCTCTTTATAGAATGGAATCCAGGTATATTTCTCCATTTTCTTCGCTTTTATGTCGTTGTCCATAAAATACTGCAGCTGCCAAAGGATGTCTTGCGCGTTCAGTATGTCGCTCCAGAAATAGGGCTCCGTCTCTCTGCGAAGTACCCCCTGCAACTCTGCATCTTTCTGCTCAAGAGGAATAAGACTCCGCAGGATTTCCAGGAAGTGATCGTATTTCTGCCCCGCGTACTTCATTGGGATGCCCATGTACTTACAATAGGCTTCGTAAATCGTGCTGATATACGGAGTAAAACGCTGCGGGTCGATGTAAGCCAGAAAAGCGGCCGCCGTTCTTTCATCACCAAAAGAAGTCTTTCCTGCCGGAGTGATTGTTTTGGCAGCAACAGAGAAATCTCGAAGGCAATCATTCAAGGGCTTATCTTGACGAAGCATGTCGAACGAATGGAATACTCCTTCCGGATCCGTCAGTAGAAGAGAGTGAAGTGTCGCTCTAGAATAGCGACTTTCAACGAAATTGCACTCCCTCGATGCCATATGCCTAATGATGACCTCCGAGGATCTCCCGCTCATGGAAGATAGATCGCTCCACTTATAACGCTCTTTGCTGCGGAAGCTGTCAAGGCCCTCCGAAATAATAGGACCTCGATACTCTTTCAGCAGTTTGTCCAGCAAATACTCACGGAGTGCATCCACAAGTTCCGGCCGGACCTCCCACTCAAAGCCCTTCTTGCCAAGGTTCTTCCCAAGCATAGGGATGGGCCAGTACGTGTCCTCCGTGCTCTCAGAACTTTCGACCCTAAAACGGTTATCTAGCGCCTTCTGGACGTATTTCCCGAAGTTAGTAATAAGCGATCTAATCGAATCGCTATTCGTTCCGTGTGCCTTGGCGACAGCCGCGCAGGTTCCCTTGTGGTCGGGCATTCGGAAGAACCGCAGGAGGGCATCAATCTGACCCGACTTGCCAGTCGTTTCCGCAGATCGTAGTACGGAAAGCCACTCATCCGCTGTGATGAATGGATCCGTGACGTAGCGACCGTCAGGAAGATGATTTAGCTTTATTGTTTCCATAATAATCCGTTTGCTTACAATCCAAGAATAACCAGTTGATTCTTTACGCTTTTGATGCGCTTACGAATTGTCTATAGTTCCACAAACGCCCTCAATCCTTCGCATAATCAATGGCTCTTTTTATGGAAAAGGCGTCTTAAAAAACTCTCGGGTTTTGGTTCGGGGGTGCTTTCCTTCTGCTGATTCTCAGGCTCCTTAAGGAGGATGAGCTGTTGTAAACGGGCATCATAAGCTACGGGGATGCCAGCAATAATATCGTGAATTGCCTGGTCGATAATTGGGAAAGGAACAACGAACCATTCTTTGGGCATGGCGATACCGGCTTTAACCTGAAGCTGAGCGGAATCAAATACTCGATGTATGAGGTCTTCGAATGTGGACGCTTTGACGTTTGCAATCTGATAGGTCTTGATAATCTTTACGTCTGCAAACAAATACGTGGATTCATTACGCGCGTTGGCGATACGTTGCTCAACGGTTTGCCGGGTGAACCCAATTTTATATAAATCCTTGATAGACGCTATCTCCGGGTCTTGCGACAAGGAAGATAAAACATATATCCACCCACTGATAATATCCCCTTCGGCAGGAGTAAAGTGCTTTGCGAGATAATCGGGATCCGTGTCAGAGTAATCCACGACTGTATATCCTTCTGTATAGAGCGACTTGACTAACGTTTGTTGATAGACATTATTTTCCGTCCCGTTCTCAAAGATACATCGCGTGCGGTCGTCTGCTCGCCCACGGGAATCGCGGCGCTCGGCATTCTTGTTTATATGTGCGAGGCAAAGAAGGATGTTTCCAAGAACAAAGTATCGCCCCTCCGCCAAATGTGCCTCCTTAAAACGGACTAGCCGGCATAAGCCGCTTTCAAGCTTTTGGTGAACATCTTGGAACCCTTCTTCAAAATCAGCAAAATCCTTACACTCGGTGCGCTTTGCAATTGATTCGGCTTCTGCACGCTCAGCAAGGTGCTTTTTCATATAATCCGGAAGGTCAAAAATACTTTGATCTACTGGAGTTACATCATCAAATAGCGGATCATTGAGGATATCATCAAGTTCATCATGGGGCTCCTCTGCGGGTTCAATGGCGCCAACTGGGGCTGATTTCGTGAATGGAGAATCAATCGCAACGTGGCCCTGATCTTCTGGCAATGTAAGAAGCCCAGCATCATCGACTCTCGCGCAAATACGAAGCTTTCGTTCGTCTTCCCGAATGCTTCGTAAGGTACGGGAAAGCCTCTGTTCCTCCAAATCGCCCGAATCTGAAGGCTCTCGTCCGTTGGCTTCCACGAAATCAAGTATTTCGAGAAACGAACTAACGAGACGATCTTGGGCAGTAGACCGATGGCGAACTGGCCGAACATCGTCAAAAAACGGTTCGGCAAGGATTTCCTGCAATTCCGCGTCCCAGTTTCTCATATACTACTTGGATGAGATAGCTTGTTGCTTAAGCCTGCGAAGATAGGCTATGGCGACAGCAATCCGTTTAGCGGTGGGGTCAGGATCTGAAGTCGTCGGTAGCGCACCATTATGTTCTTCGCGATACTTTGGCAAATAATTTTTGTAAAGAAGGATGGCTTCTTCTTTCGTCATTTCCTCACGCTGGGCGTCAATAGTGTTTTGTATTGTACGCAGCACCTCGGGAGTTAGAGATTTGGACAAGATTTCGTATGCCCGCTGGAAGGGATTAATACTGTCAATAAGGTTAATGCTCAATTTATCCAGATCAATAAACTGATTAGCAATCTTGAGGAATCTGCTGCCATCCTCACGAGTTAGCACCTCCGCCCCTTGGAGAGTTGTTGAAAGAACGAGATGCTGCCGGAGCTGTTCCTGCTCTTCTTCCGTAAGTTCCGGGTATTTTTCTTGAATGATTTTGGGAATAAGATTCTGCGTGATCACCTCGGCAACAAGGTCTCCTGCAAGAGACTGTCGCACTAAATCACTCGAGTAAATGGTCGCCTTTAGGTCCGTGAGGTCATTGTCCACTATGGCCTGAACACGGTCTGTCGTCTTTTTTAATCCTTTTACGCGAATTGTTTCTCTGCCATCCGGACCTTTTTCGGGGGTATCAAAGTCGTCAGCTTCGGATGCCGTACGGAATTTCCATTCAGGCTGCATAACCTGTTCCATGAGAAGGGATGCCGTTATTGCCTTGAGCATATCGTTGACGGCGTTCTTCACATCGTCCTCTGCGGCAGAGGGGCAAGGAATCAAGTTGGTGAACTGGGCGTGAGGTTTCCCTTCACAATCACGAGTACAACGCCCGATGATTTGCACCACTTCTGTGAGGGAAGCTCGAATACCGATAGTAAGGCAGCATTCGCACCACTGCCAATCGAAGCCTTCCTTTGCAGTGCCCAATGCGATGAGAATATCCAACGCATCAGCGCTATTCATTCGAAGGAGATATGCTTGGAGGGCTTCCCTTTGGCGAGGATCGTCTTCAACAAGGTCGCCCACTTTGAGAATACGGCCATCAGCGGTCTTCACCAAAATAATGCGATGTTCTTCGTCCTGCCCTACGACATCACCGATACAAGAAATGATGTCTGCCACCTGGTCGTATTTTCGGGTATATGCCGAACGAGAATTAACATTGGGAATATGGATGAGTGTCTTTTTGGTTGTATCCAGAGCAAGCGGAATTGCCGTTATATATTTCCCTTGATAGAACTGGTAACCGATACCGAGCGACTTGAGGAACTTGTAACCGTTAAGCTGCTGGTAGTAATTATATGTGATGGTCGGTTGGAACTTAACTTCATCTTCGGGGCGCATAACGGGGACGGCGTCACCTCGGAAGTAAGAGCCGGTCATTGCCATAATGTGAGCGTTACTTCCGGCCATTATGCTACGAATTGCCGAACCAAGGTTGTTCATTTCGTCGGCGGAGGTATGGTGGAATTCGTCAATTCCGATGAAAGTATCATTCAGTAGGGATACATCCAGCTCCTTGAGCGCATTACGAAAAGTGGAATGGGTGCAAACCAGGACATTGGCTTCACTAGAAAGGAAACTGATGAACTTCTGGCGCAAGCCACTCTCCTTGAGACCGGGAGCGCAGAGATTATACCCTTCGCTAACACGCCAGTCAGCGAAGAAACCTGAGGGCGTGAGCTCCGTGTTCTTGAAGGAACGGGCAATGGTTTTCTCCGGGACGGCGACAATGATCTTCTTGATGCCCTGGTTGGCTAGTTTGTCGAGGGCAACGAACATCATGGCACGGCTCTTACCGGATGCCGGTGGAGCTTTGACCAGCAGGTACTGGCGATTGCGTGCCTCGTAGACAATTCGTTGCATTTCTCGCATGCCGAAGGCATCCACATTGGAGGACACACCGGTACGGGCATATTGTATGTTGACTAAATTTTCCATAAAGTCGATTTGTCGGTTGTCAGTTTTGTGTATTGCTTGAAGAGGTATTCCAGACGCTCCTCGTCAGACTCGAAGGGCTTTTCTCTGTAGCAGCGCTCGACGGCCAGGTCAAGGGTGTGATGTACATTAAGAAGATCTTCCGGGAATGTCTCTGGGTTATACATATCACCAAGCGCCATTTCTGTATGTTCTGCTCGGATTAGGAGAATCTCTCTTGAAAGAGCGGACAAATCTTCTTTATGTTTTGATGAAAGCTTTGGAAACGGGAATGTATTATAGCAGAGAGAAGCCGAATACCGTAACCGACTTTCCAACGAGCCGCCAACAGCTCGTACCCATAAGTTGTGGAGTTTCGACATAAGGATTCCGAGTAGCCACAATTCTTCTGAATAAATAACGAAAGCAGAATTCGTAACGATGGTTTCTGTTTGTAAAAATGCAATCGGAATGTAATCTCGTCTTTCTGACGATACTCCCGGAAGAATAAATAATGGCGAATCAATATGTCGTACTTCTCCAAACCTATACGGCCATTTCGCAAGCTTGTTGGTCGCCTCTCTTTTACTTTCCAACCTATATTTTCGAACAGCATCTATCCTTTGCTTAAGAACGGGGATTGTGTACGCTTCTTGTTCCATATTATCCTCAATCCAAATACAAAAGCGCGTTTCTCCCTTAAGCATTTCTTCTGCACCAAGCGTTCGTTTTATAAACTTTTCGCATCGTGAATCAGCAGAGATGAGAACCTCCTTCTCATCTTCGGTTAAGAGGAGATTACCATTATCATTGGGCATGCTACCAAAACACATGGGAGGCATACCACATAAATTGTTTGTCTCCTTTTTAACAATGATGTTCTCACCAACGGAAAGATATGGATTAATGTTAGGAACCTTTAATTCTGTTTGTGTCGTTTCGTTGAAATAGCGGCGATGGCCTGAATAATCGTTTGCTACACCTATTATTACGCAAGCTACAGTCGCATTATTCTTTGCGTTATTTGACCACTTAAAAGATGTACGAGCAAAGGCAATTGTTAACCCATCGCTTAGGATTGGTTTCCATAACATATCCACTTGCTCTCCTTGGCAAATAGAACTTGTTGTCACGAAAGCATACTTTGCCTTAGTGCCTTTAATGTATTTAGCGCCTTTCCAAAACCAACCAGCAATATAGTCCAACCCTTTTTTATTCCGCAATTCTGCAAGGGCTATAACCATATCTTCTTTTTGTTTTTCCGTCTGTTTCTTTGATCCGTAATATGGGGGATTTCCCATCACATACACTTCCTCGTCCTCCTTATGTGGGCATACTGTATTCCAGTCTGCCGTGCAGGCGTTCCCGCAAACAATATGTCCACTCGGCCTCAACGGAAGAGGATTGGGACAGGTTCCAAATGCATCCTTGAATTTGTTATTCATCTGATGCTCGGCCAACCATAGGGAGAGCGTAGCAGTATCACAAGCATATTCGTCCAGTTCAATACCGTAGAACTGTGTCAGAGCAATTTCGCTGAAAGGGAGTTTCGGAGAGCCGAGATCCACCAATCTCCTCCAAACCTCAATCTCTAACTCACGGAGGCGCTTGTATGAAATGATGAGAAAGTTTCCTGAACCGCAGGCGGGGTCGAAGAACTTGATTTTGCTCATGCGGACCAACAGGGCATTCAACCCTCTAATATCGTTCTTGCAGCGGATATACTCGGAATAGAGTTCGTCTAGGAAGAGAGGCTGAATGACCTTCATGATATTAGGAACCGAGGTGTAGTGTATACCCAGTTCAGCACGGGCTTCCGGGGAGACGATGGCCTGTGTCATTGAACCGAAGATATCTGGATTGATTTCACCCCACTCGAAGGACCCACATTTTATCATCAATTGCCGAGTACGACGGCTGAGAACTGGAATAGGATAGCGCTTGAAGAATAGGCCACCGTTGACATAAGGGAAGGAAGAAATGATCGTATTGGTCTGGTTATTCCTGATCTCCTTATTGTCGGTGGACATGATGACAAAGATGCGGTCAATGAAGTCGGCGAGATCTGATCCGTCTGCCTTTGTGTTCTCCTGTAAGGCCTTGGTGAACTGGTCTGGGGTGAAGAGACCGGTGTCCTCGGCAAAGAAGCAGAAGAGCAGCCGAGACATGAAGACGTTGATGTTGTGGGAAACCTCGGGGTCTTTAACATCGTTGTAGCGACGGATGTCATCGTAAATCTTCGCCATTAGTTCGGCGGTCTTGACATCGGCTTCGGCTTCGGATACGTTGCGGAACTTCTCGATGCCAGCGAGCGGTTTGAAGAATTCGAAATCCTTCCAGATGAGGGACATCTTGTTCTCGTATACCTCATCGTCCTTAGGGTCCCAAGCAATGACCGTGTCGTCCTTGACCGTGATGTAAAGACGCGGATTATGGCGGGTGATGCGGGGATCTTCCAACATCAAGTTGATGATGTCGAGGGGATCGTCTATCAGGTTTCCTAGCCTGTAGACAAGTTTGTCCTTGACAAGTATGGTTTCTTCATCCCGGGCCTTGTTGTCGCGCCCATCGCGAATGCGCTGGAGGGATGCCTCGCCATAATCGCAGAAAATCCGCAGTAACTCGTACGGCAGGTTCTCGGCGTTGAGGGTATTTGCAACCGCTTCCAGAGCCGACTGGGCATGAACATGGGAGAAGGTGCTCTTCTTTGCCATTGATAACTGATGTTTCAGTGTGTAATATTGCTAATTTACAAAGTTAGTGTTTTTTATGAAAAAGTTGACCGTGAATTGTTAACGGCTTATTATGCTAATAATTCATGGCTGTAAACCAAGGGTAAACTAAACCTCTCCACCCTTCCCGAGTAAATCCCAGGACGCTGATAATCAATACTCCAGCCCTAAACCCTCGGTCAAACCACTCCTGAACTGTTCACCCCGATTACACCCCTCCGTTTACCCCATAGAAAAAAGATAGACAAT
>JAEEGL010639997.1_pt1 | contig 12268 bp, 8 predicted proteins | sample 9134231 | NCBI WGS metagenome assembly JAEEGL01 (sample SAMN16246548, study PRJNA631951) | gut metagenome | biome: gut microbiome; feature: rumen; material: fiber-attached | host: Bos | place: Iran: Karaj | collected 2018-10 | reverse complement strand
GCTCGTCGGCCGCGACCTCTTTGGCCCAGCCCTTGATATAATTCTCTTTGGCCTCGTTCAGCAAGGGCAAGAGCTTCCAGATCGAGATAGACGTCTATTCCCACCTCGTCCCCATCCTCGAACAGACCGATCTGTTCTGCTTCCTGCCTGAATCCATCGTCAAGGAGCCGATCAAAGCGGGCACTCTGCGCGAGGTGCCCGTTTCCGGCGTCAACATCCCGGAGGTCAGAAGCTATGTGATCTACCGCCGCAACGCCTCGCTGAGCACGCGCCAGTGGCTCGATTTCCCCGGCTTATCCGATCGATCGAAAGGAGATACAAAATGAAACAGGAAGAATTGACGTCATTGATCCCCGAGTTCGGCGAGATCGCCGACGCCTGACTGCGAGAAAAAGCGATCAAGGCCACGATCATGGCCATGGAAGAGGGCGGCTGGACGGCGGAGACGCTGGATAAAGCGCCCGTCACCGTGAGCTGGCAGAACAGCACCTGCAGTCTGATCGATCACGTGCGCGCCGTCACACGGCTGTGCATCAAGGCTTGTGATGAGCTGGCGCCGTTTTACAGCGCCAACGGCGTGCGGTTTGACCGCGACACCGTCGTCTGCGGGGCGCTGCTGCACGACATCGGCAAATGGACGGAGTTCTGCTTGGTCGAGGGGGAGGCGGTGCACGGCCCCACGGCCGACCTGCTGCGCCATCCCCTTTCCGGCGCGCTGATCGCCGACCGCGCGGGCCTGCCGACCGAGATCGTCCACCTGATCTCCACGCACTCGTTCGAAGGCGACCGATCCTATCAGACGGCGGAATCGGCTTTCGTGCGCGCGCTCGATATCTTTGTATTCAATTGCAGCGTGTTCGGGCTGAAAAAAACAGTAAGTGCATAAAGAAACGACGCTCTCTGCCCTGTCCGGGCGGAGAGCGCCGTTTTGTCGTCACGCGTTCCTTTACTGTGTCTTCGGGAATAAAAATGCAATTTTATGAATTATTAATCATTTTTTGCTTTACAACCGAGATCCTTTGTGTTATGATAGACCCACTTTGATTTGAAAGGTGATCGCCATGCATTTGAAAGGCCGCAGTTTTTTGAGCATTCTTGATTTCACTTCCGAAGAGGTCCGCTATCTGCTCGATCTGGCTCACGAGCTGAAGAAGCAGAAGAAGGCCGGCGTCGTCGAACAGCCCCTGCTGGGCAAGAACCTGGTCCTGCTGTTCGAGAAGACCTCGACCAGAACGCGCTGCTCGTTCGAAGTAGCCGCCAAGGATCTCGGGATGGGTGTGACATTCCTCGATCAGGGATCGTCTCAGATGGGAAAGAAGGAGTCGCTGAAGGATACGGCCCGCGTCCTTGGCCAGATCTACGACGCCATCGAGTACCGCGGCTTTTCACAGCAGACCGTCGAGACGCTGGCCGCATACAGCTATCTCCCCGTTTACAACGGCCTGACGGATGCGGAGCATCCCACGCAGGCGCTCGCCGACGTGATGACGATGGAGGAGCACATCGACAAGCCGCTCAAGGACTGCCGCCTCGTGTTCTGCGGCGATACGCGCAACAACGTCGCCCTCAGCCTCATGTACATCTGTGCCAAGCTCGGCATCACCTATGTCGGGTACGGCCCGAAGGAGCTTGCCCCCGATCCCTCGATCCTGGAGATATGTGTGGCCGAGGGCAGGAAGACAGGCGCGGAGTTCGTCATTTCCGACGATATCGCCTGCCTCAAGGGCGCCGACGCGGTGTATACCGACGTGTGGGCCTCGATGGGCGAGGAAGACAAGATCCCCGAGCGCGTCAAGCTGCTGACGCCGTTCAAGGTGACGCAGGCGCTGATGGACGCGACCGACAACCCGAAGTGCATCTTCCTGCACTGTCTGCCGAGCTTCCACGATTTTGAGACGGACACGGCCAAGAAACAGATGGCTCTGGGCTACGATATCCGCGAAGTGACCGACGAGGTCTTCGAGGGCCCGCAGGCGCGGCAGTTCGAGCAGGCCGGCAACAGGATGCACACGATCAAGGCCGTTATCCTCGCCACGCAGAAATGACCGGATCAAAGAAAACCATACTGAAAAAAGCACTGCATCGGCAGTGCTTTTTTCATGCCTTTATTCGATTTGATCCATGTCACAGCAGGAAGCCGGCGATCAGATAGAACAGGAACGCGCCGGCCGTGAGCATCAGGCTGTAGGGCAATCGCGACGCCAGCACGGCCTGCGGATCGCAGCCAATGGCGCTGCCGACAGACAAGGCGTCGCTGGTGAACACGCAGTTCTTCTCCCCCGCGATGCCCGCCGCGCAGACCGCGCCGATGCAGAGCGAGAGGCTTATATTGCCCTGGGTCGCCAGGCGGATCGCTGTCGGGAAGCCGATGACGTACATCGCCCAGGAGGAGCCGAGTGCGACCGTCAGCAGTGTGAACACGAGGAACAGCATCGCCGGGATCAGCGGCGTGAACGGGCCGATGAATGCCATCACAGCGGCGAAGAAGCTGTCCATCGTCTCCTGCTCGAGCAGCGAGGAGAAGCACATCGTCAGCAGATACAGCAGGATCGGCAGCGCCATCCCCTGGATGCCCGAGACGAGATGCTCGACGAACTGCTCCGGCGACATCAGCCCCTGGGCGCAGTAGAGGAAAAACAGGAAGATCAGCGTCGCCACGAGGCCGCTGGCGCTGTCGAGCGCAAAGCTGCGGCTCCAGAACGTGCGGACGGCCAGACTCGTCACCGCCAGCACGACGACGGGCAGCAGCAGGTTGTGCGGGTGTCCCCAGATCTTCGTCTCTTCCTGCGTGAGGTATTGCTCGGAGCGCTCGGGCCACAGCTTGCCGCCGCCGGATACGCGCGACTCCGCCTCGCGCAGCGGCCTGGTCAGCGGCAGCCTGCCGCAGCAGAACAGCAGCATCGCCGCCAGCGTGAGGATCGAGAAGAAATTGAAAGGGATCGAGCGGCAGAACACGGCCGCGCCCGAGCCGGGCACGCTGGCGCCGATCGTGCCGATGACGAAGATGCCCCAGAGCGAAAACGGCAGGAATGAGCTGAGCACCGTGGGCAAAAGGCTGAGCAGCAGGCCCGTCTTTTCCCGCGGGATGCGCTGCTCGTCCGCAACGTTGCGGATGCTGGAGGCCGCGCAGAGCATGTTGAGGCAGTCGTCGATGGCGGTGACGGCCATGACGCCGACGGCCCCGAACAGCACGTTCTCTTCCGAGTGTATCTTCCTGTCTGCCAGCTTCTGCAGCGCAGTGACAGCGCCGGAGGCCTCCACCAGCGTCGTCACGGCGCCCATCAGCGCCATGACGAGGACCGTGAAGACGTTGTCGGCGTTTTTCATCGCCTCCATCAGCGCGTCCGTATAGCTGACGGACAGGCCGTTGCGGAACAGCAGCAGCGCCGCCAGCATGCCGGCGACGACGAGCGATTCGAGCGTGCGCTTCGTCAGCAGGACGTAGCCCACCATCAGACCCAACGGCATCAGGAACACCGGCCCGGAGCTGCCCTTGGGCGCCAGCCACAGCGTCAGCAGGAAAAACAGCAGCAGCGCGCCGTACTGCAGCAGCATCTGCCGCGGTGTCATCGGCGTCTGGTTGGACGGCGCGTGCAGGATGCCGCGGCGGATGCTCGACAGGGTCAGAAGCTGCGTGTGCTTGTTCGTCACCTGGGCGTAGACCTGCTTCATCATCTCGCCGTAAAGGCCGGGATGGCGGCTCAGGATACCGATCATGTCCTCGCTCGTCAGCTTGTACACCACCGAGCGACCCACCGAACGCACGGTCGACAGTCGGCGCTGGCCGGACAGCACGCCGTATTCGCCGAAATACTGTCCCTCGCGCATGACATTGATCTGTCCGCCCTCGCGGTCGAGCACGGCGCATGTCCCGGATTCGAGGAAGAACATGCCGTCCGGCTCCTCATCGATGCGGCAGACGTCCTCGCCGTGGCTGAACTGCAGTCGCTGCAGCTTCGAGCGTATCTCTGCGCACTCCGCATCGCCTGCTTCATCGTCGCCGATATCGAAAAAGCGGCGGATATACGCATCGTCGATCGCCGTCTTCGGCATCCGATCACACCCTCTGTCAGTAGATTTCAAAAAGGACGATCGGGCCGCCGGACAGTGCCGGCAGCCCGTCGATCAAATATCTTGTTTTAATTTACAGCCCGTAGACGTCCATGAACCGCAGCAGCATCGCGGCGGTCTGCGCGCGGTCGAGCTGCGCGCGCGGCATCAGTGTGCCGTCCGCGCCGCGGAGTATGCCGACGCCGACGGCCCAGCGCATGGCCTCGATCGCCCAGTCGCTGATCTCGGCGCTGTCGCTGAACGACTGGAGGCTGACATCGTCGAGCTCCCTGACGTTGAGTCCCTCCTTCTGCGCATAGCGCCACAGCATGACTGCGGCCTGCTCGCGCGTCAGCGTGCCCGTCGGTGCGAACATGCCGTCCATGCCGACGATGACGCCGTTGTCGACGGCCCAGCGCGCCGCCGCCGCGTACCAGGTGCCGTCGACGATATCCTCGAGCGTCGCGTCGCCGTCGATCACGGCGGAGCCGTCGCTCTGCGCGTGCAGGCGGCCGATCATCATGGCGAACTGCGCGCGGTTGGTGTTCATGGCCGGGGAGAACGTCGTCGCGGTCGTGCCGCGCACGAGCCCGCGCAGCGACGCCTCGTCGGCGTACTCGGCAAACCAGTCGCCCGCCTTGACGTCTGTGAACTTCCCTGTCGCCGGAGCGAGCCTGATCACGCCGCCGCTGCAGGCAACAAGGAGATTGCCGGAAGCAAGTGTCAAGCCGCGCGGCTTGACAGGCGCGGACAGCAGATCTTCGCTCTGCGCGACTGTGTAAACGCGGCCGTCCTTCAGCATGCGCACCGCGTTATTGAGCGTATCGGCGACATACACTGTGCCGTCGTCTGCCACAGCGACGCCCTGCGGGTGGTCGAACTCCGCCTTGTCGGCGGGACCGTTGACATAGCCGCCGTAGTACACGCCGGGATCCTCCGCAGCGATCGCCTTTCCGGCAACGACCTCAAGCTTGTCGCCCGTGAGCTTCACGATGCGGTTCTTGCCCGTCTCGGCGATGTAGAGCGAGCCGTCGGCCCAGCAGAGGCCGGTCGGCTCAGCCAGCCCGGAATAGACTGTGCTGACGCGGCCCTTCTTCGTCATCGTCCTGATGCAGCCGTTGCCGGTGTCGGCTATGTAGAGCCTGCCCTCATCGTCCACGGCCAGGCCGCTCGGACGGGAGAAGCGCACGGCAGCGCCGACGCCGTCCTTCTCGCCCGCCTTGCCGCTGCCGCCCAGCGTGCGCACTGAGGTCTTGGTGATGTAGCGCACCACGTTTGCCGATGCATCGGCGACGGCGTAGCCGTCGAGGAACGGCGCGATCGCCGTCGGCTCAAGGAAGAAGGAGCGCAGGCGGTCGGCGGCGTCGAAATAGCGGCCCATGGGCTCGCCGGAGAGATCGGCGACGCCGATGCGCCCGGCGTAGAGCGCGGGCGTCTGCCCGCTCATATCCCACACGACCTTGTTCCAGGTGTCGCATGCCAGGATCTGACCGTCCGGCGACACATAAACGCCCGCAAACTCCGCGCGCGCAGAGGCGGCCAAGCCGACGGTCCCGCCGTTGTCGGCGGCTGCGGCGACAGCCGTTGTAAGCAGGCAGAGCACTAAAAGCCAGGCAAAGATTCTCTTTTTCATCTTTGACTCCCCTCTCATTGTTCTTTAAGGGCGTCCAGCGTCAGGATCTCAAAGCCCTCCGCCTTGCCCTTGAGCTTGATGGAATCGCCGAGCGAGGTGACCTCGGCGCGGTCTCCCAAAACATCCGCCACGGCGCGCGATATCAGGATCGTGCCGCCGGGCGCGTTCGATTCGAGGCGCGAAGCGGTGTTGACTGTGTCGCCGATGGCGGTGTAGTCCATGCGCTTCGGAGCGCCGATGTTGCCGATGACGGCGCTGCCCCAGTTGACGCCGATCCCGAATGAGACCGTGCGCCCGTATTTTTCCATTAATTCGTCGCCCAGCGCCTTGGAGCCCTCGACCATGTCGAGCGCGGCGCGGCAGGCCAGATAAACGGAGTCCTCCTGCTCGACCGGGGCGTTCCAGAACGCCATCGTACAGTCGCCGACGAACTTGTCCAGCGTGCCGTGGTTCTTCATGATGCACTCGGTCGTCAGCGTCAGATAGCGGTTGACGATCTCCACCACGGTGGGCGGATCGAGCGATTCGCTCATCGAGGTGAAGCCGCGGACGTCGACGAACAGCACCGCGATGTCGCACAGTCTGCCCCCGAGCTCCAGCGCGGACGCTCCCTGATCAAGGAGCTGCCGCATGATCGCGGGGTCGATATAATGCCCGAAGGTGTTCTGGATCTGATGCTTTTCCCGGGCGGTGTGGATGTAGTTGACGATCACAGAGGCGATGAACAGGATCGTCACTCCCAGCGGCACCCACAGCACGTGGAGGATCGCGCCCATGCGGTACGCGATCAGGCAGGCGGCGATCCAGCCGCCCGCCAGCGCCAGCCACAGCGGCAGCGCCGCGCGCACGCGCCTGTCAAGGAACAGGAACAGCGCCAGCGCGCACAAGGCGAACAGCGCAATGAGCTGGGCCTTTTCATCAGCCTCACGCGGCAGGAAGCCGCCGCGGAAGGCGTCGATCACGTTGGCCTGGAACTCCACGCCGTACATCGGCGACGCGTGATCGACCGACGTCAGATACTGATCCTGCATCCCCAGCGTATAGGGGCCGATCAGCACGATCTTGCCGCCGAAGTAGTCCGGCGCGACCGTGCCCTCCACCAGATCGGCGATGGACACGTCTTCATAATAATCGCCCGGCTCGCCGGTGATCGGCAGATAGAAGAAGCCGTCGCCCGTCTCCGGCGCATCGTCGGGCTCGACGCCCACGGCCTCGCACCAGCGCTCGTAGATCACGCGGGCGAAGGAATACACCCGCCCCTCGCCGGGCACGTCGATCCACAGCAGCGCGTGACGCAGGACGCCGTCGCTGTCCATCATCTGGTTGATATGGCCGGTGTCGGTCACATCGGCCAGATCGGGATACGGGCCGTCCCACGCGACGACCGTGCGGTCGTCCATGTAGAACGCGTCGCCGTCCTTCACCAGCCTCGAATCGAACGTCGCCGCCGACGCCACCACGACGTTCTCGCCCATGGCGGCGACCTCAGCCAGATACGCGTCGGCGTCAGCATCGGCGCTGGCGCCGACATACAGCACGTCGATGCCGATGACGGCGGGCGCGTTGTCGGGGTCGGCGTTGTTGAGATACTCGATCGCCTGCGCCATCACGTCGCGCGGCCACGGCATGGGGCCGAAGGCGTCGATCGCGCGCTGATCCATGCCGATGACGACGATCTCGCCGTCGGGCGAGCCGCCGCGCTGATAGAGCGCATCTGATGCGGCGCCGTCAGGCACAGTAAGCCAGCCGAGGCCCGCGGCGGCGGTCAGCGCCGCTGCGGCAGCCAGACAGACGGCCAGCTTGCGCAAAAGCTTCTTTTGCTTCACGTGTTATTCCCACCTGGCGTAAAGGACCATATCGCTCTGGACGGGATCGGTCTTGATGTTCCACTCGTTCGTGCACGCCCTGTCGCTGCACCAGCCGGTCAGCGTATAGCCGTCTTTCTTGAGCAGGGACGAGTCAGGCGGCGAATACTTCGGCGCCACGGTCTCACCCGGCTCGAGCTCATAGTCGCCCGTCGTGACGCCGTAGCCGCCGTTGTTGTCAAAGCGGAAGACATATTTGCCAGTCTCATCGACCGGCGTGCCGCTGACGGAGCCGCTGCCGTCGAGCGGGCCGACACTGATGACGGAGCCCTGGTTGCTGATGGCGCCCTCGTTGCTGAACGAGCCGGAGTTCTTGACGTAGCCGTCGATGGTGTTGTTGAACGTACCGTTGTTGACGAAGGTGTTGAAGGAATAGTTCTTCAAGGTGTGGTTGTTGACGAACGTGCCGTTGTTGATAAACGTGCCGTAGCCCCATTCCGGATCGAAGCCGGAGTCGCCGTTATTCATGGCGGCCTCGTTGTTGAAGGTGCCGTCGTTCGTGATCTGATAGCAGTTCGTCACGGTATAGCTCACGTTCATCGTGCCGCTGTTCGCGATCGTGCCGTTGTTGACCAGCATCTGGATGCTCAGATCGCCGCCGTTCTTCAGCGTGGCGCGATCGTCGTGCGCGGCGTACGACATTTCGCCGTTGTACACATTCTTGATATCGGCCTTGCCGCCCTCGGCGACCTCAAATGTGCCGGTGTTTCTGACGCCGCCGTAGCTGCCGGCGCCCGAAATCTCGCCCTCTACGTAGATCCGGCCGTAGTTCTCGATGCTGCCGTTCTGCGTGAAGACGCCGTTCATGAACACATGGACGCTGCTGGTGCTGTAGTTGATGAGCGTCGCGTCCTCTTCCAACACGAAGGAGCCCTCGATGTTGAGGTCGGCGCCGTCCTCAACGGTCAGCGTCGTACCGGTGCCGGTGACGATGAGCGCTCCTCCCTCGGGGACGCGGATCACAGAGCCGGACGGGAGACTGACGCTGGAATCCATCGTCGCGTCGACGGCGGCTATATACGGTTCGTCATCCACTATAGTCTGATCGATATGCGATTCGATCGCGTAGATACGGTCGCAGGTGATCGTCACATCATTCGTCACGGTGACAGAACACTCGACATTGGAGCCGACCTGCTTCTGCGGCAGCTCCGTGCCGCTTTCAAGCGCGACGCCGATGTCGTCGTTGAACACGGCATGTGCGGAATCGGGGATCACCGTAAAGACGAACTCCTCGCCCTCGGTCACTTCATACTGACCTGAGCCGGAGCTGGTCTCCGCTGCGCTGGCGGAGACCGTCACGCTGCTGGGGAAGGAAAGCGTCACGGTATACTTGGTCTCGGGCGGCGTCTCACTGCCGGAGCTGCTGCCCGAGCCGCTGCTGGAGCTGCCGCTGTCGTCGCCGCCGTCGGCGGGATAGCTGCTCTCAAAGACCTGATCCACGGCGTCGCCGCTCATCGAGGCCTCTTCCTCACGCAGCGCCTTCTGCATGGCCTGCTCGGCTTCGGCCTCCTCTTCGCGTTCCTTCTGTTCCAGCTCCGGCAGCGAAGCCAGGAGCTCCGGAACGTCGACTGTCGGGACGTCGTCGATCACGGGATCGCAGAGACCCTCCTGATCGTCTTTCATCTCGCGCACCACGATCGCGGGCACGTCGCCGTTGGTGATCGGCTCCTTGATGAAGTCGATCTCCTTCAGCGCGGGATCGGCCGAGACGACCTGCGGATCGGGATCGAAGTAGACGCGTTCGCCGCTGAACAGCTCCGTCACGCGCGTCTCGCCCGTGTACGGGTTGCGGCAGGTGACGGTCACATGTCCGTGCATCAGGCCGACTTCGGTGGGCGTGACCCAGCCGTAGGAGCCGCGGATGCCCGTGACCATCGTCGACGAGGTGATGTTCAGCGTTTCGTCGGCCTTGAGCGGTCTCGTCACGTTGAAGAACAGCTTGCCGCTGCTCAGCGAGACCTCGAGCTGCTTGCCAGATTGCTTGACGTCCACCTTGGTGGAGGCGTCGAGCTTGACGACCTTGGAGTCGTCGAGGCTGATGTACGCCTCGCTCTTCGTCCCGGTGGACACCTTATAGCCGTTGTAGAGGCGCATGCTGCTGCGGACCGTCTGCGCTTTGCCGCTGGCATTGACGACGCTCACCGTGCCGGAGTTCTCCTCCAGACGGATCGTGCCGCCCTTGGCGCTCTCCGCCGCGATGGCCGCCAGACCGAGACCGGCCAGCAGCGCCGCGAGAAGAACCAGCGTGATGACTTTCTTCATGGTACTCCCTCCAATTTATGTACAGTCTTTTTCGGATCGATGACCGGAAATGAACAGGTACGCCGCGCTCACAGCGCCACCGTCTCCCCCTCATAGGCGAATGCGCCGGCCGGGAAAATGGCTCTGACCTCCGCGGCCGCCGCATCGAGCACATCGTCGGTGTGGCGCGGGTCGTGGTGGATGATGCGCAGAGCTTTTGCGCCGCAGGCGGCGGCAAAGCGCGCCGCCATGTTCCAGGTGCTGTGTCCGAAATCGGCGCATCCGCGCCACTCCTCTTCGCTGTACTGACCGTCGCACAGCATCAGATCACAGCCGCGGGCGAACTCCGTCAGCTCAGGCAGGAGCTCGTCGGTCAGCGTGCAGTCCGTCAGCACGGCGACCGTTTTGCCGCCGCCTCGCACCCGCAGCAGCGATACGCCGCCGGGATGGACGCCGTCCAGGCGGTCGACCGTCAGCTTCCCGAGGTACAGCGTATGCGGCAGCTCGAGCCAACGGATCTCCGTCGGCAGCATCTCCGGCCCCACCGGCCACAGTGGCGGCGAGAACAGGCGGCTCACCTGCCCGAGGGTGTCGAGGCCGCCGCGCGTCGCCGCGTAAACGTCCATCCGACCGCCGGGCTTGAGCAGATAGGGGCACATCGGCAGGCCGATCAGATGGTCGGCATGCGCGTGCGTCAGGATCAGCGGGAGCTGCTCTTCCTCGAGCACCTCGCCGCCCAGCCGCACGAGGCCGCTGCCGGCGTCCACCAGCAGCCGCTGCCCGTCGAGCTCCAGCATGATGCATGTCGTCGCGCCGCCGTAATGCTCATAGGCGGCGCCGCTCACCGGTACGCTACCGCGCACGCCGAGCAGCCTGACCTTATCGCTTGCCATATCGACGCCCCCTTCAAAACAGAGGTACTATTGTAACAATTCTGATTTTAACACACTTTTTTGTCAATTACAACCGACAGGCGCATCGTTAATTCAAATACTATATCCCCGATAAGGCGAAAGCGGCGCCCCGCGTGAAACGGGGCGCCGCTCGGTCCAAATATCAAGCGATCTGTCAGTTGCTCCAGCCGGGACAGAGCGGGCTGCTCGTGCTGCCGTCGATCAGGAAGAGCCTGTACTTCGCTCCGCTGCCCCGCATCGTCAGCGTATCACTCGCCTTGACGCTCGCGACGATCTGCACATCGGTCAGGCGGCCGCCGTCATAGCGGGCGGCGATCAGCCTGGCGCCGGCCGGGACGTTCGCCGTCGTATAGGTGAGCTTGCCGCCGCTGACCGAACCCCCGACAGATGGCTGCAGCGACTTGAAGCTGACGTTGACCGTGACCTTTTTGGCCGGCATGACGAACGTCTTTGCGCTCGTGATATCCATCGCCGTGCCGCCCTCGGGCGTCCATGTGATCTTGTCGAGCACATAGCCCGCATTCGGAGTGGCGGTGATCTTCACGGTCGTACCGGCCGCGGCCGACGTGACCGAGGCCGAGGCGCTGCCGCCCGCGGTGCTTTTGACCGTAACGGCGAATTGATCCGTCTTGGGGATCGTGACGGTCCTGGTCTGCGCGGCGAACAGGTGGTTCGCGAACGTCGCGGTATACGTCCCCTCGCCTTCGCGCGACACTGTCGGTTCTCTCGTCACCTGATAGGTAGTCTCGGCCCACTCTTCCAGCACATGGCTCGCGTCATGCCCGCAGACGCAAGCGGCCTTGACGGTCGTGTTGTCGTCCGACCATTCATATGAGGGCGCGCCCCATTCGTGGCCGATGGCCGGGATCTCCACCGTCTTGGTGCGTTCCGTGAGGCCTCGATAATAGCCTCTCGCCTTATACACGCCCACGCCGTTTTCGTCGCAGGTGGCGGGCTTGGACACCGAGTAATCCGTTCCGATCGTGTATTCGCACCACCAGCCGTCTATCGGGCAGGTGTGATGCGCGGTTATGCAGGAATAATCGGCGCTCCAGGTATAATTGTAGTCGATCTCATGATCGGCATGCAAGGTTTCGGACTTCGTCTCGCCACAGCGCCGGCAGGTGTATACGATCTCGCCGGGCTCGCTGCATGTGGCCTCTTTGGTGACTGTTCCCTCGTCCCAGTCGTGTCCCAAAGGCGGATCACCCCAGACCAAGCCGAAATCATATCCAAAGGCACGGTTTTCAAACTCGTAATAGTAGAAGAGGAGCTCATCACAAGTGCAGTCCGCCTCCCAGTATGTTTCGATTTCGACATGGACCTCTTCAAACTCATAGTGGTTGTAATCGTTCCTGCATTGCCTGTAGCCGAAGAGCCACAATTCGCCGTCCCAAGAGCCTAAAACGGAGTAATCCGGCTCCGTCCAGTCGTGGCCGGTGGCGGGCAGGACGTAAGTCCTTCTTTCGCAGTACTCGTTCGGGGCGAGGTCGCAGTTTTCATTCTGGCAGTAGTAGTAATCCACGCAGGAGCCCTCGGTCTCGCAGGTTGGCTCGACCAGG
>JAEEGL010360191.1_pt1 | contig 12268 bp, 14 predicted proteins | sample 9134231 | NCBI WGS metagenome assembly JAEEGL01 (sample SAMN16246548, study PRJNA631951) | gut metagenome | biome: gut microbiome; feature: rumen; material: fiber-attached | host: Bos | place: Iran: Karaj | collected 2018-10 | reverse complement strand
GTAATCAAGGACGGGCTTATCGAGCTTAAAAACATCTTTGCCGAAACATAGTCGGTCGTGATAGGCAACTGTGTAAAAGCTTCTCCAGCAAATACAATCATACCTACCTTATCATTATCAAAAGTATCCACCAAACGGGATATCAGCTTCTTAGCTTTCTCTAATCTGCTTGGTGCAACATCTTGCGCCAACATGGAATTCGATATATCCAAGGCAATCATTGTCTCTACTCCACTCCGCTTTACGGTTTCCATCTTTGAACCGAACTGCGGACGAGCCAACAATATAATGATCAGAGCCAGTGCCGTCAGTAATAGCCAGAATTTCAATGAAGGACGTGTCCGTGAAACCGTAGGCATCAGATGCTCCAATAAAGAAGGATCACCATATTTCCTCAAGTCCTGACGACGACGATAGTTCCGATAGAAGAACAATCCTATCAGACATGGGATGATAATCAGTAGATATAAATAGTTCGGATTTGCAAATTGAAACATAATCTATTCTCCTTACGGTATTCTTTTTAATATGGTTTGACGTAACAATATTTCCAGCAGGACACAGAAGAATGCGATCCATGCAAACAACTGGTATTCTTCCTCTCGTTTACTGAATTCTTTTACGTTCAACTTCGTTTTCTCCAATTTATCAATCTCCTCGTACACATCTTTCAACTTAGAGTTGCTGGTCGCACGGTAATACTGTCCACCTGTCACTCCTGCTATCTCCGACAAAGTCTTCTCATCAATCTCCACTGGCACATTGACATATTGAATACCTGAGTAAGTCTGGAGCGGATATGGAGCGGTTCCATTCGTACCGACACCTATCGTATATACACGAATACCAAACTGTTTCGCTATATCTGCAGCCATTGATGGAGAGATGTCTCCTCTGTTATTACTACCATCAGTCAACAAGATGATGACCTTCGACTTTGCCTTGCTCTCCTTCAGACGACTGACAGCATTGGCGATACCCATACCGATGGCAGTACCATCTTCTATTAAACCACTTTGTGCGATATTCGCATTAATACTCTTAAAAAGGTTAAGCAATACAGCATGGTCAACCGTTAACGGGCACTGGGTAAATGTCTCTCCTGCAAAGATAGTTAAACCAATATTATCGTTCTGACGACCATTAATAAACTCTGTAGCCACCTGCTTGGCAGCCTCCAGGCGATTGGGCTTTAAGTCCTCGGCCAGCATACTCGTCGACACGTCCACCGCCAACATAATATCAATACCTTCTATCTCGGTGTTCTGCCAATTATTAGTCGACTGCGGACGAGCAAGCACCAATATAAGCATAGCCAAAGCTATGATTCGAAGGATAAAAGGCAAATGTAATAAATAAACCTTCCAACTTTTCGGCGCGTTCCGGTACATTCCTACCGTTGACACCTGCATCGTTGGCTCCGTCTTCTTCCGCCTTAAGATATACCACAAGATATAGGGTATCAGCAGAATCAATAGGAAGAGATAGGCTATATTTGCAAAAATCATGACGTTTCCTTTTAATGATTAAAACCAAACATTAGCAATGTTACGAATGATTAATCCTACCACCACAACAGCCAAGACAGCGATGGTGATTAAACTGATCAACAAGGCCAAACGTGCCTTCGGAGAGCGTTTTTCAACGATTGTAATCTCTGTTGGCTCTGGTTTGGCATTCGGATCTGGCTCCTCTTTGGTCTCATTGATAAAGGCCACCGCATTCACCAAATTATAATCATTCTCATTCATCAATGGCGATAACTTGGCAAACTTCACCAAATCGGCTGTTTCGAAGAGAGATTTCAGGTCGGTTAAGGCTTTTTGTTCCTTGATTTCCATCAAATGATCAATAATCTCCGAAGAGGTCATCTCCATAGCATTGAACCCAAATCGTTCCTTCATATAATTACGTAACACCTCTGTAAGTTTCGTATAATACTCTTTTGGATTGTGCATCTGCAAAGACTTATCCGACTTGATTGCTTCAATATCTTTCAAGGCTTGTTCATGAGCAGGTATCTTAGGTTCGACATGGATCCGACGGATAATCGGTTTATTATCCTTATATCGAACAAACAGGTAGTAACCTAAAGCGCCTAATGCACAAAGGATGAGCAAGAGATAGACAATCCACTTGATATCCCCCCACTGAAGTGGTACCTTCCGAATATCTTTCGGTCCAAAGAACTGATCTGGATGTAAGGTATCTACAGGAACGGAATATACCTTTAAAGCCAATGCCTTCGAGAGATAAGCCTCATCATTCACCAGCACCTCAAACGGTGGCAGGTAATACAAGGCAGAATCGAATGAAGTGATAGTATACTCCTCCTTAATCAACATCCGTTTACCATCGTTCAGTAGCTGAGTATCTGGTTTCGCAATGTCCAGAATCTCAACTCCAGGCACAATAGTATCGGAAAGTAACGGTAGTTGGAGCCTTTGATTGGCATCCATGCTGACCTCCAACTTAATCTTTGCCTGTTCTCCAATGAGAAGCTGCAAGGAATCGATGGTGGCATCAACAGTTACCTGAGCCTGCAATGGAGTCAATATCAACAACATCCACAGGCATGCTCCAAACTTCCGACCAATTATATTAACTATTTTATTTTTCATCATTTCAACTACGTTTAGCAAACAGGTTCATCAGAGCCTTGACATAATCCTGATCTGTCCGAACTGATACAGCATCCACATTACTCTTAGTGAAAATATCTTTCAGTTTGTTCTCTTGACTCTTCCACCATGCTTGATGTGCTTTTCGTAACGATTTCGAAGAAGTATCTATCCATAGCTCCTCTCCTGTTTCCGCATCATGTACCTTCATCAAACCGATATTAGGCAAATCAGCTACTCGTCGATCATATACCTGGATAGCCACAACATCATGCTTTCGATTGGCAATGGTCAATGCATCTTTATAGTCTTTTTCCTCAATGAAATCGCTTAATAAGAACGTTGTACAACGTTTTTTAATAGCGTTAGTCAGATATTCAAGAGCCATCTTTATATCCGTATGCTTGCTCTCTGCCTTGAAATCCAGTAACTCGCGGATGATATAAAGAATATGCTTTCTACCTTTCTTCGGAGGAATGAACTTCTCGATGCGGTCAGAAAAGAAAATAACTCCAATCTTATCATTGTTTTGGATAGCCGAGAATGCCAGAGTAGCAGCAATCTCCGTAACCATTTCTTTCTTCAATTGCTTTGTCGTACCGAAATCCAAACTGTTTGAGACATCGATGAGCAGCATCACAGTCAGTTCACGTTCCTCCTCGTATATCTTAACGTAAGGACGGTTATACCGAGCTGTCACATTCCAGTCGATGTCACGAACATCATCCCCAAACTGATACTCCCTGACTTCGGCAAACGACATTCCTCTACCTTTGAAGGCAGAATGATACTGCCCGGCAAAGATATTGCTGGAAAGTCCCCGTGTCTTGATTTCAATCTGACGGACTCGTTTTAACAATTCACTTGTTTCCATACTATACGATACGGATTAAGGTACCTCAACCTTATTCAAGATCTTACTGATGATTTCATCGGAAGTCGTGTTACTTGCCTCTGCCTCGTATGTCAGTCCAATACGATGACGTAATACATCGTGTGCAACCGCACGCACATCTTCTGGAATAACATATCCACGACGTTTGATAAATGCATAACTGCGGGCAGCCAAAGCCAGATTGATAGAAGCACGTGGGGAACCACCGAATCCAATCAGATCTTTCAGTTCTGACAAACCATATTTGTCCGGATAGCGTGTAGCAAAGACGATATCAGCAATGTATTGCTCGATCTTCTCATCCAAATAAACCTCACGTACAACTTTCTGCGCGGTCATGATATCCTCTGCTCGTACAATCGGATTCACATCAAACGACTGTCCACTGATATTCATACGAATGATCTTCTTCTCCTCTTCCAAACGTGGATAGTCAATAACCACCTTCAACATGAAACGGTCGACTTGTGCTTCTGGCAGTGGATAAGTACCTTCCTGCTCTATCGGGTTCTGTGTTGCCATTACCAAGAATGGTTGAGGTAACGCAAATGTTTCCTTGCTCAACGTAACCTGACGTTCCTGCATAGCCTCGAGCAATGCACTCTGAACCTTTGCCGGAGCACGGTTGATTTCATCTGCCAACACGAAATTGGCGAAAATCGGGCCCTTATTTGGTAAGAATGTCTCGTCTTTCTGACTATAAATCATAGTACCGATCACATCGGCAGGCAACAAGTCAGGAGTAAACTGTATACGACTATATTTTGCATCGATTAATGAAGCCAAAGTCTTGATGGCCAAGGTCTTTGCTAATCCAGGGACACCTTCCAACAAGATATGTCCATCCGAAAGAAGACCTATCAATAATGATTCTACTAAATGTTTTTGACCAACGATCACTTGGTCCATACCTGTCATCAAATTGGTGACAAATGCACTTTCTCTTTCTATTCGTTCATTCAATGCACGAATGTCAATTGCTTCAGCCATAGTTATTTATCTTTAATTATTATTATTCAAGTTCACATTCCCCAAGATCATCCTCATGCCCCCTTGGAAAACAAGTCCAAAATTACAGCATTTAATCAACAGTGACAATTTATTTTTATTAAAAAATACAAGTAAATTCCGCGTTTTAAGGCTAATAGGCTAAAGAAATTTAAAAAGCAGTAAAAAACAAAAGCGAAACGCCTTGAAAACGCTTCGCTTTTGAATTATAATCGAATTATATTCACCTACTCTACAGGTGTTAACTCTGGTACACGAATAACCATACCAGGAACTACCCTATTTACATTTGGTAAAATATCCTTATTATACTTAGCGATATAAGGCCATAAACGACGGTTTTGATAGAAGTTGGCTGCTACACGTGCCAATGTCTCTCCTTCTTTTAAGGTATATGTCGCTTTCAATCCAGTAATCCGATACTCTAATGTATCCGCAATCGTCTCCTTAACCACATTTGTCTTTAAAGAAGAGGTCGTAGGCTGAGAAGATGCTGGTACTACAGGCTTCGGAGTTTCTACTGTTTTTGGAGCTGTCGTTTCCACCTTGACCGGTTCTGGCTCAGAGGAATTAACTTCTGCTGACATTTCCTGCTTAACCGTATCTGTTGGAGCAGGTGAAACTGTTGTTTTCTCTGGTACATATATCTCATATGGTTCTTCTTTGACCTTTTTAGGTACAAGTAACCATACAATCAAACCGATAATCAGAAGGGCACAAAGAATACCAATTATCCAACCCCATGGTGTTTTCTTCTTTTTCTGCATAAGAGAAACAAGTTCTGGAGGTATTGATACCCGATCTTCCTTGACTGAAGGCTCTGGATTTAGCTCTACAATCGGTTCTTCCTTAACTTCCGCTATTTGGGGTTCTACCATAGGTTCCCCTACTATAGGTTCTTCCTTGGTTTCCGCTTCTATCGGCTCATTAACCACAACCTCTTCTACAACAGGTTCAGGAGTTTCCGGTTCTTCCTCAATAGCTGTTTCAGGAACAACAGGTTCCTCAGTAATGGGCTGCTCCGGTTCTGGAATAGATTCCTCTTTTAAAGGCTCTGGGACAGAACCTACGAGAGGCAAAACCTCTTCAACAGGGGTTATGGGCTCTTCTATTTCTACTTCGATATCTTTTTCTAAATCATCAGGGACGTCATCAAACTGAACTCCTTCATTGAGAATGACTGGATCAAAATGTGCAAAAGGTTTGTTAATCAACTCTTTCAATTTGTTCTCAGGAGTAAACGTAATCTTACGATGACCTTGTATCTCGAATCGCTCACCCGTTGAAACGTTGACGCTGACGCGTGGACTCACTTCTGTCAACTTAAATGTACCCAAACCTTTAATCTTAACGTACTTTTCCTTTTTCAACGCCTCTAAAATGACGTCAAACATATCCCGAATAAACTGATCCGCCTTTTTACGGGATATCTTACAATCATCGGCAACCATTGCCGCAAGGTCCTGCAAAGAAACTTTTTCGTTCATGGCGCAATGATTTTATTTCACTTCTTCTTTTACTGATGAACTCGGCTTAAAGCCGACAACCAACTTAGGAGGAATAAGCAACCGCTGATGTGAAACAGGATTCACTGAAATCCGTTCCATCTTCTTCTTGACTTCGAAAGAGCCGAATCCGCTTATAACCACACTATTCCCATCCTGTAACTGATCCACCATCGAATGAAGTACAGATTCAACCAACCTGGAAGTAGCATCCAACTCGTTTCCACTCCGTTGAGAGAGTTTTAAGAGAAAATCCTTATTATTCAAAGCTTCTGATTTTTAAATTGGTTGCAAAATACAAATTAAACAAAAGAAAAACAAATATTTCTTGTTAAAAAGTTGAATCATTGTATTTTACCAAACAAATCATAGTCGTCCGATTCTACGATTGTCATTGGATAGAACTGACCTATCTCCAATGTGCCATCGGACGTAGGAATAAGCACTTCTGGATCTACTTCCGGCGAGTCGTATTCTGTTCTGCCTACATAGTATTTCCCTTCTACCCTGTCGATAATAGTCTTGAAGGTCTTTCCTATCTTGGCTGCATTCAGTTCGGCAGAGATGCCTTCCTGAATATCCATCAGTTCATCCAGACGAGCTTGTTTTACCTCTGTAGGGATGTCGTCCGTATAGTTTTGGGCTGAAAAGGTTCCTTCTTCTTCGGAATAGGCGAAGGCCCCCATACGATCAAACTTCATTTCCTTAACAAAGGCCTTTAACTCTTCAAAATCAGCCTCTGTCTCTCCGGGATGACCTACCATCAACGTCGTTCGAATATGGATTCCTGGTACTTCTTTTCGCATCCGATCAAGGAGTTCCAAGGTTGTTTGTTTGGTCACATGCCGACGCATAAGTTGTAACATGTGATCACTGATATGTTGTAAGGCAATATCTAGGTATTTACACACATTTGGATGCTCTCTCATTACACGAAGCAAGTCGTAAGGGAAATGAGCAGGATAAGCATAATGCAGACGTATCCATTCCACACCTGAAATCTCCGCCATTCGTTCTATCAACTCCGGCAATTTCTGGGTTCCATAAAGGTCTACTCCATAGTATGTCAATTCCTGAGCGATGACTTGAAACTCCTTGACTCCCTTCGATACGAGTGTTTTTACTTCCTGAAGAATCTCTTCCATCGGACGTGACTGATGGGGGCCTGTGATGATAGGAATAGCACAGTAGGAACACTTACGGTCACATCCTTCAGCTATTTTCAGATATGCATAATGACTTGGTGTCGTCAGTCGGCGATCAACGGCCAGTTCTGGTTTATAGGCTTTTCCTAAATCTGCCAACAGTTCATTCCAATTGAATTTTCCATAGAATTTATCGACCTGCGGAATCTCAACCTGTAACTCGGCCAGATATCGTTCGGAAAGACATCCCATTACATATAATTTCCGGAGTTTCCGAGCTTTCTTAGCTTCGCAAAACTCCAGAATTGTATTGATGGACTCCTCTTTCGCATCACCGATAAACCCACAGGTATTGATGACGGCAATCTCTCCCTGAGGATTCTCAGAGTCGTGAGTAACCGTATAGCCATTGGCTTCTAACTGACGAATAAGCCGTTCGGAATCTACCAGATTCTTCGAACAACCCATCGTGATAATGTCTACAGTATTCTTTTTCATGAATTTTCCTGATCGCCAAAGAGTGAGTCGACAAACTCTTCCTTGTTAAAGGCTTGCAAGTCTTCAATGCCCTCACCTAAGCCGATATACTTAACAGGTATCTTGAATTGGTCGGAAATGCCAATGACAACGCCTCCTTTGGCTGTACCATCCAGTTTTGTGATTGCCATGGATGTAACCTCCGTAGCCTTAGTGAACTGTTTAGCTTGTTCAAAAGCGTTCTGACCAGTGGAGCCATCCAATACAAGAAGGACGTCATGAGGTGCGTTTGGAACGACCTTATTCATCACATTCTTTATCTTAGTCAGCTCGTTCATCAATCCGATCTTGTTGTGAAGACGGCCTGCCGTGTCAATCAGAACGACATCTGCATCGTTGGCTACAGCCGAGCTTAGAGTGTCAAAGGCAACCGAAGCTGGGTCAGCTCCCATCTTTTGCTTGACAACAGGGATACCTACGCGTTCGCCCCAGATATCCAACTGTTCCACAGCCGCAGCACGGAACGTGTCGGCAGCACCAAGATAGACTTTCTTACCGGCTTTCTTGTATTGATAAGCCAACTTTCCGATAGTAGTGGTCTTTCCTACTCCATTCACGCCCACAACCATTACGACGTAAGGTTTCACGCCCTCCGGAACAGAGAAATCGTTGGTCGATGAAGTATTATTCTCAGTCAGCAGGTCAGCTATTTCATCTCTTAGGATATGGTTCAGTTCCTGCGTATTCACATATTTTTCCCGAGCCACACGGTCTTCAATCCGGTGAATGATTTTCAATGTCGTATCAACACCGACATCCGAGGTAACCAGCACTTCTTCCAGATTATCAAGCACCTCATCGTCAACTTTCGACTTGCCAACGATGACACGAGCTATCTTACCAAATACACTTTCCTTTGTTTTGGATAAGCCTTTATCGAGTGTTTCTTTCTTTTCCTTCGAGAATAAATTAAATAATCCCATCTCCACCTCCTTTTTATTACAGAAGCAAAGATACAAAAAAAGTTCCTCACATAGCACTATGTGAGGAACAATTTATGTAGCTAGACTTATTTACTTCTTAATATAGTCCTGAACCTTATCCGACGGAACCATTTCCTCGTCGAAATAATAAGCACCTGTCTTCGGAGACTTAACCATCTTGATCACCTTGGCATAAGTCTTACCTTCCTTGTTTGCTCCGTGCAATGTTGCAACTACTTTCTTTGCCATATCTCAATTATTTAATTTCCTTGTGAACAGTTACTCTTTTCAGAATAGGATTGTATTTCTTCAACTCCAATCTCTCAGTGGTATTTTTTCTATTCTTAGTTGTAATGTAACGAGAAGTACCCGGCATACCACTATCCTTCATTTCGGTACATTCAAGAATGACTTGCACTCTATTTCCTTTTACTTTCTTAGCCATTGTCTATCTCTCCTATTAACCAATAACTTTGATATCTTTCCAATCACAATATCCCTTTTCAACAGCTTCATTCAAGGCTGCGTCAAGGCCCTTCTTATTAATAATACGTAAGCCGTTAGCACTAACGTTCAGGCTAATCCAGCATCCCTGCTCTACATAGTAGAACTTCTTTGTAAACAAGTTCACATCAAAGACTCTCTTAGTTCTTCTTCTTGAATGCGAAACATTGTTGCCTCTCATGGCTTTTTTTCCAGTAATTTGACAAATCTTCGACATCGTTATCTAATTTTATTGTTTTCTTTTTCAGATTCCTCCCAAAACGGAGTGCAAAATAAATACTTTTCTACGAACAAACCAAGAAAAAACAAAAATAATTCTATTTTTCTTCCTCATTTTCTATTTTTTGGAGCAAATCCAGCATCAACTGCATGACTTTTTCGGTTGCATAGAGGGCGTTCAACTCTCTTCCTTCGTCACCTTCCAGCTTTTTTGTCACAATGTGTTCGCCATGAGCCGCCGCAATCCAAATCGTACCGACAGGCTTCTCTGGAGAGCCACCTGACGGACCGGCAATTCCAGTTGTTGCCATCGCACAGTCGGTTTCCATGTTCTTCATCGCCCCTTTCACCATCTCAATGACAGTCTCCTCACTTACCGCTCCCTTGGCTTCCAACGTCTCGTGCCGTACACCTAAGATTCGCTCTTTCAACTCATTGGAATAGGCTACCACACCTCCTTTGAAAAAGTTGGAACATCCCGCTATCGCTGTAATAGCAGCCGACAAAAGACCGCCAGTACAACTCTCAGCAGTCGATAGCGTGAGGTGTCTCTCCCAAAACAGATCGTTTATTTCCTTACTTTCTACCTTACTTTTTAATGACATTTTCCTTTTATTATAGTGTTACCCTCGAATAGGCGGGTAAATCAATACTGCAAAAATCGTGATCTAAATACTTGAAATAACCTGTCGTCGCAATCATAGCGGCATTGTCCGTAGTAAAACGGAACTTAGGGATGAATATCTTCCAACCAAACCGATCAGCATGCTCCTTAAATGCGTTGCGTAAGCCGTTATTGGCAGAAACGCCTCCAGCCAACGCCACTTGCTTGATACGAGTATCTTTTGCCACCTTCCTTAACTTATCCATCAAAATCTCGACCACTGTCCGCTCCAACGAGGCTGCAAGGTCATTCTTATGATGCTCGATAAAGTCGGGATCATCCTGAATCCAATCACGCAACGAATAGAGGAAGGAGGTCTTCAAGCCACTGAAGCTGACGTTATATCCTTCGATATGTGGTTTGTTGAACGTGAAAGCATGTGGATTGCCTTGGCGAGCCAACTTATCGATAATCGGGCCTCCAGGATAGCCTAATCCCATCACCTTCGAACATTTATCAATGGCTTCACCGGCTGCATCGTCAATGGTCTGTCCCAACACTTCCATGTTATTATATGCATTTACCTTGATAATCTGGGAGTTACCTCCAGAAACGAGTAAACAAAGGAACGGATATTCAGGCTGATCACTGTCATCATCAGGCTCACGAACGAAATTAGCGATAACATGGGCTTGTAAATGGTTCACATCTATCAAAGGAATTCCCAGTGAACGGGCAAAGCCTTTAGCAAAAGATACACCTACCAACAGCGAGCCCATCAATCCGGGTCCTCTGGTGAAGGCTACCGCACTTAACTGACTCTTATCCACGCCGGCTTGACGTAATGCCTCTGATACCACCGGCACAATATTCTGTTGATGTGCCCGGGAGGCCAACTCGGGAACAACACCACCAAATGCCATGTGTACAGCCTGACTGGCTGTCACATTTGACAGAAGGATACCGTCTTTCACGACAGCGGCAGAGGTATCGTCGCACGACGATTCTATACCTAAAATATATACTGGATTCATCTTTTCCTCTTTAATAGGTTAGAATATCTAACCCGTGCTCAGTCATAACAAATGTGTGTTCCCATTGTGCTGAAGGCAATTCATCCTCGGTTATGACCGTCCAACCATCTTCTTCATCAATGAATACTTCCCATGTACCCATGTTAATCATTGGCTCAATGGTAAAGACCATTCCTGGTACCAATAACATACCTGTTCTTTTCTTGCCGTAATGAACGACGTCGGGTTCCTCATGGAACTTCAGTCCTACCCCGTGTCCGCAAAGGTCGCGAACTACAGAAAAACCATTCTTATGAGCATGCTTCTGAATCGCATTGCCAATGTCTCCGACAAAGCTGAATGGTTTTGCAGCTTCCATACCTATCTCCAGACATTCCTTGGCTACATCGACCAACTTCTGTTTTTTAGGCGTGGTCTTGCCGATAACAAACATACGAGAGGCATCAGCATAATATCCATCAAGAATGGTCGTGCAGTCCACGTTGATGATATCTCCTTCTTGCAAAACCTCAAATTCATTAGGAATACCATGACACACTACTTCGTTAATGGATGTGCAACAACTCTTCGGAAATCCTTCATAACCTAAGGTAGCAGGTGTTGCACCATGTGCAATGGTATAGTCGTAAACCAATTTATCAATTTCCAATGTCGTCATACCGGCATGGATCTCTTGTGCAACCAGGTCCAACACACCCGTGTTCACGATTCCACTACGACGAATACCTTCAATCTCTTCCGGCGTACGTATCAGATTTCTGGAGGGAACCAAAAAACCTTTATCTTGAAAAGAAAGGATTTTCTTATCCATCTCAGTATATTCAACACCTTTAGGAACAACCCAATTATTTCTCTTTCTCATTTTTTCTTAATTAAGCGCACAAAGTTAAATCAAATAATCCACTTCTTGTCCTTTAATTGCATGAATTATTCTATTCGGGTGACAATAACATCATCATATGGAGTGAATAGTGCCATAATTCCTCCTTCTGTAGTACTCTTTTTGGACTTGATCAGCATGCTCACTACATACACAATCTCTCCTTCCTTATTTTTTTCCTCCATCTGATAAGATACAACCACGAAATTCTTGGAATTAAAAAGTTTGGATAATTTATGAAGTGTCTCTTCTTTGTGAGTCTGGAACTCGACTAATGAACTTTTCATACTGAAATCTTTCAACAGATAAGGAAGCAATTCCAGTCCCACCAATGTCAGAACAGCTGTTACGATTCCCAAGACATACATTCCAGCTCCTACAGCCAATCCAATG
>JAEEGL010312479.1_pt1 | contig 12268 bp, 8 predicted proteins | sample 9134231 | NCBI WGS metagenome assembly JAEEGL01 (sample SAMN16246548, study PRJNA631951) | gut metagenome | biome: gut microbiome; feature: rumen; material: fiber-attached | host: Bos | place: Iran: Karaj | collected 2018-10 | reverse complement strand
TAGTGTCGGAATACTTTCTTGCCGCCTTCCGATTTGCCCGGGCGGATGTGCCATTACCGTGACACACGACGGTTGAAGCTTAAACGATATTGTTTAGTTCCTGCTCATTATACTAAACGTATCTGTTAAAGTCAAGAGGTTTTCGAGAAAATATTAAATATTTTTGCTTAAGTTATTCTTGACATTCTTAAACATCCTTGTTATAATGAACGTAAGTACATATATAGGAGGTTTTTCCTATGGCAATTGGCGAAAGAATACGCTTTATCCGCAACCTGCGGGGCATGACACAGAAATATCTCGGTACTTTGGTCGGCTTTCCGGAGAAGACCGCCGATATCCGCATGGCGCAGTATGAGGCTGGCACACGCACACCGAAGGAGGAGCTGACGAAAGCCTTTGCAAATGCGCTGGAGGTATCTCCGCTTGCGCTGAATATCCCTGATACGGACAGTTATCTTGGCTTGATGCACACCCTGTTTTCTCTGGAGGATCGTTACGGTCTGACCATCGAAACAAGGGACGGAGAGGTTGTTTTTCATATTGACCCACGGAAAGGAAAGGACGCTGCCCGTATTTCTGAGATGGTCTATGCCTGGGCTCCTGTTGCGGAAAAATACCGTACCGGAGAGATCAGCAAAGATGAATACGACAAATGGCGCTATTATTACCCCGAGTACGATGCCACACAGATCGCCGCAAAAGTACCTTCTCAGGAGCTGAGCGACGCTATGGTCAAGGCATTCAAGAAGAAACTGAAGGATTGACATCTTTATCCACTTCCTTTCCAGACAAAAGAAAAAGAGCTAACTGATCCAACAAAAATCAGTTAGCTCTTTATTTATGAGTAATGCTTAAAGTGTTGTCAAAACGTTGTCACAAGGCTGCTTGAAGCCTCAAAAACCCAGTATTTATGCGGGTTTGCAGCGTTTTGTGTCTTATTCCCATTCGATGGTCGCCGGCGGTTTGGACGTGATGTCGTACACCACGCGGTTCACGCCCCTGACCTCGTTGGTGATGCGGGCCGAGATCTTTGCCAGCAGCCGGTGCGGCAGGCGCGCGTACTCACAGGTCATGAAGTCCGTGGTCGTCACCGCCCGCAGGGCCAGCACGTAGTCGTAGGTCCGGAAATCCCCCATGACGCCGACGCTGCGCGAATCCGTCAGCACGGCGAAGAACTGGTCGGCCCTGACCGAGGACCGCCCGATCTCCTCCCGCAGGATGGCGTCGGCCTCGCGCAGTATGGCCAGCTTTTCTTCGGTGACCTCGCCCAGGATCCGGATGGCGAGTCCCGGCCCCGGGAAGGGCTGGCGGTCCACCAGCTTGTCCGGCAGCCCCAACAGCCGCCCCAGCCGGCGCACCTCGTCCTTGAACAGGCCGGACAGCGGCTCGATCACGCCCTCGAAGCCCAGCTTTTCCGGCAGACCGCCCACGTTGTGGTGGCTCTTGATGACCGCGGACTTGTTTTTGCCGGATTCCACCACGTCGGGGTAGATGGTCCCCTGGGCCAGGAATTCCGGCCGGCCGTGGGCCCGGGCCTCGTCCTCGAAGGCGCGGGCGAACTCTTCGCCGATGAGCTTGCGCTTGCGCTCCGGATCGGTGACGCCGCGCAGCTTGTCCAGGAACCGCCGGGACGCGTCCACACAGACCAGATCCAGATCGCTGTCCGCAAAGGCCTCGCGGATGTCCCGGATCTCGTCCTTGCGCATGAACCCGTGGTCGATGCAGATGCAGGTCAGCCGCCCCGGGATCGCCCGAGACAGCAGGGCCGCGCAGACCGAACTGTCCACGCCGCCGGACAGCCCCAGCAGCACGCGCTTGTCCCCGACGCGCGCGCGGATCTCTTCGATCCGGGCGCGCATATAGTCGTCCACGGAATACCCCGTCTTCGCGCCGCAGACGCCGAACAGGAAGTTTTTGAGCATCTCCGTGCCGTGGTGCGAAAGCTCCACCTCCGGGTGGAACTGGACCCCGTACAGCCGGTCCGCTTCCCGCTCGAAGGCCGCGGCGGGACAGTGGGCCGTGCGCGCCGTGACGCGGGCCCCCTCGGGCAGCCGCGCCGCGCGGTCGGTGTGGCTCATCAGCACGGTCTGCCGCGGCTCGAGCCCCCGGAACAGCGCGCTCTCCGGGTCCGTCTCGGCCCGGATCCGCCCGTATTCGCTTTTGGGCGCGCGCTCCACCTCGCCGCCGGCGAGACGGCACAGCAGCTGCATCCCGTAACAGATGCCGAGGATCGGGATCCCCAGCTTCAGCACCGCGGGATCGCAGGTCGGCGCGTCCGGCGCGTTCACGCTGTTGGGGCCGCCGGTGAAGATGAGCCCCGCCGGCGCCTCCGCCGCGATCTCCGCGGCGGAGACCGTGTGCGGCAGGATCTCGGAATAGACGCCGCACTCGCGGACGCGGCGGGCGATCAGTTCTTTGTACTGGCCGCCGAAATCGAGGATGATGATCTTGGAATAGTCCATGTTCGCCCTGTCCTGCTCCTCGGGCCGGAGGGAGACCGCCCGAAAAAATTTGCTTTCATTATAGCACCGCGCCGGGCCGTCTGTCAACCGGCGGGAACGCGGACGGCCCGGTTTTGATTGACATCCGGGCTTTGGGATGGTATACTGGGAAGAGAACGATTCAGCTTTCAAAGGAGGACCTCTGCGGTATGAACATCCCCGCCTACCACAAATCTCTCGAGCATCTTCACGTCGGCGCCGAGGCGCCCCGCTCTTATTTCATCCCCGCCCCCACCCGGGCCGCGGCCGCCGGACCGCGGGACGCCGCCGCGACCCTGCTGAACCTGTGCGGCGAGTGGGACTTCCTCTGGTACGGCTCTTACGAGGACGTGGACCAGCATCTGTGCGAGGCCGGGCTGGACGGCGCGGCCCACGACCGGATCGCCGTTCCGTCCTGCTGGCAGAACTACGTCGACCGGGACTACGACCGCCCCCAGTACATCAACCAGGAATACCCCTTCCATTTCGACCCGCCGAACGTAGCGGACGAGAACCCCTGCGGCCTCTATGCCCGCCGTTTCCTGCTGCCCGAGGGCGAGCGGTTCTATCTGAACTTCGAGGGCGTCTCTTCGGCCTATTACGTCTGGCTCAACGGCAGCTTCGTCGGCTACAGCCAGGTCAGCCACTCCACCGGCGAGTTCGACGTGACCCCCTTCGTCCGCGGGGGCGAGAACCTGCTGACCGTCCTCGTCGTCAAATGGTGCGACGGGACGTATCTCGAGGACCAGGACTTCTTCCGCCTGTCCGGCATCTTCCGCGAGGTCTATCTGCTGGCCCGGCCGCAGGAGAACCTGCGCGACTTTTACGTTCGCCAGAGCGTGGCGCCGGACCTGTCCGAGGCCGGGCTCACCGTCGAGCTGGACCGCCGCGGGGCGTTCCCCGTCCGCTGGGAGCTGACCGCGCCGGACGGCGCGCACCTGGCCGGGGGCGAGACGGAGGACGAAAGCTTTTCGGTCCGGGTCCCCGCTCCGGTCCTCTGGAACGACGAGGCGCCCGCCCGCTATACTCTTTGGCTGGAGGCCAACGGCGAGCACATCTGCCAGCGGCTGGCCCTGCGGCGCATTGAGATCGTCAAGGGCGTGGTGCTGATCAACGGCAAAAAGGTCAAGCTGCGCGGCATCAACCGCCACGACAGCCACCCCACGCTGGGATACGCCACGCCGCCGGAGCACATGCTGCGCGATCTGGCCCTTTTGAAGCAGGCCAACTGCAACGCCATCCGCACCTCGCACTACCCCAACGACCCGCGCTTTGTGGAATGGTGCGAGGAATACGGCTTCATGCTGGTGGACGAGGCCGACCTCGAGACCCACGGCGCCGGGTTCGAATACCGGGGAGACGCCTATCAGGGCGCGTGGAACTTCGACCGGTGGTCCGGCGCCATGTCCGACAACCCGGACTGGGAGGCGTCCTACGTGGACCGCGCCGCCCGCCTGTTCGAGCGGGACAAGAACCGCGGCTGTGTGGTCATGTGGTCGCTGGGCAACGAGTCCGGCATCGGCAACAACCACCGGGCCATGCGCCGCTATATCAAGGACCGCATGCCCGACGCGCTGATCCACTATGAAAACGCCTATCTGGAATTCAAGCACAAGCCCCGCGGCGAGGCCTTCGACGACGTCTCCGACGTGGAGAGCCGCATGTACGCCTCGTACGACTATATCGAAAAATACTTCGGCGAGCACCTGTCCGACAAGCCCTTCTTCCTCTGCGAATACGTGGACTCCATGTCCACGGGCCACGTGTTCGAGCACTGGGAGCTGGTGGAAAAGTACGACGGGTTCTTCGGCGCCCACATCTGGGAGCTGACGGACCACGCCGTGGACATCGGCGGCGGCCGCTTCACCTACGGCGGGTATTACGATCCCGTCCCCCACGACGGCGTCTGCTGCGTGGACGGTCTGGTCCACCCGGACCGCCGCCCGCGGCCGGGCTATTACGACATGAAAAAGGTCTACCAGCCGTGGACGTCGGCCTATGCCGACGGCAAGGTCACGGTGACCAGCAAGCGGAAGTTCGTCCCGCTGGACGACCTCGCCCTGCGCTGGACGCTGGAGTGCGACGGGCGCGTCGAGGCCCAGGGCCTCGAGCCGCTGGACGTCGCCCCGGGCGAGAGCCGCGTCTATGCGCTGTTCGATCCCGCCGCCGCCCACGGCGACGCGTTCCTGACCCTGTCCTTCGTGACCCGGACCGCCTCGCCGCTGGTCCCCGCCGGCTTTGAGCTGGGCTTCGACCAGTTCCGCCTCAAGACCGCGCCGCTGCCCGTGATCCTCAGCGGCCGCGCCGACCCGGTCATGACCGAAGACGAGCGCACGGTCCGCGTCTTCTCCGGCGACACGGTGTACACCTACGACAAGGCCTACGGGCGGCTCTGCTCCATCGTCTCCGGCGGGAAAGAGATGCTGGCCTCGCCCGTCTCGCTCAACGTCTGGCACCCGCGCACCCTCTCCGACCAGCGGCCCTTCTGGACCACCCACCTGCGCCTGAACGCGGCCTACCAGAAGACCTTCTCCGTCTCGACGGACTTCACCGAGACCGGCGCCCTCCGCATCTCCGCCGAGATCGGCTTCGGCGCTCCCTCCGCGCCGACGCTGCTGCGCGGCACGGCCTGCTGGGACTTCCTGCCCTGCGGCGCGGCGGACTTCTCCTTCCGCGGGACCTGGCGCGACGTGGTGCCCCGCCTGCCCAAGGCGGGCCTGACCTTCCGGATGCCCGCCGGGAACGAGTTCGTGGAATACTACGGCCACGGCCCCTTCGAGGCCTATGTGGACCGGGATCGCTCCTCCAAGGTGGGGCGGTACGTCTCCACCGTCACCGACCAGTGGGAGCACTACGTCATGCCGCAGGAGTGCTCGTCCCACTACGGCACGCTGTGGGCCACGGTGGCCGACGAGACGGGCCACGGCCTGCTCTTCGCCCCGCGGGGCGAAAACGGCCGTCTCTGCTTCAAGGCGATCCACTTCGACGACAAACAGATCGAGACCACCCCCTGCGACTGGCAGCTGACGCCGCTGGCCGAGACGGTGGTCAGCCTGGACTACCGCTATACCGCGCTCGCCCCGGACGGCCGCCGCGCGGCCCGGGATCCGGAGCATCTGCTGGACGAGAAGACCCTCTCCTTCGGCTTCCGCATCCTGCCGGTGCGCACCGGCGCCGTCGACCCGTTCAAGGCGGCCCGCGCCCTGTGACGGAGTATCGCCGGGGCCGCCCTGAAGAGGCGGAGCGGATCGTCGCCGCTGTCAACCGTTCCTTCACCGAAGAGACCGACGAAAACGGCAAGCTCGTCTGCAACCAGGCTTTCATGCAGCAGATCATGTCCAAGGGCTACGGCAGGCCCGACTTTCCTCTGCACCACTTCGTGGCGGTCGAGGACGGCGAGATCGCCGCGGCGGTCTGGGCGTACCCCCAGACCATGGTCCTCGGCGGCCGCCGCTTTCCCGTGTTCGGCATCGGCTCGGTCTGCGTCGTGCCGGAATACCGGCACAAAGGGCATATGCGCCGTCTGATGGCGGACGCCGCGGCGGCCATGCAGGAGGCCGGGGCGGTGTTCGCCGTGCTGGACGGCCAGCGTCAGCGCTACGGCTATTTCGGCTATGGGCTGGCCGGCCTCGGCATGACCTATGAGGTCAACCGCCACAATTTCCGCCACAACCCCCAGCTGGATCCTCACCGCTTCACGCTGCGGCCCGCGGAGGAGGGCGACGTCGACGCTATGCTGCCCCTCTGGGACCGGCGCCCCATGCGCATGGAGCGGCCCAGAGAGGACTTTCTGGCCATCCTGTCCACCTGGCGCAGCCGGCCGCGGATCCTGGAAGAGCGGGGGCGTTTCGCGGGCTATCTGATCCTGAGCGCCGAGAACCGCTCCGTCAGCGAGATCGTCACCGAGGACCCCGCCGCCGCCGCGGAGGCTGTCGCCGCCGCGGTGGAAGCCAACCCGGATCGGGACTGGATGACCGTCTATTCCGTGCCGCCCGTCGAGGCCGCCCAGAACGCCTCGCTGGCCGCCGTGGCCGAGCGGTTCGCGCCGGACGTGGACAACCTGTTCCGGATCTTCGCCTTCGAGCCGCTGCTGGCCGGCAGCATGGCCGCCGCCGCGGCGACCCGCGGGCTGGCGGACGGCGAGCTGACCCTGGGGATCCCCGAAACGGGCGAGACCCTGCGTCTGCTCGTGCGGGACGGCGAGCCCTCGGTGGAACGCTTCGACGGCCTCCCCTCTCTGACCCTGTCCGCCGTCGACGCGACGGAGCGTCTGTTCGGCCTTCGCGGCTGGCTCGAGCCGGCCGGCCTTCCCGCCGGGTGGTTCCCGCTGCCGCTGCACGTCCCCTCCGCGGACCGGGTGTGAGCCCGTCCGCAGGACTTTCTTTCCGGTGAAAAAGCCGCGCGCCGCGCGGGGAACGGAGCCCTCTCCCGTGAAAAAGCTTTTGCCCCCTCTGCTGCTGTTCTCGGTCTTCGAGGCGGTGGCCCTCGTCCTGTGGCTGACCACGGGCAACCTCTTTTACCTGTTCAACTTCAGCTACATCGGCCTCTCGCTGGCGCTGGCGGTCTTCCTGTTCGCCCGGGGCTCCCGCTGGGCCCGGCACGTGTCCCAGCTTCTGGTCGGCGCGTATATGCTGGTCTATCTGGGGATCCTCCGCGGCGAGAACATGCAGCTCGAGGGCTTTTGGTACTATCTCTTCCGCGGCGTCTTCGAGGCCGCCGTGATCCACTACGCCGTGGCCAAGCTGGCCGGACCGCTGCTGTTCGGCCGGGGCTGGTGCGGCTATGCCTGCTGGACGGCCATGGTGCTGGACTTTTTGCCCTTCCGCACCTCGCCGGGCCGCCGTCCGCGCCTGAGCTGGATCCGGGTCGTCCTGTTCGCCGCGTCGCTGGCGCTGGTGGGCGGATTGTTCGCCTTCGGCGCCGCCACGGACCGCACGATGCTGATCCTGTTCGCCGCGGGGAACGCGCTGTACTACGCCGCCGGGATCGCGCTGGCGCTGATCCTGCGCGACAACCGCGCCTTTTGCAAATACCTCTGCCCCGTGGCCGTGTTTTTGAAGCCAGCCAGCTATTTCTCACTGATGCGCGCCCGGGTGGACGAGACCAAGTGCGTCGGCTGCGGCAGGTGCGAGCGGGCCTGTCCCATGGACGTGGCCCTGCGGGACCCCTCCCGCCGCCGCGTCAACGGCACCGAGTGCATCCTCTGCGGCGAGTGCGTGCGCGCCTGTCCCACAAAGGCCGTCCGCCTGTGACGCGTGCGCCGGAGCAGCAAAAAAAGCGCCCCTCACCCCGCGGGGAAGGGGCGCTTTTTCGCCCGTTTCTTCAGTCGCCGAAGCGGAAGGAGTAGACGTCCGCGTCCCGCATCCGGATCTCCATGACGACCTCGCGCCCGGCGAACGCCGCCGGCGTTTTGCCGGAAAAGCCGACCCGCCGGTCCACCGTATCGCCGAAGACCTCGTCGCTGACCGCCTCTTCCCCGCCGCAGCGCAGGGTAACCGTCAGCCAGCCCCGGGCCGCCGTGGCGAAATTGAGGTACAGCCGGCTCCCCTCGTACCGGAACGGCTTGGTGACGATCTTCCGCTCGGCCCCGCCTGCGTGCAGCGAAACGAACCCGTCCAGCCGCAGGGCGTACCGCTGAAGGTGGGCCGGAAAAGCCGAGAAGTGGTTGTCGGTGAGATACATCGAGAGCTCGTTCGGCGCGCCGGGCACCGGCGACGGGGTCTCGACCAGCCCCCGGGCGGGGTAACAGTCGCCGTACACCCAATTGCGGCCGTTCTCCGGACCGGGCCGCAGAAAGGCCTCGTCGAACCGGTGGAAGCGCCGCCCGTCCCGGGAGCACATGAAGAGACAGTCCGTGACCGTCAGACCGTAGCGCTGGCTCAGCGTCATGCGCAGCCGGCGCGCCTCCCGGCCGCCCAGCTCTTCAAAGCTGCTGTTCCAACCGCTCCGCTCGACGTAGCGCGTCGGGAACCCGATCAGCAGATGCGGCGCGCGGCAGTACGGCGAGACCACGTTGGTGTACAGGGGAACGTCCTCGGCCCCCTCGAAATCCAGCAGGACGGGCTCGGTCCACGTCCTGAAATCTTTGGATTCGAGATAGCGGATGTCCCGGATGTTGACCTTTTCGTTGAGCGCCCGCTTCCCGTACTCGATGCGTTCGGTGTCGCGGACCGATCCGTCCTCCAGCGCGTCGTGGAATCCCCGGATATAGCCGCGGTAAAGGCCGGCCTGCTCGTCCCAAAAGACCACGTTCAGCGTGTCGAAGACGCCCTGTTCGGTGATGACCGGCCCCAGCCGGAAGCGGATGCCGTCCGCGCTGAAATACGCGCACAGCACTGGCGGCCGGCCGGTGTGCTCGCAGTAGGCGGCGACGCCCTTGTACCGCTCGTCCGCCGGACAGCCGGGGGCGTCGTCCCGGAAGACCATGAAGTTGTCGAAATAGTTTTTGTCCTCCCGCCCCAGCAGGATGTTGTTGTCCCGGCTGCCGTCAAACTCGCAGAGCCCCAGCGACGGCTTGGTCCACGAAAGCCCGTCCGGGCTTTCGGCGTAACAGACGACGATCTTGCCCGGCTGGGGCTCGTCCGGCGCCCCGGTGGGACACTGCCATCCCAGATAGTACATCCGGTACGTCCCCTCCGGGTGCGCGCCGTCCACGCCGGGCCACGTCTCGTCGAAAAACAGGTTGTGATAGTCGCAGCCGCTGCCCTCCCACGGAGCGTCGTGCGTCAGGACCGTCTCCCGAAGCACCGGCTCGTGCAGGCGGAACTCCGCCGTCGTTTCGTCCTCACAGAGCAGCTCGCCGTCAAAAAAGCACTCTCTGCGTCTTCCGATCTCCCACGCCATCTTTCCTGCCCCTTTCGAAGGGACGGCCCGGCGCCGCCGGACCGTCTTTTTCCCCATTATACCATATCGGCCCGATTTGTAAAGCCCTTTTTTGCCGCGCGCCGCCGGGCGCGGGCGTTGACCGCCTGGGCGTTTTTGTGGTATAATAGGGGCGTTCGCCGCCCGGATGCGGGCGCGGCAAAACGCTCTTTCAAAGGACGCGCCTCCATGAACCGAAACCTCAACATGACCGAGGGCCGGCCGGTCCGGCTTCTTCTGGTCTTCGCGCTGCCGCTCATGTTCGGCAACGTCTTTCAACAGCTCTACACCGTGGTGGACACCGCCATCGTGGGCCGCGGCGTCAGTCTGGACGCGCTGGCCGCCGTCGGGGCGGTGGACTGGCTCTGCTGGCTGATCCTCGGGCTGGCGCTGGGCTTTTCCCAGGGGTTCGCCGTCAAGATGTCCCAGGACTTCGGCGCCGACGACCGGGAGGGCCTTCGGCGCACCATCGGCGCCTCGGCCCGGCTGTCCGTGATCATCGCCGTGGTCACCGTGGCGGCCAGCGAGGCCGCCCTGCCGCTGTTCCTGCGGCTGCTGCGCGTCCGGCCCGAGCTGGCGGGCATGTCCGAGCTGTACCTGCGCATCCTCTTCGCCGGGACCCCCATCGTGCTGTTCTACAACTTCTGCGCCTCGGTCCTGCGGGCCGTCGGCAACAGCCGCACGCCGCTGATCGCCATGATCATCGCCTCGGTCACCAACATCGGGCTGGATCTGCTGACCGTCTTCGTCTTCGGCTGGGGCATCGCCGGGGCCGCCGGGGCCACGCTGGCGGCGCAGGCGCTGTCCGGCGTCATCTGCGCGGTCAGCATCGCCCGCACGCCGGAGCTTCGCTTCGGCCGCGAGCACCTGCGGCGGGACCGCGCCCTGACGCGCCGCCTGCTGGCGCTGGGACTGCCCGTGGCCCTTCAGAACACCGTCATCTCCGTGGGCGGCGTCGTGGTCCAGACCATCGTCAACGGCTACGACGTGGCCTTTATCGCCGGGTTCACGGCCACCAACAAGCTCTACGGCCTGTTGGAGATCGCCGCCCTGTCCTACGGCTATGCCGTCACCACCTATGTGGGCCAGAACTTCGGCGCGCGGCGGGCCGACCGCGTGCGCGCGGGGATGCGGGCCGGCGTGCTGCTCTCGCTGGTCACCGCCGCGGTCATCGCCGGGGCCATGATCCTCTGGGGCCGCCAGGCCACCATGCTGTTCCTCTCCTCCGAGGACCCGGCCGTCGAGCTGGCCGCGGGCCGGACCGCCTATCGTTATCTGGTCATCATGAGCGCGGCCCTGCCGGTGCTGTATCTGCTCTATCTCTACCGCGCCGCCCTGCAGGGCATGGGCGACACGGTGATCCCCATGGTGTCCGGCATTGTCGAGTTCGTCATGCGCGTGGGCGTGGCCGTGATCGTCTTCTTCACGGGCCACCGGAACAACATCTTTTTCTCCGAGGTCACCGCGTGGATCGGCGCGGCGCTGCTGCTGGGGATCGCGTATTACGTCTCGGCGGCCCGGCTGGCCCGCCGGCCGGAGTTCCGTCCGCCCGCCGCGCCGGGCGAAATCTGACAAGACCCCCGAAAAAACGCGCTTTTCTATTGACACCGCCCCCGCCGGAACGTATAATGGTAGGGAGCGGGGCGCGGGGACGCCGCGGCCCCGTCCGGGAAAAAGCTTTTGTCGCCGCCCCTTTCCGAAAGCGCGCGGCGGAGAAAGGAATCGTGTTATGAAAAAGAGAGCTGCCGTCATCGGCTACGGCGGGATGGGCGCCGGGTTCCATTGTCAGCACATTTCCAACAGCGACGTCTGCGAGCTGGCCGGCATCTACGACATCGACCCGGCCAAGCGGGCGCTGGCCGCCTCGCGCGGGGTCAAGGTCTACGACTCGCGGGAGGCGCTTTTGGCGGATCCGACCATCGACATGGTCACCGTCGCCACCCCCAACGACGTGCACGAGGAGATCGCCGTCGCCGCCCTGAAGGCCGGTAAGCACGTCATCTCGGAAAAGCCGGTCACCCTGTCCATGGAGAGCCTCGAGCGCATGATCGCCGCGGCCAACGCGGCCGGCCGGATCTTCTCGGTCCACCAGAACCGCCGGTTCGACGTGGACGCGCTGGCCATGAAACAGCTTCACGACTCCGGTGAGATCGGAGAGGTCATCGATCTGGAATCCCGCATCCACGGCAGCCGGGGCATCCCCTCGGACTGGCGCGGCATGAAGGAGTACGGCGGCGGCATGCTCTACGACTGGGGCGTCCACATCATCGATCAGGCCTGCATGATCCTGGGGTATGACGTGAAGTCCGTCCGCTGCTCCTTCGACCACATCACCAACCAGGAGGTGGACGACGGGTTCCGCCTCTGGATCGAATACGCCTCCGGCCAGAAGGCCTATCTGGAGGTCGGCACCTATAACTTCATCGCCATGCCGCGGTTCTATATGCGCGCGACCAAGGGCTCGGCCATCATCACCGATTGGCGCGTCCCGGCCCACGTGGTCAAGTGCAAGGCGTGGCACGAGTCGGACGTGCTGCCCGTGGTCAACGCCAGCGGCCTCACCAAGACCATGGCCCCCCGCGACAGCGTCACCGTGGACGAGTACGATCTGCCCCGCCCCGTCTCGGACGTCCACGACTATTACCGCAACTTCGTCCGCGCCATGGACGGGCTGGAGGAACAGATGGTCACCCACGACCAGATGCGCTGTGTGCTGCGCATCATCCTGTCCGCCTTCCGCTCCGCCGAGACCGGCGAAGCCGTCGTCTGGTAATCCCGTTTTCCGCAGACAAACACCCCGCGCAGGGATCTTTCCCCGCGCGGGGCGCGTCGTTTTTTCGCCCGGACGCTCACCGCGCGAAGCTCACCCGCGGCGCGGCGGCCCGCTCCAGCGCCGCGACGGTCTGCGCCGCCTCGCGTCCGGC
>JAEEGL017115489.1_pt1 | contig 12269 bp, 5 predicted proteins | sample 9134231 | NCBI WGS metagenome assembly JAEEGL01 (sample SAMN16246548, study PRJNA631951) | gut metagenome | biome: gut microbiome; feature: rumen; material: fiber-attached | host: Bos | place: Iran: Karaj | collected 2018-10 | reverse complement strand
TATCTACAGAAGATGAAATATTATTAATAGGACCAGGAACAAGTTCTTTATTAGATTATCTTTATAGTAATAATTTTGAAAATATTTGTATATATGATTTTAGTACTGAATTAATAGAAATATTAAAAAAAAAATATAAAGAAACAAATTGGGAAATTGAAGAAAAAGATGTTACAATAATTGAAAAAACTGAAGGTGAATTATTTAATGTTATTATTGATAAAGGATGTATGGATTGTATTTTATCTGAGCCTAAAAATGGAGAAAATAAATTTGTTGATTGCTTAAATTATATTCTTTTTTCTTTAGTTGAAAATGGAACTTTTTATTATTTTTCTGATGGAAAAATTGAAGATAGAATAAATTTATTTTATCGAGTTCCTGGAATAAGATATAAAATAGAAACTATTGATATGAATATTATTTCTAAGGAAGAATTTAAAGATTTTAACCAAAATGATAATATTTTTTATTTGTATATAATTACAAAAAAGTAAAAATTTTTTTTCTTAAAAAATATAATAAATTTTATCTAAATAAAATATTATAAATCCCCTAAATACTGACTATCATATTCTTTATCATTTATTTCAATTAATATTTCAAATTTAATTATTATATTATTATTATCAATTTTTTCAATTATCCTATTATTATTGTTTAAGAAGAATTTATCAAATTTCTCTTTACCAATAATTAAAATAAACTTATCATAAATTTGAATATTATTAAAAATATATTCATTATTTTGTTGATTTTTTTTATTATATAAACCTGTAATTATTATAAATTCTTCAAATGAATTATTTTTAATATTAGTTGTAATTTTCTTAGTTGATATATCTCCTTCAGGATTAAATTCAATTGATACTATTTTTTCTGTTATATATATTTTATATTCTTTTATTATTTTAGTATTTTTCTCTCTATATTGTCCATTATAATAGTTCACTGAAATATTTTTAAATCTAATATGTAAGTTATTTAAATTTTTCTTATTATAGAACATTTTATTATTTTTTAATTCTAAATGTCTTCGAGTAAATAAATTTATATCATTTATTATACTACTATGTAGTAGATTATTTTCCATTACATTAAAGTATTTTATTATAAAATTTTGTAACAATTCTTGAAAATTGTTAAAAAAATTAATTTCTTTCCCCATTGAACTTTGTATTTGGAGTTTTATAAATTTAATTATTTCCTGATTATATGATTTAACTTCTGAAACATTATCATTCCCCAATATTAAATGTATTATAGTTTTATTCTTTATTTCTTCATAATAAAAATAATAATCTGTATTATTAATTTGTTGTGATTTTAAATTTTTTTTTTGAATAATCAATATTTTATTATAATAATTATTAATTTTTTCTAAACTATTTATCATATACAAATTATGAATAACAAGAAGTTTTGATTTAAAATTTTTTTCTATTTCTATTAATTTTTCGAGTTCATTATATCCTAAGATATTAATAACATAAATACAAGCATTAGATAATTGAAAAATATAATCTCTAATAAAAAGTTCATTTAATTTAGATGAAATATGACTTTCAATTTCTCTTTTTTCCTTTTCTTCATTACTTAAATTTTTATCAATCTTATTTATTTTCATTAAATGGTTATAAATTGGTAAATTAGTTGAAATTGTTTCAAAAATAACAAAACTATCTTTAAATATTTTAAAAGATAAACTAGGAATTAGGTTTCCTTTATAGGTTATATTTTTATTAATTAGTTTTCTTAAAACAAAAGATTTTCCTGAATATTTATCTCCAAAAATTCCAATTAAATAATTTATTGATGAATCTTTTAAAAATTTCTCAAAATTCTTAGAACAATAATAATCCCAACCAACATCAAATAAATCAATTATTCTTGTTATTTGTACTATAAAATCATAATTTTCATTTGGTATATTGCCTTCATTTATATTTAAATCTATATTATAATTTGTTTGATTATTGTTATTTCCAGAATTCATATTATCATCTGTACTGTTTGTATTATTTTTTTCATCCTGAGATATATAAATAGTCTCTTCTTGCTTTATTTCAGATATTGTCTCTCTTATTGATAAATTTTTTTTAATTTTTTCTTTCAAAATTTTATTTTCATTCAGTAATAAATTATAATTTTGTTTAATTTTTGTAAAAAAATTGCTAATCTCATTAATAGATAAAAATTCAATATTTTCTATTTCCATAAATTAAATTAAAAAAAATAAATATAAACAATTGTAATAAATTTTGAAATGGATAATCAAACACAGGAAAATATTGAAAATATATTTATGAATATTCCATTAAATAATAGTGAAAAAGATGATAGTAATTCATCAAGTAATGAAAAAGAAAGAGAATTTAATGAAGAAGAAGGTGAAGAAGAAGAAGTAAAAGTAAATGAAGAAATAAAACAAACAAATATATTAAATAATAATGAAATAAATGATGAAAAAAAAGATAATAATATTGAAAAAGATAAAGATAAAAATGCAGAAAAAAAATATATAAATAATGAAAATGAATTAAAAGATATTCATAATTATAAAAATAATGAAAATAACATTGAAAATTATTTAGAAATTAAAAATGAAAAAAATATAAATGAAATAAATGAAAATGAAGAAATTAATTTTGAAAAAAATATAGAAATTAAAAATGAAAAAAATGATAATGAAATTTATAAAACTAATGAAAATAATTTTGAAAATCAAAATAAAAATGAAAATAATATGAATATAATTTATGAAAATGAAGAAAATGATTTGAATAGTTCAATTAGTGAAAAAGATTATAAAATAAAAGAAGAAAATCATAAGGAGGAAAATAATAATGATAAAACGAATAGAGAAGTTGGAATTGGAGATAATATAATTAAAAAGAAAAAAAGAGAAACTGATGAAGAAAGAAAAAAAAGAATTGAAGAATTGAAAGAAAAAATAAAACAAGAAGAAATAGAAGAAGAAATAAAAAGAGAAAAAGAAAGAATTAAAGAAAATGAAGAAATGCAGAAAAGAAATTATGAAAAAGATTTAGAAAGAATTAAAAAAATTACAAAGACATTTAAATTAACATGTATTGAAATTGAAAATCGTTTAAATTCAATTTATTATTCTAAAAAAAAAAAACTAAAAGAAAAGAAAGAAAATGAAGTCACAAATAATAAAGAAAATAATATTCAAAAAATAATAAATAAATATAAAAATATGTCAAAAGAAGCAAGAAAAGAATTAGATATTGCTATGAAAATAAATAATATAAATGAAATAGAAAGTTCATTAATTTATAAAGAAAAAATTTATGACAATCTAAAAAGTGAAAATATATCTTTAATGAAAGTTAAAGATTCTAATTTGGAAATTATTAATAAATATAATAATGAAGTTAATGAAAGAGAAGAATTAATTAATTTAAATCATAAAATTTCAATAATCAAAGAAGAAATAAAAATAAAAAAAGAATTTTTAAAAGTTCATCAAGTAAAAATAAAAAATCAAAAAATGCTTATTGAAAAAATAGAAAAAAAATGTAAATTAATAAATGAGAATATTGGATATAAAAAAAAGCAAGAAATAAAAAATTTAGAAAATGATAAGAAAAAAGATGATGAAGAATTAAATTATAGTATATTAAGTATTGATTACAAAAATAAAAAAAACAAATTTTTAAAAAATGAAAAAAAATTAAAAAATTCAATAGCAGAACAAAATGAATTAATGCTTAAACTTAAATCAGAATTAGATTTATTATATGATCAAATTGGGCAAACTCAAAAAAATATTAAAATTTCTGAAAAAAAAATTGAAGAAAATTCAATTAAAAAAAGGGAAGCTTTAAAAACTTTTTTTTCATATGAAAATGTTTTTGAAAATTCAAATAAAAAAGATTTATTTAAAACAAATAATAAAATAAGAAATTATAATTCATTAGAAAAGAATTATTATCCTTTTAATCATAAAAATAAATTTGAAACTCCTTTTATTATAAAACCAATTTTAAATAAACATAAAATTTCAATTCAAAATGAAAATAAATTATTAAAAGAAAATATGTACAGAGAAATTGAAGCTTTAAAATTTAGTATTCAAAATACTTTAAATAAAGAGAATTTAAGTGATAAATATACTCAAATATTTTATCAGAATAAAAATAATAATATTCCTTTAAATAAAAGATACATTGAATAAAAAAAAGAAAATATAATTTTAAAAGTAATATATTTAAATTGTTATTAATATGTTATTTAGAAGTGTATAAATTTTAAAATTTAAAATAAATATTTCATGGTGTTTAAATATATATTTTAAATTAAAATCATTAAAAAATTTTTTATTTATTTGAATTAAAATTATTCTTTTAAAACTTATTTATAAAGGATTATTTATTTTAGGTAAATAATATTTTTCTTTAGGAGGAGGAGAATATCTATTAAAATCTTTATCACAAACCCATTTTTTTTTATTTTCTTGAGCTGCAATATATTCTTCATTTCTAAAAGGTTCAATCATAGGAAAAGTTTGAGTTAATCCAATATTAGAATAAGCATAATAATGATTTTTATCTTTACAATATTTTTCTCTTAAATTATGAAAATAATTTTGATAAAAATTTTTTTTTAAACCAGAATAAAAATAAATAGGTTCATTATATTCAGTTTCATGATCAGGTAAACAAAATTTATCCATTCTTTTAATTTTACCTTCATTAATATCAGTTTCTAATTTTAAAATATAATCTTTATTCTTTTTTATTGTTTGAGAAATTGTTGGTTTAATTAGATTTTTAATTGTTTCTTCATAATATAAATTATGAGTATCTAACTTAGGTCTTATTTTCATTTTTTCACTTTTTTCTTCTTCATTATCTCTAATTTCATTTAAAGTTAATTTAATAGTTGGTTCTCTAGTTCTATCATTATTAAGTGATAAACTCTTAACAGTAGATTTATCCATTAAATCTTCAACACTTTGTCTTTTTTTTCTCTTTTTAACTTTTTTAATTCCAGTCATATCTTCTTCAGTTAAAATATCAGCATATTTTCTTTCTAAAAATAATAAAGAATCAGCATCAGAAAATAAATTTTGTTCAGCAATATCTTTCATAGTATCACATTTTAAAATAGAACCATAATTTAAAAATGCATCATAAATTGGTCTATATTTATTTGCTTTTGTATAAATATCATAAGTTGTTAAAATATGATCTAAAGTATCTCTTAATTTAATATACTTTAATTGTAAATCAAATTTTGAATATATTCTTTTATTAAATAAAACATTTGAATCTGCAAAAATTTTAAATTCATCATTATTCATTTGATTTTTTGGAAGAGCATCTTTAAATTTTTTTATTCCTTTTCCTGTTATTCCTTCAATTATTGTAATTCTTCTTTCTTTATCTAAAATTTGTACTCCACTTACATAATCTATTTCATTATTATCTCTTTCTTCATCTGTTAATGCTTTTGTGTAAATTTCTTTTACTGAACGTAATTCAAATGCAGCTTGATTTATTTCTTCAAAGAGATCTCTTATTATTTCCATTGATTTACTATCTGAATATGTTGTTACGTGAATGAAACGTTCTAAATTTTTCTCTTTTTCTGGTTGTGGTTCTGGCTCTTGTTCTTCTACTACTTCTTCTTGCTTTTTTGGGTCTTTTTTTGTGTCTTTTGGTTTCATTTTTTTATTTTTTTTTTAATTTTTTTTAATTATTTTTTTAATTCTTTTTATTTTTACTTTTAATGATTATTTAAAAGTGAATGTTAGTTTTTTGTAATTTTTTTTATTTTTGATTTATTTTATTTAGATAATTACTATTTAATAATTTTAAAATTGAGAATATGAGTTAAAATAAGTTTATTTATAGAATTGATTCTCTAATATTATATAATTAAACAAACTCTCTTTAATTAATATATAAATAAAAATTCTAATAAAAACACTAAACCTATAAACATATATGAAAATTGGAATAAAAATAAAAAAAATTTATTTTGAAATATCAAATAAAATTATAAAATAAATAAATATACAAATAAAAAAAAGAAATAAAAAATGACAACCGATCCAAACTCTTTACTTCAAGGTCATTATAAAATAAAATTCAATCCAACTGATAAATTTAACTATACATCAATATATCAAGAATCAATAGGATTGTTTCTTCATCAAGAAGTTCCTGAAGGTTACAATTTTATTGATCCTCGTTTATCACCAAATGAAAAGTATTTATCAATAATAGGAAAAGGAGATTATAATGATATAGTATTAATATATAATATTGATAATTTATTAGAATATAAATTTATATATAAAGAAGTAAAAATTTTTGGAGTTGACTTTGCTCCTGATTCAAGAAGTTTTGTTATTATTTATAAAAATCAACCTCCTATTCATTACAATATTACTTCAGGGAAAAAAATTGCTATTTTTAAATCAAATAATAGAGAAAAAAATATTCCAATTGCTTTTACTTTTTCTGCTAAATGTAGATTTTTTGGTTTAGCTTATGATTATGGTTTTTGTATTTGGGATACTTTAAAAGGAAATGTAGTTAAAGAAATAATTGAACAAAGTGATAATAAAATTATAAGAGATAATTTACTTATTTCAGTTAAACAAAATTTAAGTATTAATATACATGATTTTGGAAATAAAGATGATAAAGTTATCAAAACTTTAAATATTAGAGATAAAAATATAAATTATGATGATATTTTAGCAATGATGCTTTCTCCTGATTTAGAATATATTTATTTTGGTAATAAATCAGGTATTTTTAAAATGGATATTGAATCAGGAGAATTAGAAAATATAATTGGATTTGAAAATGATGCTTCAAGTATTAAATTAAGTCAATCATGTAAATTGGGTGTATCTACAAATTATAAAAATATTGATTTTTGGAATTTAGAAAAAAAAATAAACATAGGTTCTTTATTTAAAGAAAAATTTAATTCTTATTCATTTAATTTCCAACAAGAAAAATTAGTAATATCAAATGATTATTGTATAACAATATTAAATTATAATGATGGTGAAACAGAAAAGTATATTTGGTTAAATAAAAATCCAGAAAAATTTAATAATTTTACATTTTCACCTGATTTTAAAGTTTTATTAGCATATATTGATGATAAAAATGCAATATTATATAATTGTGAAACAGGAGAAATAATTCGTAAATTTCAAAATAAAGATTTATTATTATGTGAAATGGTTCCTTCTTCAAGTGATTATGGAGTAGTTGCAACAAAATCTGATAATGAAATAATTAAAATATATAATTATTCAACTGGTATTGAATTAATGTCTTTAAGTGGTTTTAATACTTTTTCATTTTCATTTTCTGAAAAAGGAGATTTATTATGTTGTGGTTGTGTTAAAGGAGAAGAAATTTGTAGAGTTTGGAATTTACAAACAAATAAATTTTATTCTTATGTTTATGGTGAAGGTGATAATAAAAATACTTTTGTTACTATTACTAAAGGTGATCAACCTAAAATTATTTGTGCTTCGGAAAAACAAAATCCAATTGTTTTTGATTTTGAAAGTAGAAATTTATTAATTGAATGTGAATCACCTTTTATTTATGAAAAAATTGAATCTATTTCAAGTTCTCTTCAAAATAAATTTTTTATTGTTAAAGGAATGGATAATTCTGGTCAATCACAAGCAGTTATTTTTTCACTTGATGATGGAAAATTAATTGAAGAATTTAGAAATTGTAATTATATTCATATTGGAAAAGAAAATTATATTATTTCAAAAAGTGAAAATAAAAATGGTGGAAAATTAACAATTAGTGATTTAAGTGATTTTAATAATATTCAAATTATTAATTGTGAAATTGATGCTGAAATTTCTAATTTTTTACAAGATAAAAATGTTATAGTAAGTCCTTTTGGTTCTGAAGATAATATGAAATTTGTTTTGACTAGTGTTTCTGATGGAGAAATTATTGGTGATATTGAATATACAAAATTAAAAGGAAAACATGCTGAAATTGATTTAAGTGCCAATCCAGAAGAAAATACTTTGATTTTTACTTATATTGAATTAATTGAGAGAGTAAAAACTAATTAATCTTATATTTTTTTTTTTTTGAAATTGATTTAATTTTTAATTTAAAATAATTTAAAGAAATATTAATAATTATAAATTATATTTAATAATCCTTTTATTAATAAAAAAATTATTAATTAATAGAAAAAAAAAATAAAAATTTAAATAAAAAAAAATTAAAACTAGTATATAAAAGATAATTTTTTTCTCATTTAAATTTTATCAAAAAACACGAAATGTCTCAAAATCAAGATAATATAGAACAAATATTATCGAATGCCTTGAGTCCAGATAAATCAATAAATCAACCAGCAATGGAAGAAATAATGAAATTATCTCAATCAAATTTTTCTTATTTTCTTCATACTTTAGGAGATATATTATCAAATGAATCAAAACCTAAAAATATAAGACAATTAAGTGCAATCTTAATAAAAAATTCATTAATTCATTTTGAAAATTTACAAAATAAATGGAAAAATGAGTTAACAGGTGAAGATAAAAATAAAATAAAACTTTTAATTTTATCATCTTTAGCATCAAAATATAAAGAAATAAGATCAAGTGCATCAAATGTAATTGCTTCAATTTGTAAAATAGATCAACCAATAATGACTTATTGGCCTGATTTAATTGATTCCTTAACTAAAAATTGTTTTAATGAAGATATAAATTTAAAATTAGCTGCAATTGAAACTTTAGGTTATATTTGTGAAGAAATATCAATAAAAGGAATTGATACTAGTACTGTTGATAATATTTTAAATTCTTTAATTCAAAATTTAATTAATTGTAATGATGTTAATGTATGTATTCAAGTCTTAAAAAGTTTGTTTAATACTGTTAAATTTGCTGAAAAAAATTTTTCAAGTGAAAAAGATATTAATAATATTATGAATTCTATTTTTTCAGTTGGTGAAAAATTTCAAAATAATGATGAAGTACTTGAAAAAATTGCTATGTTATTTATTGAAATTATTGGAATTTCTAATTATTATGATTATATTAATCCTTTTTTTGAACAAATTATTAAATTTGCATTTAATATTATTTCAAGTAAGGAACAATCAAATGAAAAATTATCTCTTTTTGGTATTGAAATTATTTGTTCTATTGGTGATGAAGAATCAAAAAGAGAAAATATTGATAATATTTCAATTAATGATTTATTAAGTGGAAATTATAAAAATAAATCTCAGAAATATTTTAATAGAATTAGTGAAGATTTAAAAAAAATGATTATTAAATATGTTAAAGTTCCAGAAGAAGATGAAGATGAAAATGAATGGAATTTATCAAAAGGTTGTTTATATATTTTAAGTGTTTTAGTTAAAGTTGTTGATTCAAATACTATTAATGTATTTTTTAAAGAATTAGGTGAACAAATTAAAAATTGTAATAACATTAATGAAAAATGTAAATGTTGGTATTTATTATCAAGTGCATTACATACTATTTATAGAAATGAAATGTTTTCTTTAATTCAAAAAAATATAAATAATATTTTTAAAGATTTAAACACTTTTTCAGATATAAAATTACAAAAAAGTTCATCATATCTTTTAATACAATTAACTAAATTATATCCAAAAGTAATTGATTCAAATAAATTAAGTCAAGTAATACCACTTTTATTAAATTGTTTAAATTCATCATCTCCTTCAGTATCACAAAATATATTTTTAATATTACAAAATATAATTAAAGCAAATGGTGATCTTCAAACAAATAAAAGTTCAAATGTCTTAAGTAATTTCTTTGATGATATAATTAGAAATATATTTATTCCAGCAACAAAAGAAGCAATTTCAAGTACAGAAAATACAAAATTAGCATTAAGTAGATTAATAACAATTGGTACTTTAATTGATTATTCTTCACATGATAAACAAGAAAAAATAATAGAAATATTAATGCAATTTTTAATAGAAATTGAAAGTACTTATACACAATTTAATAATATGATATCAAATGGTGCAAATAAAGAAAAAATATTTCAAATACAAGATTATTATTATACTTTATTAAGAATAATATTTAATAAATTAAAATCTCAAATTGATTTAGAATTAGGTAAAAAAATTTGGACATTAACATATAATATATTTAAATTTAGAGAAACAGTTTTTGAAGAAGCAAATTTAGCATTAGGTGCATTGGCAACAAATATGAAAGAATCTTTTACAGAAATATTTATAAATTATTATCCTTTTATAGATTATTCAATTAAATCTTATGATATATTATCACTTAGTAAAAGTGGTTTAGTTGCTTTATCAAATTCAATACAATCAATAAAAAAAAATATAGAAAATAATGCAAATGATATTATAAAAACTTTAATTGAAGTTTGTACTTCAAATGATGTTAAAAGAGTAAATAAAACAATTGCAATATCATGTTTAGGTGAAATTGCTTTTAATATTGGATTAAAATTTTCTACTTATTTAAATACTGTTATGCAATTATTATTTTCTGCTTGTGAAATGGGAATTAATATTAGTGAAAATGATGATGAAGAAACTATTGAATTTATTAAAAATTTAAGATATGAAATTATTATGACTTTTACTTGTATTGAATTTTCTGTTGAAGATAAAACTGAATTATTAAATCCTTTTATTCCTAATATTTTTACTTTTTTTAAAACAATTGTTAATGATAAAGTTTGTATGAATGATAAAATTTTAATAAGTATGTTATCTTTTGTTGTTGATATTGTTAATATTTATGGTGATGATATTAAACAAGTTTGTGATGAAATTTTTATTTCTAATTTAATTACAAATATTAAAAGTTATAAAAGAAGTGATTATGATTGTGAGTTAAGTCAACATGAACAATTATTTAAAAAATTATTCCAACATTAATTAATTTTTAATAAATGAAAATAAAAATTTTTAAATTAATAAAAGATTTATATATTATTGTATATTTTTTTTACTTTTTTTACTTTTTATAATCCTATAAAACAACTAAATAAAAAAATTATCATTTATCTCATATAACAAAAAATATAAAAATTTAAACATCAACATCATCAAAATTAGCAAGAAATTTTTCCATATCACCAGGATTAATTTTATGTTCATGATGTATAGTTTTATAAGTAACATTATCAAATTTATTAAGAGCACCTTCTTTAATTAAAGTATCAAAATTCTTATGAGAAAAATTCATTTGTGATTTCAATAATTCTTTTTTATTTTCTAAAGCTTCATCAGTATCTTTTTCTTTAAATTTCTTAGATCTCATTAAATTTAAATTAATAATATTATTATAACTTTTCTTAGGCCAAAATGAAGTAGTAGCACTCATAAATTTACCATTAGGATAATTATTCATTTCAAGACTTTTATCATTAATTAAATAAACACTTTTCCTATCAACATTTTTTTGCATATATGAAGGTAAAGGAGAACCAATTTTAGAAGGACGAGAAGTCATTAATTTAAAATTAGGTGATTTACTTTCAATATGATTATTAACTTTATTAATAACTAAATCAGGATTAAACATAATACCAGAATGAACACCTTTCATATATTTAACTTTAGATCTTACTGGAACTGGTTTATCATAAACTGCCATTGTTAATGCTCTTTCACGAACTAATGAATAATTAGGCATTACAAAAGGTATTGCACTTGATTTAAATCCTTTTACTTTTTCTCTTTGTTCTCTACTTATAGTCTTTCTAAAATCAGGTGCTCTAATATCATTTGAATAATGTGGTATAATATTTGGATTAGTATAATTAATATTATTTGAATTTGTTAATATATCAACAGATTCTGAATCAATATTAAAATTATTTGAATTATTTCTAAATTTTGTATATGTTTTACTTAATTTTGAATTATTATTTGTATTATCTGTTGATATTTGATTTGTATTATGTGATGTTTTATTTCGATTATTATGTTTAATTGTATTTGAATGAAATGGACCATCTGTTCTTATTCTAACATCATTTCCCATATTTGAAAAATCACCTCTTACTGTTGTTTTATTCATATTTACTAATGTTTTTGCTTCTAAAACTGAACTTTTTCTATAAAAAAAATCTTTGGTATCTTTTGGTGTTTTTTTATATACTCTTCCTTTTACTATTTCCCATTCTGGACCAGTTATTAATCTTGGCCATATATATTCATATCTTGGATAATATCTTGAACATGATTCACCT
>JAEEGL012845204.1_pt1 | contig 12269 bp, 8 predicted proteins | sample 9134231 | NCBI WGS metagenome assembly JAEEGL01 (sample SAMN16246548, study PRJNA631951) | gut metagenome | biome: gut microbiome; feature: rumen; material: fiber-attached | host: Bos | place: Iran: Karaj | collected 2018-10 | reverse complement strand
GGCGAAGAAGTCCGCAACGAACTGAACGACAAAGCGTTGAAGGCGTTGGTTAAATACAATCGGTTCGAATTGCTCAACACTGGCGAAGACTATTTCAAGCTGCACCGTTTCCGCATTGTTCTCGAATTGGAAGATGGCCGTATGGTCAGTTCCAAGATCATGTCGAGTGCCGTCACGCAGCCGGGCGACTGGGCCCATGCGGAAGGCATTCTCTTTACGATGTCGTCGATTTTGACAGTACCGATTGAATTTTAAAGGAGGTGCCATCGGCCATCCTATAAGCCATGAGCCATTAGCCATTAGCACCGCCGTAGGCGATATGATGGCGTCCCGCCGTTGGAGTGCACGTGACAATTGGATTCACTGGATATTCTGGTCTCTTTGGATATTAATTTTCTCCGGAGAGGCCAGAGTATCCAGCCTATCCAAATATTTTTCATTTTTATTCTTTATTATGACTTTTTGTGATTCCTTGGTAATCACGATGACTTTTAGGTATTTTTAGTATAATAAAGTCATATTATGATTTCTTATGACTTTTTATGACTCTGTTTGATACTCAATAAAAATTCATTAATATGTCTTGAAATTCCTTTTTTGTATGCTATAGTAATCCCAAAACAAAAACTATTTGAAGCATTCCATAAAGGTGATATATTAATGAGTAAACATAATATGAGCGGTATGGATGAGGCCTCCAAGCTCCTCATGGCGAACGAGGCGGTGGCGAAGGACGCGATCAACTTCATCCTGCGGAAAAGCGGCTACACCGTGGTCGAGGGCTCAATGCAGCAACGGAACGCTGAGGCCGTCGCCAAGTTGCCCGGTCTGAAGAACCTGTACAAGAAGATATCCAACGACGTCGTATGGGAGCTGGACGTGACGAACGGCGGCCCGCCGGTGACGATACTGGCCGCTTTCGAGAACCAGTCGAATCCAAGCTGTATCATGCCCGTGCGTGGGCTGCTGTCCACGACGGTTCGCATGCTCGCCTGGCGGCAGGCCACGAAAGACATGCGCAAGGCGCAGTGCGAGCTACACTCCGCACAGGAGCGCCTCGACGGCGTGCTCGCGGAGGACAGGCCGACGCCCGTTCTCCCAGCGACAGTCTATTTCGGGCAGGAGGCGTGGCCGGGAAAGGCTCGCCTGCACGGCATGCTGGAGCTTCCCGAAGGACTGCGCAGCCTTTTCGCTGACTGCCCGTCCAACCTCCTCTCGTTCAGGGACATGGCTCCGGAGGAACTGTCGCAGCTGCCTGTGGGGGCGTTTAGGTGTGTCGCGAAATGCATCCGCTACGCAGAGGAGCCAATGGCTCTGCGCCGCGAATGGGAGACAGATCCCGCGTTCCAGCTTATGGACACCATGCCGGATGCGGCGCTCGACGTGATTTATATCGCTACTGGATTCGATTTGAGAAAAGCAAAAAAGGAGGACGACAACATGAAGAAGAAAATGTCAACATGCGAAAAGTTTTTCAGAGAGGAAGGCAGAGTGAAAGGCAGAGAGGAGGGCAGAGTAGAAGGCGAAGCAAAAGGCAGAGAGGAAGGCAGAGAGGAAGGCAGAGTGGAAGGCAGAGAGGAAGGCAGAGTGGAAGGCAGAGAGGAAGGCCGAGTGGAAGGCGAAGCGAAAGGCAGAGACAAGACGGTATTGGAATTTATCCAAGGCAAGCGGGATTATCACGTTCCGGACATTCAAATACATGAAGAGCTGCTGAAGTTCTTCAAGCTGGATGAAACAGCTGCCAAAAGATACATGGAGGCAGGATTGGCGAAGGCATGATGGCAGTAATCCTCCTTTCCCCAAAGCCATAATAATTTTGCATTATGAATTATGCATTATGCATTAATCAAGCTTTAAGTCCCACCAAGGGCGGTAAAAAGCCCAAAAGAGCCAAATTTGAAAAGAAGCTGTCATCAAAACTCGCGTCTCAAGTCTCATGTCTCGCGTCAAAAATTTGTGCGTGAGACGAGAGACGAGAGACGTGAGAGAATACGCATAAGCTATTGCCCTACAGTTATCAGTGTTGCTGAAAGCGAAATCATTCGCCCAATGGGCGATACATCGTCGCGTAGCGACATCGCACGTAGTGCGATACAATCGTAACCCCACTCAAGCGCCCGAAGCGGCGCGCAGAGTGGGGCAAAGCTCCCTCCCATAATAGCGCCCGGCAGGGCGCCACTGCCCGTAGGGAAACACATTGCTTAATGCTTAATGCTCAATGCTTAATGATTAATTGTATCGCTCTTCAGGCGAATTGTGGCGCCCTTCGGGCGCTATGTGGTAGGAGGTTTCGCACACCGCCAGCTGCGCTCACAGCGTTCGCTTGCAAGCGGTTACGATTGTGTCGCCCTTCGGGCGGATGACGCCGCCGCAGGCGGCTTTGTCTGCCCGAAGGGCATATCTCGCCTGAAAGGCGAAAGTTGTGGTAACCCCGCACTTCAGTGCGGGGATGAACGCACACAAATCGCCGTCTGGAAGACGGCACACGCATATATAGTCCTACTATTTATTTATGACATAATTCTCACTTTTTTACTATTCATTTACTATCCCAAATTAGATCATTATATACATCATCAAAATCATAGGGAGTAACGCCAACAAATTTAAGAAAATTTTCTTTGCCAGCTGATAGAGGAGATTCTTTACGAGCCAAATAAAATGCAGGAGGAGAAGCCATATGAGACTGATTAATTGATGCACGTTGCAATAATAACCACCTTAGGAATAATTCTTGTGGATCTAAAGCTAGACCTGTAATAATCAATGGTTTTGTAAAGAAATATTTTAACCATGTTGTTGATCCAATCCATTCATCTTCATATACAGAACCATTATGTATTAAATCTTTTGCTTTGTTTATTGCACCAATGTATCGTGTTAAAGACAAAATGATACTTTGCCAAAGATTTTTATTTCCATGTATATGCCAAACTTGTGTTCCATTATCAAGAGAACCAAAACTTTTATCCCAAGGGTAGTAATTACTAGTAACATATTGACTATTTGTGGTTCGATGCAATTCATGATTCTGCTCTGGCCAAAGATAATTTTCAATATTCAAATCATAATTTGTTGTCAATATTTGACATTTATCATTTTTACAACGGTCTAACATAGGTACAGAATCATATACAATTGCTTCTATATTATTAATTACTGATGTGAGTAACTCTTTCTCTTGAATCTTTTGACCTTTTTTTCTATTGTATTCAAGAGGAAGTATATTCTGAATTTCAGTATTTGTAATACCTTCTTGACCAACAGCATTTTCTAAATATGAAGAATTTCCAAGATGCTGTTGAATAATTTTTATCAAGAGATCATTCCAATTACCTCCTTTAAAATTTCGGTTTATACCATTTCCAATTAATAAAACATATTGACCTTTCTTTATAATATCAATTAAATCGTTAATCATATTCATTCTCATTTCAATGCTTTTAATTCAAAAAACATAAAAACTAATAGAAAGACAAATGGATAATTATTGGCAAGTAAATAGGGATAAATATTATATGATATATTGATACTTCCAATTGGGAAAAGATATTTATGATTCTATGTTATGATCGAATACCTGCTTCTTTACATAAATCAATAAATAACTTTGCAAAACGATATTTGTTAATTTCTGATTCTTGATAAAACAATTCAGGAAACAATCCTTTCTCTGATTTTATTATAGGAAGAGCGTTTAAGGTCCCTTTATCACGAATCTCACTATAAGTCCTGATTTTTTTAATATCATTTTCTAAATCATTAATTATTTTATATCTATCAAGAATCATAAAGAAATTGGCTATTGCCATTGCATTATCAGCAAATTTAGCATTTTTAGTTCCGCTGATTTTTAGATCATTAATACTAAAATTTTTCTCTAATAATTTTCGCAATGAAATTAACATATCTGTTTTTGTTTCACCTTCATCTTCCAAATGAAAATGCACGGATTCATGAAAACTTCCTTCATATGGATTTAAAGCATTTTCAGGCAACTTGTGTGTACTTTTAATAGATGAATTACATTGGGTACATGAAGGAATAAGATTGGTCAATGTCAATGCCAAGAATGGATAGGTAGATTTATTATAAAAATGATCTAATGAAGAATGAGAGTAAGATCTCTTTCCGTTTCCATCCTCATGATATAATGATGCTTCATTGCAATATACACAGTAATCAACATTCAAACTCTCTATGAATTCTACTGCCCCCCATTTCGTCCCTCCATCAGGTGGACGTCTTGAATGTTGAATGATGTATGTCCCATTATATTCTTTTAAATGTATAAACTTACCTTTCGAAAATCCTTCATCATATCCAAAAATTCTTTTCAGAATAGTATTAATCTTTTGAGGACGTTCTTTCCAGCCTATTTTATCGCAAATATCCTTTTCATCCTTAATCAACTGTTTTAGCTTTTGAGGCTCAACTAGAAGAAAATCTGTTTTATTATATAAATCCAATAATTTTGAAAAATAGCTTAATTCTTCTCTGTTTAAATTAATAGAATTTTCTTCTTTATTTGAACCAGATAAATATAACTCCTTCCCAGAAGCAATATGCTCTAATATTTCTCTTATGCAACATGAATAACGTTCATGTGCATCATGGGCTTCAGATGATATGATTAACTTTTGCATTATATTAAAACATTATTTCTGTGAATCATTCGAAGAGGACGACTGCTTATCAATTATCCGATGGAAATAATTCGTTATTAAGCCATCGCCAATCATATCGATAATTTTCCGATCATCATCCGAAATATTGCCTTGTGATATATGTTGAATCACACCATCCACTTTAGACAAGGCGAAATTTCCAATTGATCCATTCTTCAAGAAAAAGCCTTTTTGATAGATTTCAAAAATGTCTCCGGCAAACGTTTTCCAATCAGTTTTATTAAGATCATCTGATGATTTATCTTTATCAAGAAAGACTACATTGCCTGTTGGGACATCAGACATCAACATTGGAGAATGTGAGGCAAAGATTATATGCAGATGGAGTTTGCGTTTTCTAGCTTTACAATAATCTTCAATAAACGATATTGTGCTTTGGCATAAAGCTTTCTGCCATTCAGGATGAAGCGTCGTTTCTGCCTCGTCAATAAAGATGATTGCATGTTTTGCTTCATGATTATTTTCTAAATAATCATATAATCTTGCCCAAAGAGTCAAGAATGATAACTCGCCAGAGGATATCGGAGGTTCAAATCTAAAAACAATGAATGGATAATATTGTTGTACATTGATATATAAATTAAAGAGTTTAAAAAGTGTGTTCTTTGTTTCTTTATCAGAAAAATCAAAAACAAATGAAGAAATATTGTCATTTATGTTTTTTGATGAAGTCATATATTTAAATAATTTATAAAAGAATGACCATACAGGAAAAGATTCATTTTCTTTAATTGTTTTTAAGATTTCATTTATTAATTCTTCTTTTATTGTATAGCTGAAGTTGCATAACTCAATTTTTTCTTGCATTTTTTCAAGAACGATTAAATAATTAGTTAAGCTATCAAATAGTTTTTCAAACATGTCTGGATTTAAAACGAGATGATTTTCAACTTTATTAACAAAATTCACAAAACTTGATGCTATAAAACAACAAAAAAAAGTATAAAATGTACTGCGCTTACTATGTTTATAATTTAAAAAATAAGATATAATCTTTTTTGCTAAATATATTATATCATTTCTAAAATAAAACTTTTCCAATTCCTCATTTTGAATAATCTGTCTTGCAGCTTGACATGCACTGAATAAAATATCTGTATCCAAAAACAATAAATACTTTTTTATTTTAATATTATTAATTGTATTATTATAATTGTCTAAATTGCTCTTAGGAAACTTAAAGCAACTACTATCTTCTTGTAAATAATACAAAAGATTAATAATTCGCTTCATTTCATTGTGTTGGTGTGATATAATGCTTACATCTGTACTAGTATCTCTATCAATCAATTTACTTTTTTTAAAATCAGAAATAATGAGCCCTGCCGTTGAATAATCAAATACATTCGAATTTGATTGCACAAAATAATTATGCCATGTAAAACAATAATGATTACATAAATAAACCAAATCAGTCTGAGGGGCAAGACCATATTGTTCATGACCATTTTGACTTATTACTTGTCTTTTGTTTTGTATAGCAGTAGAAAAAATACAATAATTTACTAAAGTACAGACGAATTTATAGATTATATTATCGTATTCGTTTTCATCATATACACCATAATATCCAATAATTTCTTTATCCTTTTTATATATCAAAATATATTTCCCAAATAAATTATTAGTTGCAATCATAAATAGTGTTTTTAGAATTAATGTTTTTCCCGATCCATTAACTCCAATGATTTCAGATATATTTTCAATACAGCATTTCTTATTATTTTCTCTGGTTGTAAAGAAATTATCAGGTAGAATATTTTTTATCTCCCAACTAACTTTTACTTTATCTTCATCTCCATCAATAAATTCATGTTTAAATCTATAATTAGCATTAAAACAAAGATCCTTACCATATAGGACATTCGATTTATCACCTAAAACCAATAAATACAAAATCTGCATGGTGTTTCCTTATTTACTACCTATTATTTTATGCCGCATAAATTCCCTGCTGCAGGTTCGCGAAGAACGTGCCGAGGGCTTTCGCATTCTCCATGCCCAACACCCGAAGGGCTTCGCCCATGGAATGATATTTCAGTAGGATCAAATCACTTAACGCCTTGCGAGTCAACGTCCAGACGCCGTCATTGACGTAGTTCTTCAGGATGTCTTCCGCAAAATCACGCAGTTTCGACGGATATTCCGCCAAGACTTCCTTCACGCGCTCCGCACGCATGGCGCGAGTAACTGGCTCCACATTGTAGGCGAGATCCATCAAGACATCAAATACGTCGTATTCCTGTCGGTTCAGCATCTTCAACACATCACGCAACCGTCCTTCATCGAATCCTTTAGCGGACATGGCATCCAGAAAATCCGCCCGACTGTCGGCCGTGCTCCAACGATCACGGAAAGCCACTGAATTATCTTCCGCCGATTTGACGGCATTGATCAAACGGCGGATGAACTCCTTCACTTCCAACTGTTCGCCTCCGAGAAACACATACTCCGTCCATTTGGCTGAAATGACACGCGTAGGCGAAAGAATGACCTTTATATCAACAGGTTGCGGCTTTTCCGGCGGTGGGCAGATGCATGGATATTGTCCGCAGACAGGACATGGCTTCGGGGGGCAGACACACGGCCATTGGCCGCAGATGGGACATGGCTTGTGGTTCTTTTCACACACGCATGGATTCTGGCCGCAGTTCGGGCAGACCACTTCGCCATCCCACTCCGGATCGCTGAACTTTTCCGTCGCGCCTGTGAAATCATATATTTTGAAATAGCCCTTGCCTTCGCAAATGCGTGTACCGCGACCGATGATCTGCTTGAATTCCACCATCGAGTTGATTTTACGATACAGTACGATGGAACGGATATTGGCGGCATCGACGCCGGTGGAGAGCTTCTGACTGGTCGTTAACAAAGTTGGAATCGTCTCATCATTTTTGCGGAAGATGCGCAGATAACGGTCTCCCGTATCGCCTGTGTCCGCCGTCACGGTGACGCAGTATTCAGGATTGTTTATGCCGCGTTTGGCGGCCTCTTCGTTGATGAGACGGGCGATTCGATGCGCATGGGCCTGCGTGACACAGAAGATGATCCCCTTCTGTGTCAACGGCATGCGATTCATAAGCTCCTTGACAAAATGCTTGTCGCGCTCCAAAATCAAAAAATGTTCATGTTCCAATTTATCATTGTCATAGACGGCCGTTTCATCAACCAGTTCCGGATGGCTGATCAAATCACCATCCGTGACCTTATAGTCGGAAATCGTGCTCTCGCAACGATCAACACGATACTGCGTAAGGAAGCCGTCGTCAATGCCTTGCGCAAGCGAATAGACAAAGACAGGCTCGCCGAAATATTCATAGGTCGAACCGTTCACATCGCATTTCGGCGTTGCGGTCAGACCGACATGGACTGCGTCTGCGAAATAATTGAGAATGGTGCGCCATTGGCTTTCGTCGTTTGCGCCGCCGCGGTGGCATTCGTCGATGATGACCATGTCGAAGAAGTCTGGAGGGAATATCTTGTATTTGGTATCATTGCCATCCTCGCCGAGAAGTGTCTGGAATAACGTGACATAGATATTTCTATCCAGCTTGATGTCGGTGGATGATTTGCAACGGAGGCAGTAACCATCCGTAAACGGAAACGCCTCGTAGGCCTGATTTGCCAAGATGTTGCGATCCGTCAGGAAAAGGACACGCGGTGCTTTGACGCCTAAATTGTCCTTCTGCCATTTGACAGCAGTCAGTTTGTATATCAATTGATAGGCGATGAACGTTTTTCCCGTGCCCGTCGCCAATGTCAGAAGCGCACGTTTTTTACCGTCGCTAATCCGATGGATGACAGCCTCCACGGCGCGTTCCTGATAGTATCGTGTCTGCTTACCGCCGGCTCGTGAATATGGAACATTCAAACAAGCTAATTCCAACGCATTGCGAACGATTTCCGCTGCTTTTTCGGTAAAGAAATCTGCTTTGGGAAACGTATCCATGGTCAAATCACGGCTGGCCTGCGTCTTCAAATCGATTTCCAGAAACTTGTGTCCATTGGTGCTGTATGCATAGCGAAGCCCGAGAGCATTGGCATAAAAGACAGCCTGTGTTTCGCCTTCATTGTATGGTTTTGTATCCGCTTTGGCTTCGACAACGGCGACGGGAGTCTTGTTAATATACAAGACATAGTCGGCTTTTTTGGGATTTTCGCTCTTTCCGCTGGCGTTGCGACGGCCGGGCGCCACTGACACTTCTGGAACCCAACGGTTAACAGAAGCAGTTCCAGGCAACCAGCCTGACAGCTTCAACGCAGGATCAATCAACGCTGCTCTCGTCTCAGCTTCGTTCATGCAAACGCCTCCTGCAAAATGGATTTGCGTAATTCCATGCAAAGAGAAAGGCCATGCTCTGATTCAGTCTTTAGGCTATTCTTATGGGTTTCAGCAAGTGATAGATTGCTTATAATCATTTGTTGATTATCAATCGAACAGACCGTTACTGGCAATTCCTTAAGAACTTGTCCTGTTAAATGATATATTGTCGTTCCTACAAAACGTTCATGAAAGATTCCATTATAAGAATATGACATAAACAGGAAATACAAATATTCAGAGAGAAATGCTTTAGATGGCCGTATTCTATGCAATGCCTTTTGAAACAGCATTCCCGGTTCTTCTTCCCTCCATATTGCACAACGACCAGGTTCTCCTCCTTCGCACATTACAATATCACCATTCTTGAGTCCATAACGTTCGTGTTCGTCATCTTCAAAACGCATTTCAAGAACATCTTCTAAATCGAAAGCTCCCCATCGAACATTGACATTGCGTAAATACCTATGCAGTTTGCCTTTGTTTTTTGATTTGTCAAGCATTTTACCTAAACAGCAATCACAAACATCGCCAAGCTTGACGCATTTTCCTTCCACATGTTCAAATGTTTCTGACAGAACGGCTTTGAACTCTTCATCCGCCAGTTTCGCCATGCGTTTGAAAGCATCGGTCATTTCATCCACTTTGGCAAGCTCCTTCTCCAATTTTGCGACAATCTCCTGTTGGACAGGTAGAGGAGGAAATTGAATTTCTAAATTCTTAATCTTTTCTTGTGAAACATTTGGTTGCGCTCCCCCAACAGCTTGTGAAACTAAGAAGTCCTTTAAATATATTAATTGATAATAAAAGTATTCGGGGATATAATTTCCTGGTAGAATACCACACACAGCCTGATTAGTTGCTGCTTCAATGCGAAGTATTCCTACTTGTCCAGCGGTTGCACCATACATAGCAACGAGTACAGTATTTATAGGAAAAAGTTTTGCGGAGGAATTGCTTAAACCATCCTTTGTTATAAATAATTCTGTGGAAGTAATATTTTTTTGACAAACTTCTCCACTTCGTAGCCACGGAATTGTTCCATTGTCATAGTATTCATTATGTGATTTAAGCGGTGTTCCTCCAGCACTTGTTTCACACACATCACCTAATTTCACACGCGGATACTGCATGATCAGTTGCCCTCCAGCAGCTTGCCGATACGGGCATAGACATTTGCGATTTCCGCACGAATTTCCGCGCTCGGGCGGATTTTCGCCTCTTCGATGTTCGGATTACGCACACTAAGGTCATAGGTGGTCTTGTCGATAGTGGTGGGATCTACTGTCCATGTGGCTTTGACGCCTTCCGCGCTCTTCTTGCCTGTGAACAATGCTTCGAATTCCTCCAAATCACTCTCTTTGAGCGGACGTGTCTTTCCCAGACTGACGCCGTTGAGGTCAAGTTCATAATAATGAATGGGTTCCGTCGTCGGACCGCCTTTGTGGAAGAACAGCACGACGGCTTTCACGCCTGCTGAAAACACCTTCTGCGGCAAGTCCAGAATCCATTCCAGACGGCATCTTTCCAGCAACAGCCGACGTAGATACACGCTGGCGGTATCGGTGTTGGAAAGAATCGTGTTTTTGACGATGATGGCGGCGCGGCCGCCATCCCGCAGTTTCGCGATGAAATGCTCTATGAAAAGATACGCGCTTTCGCTGGAACGTGTGACGAAATTCTCCTTTGTGGATGGCTCGACATCCGCTCCGAACGGTGGATTCGTGCCGATGACATCGACACGGTCCGCATCCGTATAATCAGCAATTTTTTCGGTTAGAGTATCTTGCAACTTCAGATTCGGCGTCTCCAAACCGTGCAGGATGCAGTTCATGAGCGATGTCATGTAGGCCAGCGGCTTGACTTCACTGCCATAGATGGACTGCGTCTGAAGAATATCCCACACCTTCGAATCCATTCCCGCATGCGCACGCATGTGATTGTAGGCTTCGCATGGAAAACCGCCCGAACCGCATGCGCCATCGTAGAATTTTTCACCAATCTTCGGATCAAGCAGACGGATCATGACGCGGATGAGCGGTCGCGGTGTATAATATTGTCCACCGTTACGGCCTGCGTTACCCATGTCATTCAGACGGTCTTCATAGAGGACGGTCAGTTCATGGCGATCCTCCTCCGTCTGGAATGACAGCGGCTGAATCAAATCGATGACTTCCCGCATGGTGTATCCACTACTGATGCGGCACTGCAGATCGGAAAACACGTTACCGACCTTCTGCGCGACGGTTCCGAGTTCAGCGGTGTCCCGCAGGGCTTTCAGGCCGGGCAGCAAAACCGTCTTGACAAAATCAATCAAACCATCGCCTTTGAGCGACTTGTCTTGATCAAATGTGCCGTCCGGCTTGGTCGGCCATGCCCAAGCGCCCCAGCTAAGCTCTGGCGGAAGGATTGGTTCGTAGGCATCGCCACGCAGTTCCGCCTCCATTTTGCGATCTTCTTCGCGGGCGTCCAGATATCGTAGGAACAGAATCCAGCTCAACTGCTCCATGCGGTCAAGAGCCGTGGAGCAACCGCCGCCTGGCGAATTTAGGAGATCGTCAATTCTCTTGAAAGCCGCACTTGCGCTGCGTTTATTATTACTGTCGTCTGTCGTTTTCTTCGCCATGATTCTGCCATAAAGTCATAAGAAGTCATAATATACCTTACTGTAATTTAGTATGTGTTTTATGACTTTCAATGACTTTTGGCACATTTCAAAGATGGTGGGAACATCAAAATTTGTCTCACCCTTCGGGCAGTGGCGCGCTCCGCGCGCAATGAGAGAGGTGATGTATCAACCGCACTCTGCACGCCACTCCGGGCACTTGAGTGGGGTTACGATTGTTTCGCACTCTGTGCGATGTCGCTTTTTAATGCTTAATGCTTAATGCATAATGCTTAATTGTATCGCCCTTTCAGGCGAGTGCTGAGGAAGCCTCCCCCCTGCACATGAAAAATTACCCGCAGGCGAGACGCACCGCGGGACCTCCTGCCCGCAAGCGAGACGCGCGCGGGACCTTCTCCGACGGCGAGACGCCGCGGTTACACCGTTTTCTCCGTCTGTTATCCTTTCCTTTTTACATTAATGTATTATATTGAAACGGCAGTTTGTAGGGAATTAATGTAACTTACGAGGATGGGCAACTATGGAAAAGAGAGAGGGAAAATAGATGAGTGGTTGGCATGATACATTCAGGCAATGGGTGGGTCAGGCGAACATCCCGAAGGGGGCGTTTCGTCTGGCATTGCACGACTATGCC
>JAEEGL011409723.1_pt1 | contig 12269 bp, 8 predicted proteins | sample 9134231 | NCBI WGS metagenome assembly JAEEGL01 (sample SAMN16246548, study PRJNA631951) | gut metagenome | biome: gut microbiome; feature: rumen; material: fiber-attached | host: Bos | place: Iran: Karaj | collected 2018-10 | reverse complement strand
CCTTCGTCAGGCTCTTCCTGCCCTTCGTCAGGCTCTTCCTGCCCCTCGTCGGGTTCTTCCTGTCCTTCGTCAGGCTCTTCCTGCCCTTCGTCAGGCTCTTCCTGCCCCTCGTCGGGTTCTTCCTGCCCTTCGTCGGGTTCTTCCTGCCCTTCTTCAGGCTCTTCCTGACCCTCGTCAGGCTCTTCTTGCCCTTCGTCAGGTTCTTCCTGCCCTTCGTCGGGCTGCTCTTCACCCTCTTCGGGTTCTTCTTGTCCTTCGTCAGGTTCTTCCTGTCCTTCGTCGGGCTGCTCTTCACCCTCTTCGGGTTCTTCTTGTCCCTCGTCAGGTTCTTCCTGACCCTCGTCAGGCTGCTCTTCGCCTTCTTCAGGTTCTTCCTGTCCTTCGTCGGGCTCTTCCTGACCTTCGTCGGGCTCTTCTTGTCCTTCGTCGGGCTCTTCTTGTCCTTCGTCAGGTTCTTCCTGCCCCTCGTCGGGCTGTTCTTCACCCTCTTCGGGTTCTTCTTGTCCTTCGTCGGGTTCTTCCTGTCCTTCGTCGGGCTGCTCTTCACCCTCGTCGGGTTCTTCCTGCCCTTCGTCGGGTTCTTCCTGTCCTTCTTCAGGCTCTTCCTGCCCCTCGTCAGGCTCTTCCTGCCCCTCGTCGGGCTGTTCTTCACCCTCTTCAGGTTCTTCTTGCCCTTCTTCGGGTTCTTCTTGACCCTCTTCTGGTTCTTCTTGTCCTTCTTCGGGTTCTTCCTGCCCCTCGTTGGGTTCTTCCTGTCCCTCGTCGGGCTGCTCTTCACCCTCTTCAGGCGCTTCCTGCCCCTCGTCGGGTTGTTCTTCGCCTTCTTTGGGTTCTTCTTGCCCTTCGTCGGACTCTTCCTGCCCTTCGTCAGGCTCTTCCTGCCCTTCGTCAGGCTCTTCCTGTCCTCCGTCAGGCTCTTCCTGTCCTTCGTCGGGCTGCTCTTCACCCTCTTCGGGTTCTTCTTGTCCTTCGTCAGGCTCTTCCTGTCCTTCGTCGGGCTCTTCCTGACTCTCGTCGGGTTCTTCTTGTCCTTCTTCGGGCTCTTCCTGCCCTTCGTCGGGCTCTTCCTGTCCTTCGTCGGGTTCTTCCTGCCCCTCGTCGGGCTCTTCCTGTCCTTTGTCGGGTTCTTCCTGCCCCTCGTCGGGTTCTTCCTGTCCTTCGTCGGGTTCTTCTTCGCCTTCTTCAGGCTCTTCCTGTCCCTCGTCGGGCGTTTGCTCGCCGTCTTCCGGCGCGTTCTGCCCCTCGTCGGGTGTTTGCTCGCCGTCTTCGGGTGAGTTCTGTCCGTTTTCGGGCGTTTGCTTGCCGTCATCAGGCGTGCTCTGTCCGTCTTCGGGAGCTTGCTGTCCATTCTCGGGCGCATTTTGCCCTTCATCGTGCGTTCCTGTGTTTTCCGGCAGGCCTTTGTTGTCCTGTGCAGGTTCATTCTGCATCTGTTGAGGCTCTCTTTGCGGTTCTTGTTCAACCGGTTGAGATTGACCTTCATTCAGGCTGTTTTCAGGGGACGGAGGCAGGTTCGCATCTTCACTGCTGATATTCTGCGGCTCGTTGATTCGGTCCTGCGGGTCGTTCACAGCCGGTTCAGCAGACGAATCTTCAAACGTGTTGTTGCCCGGAGGATCCTGCGGACCGCCGGGAGGTTGTGTAGGCGGCTGGTTATCCAAAGAAGGCGCAGGCGTTTCCTCGCCCGTGACCGCAACCGGCATATCCGCGCCTACGGCCTGCGCGGCAAGAATGCGGTGTCTGCCGTTTCCGTCCATTTCATAATAATCACCGCCGAAACCGGAAACTTTCGTGCATCTGACCGGATTATCGTAATATGTGCTTACACAGGGGCTCAGTTCCGGATCCGAACGGATGCTGTCCAGTGATTCGCCGGCTTGCAGGCGGGATTGTACATCCGGTAGCTTAGCGGCAATGTCATGGAACGAATCTGCCGTTCCTTTGCTGTTATGCTGCGCCCAGAACTGAGAAGGATTGTTTAATTCATTGTTTGAAAGACGCACGCCTTCGATCAGGTTCGGGTCGACCGTCTGCATTCTTGGCTGATCGTAGTTGGTTCTGGCAATTCCGGAATCCGGCGTGTTCCATTTGTTCAGATAACTGTCGTGTTGTGTTCCCTGAATGAAGCCGTCCGCGTCAAACTTTGCGCCGTCAAACGTCCTGTTTGAAGAAACCGGCTCTTTCCCCTGCGATTTCCCGAAGGGCAAAAAAGAGAACCGGTTCTGACCGCCCTGTGTTTGGCCGCTGATGCTGTTGTTTGTTAACCCGAATCCCCGAGTGTTTCCAATCGAGGCTTTGCTCTGTATGTTTATATTTTGCGGAGAAGAAAAATGATTTTGTGCGATACGGGGATTAACGCCCTGCTGCTGCGCAAGCATACCCCAAAGCTTTTCCTGGCTCGGCTGTAAATTATGTACTGGATGAGGATAAACGCCTTGTTGCTGTGCAAGTTTGGCCCAAAGCTGTTTTTGTGTCGGCTGTAAATTGTCCAAAAGTCCGTCTATGTTTTTCAGAGGTATTTGATCCTCCAGAATGCCGGAGATAAATTTACTGTACTTTTCATGATTGAAATCACCGTTTTTTTCAAAACAGTTATCGATATTGCGATAAGCATCGCACGCATCGTGCCATATTTCTCTTGCTTCGTGTTTGTTCTCAGGAGCAGCGTTTTGCCATTCGTCAAATGCTTTTTGTCGTGTTTTCTGCGCGTCGGTTCTTATTTCAGCTGCAGCTTGATTTGCTTCATTATACTGGTCCGACAGCTTCGCTTTCTGTCCAATACAAAAATCTCTGTAAGCCTCTTCGTTTCCGAAATGCTCAGCCAGGCTTTGCATTTGTTCTCTTTCAAACAAACGCGCATCCAACTCGGCGGGCTGCATGAAATACCAGTTGTAATTATTTCCATTGTAATACCCGCCATTCAGTTCGGCAAGCTTGATACCTCTGCTGTTATCCAGCAGGGCCTTGTCTGGATTCGCTATACCGCGGGCGTAATCAAACTGATATGCATGGCGGCCTTCGTGTATCACGGTGCTCATGCCGTTGAATGGATCTTCCTGTAAAAATTTATCATTCAGATAGATCTTGTTATCATTCGGATTAAACTCGCCGTAATTGCTTTCAAGCATCGGCTCAAACACAAGCTGTCGCTCTGCTCTGCCTTCCATTTCAGCCATATCATGTTCCAAAGCCTGATAAGCGTCCATTTTCTGCTGTTCGGAGGCATTTGCCCATCCGTCTTTTGTAAAAACGTCCGCCCACGCAGGACGGCTCGTATATTTTTCACCGATTGTCATTATTTTCTACCAAACCGCATATGTTTAAAATATTCTGCATATTCTGCGTTTTTCATCATTTTATCAAAATAAAAATATGTATAGGGCGGTTCCGAAAACGTGTGCGCCATTACTTTTTCCAACGTCCAGCCGTGATATGAGAAATCCTGCGGTTTCCCGGTTTCCAGAAAACGCTCAAACGCTTCGCGCAGTTCGGGCTCAAAGTTCATTGCCGTTTTGGTATAAAACGATGAAACCATGGAAGGGTACCCGTACTGTTCAAGGCATTCCTTTATTTTGTTCTGATCCATATTCTTCTCCTTAAGAAGAAAAGCGCCACGGGTCACGCACGGTGCGCCGGACGCTTTTCCTCGTAATAGTTTTAATTTCCGTTGTTTTACAGCGGTCGGGAATTGCTTGCTTATTTAAGCTCAGTTGTTTTCGGGTTTTTCAGCCCATTTTGCCACGGCGGCGTCGCCCAAAGTGTTGATATCGTCAATGATCGTTCCGATCTCACGGATGGCAATATCGGTATCCTTCCAGGGACCGATCTCTCTGAAGCCGGATTCTCTGGCCGCCTGGCCGCCGAAGACCATCTGGAAGAACGACTGAGATTCTCTTGAGATAAACACCGAGGGAAGGCCTCCCTTCGTTTTGACGGAAACGCTGAGATCCGGCACAAAGCTCATCAGGAACAGGTTGATCAGAAACGCGATCGCCAGCGGTATGCCGAATATGATCATTACTTCCTGGTCAAGTCCGTACCAACTGCCCATCATGGAGTAGATCACCATTGCCGCTACGCCGGGGGACAGTATGAAATGCCGCAGAATGTACAGCGGGTTGTAGTAATTCTTTTTTCTGATCATGATCGCCATCACGGTTACGCCTGCCACGGAGAGCAGTGACCAGATGATCGCGAGTATTTCCATGGTTTTCAGCAGACCTTCGGAACGGCCCCGAATAACAAGAAAGGCGAATAATGCGCCCAATGCGCCGAACACCGCGGTGAGCAGGATCGCGCCGATCATTTTCAGCAGGCTGAATACGTGGCGGTTGCGCACCTCGAAGCCCGCGATCTCGGAAAGGTTGAATTCTTCGTGCAGTTCGGTTTTGCCCTGCAGTGACCGGCCCGTCGCACGGAAGAGCAGCCGCTTGTTTGTGATCTGCAGCCTGCCTTCCGCCTTTTCAAACGTGCCGCGGGTGCGCAGGATGGCAAATCTGTACTGCTTTACCGGGATCTCGCCCTCGTTGGCTTTGATGCACTCCGGCACGATCTGTTTGCCGCGCTCAAATACGTCAAGGCCGTTGGTGCCGAAGGCGTTCCCCAGAATTTTTTCTGTGGAATCCTCCACCTTATCTGAATTGAAATTCCCGAGCATGGAGCCCAGTTTCTTTGTTAAAGGCGTTCCAACGGGTATTTCGGGGTTATAGCCGGTCTGCGCGCCGCCCTGGTTGTAGCCGCCCTGGTTGTAACCGGTCTGTGCGCCGCCCTGACTGTAACCGCCCTGTGTGCAGCCCTGACTGTAGCCGGTCTGATTATAGCCGCTCTGTGTACCGCTCTGAGTAAAGCCGCTCTGTGCGCCGCCCTGCGTGAAGCCGGTCTGTGCGCCCACGTCACGGAAACCGCCTGCGGGAGGCGTCTCCGGCTGGTAACCGGTGCCCGGTGCGCTCTGGCTGCGCGCGTTCTGATTCTGACAATCGCAAACCTCTCCGGGGGCAAGCGATTTACCGCAGTAACAACAAAATGCCATAAGAATTCTCCTTGCGTGTTATATTTTCAATCTGCCGCCCGGCAGACTGACGTCCGTTTTTTAGCATATTACCACATTATTTAATATATTTCAAGATTATTCTGTGTATTTTTAATTATTTTTGCCTCATTTCGTATTCCTTTTTACTGCCGCAGCGAGAGGGTGAGGGTATGGCTGCCGCTGTTTACGGTGATCTCTTCATCGCCCCGCGCGGCGTGGCAGAAACGGCAGTCGTACCGGTCAAAGGGCAGGGGCACAAGCGCGCCGTTCACCGTAAAATTGCCGCCGTAAGAAACGAATATCTCCCCGCACCGCGTCTCGTACGAAACCGTTCCGTTTTCAAACACGGCGTGGTTGTTCTTGACCCGCGTTACGAAGGCTGCAAAATCTTCCGTTTCAATATCCGAAAGCTCCGTGATATACGCGTGGTATTCCCCGCCGTACCGGCACAGATCGAATTCCTCTTTCGGTACGTAATCCGCCGTAAGATCCACTTTTTTCAGGTTTTTGAACAGCCCGGCCAGCACTTCGGCGTCATACGGCTTGTAACTGAGCGGGCCGTTGGCAAGCACGGCAACGAACACGCCGTTTTTGCGCGCGAACACGGCGGTTTCTTCCGGCAGCACCTCGTCGTAGAGGTCCCGCGGCAGATACAGGTGCGTCATCTTCGCGATCGCCGGTTCGCCCGGCCGTTTCTTTTCCGGCAGCCGGTAAACGGTGACGTTCACGTTCTCATGCTGAATGCTCATGGGACGTCTGCCGTTGCCGATCCAGTACCCGGGCGAAGCGCCGTAACGGCTGTGTCCGTTCCCGGCGGGGTGGGTGGAGAACAATGCCACGTGTTCCGCGATGTTGGCGCTCCATTCGTGGTCCTGCGCGCCACCCCGCCCCGGGGTGCCGTTCACAACGGTGGAAAGCGCGTACCGCGCCGTGCGGTACGTATATACGTTGCCCCGCCACGTGGCGATGCCGTGGGTTACGAGTTCGTGCTTCGCTGCAACCTTTACGGGATCGATCAGCCGCAGGAACGACACGTCAAGGAACCTGAAATAGTGCACGAAGGCGTTGCGGAACATATCGTTCACCTTGAAGTATTGCAGCGTGTTTTTGATCACCTGCGGGTTCGTGAAGGTCTCGGCGCCCATCTGCGCCATGATCTGGTGCGGCGCCTGCCCCACGAGCCCTTCACTTACGAGGTCGTCCGGCGAGAGGCCGCAGCTCATCTTCACGCTGAAGGGTTCCTTTGTGAGGGCGATCTCCCGTATCGCCTCCGGCAGCGTGTAGAGCCCTTTTTCCACGAGATCCGTAAAGCAGATCAGTATGCTGCCGGGCTGTTTTATAAGGCTCTTGCGTATCGCCTCTTTTTCGTTTTCCGGAAGGGAAGGGTCGGCAAGCAGCGGCGCCGCGGCCTCTTTGCCCCACAGGGCGTTCATGGCGGCCTGTATGCTGTTGCCGCAGCAGTTGCCCGCCTTGTTGTTGCCGTACATGCGGGAGCTTACCGCCACGAAGCGGTTGTTCACACTGTTCAGCGCCACGTCCAGCCATAAAAGGTGCAGCACCGTGCGCATGTTTTCAACCAGCGTCTGATCTTCGGCATAGGCGATGAAATTTGCCATCGGCGCGAGATCCTCCGCTAAATAGTTATTGCTGAGATACTCCGAAAACCCGTAACGGAACCGCTGGCCGATCCACGCGCGGATGCGTTCTTCGGCTTTTTTCAGGTGCATAGCGCCGGTCATGCCGTTATTTGCAAAAACCTCGTTTTCCCATTCCTGCCCGGCGAGGTACTCGCTCACCGCGAACAGGATCTGGTGGTTCTCGCTCCAGTAGCACATGCTGTCGTGCCCCGGCTCGTCCATAAAGTATTTGAAGCCGAGAAACGTATCGCGGATCAGCGTTCTGCAGCGGGGGCTGAGGGTTTCCGCGCAGTCCTTATAGATCCTGAACAGCAGCTGCGCCCTGAAATCGGCGCAGTCGTACCGGCGCCCCAGGTAATCCGCCTGCACCGAGAGCATCCGGTAAGCCTGCTCTTCGGTAAAAATCTCTTTGCCACGCCCGGTCAGGTAAAGGTACAGGTCCTCAAATTTCCGCCCGTCGGCGTCGGCGGAGTAGTAATCGAAATCCTTCCGGTCCGGCAGCTCCTGCGCCGGTTTTTTTGCCAGCTGCAGCGCGATCTCGGCGGCGGTGCCGAGCGCGGCAGCCCCGAGGCCGAGCCCTATCAGCTTACCGATCTTCACAGTTTTCACCCTCCCGTTCCAGAAGTCCTCTTTCTGCGGCGATCTTCATGGATACCTCCTGCATCACCTCGTCCGTGAGCAGGTAGCGCCGCATGGCCACCCATGTGATAAAGTGGCCGATCGCGGGCAGAATGAACACACTGAGAAGCACGCAATAATAAAAGCGATCGTTTACAAATACGTTTTCGGGCACCACGGCGGCTTCTCCCGTGCCGCGGAACCCGCAAAAGGCCATGATGCCCATCGTGATCAGCCCCACGCCGCTGGAGGCGATCTTGTTTACAAAGGTGAGCGCCGCGCCGATGGTGCCCGGAATGAACTTGCCGCTCTGCAGGTATTCGTAATCCGTGAGATCTCCGGTCATGGCGTTTTCCAGATTGGTAGAGATGCCGAGCGTGCCCATATACAGGCCGAAGATCAGCAGCACGGGTCCTGCCACCGCCACACCGTTTACGATCTCAAACGCAGAATTGAGCCCCCGGTTCATAATGATATTTGCAAACAGGTAAATGGAGAGGCTCGCCCGCGTAGTTAAATGAAAACAGCAGCACGCGCCACACGTCGTTTTTGCGTGGATCCGTACCGTCGTTCCGCCAGTCGGCCAGCGTCTGCTTCAGCTTGTTGAGCACCTTCACGTTACGCAATCCTTTCCAGCATATCCGTCGTTACTTCGTATTGTGCGGGTTCTCCGGCAAGCCAGTGCTCCAGCTCTTCCGCCATCCGATACGCCATGCGCTGGGGCTCGTTCCCCGTGCTGCCCGCGATGTGCGGGGTCATTACGGCGTTCGGGCACCAGAACAGCGGGTTTATATACGGGAAGAATTCGCGTTTGATCACGTCCCCCACGAAGGTGCGCGAGGGGTGCAGCAAAAGGGAACGCGCCAGCGCGCCCTCGGCCACCTGCGCGCCGCGGCCCGTGTTGATGAACACCGCGTGGGGCTTCATCAGTTTGAAAAGCCGGGCGTTGAACACGTTTTTCAGCTCCGGCTTGTTCGCCAGATGGTTGCTGATCACGTCGCACTCCCGAAACAGTGTTTCCATATCCGTCAGCGTTACGTTCAGCTCCGCCGCCCGGTCGGGAGAAACGAAGGGGTCGCAGGCGTATACCGTAACGTCCGGCAGCGACCGCAGCTTTTCGGCCACGGCCTGTCCCACGGCGCCGAGCCCCACAAGGCCCACCCTGCAGCCGAACAGCCCGGGAGACGCGTTTGCGTGCGCAAGGGAATACAGCGGCAGCGCGCGGTAAAACTTCGCCGCCTGAAAATACCCCTTTGCCGCCAGCGAGATCTGGGCGAAGGTGTATTCCGCCACGGGCACCGCGTTGGCGGATGCGGCCGAAAACACCCGCACGCCGCTCTCTAAAAACGGCCGGGCGAAATACTGTACCGTACCGGCGGCGTAGAACACCGCCTTCAGCCGGGGCAGGTACCTGGCGATCTCCTCTTTCGTAAGGGCGGGCATGCCCCACGTGGCGAAGGCGACCTCGCACTCCGCCAGAAAGGCGGCGTTATCTGCGAGGTCCTTTTTGCCGATCCTGCCGCTGAGCTCGCCATAGGCCCCCAGTTTCTGGAGCACCGCGGGGGTATACACCTTGCCGAACTGCAGCGCGTTGTTTCCGAAAAGGGCGATCTTCACCGTGTTTCCACCCGCTTTCTGATTTTTTCCATATCCTTCTTCATGGCGCCGGGGATGCCCCAGTACCCGCACAGATAAGTGTATTCCACCAGCAGGTTCCCGTTGAACCCAAGGTCCAGCAGCCGGTCCAGCAGCGTGTCGAGATACGGGCCGTCATAGCGCGGGAACTGCTCCCGCCGCTGCTCCGAATAAGAAATATGCACGCTTTCTGTATAGGGGAGCGTGCGTTCGATGCGGTCCAGATCGTACATTCGTTTGCGGTAGCGCGACTGGAAGTAGGTTCTGAAATTTTCTCGGTTCACGGCTTCGCGGATCTTCAGAAACGCGTCCGTATCGTTGTTGTAGGTGTTGTCGTGGCATTCGCAGCACACCTTGAGCCCGTACCCGGCCGCGGCGTCGCAGCAGAAAACGGCGTCTTCAACCAGCGTCCGGTATTCTGTTTCATCCGTCTTCTGGCTGTCCTTCACGCCGAGCCACACGCGCACGCCTTCGCAGCCCATGGCGGCGGCAATTTCGCAGATCCGCCGCCAGTCGTCCTCTTTGCGGCTGCCCACGCGGTAATAACTGCCGTAGGAGCTGATCCCGATGCCGGCGGCGTCGCACAGCGCCCGGGCGTCTTTCGCGTCCGAAAGGTTCTTTACATGGATATCGCCGCCCCATTCTATAATCTCAGCGCCGCACTCCCGGGCGATGGCCACAATTTTTTCCCTGTTCCGGATCTGCCGGAAGGAGGTGGTGGTAAATCCGAGTTTCATGTCGTTTCCCTTTCGCCGTTATTCGCCCAGCAGGTCCGGGTACGCCGGATATACCGTGCCGGGGGAGGGGATGCGCTCATACGTGCCCTCGGTGGGGGCGTACGGCAGGCGAACGGTCCACGTGCCGCACCAGGTGGCGATCACCTGCCGCAGTTTGGGGCTGTTTCTGAGCCACGCGTTTGCCGCGGAGGAGAACATCTCGGCCGGATCGACATAAAACGAAACGGGCAGCAGCGCGTAGGTCGGGTTTACGGCGGCATAGAATTCCGGGGTGCCGTTCCAGCCGTGGTGCGCCATCTGCAGTATATCGGCCGAGAGCGCCGTTTCGTATTCCTGCAGCACCAGAGCCGTCGCGGTAAAGGCGAAATCGCCCGTCCACATCACACTCTGGCCGCCCACGGTCATTTTCAGAAGCAGCGAGCACTCGTTCATGCCGCCGTTCAGAATGGTTTTGGGGTACAGATCGTCGTAGGCGTACAGCACCTCGAACTCCGCGTTGCGCACGGCGAAGCGGTTGCCGGAATGCGGCTTCACCACAGGCACGTCCGCGTAGAAATCGGCGAGGTTCCGCTTGAACTGCGTATAGCGGTAGATCGTATCGTCCAGCATGTAGGGCGAATCCGAAAGGGCGGTCTCCTCTTCCTTCGGGAAATTGTAATACAGCCGCTCGATCACCACGTCGTCGTGATGGTCCAGCGAAAAGCAGTTGAACACCCCTATGTGGTCCCCGTGCAGATGGGTGAAGATCCAGGCGGCGATCACGGGCTTTTCGGCGTCCGCGGGCTTCTGCGCGTTCAGAATGCCCATCAGTTTGTCCGAATCCACGTGGTCCGGGTCGCCCATGCCGCCGTCGATGATGCAGAAGCTGCCGTCGGCAAGGCGGATGATAAAGCCCATGCCCTCCGCTGCCACGCAGGTCTCGCCCTTCATGCCGGTCAGAAGGGTGTCGTACGTTTCTTCATACGGGTCCAAAAGCGGGCAGAATTCGCCCTTGGGCTCCGCGATCACGCGCAGCGTGCCGGTGCGGCTGAAATAGGATACGCTGACCGCCGTATTGCCCAGATACAGCGTCGCAAAGCGGTTATCCTCGATCCGGTTCTCGTCGTAAACGGCAAAGCCCAGCCTGCGCAATAAAGCGACGTAGGCTTTAAAGTCCGTTTCTTCCGTTTGTTCCCTGCGGCAGATCACGGTGCCGCCGGAGCTCTCATAGATGCCCGCGTCCGTGCCTGCCTCGGGCACGGGAACGGGATAACGCGCGTCAATATAATCTGTCACGGTGGGTTCCTCCTCTGTCGTCGGTTCTTCTGAAGTCGGTTCTTCTGAAGTCGGTTCTTCTGAAGTCGGTTCTTCTGTGGTGGGTTCAGTATAGGGCTGCTCTGTCACCGTCGGCTCCGTTTCGGGATCGTCCGGCTTTTTGTTCCAGCCGAACAGCCCTGAGAAAAACGCGATGATGCTCAGAAAAAAAGCCGTGATTTTCTGAAAAACAGCGTTCATGCATATACCTCCGAAAAACAAAGTGTCTCTTCTTAAAACTGTTTTTGCGTGTTCTTAATCCGCTGAATATTCTTCAATGAACGTCCCTAAAAAGTTGCCGAACAGCTCGGCGTTCGCCTTCAGGCAGGCGTCGCTGTACATCTCCGGTTCCCCCGGGAAGCCGTTGAAGCCCTCAAAGGTCAGGCTGATGATCCCCTTATGGGTCGTTGCCCACGCGTCGGCGCTGGGGAAGTTCTCGTCATACTGTCCCGTGCCGTTCGTATACAGGCCGAATTTATCGTTTTCGGTCAGCCCCAGATTATAATCGGCGTTGAAATGTTCCCTCACGCGGGCCAGATGGTTTTGGCACACGGTTAGGATTTTGTTGTAATACGCGTCCTGTTTGGGCGTGGTGTCGATCCAGTTCACCTTTTCATAGCTCACCGCGATCTCGCCGGTCTGGGTGTGGTTGTCTATGAACAGAACAGCGTCCGTATTGTTTTCGGCAAAGGCTTTCACAATGGCTGTTTCCGGTTGGTCAAACGGCGCTGCACCGCCGGCGTTTGCGCCGGTTCCGTTCGGGTTGAAGCCGTTATTATCGTAGTTCCGGTTCAGGTTCACGCCGTTATAATTCAGATAAATGTATTTGTCCCAGCCGTAGGGGTTTACCACCGGGATGATTTTGAATACAACGTGATTCCTGAAATAATCCAGCGTGCTGTTGCGCGCGGAATGTTCGCACAGATCCTTAAAGAAGAAATACATGCCGAAGCCGCTGCCCTTTTCAAAGCCGTGCTGGCCACTGATGATCAGGATCTTCGGCGTTTTCGCGGTTGCCCCGGCAGGAATGAAATCGTATTCGTACAAATGCTGCGTGCCGTCGGAGCACACGCCGAGGTCGGTTTTTGAGATATAGGCGGGGTATGCCCCGGCAAGCGCGTCGTAAAGGCCGTACATCCGCGCAGCGGTCAGATCCCGGTTAAAAAACGGGCTCTCCTTTACCGTCACGTTGCCGATCAGCGCGTCGTGCCGTTCGTTATAGAGGTAAACGAAGCAGATGCCCGTAAAATCCGGCGTAAACGTGACGCTCGCTTTCTCATTCCACGCCTTCAGAATGTCCACTGCGCCGTACCAACGCGT
>JAEEGL014970721.1_pt1 | contig 12270 bp, 7 predicted proteins | sample 9134231 | NCBI WGS metagenome assembly JAEEGL01 (sample SAMN16246548, study PRJNA631951) | gut metagenome | biome: gut microbiome; feature: rumen; material: fiber-attached | host: Bos | place: Iran: Karaj | collected 2018-10 | reverse complement strand
TGGGATTCGTGGTTTTGGGTGGTTAGGCAGGCTCGTTGAGAACATCCATGAACTCGGTAGCCTTGGCTTCGAGCAGGTTGACGACGTTTTGGATCTTGGCTACGATGATGGTGTAGAAAAGATAGGCGATGATGCCGACGATCAGACCGCCCACGGTGGTGACCATGGCTTCGTAGATGCCCGAGGACAGCAGCTCGATGTCGATGTTGTTGCCTGCCATCGACATGTTGTAGAAGGCACGGATCATGCCAGTCACGGTGCCGAGGAAACCGATCATCGGGGCAGCACTGGCAATCATGGATAGCAAGGTGACGCCTTTTTCCAGCTTGGCCACCTCAAGGGTGCCCACATTTTCGATGGCGGTGTTAATGTCATTCAAAGGACGTCCGAGACGCGACAGGCCTTTCTCAATCATTCTGGCGATGGGGGAGTTGCTCCCTTTGCACAAGGCCTTGGCACTTTCGACCTTTCCGTCTTTCATGTATTCGCGGATGCGGTCCATAAAACTGTTGTCGAACCGGGTGGCGCGTTTGACCACGATAAAGCGTTCAATGAAAATATAGACGGCGATGATGGACAAAACGGCCAAAACAACCATGATCCAGCCGCCTTTCATGGCGAGGTCGAGGATGGAGAGTTTGATTTCAGTTGCTTCCATGAGTTTTAGATTAGGACAAAGATATTATTATAACCAAAATTATACCATTTTATTGCAATTTCAGCTGGGGATGCCAGATTTTTCCGCTGCAAGAGTCGCTCGGAGCACCCGTGACGGAACTGAGCACATTGACACGGCCTTCTAGACGGAGCAATCCAAGCAGGGCGAAGATCAGCGCCTCTTTGTAGTCTACAGTCTGTGAATCGGGTACGACGACCTGATGGTGGGTGTGCTTTTGGATGCGTTCGATGAGGTACCTGTTGTGTGCCCCCCCACCGGTCACCAGCATGTTGCCTTTCGGCAGTTGTCCGGTAGCTTGGGCGATTTGGAAGGCGATATGCTCAGTGAAAGTAGCCAAGGCATCCGTAGTCGGATAACCGCTCAACAAATCTTTCTGGAAGGCCTCGAAGAACTCCCTGCCCAGCGACTTCGGAGGCGACTGGCGGTAGAAACCGTTGTCATTGAGTGCTTCGAAGAGTTTGGAATCAAGATGGCCTGTTTTTGCCATCAACCCATCCTTGTCATAGTTGAGTCCTTCCTGCTGTGCCAGCCAGTTGAGTGCTTGGTTGGCCATGCAGATGTCGTAGGCCAAGCGCCGGCCTTCAACCTCATACGAGACATTGGCGATGCCGCCGATATTGAGGCAGATTTCGTAGTCGCCGAAAAGCAGCTGGTCGCCAATAGGTACCAGAGGAGCCCCTTGTCCGCCTTTGCTGACATCCTCGGTCCGGAAGTCGTTGATGACGGTTAGTCCGCAGGCATTGGCCATGGCTTGCCCATCGCCGATCTGCAAGGTAAAGCGTTGTTCTGGCTTGTGGAAGACGGTATGTCCGTGCGAGGCTACAAAGTCAGGTTTCACTCCATGTTTTTGAACAAAATCCGCCACCTGCTGTCCAAGGAAAGTCCCGTATTCCAAATCGAGTGGTGCCAAGGCTTCCGGACGATGCAGGAAAGCACCGGCCAACTGTTCGTGCCAGTACTTGGGGTAGGGGATGGTTTCAGCGGTTTCGATATGATAGTTGTAATGCCCCTCGTTGTCGGTAAACTGTACCAAGGCCATGTCGAGGCCGTCGAGCGAGCTACCCGACATCAGTCCAATGGCAAGTGTGTTCTTCATTGGATGAGGGGCAGGGCTTTTTCGAGTTGGATACCTCTAGAGCCTTTGACGAGGATGGTCTTGCCTTCGATGGGATGTTGGCCGAGATAGGCAACAAGATCATCGACGGTAGCAAAGGTGAGGTAGTCGGGGTTGTCGTTGAACTGGCTAAAGCAAGGACCCACAAGGAAAGCCTGACAAAAGTCTGATTGCTTGAGCAGGTCAAGGATGGCTTTGTGCTCTTGTTCCGAGGCGTCGCCCAGTTCGCGCATGTCACCTAGGATCAGCAGGGCCTTGTCACCGCAGATGGTGCGGAAGTTCTTGACAGAGGCGGTCATGCTGGTGGGATTGGCGTTGTAGGCATCCATGATGATGTGGTTTCTGCCTTCGATCACTTGGGAGCGGCTATTGGTCGGCTGGTAGTTTTCCAAGGCTTCCTTGATCTCGGCCACACTGACGCCAAAGTGCCGTCCAACTGCGATGGCAGCAGCTACATTCTCGAAATTATAGCTGCCTACCAGACGGGTCTGTATCGTATCGCCTTCATAGTTCACGGCGAGATAAGGGTCGCACGCCAGGGGCTTCACCATACAATCGGCATTTTGGGTGCCGTAAGTGTATCGGTCAAGGTTTCGTGACAAATCCATTAATAAGGGATTGTCGGCATTGACGAAAGCAGTCTTGCCTTCTTTGCTGAGTTGTTCGTACAGCTCGTTTTTGGTCTTGATGACGCCTTCGAAACTGCCAAAGCCTTCGAGGTGGGCTTTCCCGATGTTGGTGATGATGCCGTAGTCGGGACAGGCCAGGTTGGCGAGCGTCTTGATCTCACCCGGATGGTTGGCACCCATCTCCACCACGGCAAACTCGGTGTCGGGAGTGATGCGCAACAAGGTGAGTGGCACGCCGATATGGTTATTGAAATTGCCTTGGGTGTAAATGGTGCGGTATTTACGGCTCAGTACGGCAGAAACCAGTTCTTTGGTAGTGGTCTTGCCATTGGTACCTGTAATGGCCAGCACTTTGAGCTGTTTCATCATCATCCTATGACACAAAGCCAGTCCTTGCAGGGCTTCGAGGCTGTCTTTGACTTTGACGATGCGCGGATGGTCGGGGAGGGATTGCCGATCAGCGACGACCAATGCAGCAACGCCTTTTTCGGCGACTTCCAAGGCAAAGTCATTGCCGTCGAAACGGTCGCCTTTTAATGCGAAAAACACCGACGCAGGCTTGATGTTCCTGCTGTCGGTGCTTACTTGGTATGATTTGCAGTAATGCTCGTAGATGGACATTGTTTATCTGGAGAAAGAGCTTCCCACCTTGTTCATTGCACAGCGGAAGCCGATGGAGGCAGATGACTGGTTTTGGTTGAGGTAACGTCTGTTGCCTGGGCTCAGGTAGTAAGGCCCGTCAGCCCAAGAGCCGCCTTTGTAGACCCTCGACTCATCGCTGATGAGGGTGGTACCGGGCGTGTCGTTGGTGGCGTAGTCATACATGTCTTTGGTAAAGTTCCTCTGATCTTCCTGTGTGTCGGTCCAGCTGTTACGGATGGATGACATGTAGTCGCCGTCGACATAGTTGGAGTTGAAGGAAGTACGGTAATTCTGGCGCTTGGCAGCCTCTTCCTGTGAGATGGGCTCTCTGCGAATGCGGCCGAGGGAGTCTTTCTGGGCGATGAAGCCATCCTCGTCGAGCACTTTCTGGGTAAAGACGTTTCCACGGAAGGGACTGTAGTCAGCCATATCCTCGAAACTCAGTGGACGATACACGTCGGCGACCCATTCAGAGACGTTGCCGGCCATGTTGTACAGACCGTAGTCGTTCGGCCAGTAGGAACCGACTGGAGCGGGCAGCGAGGCACCGTCGTTGAGGTTGCCGGCTACACCCATGTAGTTACCGGGACCGATCTTAAAGTTGGCCAGGAAACTACCACGGTATTTCTTGTTGTCGGTGCGAAGTCCGTCGCCATTCCAAGGATAAACCTTACGTTGCGAGATGATCTCGTTGTTGGTGTTGCCAATCAGGCCGACAGCAGCGTATTCCCATTCGGCCTCTGTGGGGAGACGGTAGGAGGGAAGCAGGATGCCGTCCGACATGTTGACATTACGGATGCCTTCGCCGTTTTGCTTGCTGAGGTCCTTACGGCCGTTCTTTACATTGCCGACATATTGTCCGGCAAGGTAAGCGTCGGTGTTGAAATTTTCTTCGTCCTTCTGGTTGGGATCCCAATCAAGTACGCCGGCCTTGATGAGCATCAGCTCGTTCACGCGGTCGGTACGCCAAGAGCAGTAGTCGTTGGCTTGAACCCATGACACGCCTACCACGGGATAGTCATTATAAGAGGGGTGTCTGAAATACACCTCAATCATCGGCTCGTTGTAAGTCAAGCGACCACGCCAAGCCAAGGTGTCGGGCATGGCGTTGCGGACCACCATCGGGTAGCTCTCGCCATACACCCGGTTCAGCCAGTAAATGTACTCACGGTAATCCACGTTGCTGACCTCGGTGCGGTCGATCAAGAACGAAGGCACGGTCACCTTGCGGGGGCTGTTGTCCCAACTGTAGGTCACATTGTCGGTGGTGCCGCCCATGACGAAAGTACCGCCTTCGATGGCCACCAGGCCGGGACCGATTTCCTGGTCGTTGATGTCGGTCACTTCGAAACCTCCGTTGTTGGGGTCGTTGTAAGCCCAACCTGTAGTTCTGGAGGTTTGTTTACGACAAGAGGTGAAAATCATGCCTGCCGCGATAAGGCAGATGGTTAAAGTCTTGAATCCTGATTTGATTTTCATTGCAGATAAGATAATTTTTCGTGCTTTAAAAACTGACTTGTCTTGCTTTTATTGTGTGCAAAATTACATTTTTTTCTTTTTCACCCTTAAATACACCTAAAAAATAATAAAAAATTCGTATTTTCGTTCCCTCTAAACAAAGACATCATACCTATGCGTCATATTATCCTATCTGTTTTCCTTCTGTTGTCTGTTGCCTCGTTTGCTTCGGACGCCGTGCTTTCCACTGGCAAATGGTACAAGGTGGGGGTTTCGGAGACGGGCATTCATAAGCTGACCTATTCCGACCTTTCTTCCATGGGGGTCGACGTCGACCGTGTCGATCCCAGGAACTTCCGGCTCTTTCACAACGGCGGTGGTGTGCTTGCCGAATTGAACGCCGTGCCAAGGTACGAAGACCTGGTGGAGATTCCTGTGGTGGTGAATGGCGAGAACGATGGAAAGTTTGATAGTGGCGACTATATCCTGTTTTATGCCCGCGGACCTGTGGTGTGGAACTATACTGCCGAACAAGAGGCCTTTGTTCATACTCCGAACGACTATGACAATTCCGCCTACGTATTCCTCACTGCCGACCTGGGGAGGGGAATGCGTGTCCAGACTGTTGCCCAGCCTGCTGGTATAGCCGATGCCAATATTAATGAATTTCTTGATTATCAAGTATATGAGAAAGACAATTACAACATCATCCATGGTGGAAGGACTTATTATGGCGACATCATCGATGGGAATGGGGAACTGACGCTCAGTTTCGATTTTCCCCATGCCATTCTTTCTCGCCCTTGTACGGTGAGTGTGGATTTGGCAGGACGCAATTTCAATCCGGCGAGTTTTCAGCTTTATGTCAACGGTTCGTTGTCCAAGACCTTCAATATCACATCCACTACGAACAGTTCGCAATATGCGTTTGCCTACCCGACAGGAGGGATCGTGACCGAAACCATGACGGGTAATGCAGTTGCGGTGAAGCTAAAGCACGTCGGGGTGGCGGGAACCACCTCCATTGGCTATGTCAATTATGTTTCCGTCAATGCCTGGCGTTCGCTTGCCTTTTCCGGTTCGGAGCTGTTGTTCCGCAATCCTGCTGCTTGGGACGCATCGAAAGTGTACCACTATCAATTGTCTGGAGCCACTGCGGCGACTCAAGTATGGGATGTTACGGACCCCACCCATCCCGTCCGGGTTGAAGGACAGCTTTCAGGTTCCGTTTTCGGATTCAACAGCAAAGGCGTTTCAGATCGTGAGTTCATTGCCTTTGACGGTTCTTCCTATCATGACGTGGTGCCGATAGGTGAAGTGGCCAACCAAAACCTTCATGGCGACCTTGGCTACGACTACCTCATGGTGGTTTATCCTGACTTTTTGGAGCAGGCCGAACGGCTGAAAGCCATCCATGCCGTGTATGACCCCGACTTGAGGATCAAGATTGTCACCCCTGATCAAATCTATAATGAGTTTTCCTGTGGTGCCGTCGATGTGACGGCCATTCGCGACTATTGCCGGTTGTTGTACCGTCACGAGCGTCCGTTGCGTTATCTGTTGTTGTTTGGCGATGCCTCCTACGACTACAAGAACCGCAATGGCATTGTCAATTTTGTGCCTACCTACGAGGCCATGCAAGCCACGAGCATCCTCTCCAGCCAAGTTACGGATGACTATTTCTGTTTCATGGATGACGATGAGGGCTTGTTGAAGAATTCCATCCCCGACATCGGGGCAGGTCGTTTCCCAGTTTCCACTATTGAACAGGCAGAGCAAATGGTGAACAAAGTAGAGCATTACTTGGCCAAGGATGAGACCTCCATGCAGCCATGGCGCAATGTCATCACTTTCTTCTGTGACGATGCCGAATCGAACGAGTTCTTCGACAGTTCGGAATCCGTTGCCCGTCATATCAAGACTACAGGTGGGGAGCGTATGGTGGTCGACAAAATCTATCTTGACGCATACGATCAAGAGAATACGCCTAGCGGGCAGGTCGCCCCAGCGGTTAACCAGGCCTTGAACAGCCGAATGGAGAAAGGTACCCTGGTGCTCAACTATTTGGGACACGGCGGCGAAGTGCAGCTCACGGACGAGCGTATTTTGCAACGGGCCGATGTCAACTCATGGCGCAATGGGCCGAAATATCCGCTTATGATTACCGGCACCTGTGAGTTCAGCCGTTATGACGACCATGAGCGAACCTCGCTGGGTGAGTATGCCTTCTTGAACCAATATGGAGGCATGGTGGCCATGTTCACCACTTCCCGTGTGACCGTTGGCCTGAACAACAGGGCTTTTGTCAAAGCGGTCTACGACCACCTTTTTGAGATTGAGGATGGAAAGCGAATCCGGTTGGGCGATGCGTTCCGCATGGGCAAGCAAGAAGGCAAGGCTTGGGAAAGACAGTATGTTTTCTTCGGCGATCCCGCCCTTCGTTTGCCATTGCCCGTATGGACGGTTGAAACCACAGCCATTCCAGATACAGTCAAAGCTTTGCAACCTGTCACCATCAAAGGAGTCGTCAAAGACGATAACGGTCAGTTGGCCTCCTCTTTTAATGGGGTTGTCTATGTAAGTGTCTACGACAAGGAAACAACCTATACTACCAAAGGTGATGAAGGAGTGGATCCCCGAGACTTCCAACTGCGACACAGCATCCTATTCAATGGCCAGACCAAGGTGGTGAACGGACGCTTTTCGATCGACTTCATCGTGCCTCGCGATATTTCCTACCGTTATGGCAGCGGCATGGTCAGTTACTACGCCACCGACTATCAACATGATGCTTCTGGCCTTTACGAGGACTTTGTTATCGGTGGCTTTTGTGAGGATGCGGTTTTGGACAATGATCCACCCCAAGTGCAGCTTTACATCGATGACGAGATGTTCGTGAGCGGTGGCATTACCGGGAACAGTCCCATGCTGATTGCCTACGTCGTGGATTCCAGTGGCATCAACACGACTGGCACTGGTATTGGCCATGACATCGTAGCCACCCTTAACGGTCCTTCCGGGGGATATTACGTCCTTAATGACTATTTTGTGGCCGACCTGGGGAGCCAGGGGAGAGGCGTCGTCACTTATCGGATGCCGAATCTTGAGGAAGGCGACTATATTCTCACCCTCAAGGTATGGGATATCTACAACAATTCAGGCGTAGCCAGCATCGCATTTCGTGTTGCCGACAGTCAGCAAATGGTGCTCGAAGACCCACTCTGCTTTCCCAATCCTGTCGCTGGAGAGGCCTACTTCAGCTTTGGCCATAATCAGGTCGGCAACAACATGGAGGTTCAAATTCGCATCTATGACATTACAGGTCGATGGGTTGCCACCGTCAGCGAGCAGGTGCTGGGCACTTCGGCCCGAAGCAATCCAATCTATTGGAACGGATGTAGCAATCAAGGTTCAAAGTTGACCAATGGACTATATATTTATAGTATTTTTGCAACGAATGACCAAGGTGAGACATCTGTCGTCACTTCTAAATTCATTATTGCCCGATGAGATACAAATCACTGAAATATTCCCTTATCCTTTTGGCTGTTGCCCTGGCCATTCCTTCATGGTCGCAATGGCCTACCCGCCGTTCGGTGTTGGCCGACCACACTTGGTATAAAATTGGTGTCACCGCCGATGGCGTTTATGCCTTGGATTATGCCTCTCTTCAAGCCTGGGGTATTGACGTTCACGAGCTTGATCCTTCTCGGATTCACCTGTACGGCAACCCCCAAGGCACGTTGCCTGAGTTGAACTCTGACGCGCGTTATGATGACCTCACCGAGATGGCTGTCCAGGTGACTGGTGCCGATGACGGTTCTTTCGATGAAGAGGACCGTGTCCTGTTTTATGGCCAAGGTCCCGTATCGCTGACCTGGACCTCGGAGAACTATTATCAGTATGAGCGCAATCCTTATTCCGATACGGTTTATTATTTTTTGTGTGTCGACGGGGAGGGAATCGGCCTTCGCATCGAGGATAGGGCAGGTGCGCCCACCGATTCCTCCACCCCTGAAATCTCAATATTCCCAGACTGTGTTTATCACGAAAGTGAAGAATTTTCCCCTTATGCTTCAGGTAGGGTATGGTTTGGCGATCTCTTCACGAGAATGGATGGCCCCAAAGACTTTACATTGAGTTTTCCGGGACTGGTTACAACGAGTCCGGTGTATGTGGAAACTAGGGTGATGGGGCGAAGCAAACCCGAATCTACTTTCAGCCTCTCCCTCAACAATACGGTTTTGGCCCAACAGGAAATCAACAAGTATGGTGAGTATGAATATGGAAAGATGTATTTGTTGAGTCAATGGGCGACGCTCAATGCTGATCAGGCTACGCTTCGTTACGCGTTCGATCCAGGTGAAGGCAACCCGATGCTGTTTGTCGACTATTATGCCCTTACCTTTTGGCGGCAGTTGCGCTACCGCGGTCGGCAAATGGGTTTTAGGATTGTTCCCTCACAACTTCAGGCAGGCACTTCCAAGATTGTGTTAAGAGGAATGGATGTTTCAACAGTGTGTTGGGATGTCACCGATCCCTTGCGTCCTTCCCATCAATTGACCACGACGCAAAATGGTGTCGTGTCTTTCGGGGTAGAAGGTAATGCCTCGTGTTGTTGCCATTTGTTTGATACGGACGACGTGATGGCTGTGGCTTCGTGCCGCCGCATCCCCAACCAAAATCTCCATGGTCTTGAGGAGGCTGAGTTGTTGATCATCACCCCACGGGTCTTTTGGGAGCAGGCCGAAGCACTTGCTTCGTTCCATGCGGAGCATGATGGCATGGACTGTGTTGTCGTGGATGTCAACGAGATTTACAATGAGTTCAGTACGGGCATGGTCGATCCCACGGCATTGCGTGACCTGATAAGGATGCTGTATCTGCGTAGTGCTGGGTATTTGAACTATGTGCTTCTCTTGGGGAAAGGCACCCATGATTTCAGGAATTACAAAGGCGTGGGAAATAATTTTGTTCCCACTTATGAGAACAATTACAACCCCTGCTCTGAAACGGGGTCAATGTGTTCGGACGACTATTTTGCCCTAATGGACGAGGATGAAGGCTCCAACTGTGACGGCATGGTGGACTTAGGGGTGGGGCGTATCCCGATCACCACCCCTGAACAAGGTGACGCTGTCATGCGGAAAATATTGCATTATGTAGATCTCGACGCAACCCATGGCAAGTGGAAAAACGAGCATCTGGTCATGGCCGACAACGATGCAAAGCTTTACGCCACCTATGCTGAAACCGTAAGTGACATGGTCGATACCTTGTGGCCATTCGCCATGGTGAAAAAACTTTATCTCGATTCCTATCCTGTAGTCAGTACCCCGAGCGGCGATCGTGCCCCGCTTGCCCATCAAGCCTTGATGGATTATTTCGAGAAGGGGATTAATGTGTTGAGCTATATGGGCCATGGCGGTGTGAAGAACCTTAGCGGTGAGTGGGTGTTGGCCCTTTCCGACATCCTCTCGCTGTCGAACATCGACCGATTGCCTTTCATCCATACCGCCACCTGTGAGTTCAGCAAATTTGACAAGCCCGATGTGGTTTCGGGAGGGGAGTTGTTGCTGCTGAATCCGCAGGGGGGAGCCATCGCGCTTCTGACCACCGTGCGGCCTACCCAGGCTTTCACCAACCAACACATGTCGAAGTCGGTGAGCAAACACTTCTATGAGAAGTTGGATGGACAAAACTTGCGTTTCGGCGACTTCTTCCGAATTGCCAAGTCGGATCCTGAATTCTATCGGAAATCAAACATGGTCTATGTGCTGATGGGCGATCCGGCATTACGGATGTCGTATCCCACCCATTCGGTAAAAACTGACCAATTCAACGGACAAGCGCTGCTCACCATAAAGGGTTCCATCCTCGATCCACAAGGTGCTTTCGACCCGCAGTTCAATGGCATCCTTGACGTGAGGCTTTATGACCAAAAGTCGCGGTACACAACCTTGGGACAGTTTGCCGAGACTTTGGACTATTCCTATTACAACGATGTGCTTTTTGAAGGGAAAGCCAGTGTTTCGAACGGACGTTTCCAGTTGCAGATCCCGTTGCCTGCATCGGTAAGCCAAGGCAACGAAAAGCCTCGTATCAGCTATTATGCTTACGACTCCATCCGCAAGGTCGAGGCCAATGGCTATTTCGACGCCTTCCAACTGGATGCTCCTTCGGATGTGACCGACAATCAAGGTCCCGAAGTGCAGTTGTATTGGAATACGCCTGAGTTTGCAAACGGTGACGTCGTGTCGCCATTCGGCACACTTTACGCCGATCTTAGCGATGAGCACGGCATTTACCATTACAACGTGAGCATCGGCCGCGATATGGTGATGAAGAGCAATGTCCCTGGCTTCGAGAACAAGATTGTGAACGACTATTATGAGCCGGCCATCGACGATTACCGCCGAGGCCGGGTCAGCATCCCTTTGGGCGAGTTGGAGGATGGAGTTTACGAGTTTTTGCTGAAAGTATGGGATACGTGGAACAATTCGACGGAGGTGGAAATGGTGATGAAAGTGGAAAGAAACACACTGCTGGCTCAGGTTCGCTCGTTCCCCAACCCCTTTGACGAGGAGGTGCTTTTCTCGTTTGTCAATGGGGAGAAGACCGAAGACTTGGAGGTCCAGTTGGAGATTTTCGACCTCATGGGTCGCCGTGTGGCCATGGTGCAGGAACATGTCGCCTCAGTGTCTGGTGAGGTCGCCCCGATTCATTGGGACGGTCGTTCCGACGGTGGTCACATTCTGCGTCCGGGTCTCTATGCCTGTCGGTTAACGGTAACGGATTCATCGGGGAAAAGCCGCACCGTTACCCATCGGCTCGTCAAGAAATAAAAAAATGTTTCTGTTTATAATAATACAAGAAGTTAATCGTTATTTTTGCATGTTGATATCATAATTTTTAACTGTATGAAAGTAAAATCAATTCTTCTTATGGCCGTTATGGTCGTTGTAGGGGCTCGGTCGTATGCCCAGAACCAGATCTTGGGTCAGAATTTGAATCCTAATGTCATTACCACCGCAGTTCCGTTCGTTTCTATTTCGCCGGATGCCCGAGGCGGCTCCATGGGCGACTGTGGCGTGGCTTCGGAGGCCGATGTCTACAGCATGCATTACAATCCGGCCAAATATAGCTTCCTGGAACAAAAGATGAGCATTGGCTTGGGTTACAGCCCATGGCTTCGCAATCTGGTGCCTGACATGAATCTGGCCTACCTGGCTTTCGCCACCAAGCTGAACAATGAGTCGGCTTTGGGTGCCACTTTGCGTTATTTCAGTTGCGGCGATATTACCTTTACCGATGAGACTGGCCATTCGCAGGGTGACTACAGACCCAACGAGTGGGCTTTGGACGTGACTTATTCCAGAATGCTTACCGAATACCTCTCGGGTGCTGTGGCAGGTCGCTTCATCTACTCCAACCTTACCCAAGGTGTCACTGAAGGTTCTTCGGTGGGTTGGTCTGTGGCTGCCGACGTGGCCGTTTACTACAAACGTCCTGTGGAATGGTTTTCCGATATGGATGCCGACTTCTCATGGGGTGTCTCCATCAACAATATCGGCTCGAAGGTGAGTTATGACTTTACCACCATTGATAAGGACTTCATTCCCACCACGCTGCGTTTTGGCCCCAGCCTGAAAATGGAACTTGATGAGTACAACTCGTTGGCCTTCATGTTCGATGTGACCAAGCTGTTGGTGCCTACGCCTCCTACCTATTTCCCTGGTACAGACTCC
>JAEEGL014795414.1_pt1 | contig 12270 bp, 7 predicted proteins | sample 9134231 | NCBI WGS metagenome assembly JAEEGL01 (sample SAMN16246548, study PRJNA631951) | gut metagenome | biome: gut microbiome; feature: rumen; material: fiber-attached | host: Bos | place: Iran: Karaj | collected 2018-10 | reverse complement strand
GCAGCAGATCAAGAAGATCGTCCAGTCCGGCGAGCTCGGCCGCGTGTACTACATCCAGACGGGCGGCGGCCGCCGCCGCGGCATCCCGGGCGGCACGTTCATCCGTGACGACACCGCCGGCGTCGGCGCTCTCGGCGATATCGGCTGCTACTCCCTCGACATGGTGCTCAACGCCGTCGGCTACCCGACCCCGCTCACCGTCTCCGGCTTCACGACGGACTACATCGGCAAGGATCCGAAGGCGTACGGCGACGCGGCGAACTTCAGCGTGGACGACTTCTCCGGCGGTCTCATCCGTCTCGAAGGCGACATCATCCTCGACTTCCGCATCTCCTGGGCGCTCAACATCAACACCCCGGGCGACACGCTGATCCTCGGCACGAAGGCCGGTCTCCGCATCCCGTCCACCGACTGCTGGAACGGCTCCGTCGGCGGTCCGATGACGCTGTACTATCAGTGCGCCGGACAGTCCGTCCAGACGACGCTCCCGATCATGGAATCGAAGGATCTCTGGAAGTCCAAGATCGGCTCCTTCATCAAGGCGATCCGCGAGGGCGGTCCGTCTCCCGTTCCGTCCAGCCAGATCATCAAGAACCAGGCGATCATCGACGGCATCATGCGTTCCGCGAAACTCGGACGCGAGGTCGAGATCCACATCCCGGAGATCTGATCTTCCCCTTTCCCCGCCTCCCCTGCCGCCTCCGACGGCAGGGGATTTTTTTTGCCTTCTGCCGAATGCAGGCACAAAATTGCGTGAAAAATACGGAAAACCGTGGAAAACCGGGGCGATTTATGATATAATGAAATATCGTATCCGCCGCGGCGGGATAATCATCCCCGTCCCGCCACGACCGACAGCGGCGGCAGACAAGGGAGGCTGACATGGCAAACTGCAAAACGATCACCGTCCTGCACTCGAACGACATGCACGGCGATTTTCTGGCGGAAGAGGCGAACGACCGCCTGATCGGCGGCGTTTCCCTGCTCTCCGGCTACATCAACCGCGTCCGCGAGACGGAGCAGAACGTCCTCTACTGCATCGCGGGCGACATGTTCCGCGGATCGGTGATCGACGCGGAGTTCCAGGGGATCTCGACGATCGAGATCATGAACGTGCTCGCGCCGGACGTCGTGACGATCGGCAATCACGAAACGGATTACGGTCTGTCGCATCTTTTGTTCCTTGAGAAATGCGCCAAATTCCCGATTATCAACGCGAACATGTACATCCGCACGAACCACGCGCGGCTTTTCAAGCCGTATCATATCGTCGAGATCGACGGCATGAAGGTGCTGTTCATCGGGATCCTGACGGAGGAAGTTCTGGCGCAGACGAAGAACGACGGGCTCGTCGGCACGATCGTCAATATCGAGGAAGCCGCCGCGGAGGTCGGGAAGATCTGCAACGCCTACAACGCCCTCGACATCGATCTGACGGTGCTCCTCACGCACATCGGCTTCGAGGAGGACAAAAAACTCGCCGCCGCGCTCGATCCGGACTGGGGCGTCGACATCATCATCGGCGGACACTCCCACACCTTCCTCGACGAACCGGCGCACGTCAACGGGATCACCATCGTGCAGGCGGGGATCGGCACCGACCAGATCGGGCGTTTCGACCTCGTGATCGACACGGACAACAACTGCATCGAAAGCTATACGTGGAAGTGCGTTCCGATCGATTCCGAGCACTGCCAGCGCGATCTCAGTCTGGAGGAGCTCATCGGGAAATTCAAGAGCAAGACGGACGAGAAGTACAGCCGGATCGTCACGCGCTTCAACCGGAAGCTGACACACCCGGTGCGGACGCAGGAAACGGAGCTCGGCGGGCTGCTCGCGGATATCATGAAAAAGAGTCTGTGCATCGACATCATGCTCCTCGGCTCCGGCAGCATCCGCTGTGAGGAGCTCGGCCCGATCGTCCAGTATTCCGACCTCGTCGAGGCGTTCCCGTACGACGACGAGATCTATCTGCTCCAGATCCGCGGCGAACAGCTGCGCCGCATGCTGCGCTACATGCTCCGCGAGGAGGTATGGCACGGCGCGCACTGCGAATTCTATCAGTTCTCCGAAGGGCTGCGCGCCGTGTGGTCTCGTGCCCGGCAGGCGTTCCTCGAGCTCTCCTTCCAGGGCGAGCCGCTCGATGACGACCGTCTGTATACCGTCGGTCTCCAGCGCTTCCACTACAAGAACACGCAGCTCGGCTTCGGGATCTCGCTCGACGAGCTGGCGGCCAACCACCGTCCGCGCATCATTGCGACCTCCAGCCGGGAGATCCTCGACGAATATCTCTCCACGCATCAGAGGCTCGAAAGAAAAGCGGGCGACCGTCTGATCGTACTCCACGATCAAAGCCGCACTCCCGGAGAGGAGATGCCGACGGTCAAGGACTGACGCCCGCGCGTTTTCCGCAAATTCATATCCGACGACGCTCCCGCGCAGGAGGATATCATGTACGATCGCGGCATCAACCCGACGCTCCCCGCATACTCCCGGCAGACGGGAGGTCTCTCCATCGTGCGGCTCTCCCCTTCCGTGAGCGCCGTGGAGATCGAATGCCGGGGACTGACGGAAGAGGACGTTTTCTGCCGGGTCCTCGTCACCGATCGGGAGACCGGCGAGACGGTGCGGGAGGAGACCTTCCCCGCCGCCGACACGCTGACCGTAGACCGGATCGTCCCGGGCGTCGACTATATCGCGGAAGTGCTCGCGCTCGACGCGCGGAAGAACGTCCGCGCGCGCTCGAACGCGCGCATCGTCCGCTGCGGCTATTTCCCCGGCGTCGTCGTCAACTATATCCATCCGCACGATCTCACCTTCGTCGCGGCGGAGAACAGCGGCCGCTTCATCGGCTCGCCGCACATCGTGTCCGCGGAGAGCGACGATCACCTCATCGTATCCCACGATATTTTCGGCAGCCGCGGATATCCCGGTCAGCCGCTCGCCGACGGTCCGATGACGCCCACGCTCTTCTTTGAAAGCACGGACGGCGGCAAACACTGGCGGTACCTGTCCGAGGTCCGCTGTGCCATCTGGGGGACGACGTTCTTCTCCGACGGGAAGCTCTGCCTGCTCGGCACCGGGATGCAGAAGCCGTCCCGCCTCATGCTCTTCACCTCCCCGGACTGCGGAAAGACGTGGGAGGAAGGCGTCCCGATCTCCCCGTTCTCCGATACGCGCGGCTACCGCACCTCGCCGACACCGCACGTCATATCAAACGGGCGGATGTGGTCCGCCGTCGACGTCATGGAGGATGACCAGTGCAAGATGGCGCTCGCCAGCTTCCCGCTCGGCGCGGACGCGCGGGATCCGGGAAACTGGATCATCTCCGCGCCCGCCGCCTACGATCCGGCGTAGCCGGGCGCCGTACCGGCCTTCAAAACGATCATGCTGGAGGAGGGCAACCTCGTCACAGCGCCGGACGGCTCCGTCAAGCTGCTCACGCGCTTCAATTCCCACCGCAAGGATATCCCCGTCGTCATGCCGGAGCATATCGGCATGATGCGCTTCGCGGTCGATACCGCCGACCCGCACGCGGCGCCGAGGTTCGAGCGGCTCGTCCCTTTCAACAACGGAAGGCATAAGTTCTATATCCAGCCGGATCCGTCCGGCGGCGGGTACTGGTGCCTCGCCAACCGGATGACGGTCGACTGCCATCAGCGCGAGGTCGTCTCACTCTCGTCCTCGTCCGATCTGGAGGGGTGGCGCACGGAGCGGGACGTCATCGATCTCCGCGACATGGAATGGCCGGAGGAACCGGGCGGCTACGGGATCCAGTATCCGAGCTTCCTCGTGCAGGGCGACACGATCGCGGCGGTGCTCCGCACGGCGATGAATTATGCGTCGACCTTCCACGATTCCAACGCCGTGACCTTCCACCGCTTTGTCTGCATCCACGACCGGATGCGCCCCTGATCCCGTATTTCATGCAAAACTGCATTCGTTCAAGGAGGATACCATGATCGACCACAAAACGAATCCGACGCTTCCCGCGTACTCCCGGCAGACGGGAGGTCTTTCCATCGTACGGCTCTCTCCTTCCGTGAGCGCCGTGGAGATCGAATGCCGCGGCTTGACGGAAAAGGACGTTTTCTGCCGCGTCCTCGTCACCGACTGGGAGACCGGCGAGACGGCACGGGAGGAGACCTTTCCCGCCGCCGACACGGTGACCGTCGACCGCATCGTTCCGGGCGTCGACTATATCGTGGAGGTGCTCGCGCTCGACGCGCAGAAGAACGTCCGCGCGCGCTCGAACGCGCGCATCGTCCGCTGCGGCTATTTCCCCGGCGTCGTCGTCAATTATACCCATAAGTACGACCTCACGTTCGTCGCGGCGCAGAACAGCGGCCGCTTCGTCGGCTCGCCGCACATCGTGTCCGTGGAAAACGACGATCACCTCATCGTGTCGCACGACGTATTCCCGGGGCGCGGATACGACGGTCAGCCGCTCGAGGACGGACCGCTGACGCACACGCAGTTCTTCGAGAGCACGGACGGCGGCAAGCACTGGCGCTATTTGTCCGAGATCCGCTGCTGCATCTGGGGAACGATGTTCTTCTCCGAAGGAAAACTCTGTATGCTCGGCACCGGGATGCAGAAGCCGCAGCGGCTCATGCTCTTCACCTCCCCGGACTGCGGGAGGACATGGGAGCCGGTGATCGCGGTCTCCCCCTACTCGGCGACGCGCGGATACCGCACCTCGCCGACGCCGCACGTCGTCGCGGACGGCCGGGTGTGGTTCGCCATCGACATCATGGAGGACCGGCTCGTCAAGATGGCGGTCGCCAGTTTCCCGCTCGGCGCGGACGTGCGCGATCCGAAAAACTGGATCATGTCCGATCCCACCGCCTACGATCCGTCCTGGCCGGGCGCCGTGCCGCCGTGGAAAACGAAGCTGATGGAGGAGGGCAACCTCGTCGTCGCGCCGGACGGCTCCGTCAAGCTCCTCACGCGCTTCAACTCCCATACGTACAAGGATCCGGGCCATATCGAGCCGGAGCATATCGGCATGATGCGCTTCAATATCGACACGAAGGATCCGCACGCCGCCCCCCGGTTCGTGCGGCTCGTCCCCTTCAACAACGGGACGCACAAGTTCTATATCCAGCCGGATCCGTCCGGCGGCGGGTACTGGTGCCTCGGCAACCGCACGACGATCACCTGCCATCACCGCGAGATCATCTCCCTGTCCTCCTCGACCGATCTGGAAGGGTGGCGTACGGAGCGGGACGTCATCAATCTCCGGGACATGGAATGGCCGGAGTTGCTGGGCAGTTACGGGATCCAGTATCCGAGTTTCCTCGTGCAGGGCGACACGATCGCGGCGGTACTGCGCACGGCGATGAATTTCGCGTCGACCTTCCACGATTCCAACGCCATGACCTTCCACCGTTTCGTCAGCATCCACGACCGGATGCGTCAGTCAAGCGCCTCGGACGCGCAGGCGGTGCCCGCCCCCGACGGGCTGGAGGACAAGTTACGCGACGCGGCGCTCCACGACTGATCCCGCCTTCCCCGTTCTTACCGTGCGGCTGTCCGGCGTCCTTCGGGCGTCCGGCAGCCGCGTTTTCGTTCCGGCGCGGCGGCCGCGACGGATCAAATTCACGACCGGAATATTTTCGAAAACACTTGACTTTAGATTTAGAAAATATTATAATATCCTATAGTTTGTACAAAAACTAATCAAATTTCCGAACGGAGGTCACACGCATGAGAAAACAGAAAAACAACGCGTCGGCGAAAAAAAGACAGCCGCACAGCCGCGGCGGACATCCCGCAGAGCTGATCCAGGATATTTACCGGATCATGAACGAGCGCATCAAGTGCGCCATCCCGGAGATCCAGCACAGCTGCCTGCTCATTCTGGAGGAGCTTGCCGTACAGGACAACGTGATGCAGCTCGATCTGGTGCGCGCCACGAAACTGAAGGCGCCGACCGTCAGCGTCTGCCTGCAGAAAATGGAGCGGGACGGGCTCGTGACCCGGAAATCGGACGAAAACGATCTCCGCGCCACCCGCGTGTTCCTGACGGACAAGGGCCGCGAACTGGACAACCAGATCTTTAAGCGGATCTGTGAGCAGGACGCCGCCGTCGAAGCCACGCTTTCCAGAGAAGAACTCGAAACACTGCGAATCATTCTTGCCAAGGTGCACAGCGGTCTTTTGGACGGAGCGCCCGTAAACGATGAAAATTAAACTGATCCGTTATCTCAAACCGTACTGGCTGACGGTGATCCTCTCGCCTCTCCTCATGGCGGGCGAGGTCATCGTCGATCTATGGCAGCCGAAGCTCATGTCCAAGATCGTGAACGAAGGCGTCCTGGGACACGATATCCCGCTGATCCTCAAAACGGGCGCGCTGATGCTTCTCCTCGTGGCGATCGGCGGATTTATGGGGATCATGTGCGCCTACACGGCGAGCGTCGCCTCGCAGGGGTTCGGCAACGACGTGCGCGTCGACGCCTTCCGGCACGTGATGCGCCTCTCTCTCCAGCAGACGGACTCCTTCACGACCGGCTCGCTCATCACGCGTCTGACGAACGATATCACGACGCTTCAGGAGCTCGTCCAGAGCGTGCTCCGCATGTTCGTGCGCGCCCCGATCTTCCTCGTCGGCGGGCTCGTCATGTGCCTGTCTCTCAACGCGCGCTTCGGGTATATCCTTCTCTTCTCGATCCCGCTCCAGGCGCTCGTCGTCGTTTTGCTCGTCAAGAAGGGCAATCCGCTCTTCATGGCGGTCCAGAAGAAGATCGACCGCGTGAACTCTGTCGTGCAGGAAAACGTTTCCGGCGCCCGCGTCATCAAAGCGTACACGCGCGAGGATTACGAGATCGGACGCTTCGATGAGGCGAACAAGGACTACCGCGACACGAATCTCCGCGTTTTCCAGCTTCTCGCCTCGATCATGCCGATGCTGATGATCATCATGAACCTGACCGTGATCGCCATCATCTATATCGGCGGACTTGAAGTGGAGGCGGCGGAAATGAACGTCGGCGACGTCATGGCCGGCGCTCAGTACGTCTCGCGGATCCTCATGTCCATCATGATGATGAACATGGTCTTTCAGCAGATCGCCCGCGGCCGCGCCTGCGCACAGCGCGTGCGCGAGGTGCTTGCCGCCGAGCCCGCGCTGGAAAACAGCACCGCCACAGACGGCACGGAGACCGGCAGCGTCACGTTTTCTCACGTCAGTTTCCAGTACCCCGGTTCCTCCGGTGAGGACGTACTGCGGGACATCAACCTGACGGTCCGGCGGGGCGAAACGCTCGCCATCGTCGGTACGACCGGATCCGGCAAAACATCCCTCGTCAATCTCATTCCCCGCTTCTACGACGCGAAGGCGGGCGAGGTCCTCGTGGACGGCGTCAACGTCCGCGACTGGGATCAGCACGCCCTGCGCGAACGGATCAGCGTCGTGCTCCAGAAGAGCGAGCTCTTCTCCGGCACCGTCCGTGAGAACATCCTCTGGGGCAAGCCGGACGCCGCGGACGAAGAGATCCGCCGCGCGGCGGAGATCGCGCAGGCGAGCGAATTCATCGAGTCGATCCCCGGCGGCTACGACGGCATGATCGCGGAAAAGGGCACCTCCCTCTCCGGCGGTCAGAAACAGCGCATGGCCATCGCCCGCGCCGTGATCCGCCGCCCGGAGATCATCATCTTCGACGACAGCACCTCCGCGCTCGACCTCGGAACGGAGGCGAAGCTGCAGAAGGCGCTGAAGGAAAATCTCGCCGGGACGACCGTCATCCTGATCGCCCAGCGCATCGCCAGCGTGATGCATGCCGACCGGATCGCCGTTCTCGAGGACGGCGTCATCACGGCGTGCGGCACGCATGAGGAACTGATGCGGGACAGCGCGGCATACCGCGATATCTACGCGTCGCAGATGAAGAACGGAGGTGCGGTCGATGGCTGACGAGAAGACGCAGGCTTCCGCACAGGCGCAGCGTCCGATGTTCGGACCGGGCGGTCCCGGCGGACGGGGCGGTCCGGGCGGCATGAACGCGCGCATCATGCGCGAAAAGCCGAAGGACGTGCGCGGCACGGTCCGCAAGCTGATGAAGTATCTCGGACATTCGCGGTATCTGATGCTCCTTCTCCTTCTCGCGGTGCTCGCTTCGACGGCGCTCAACCTCGCGGCGCCCGCGCTGCAGGGGAAAGCCATCGACGCGATCGCGCTCGATCCGGAGAACGGCAAGCTCTCCGTCGATTTCGACACGCTCGTGCGCATGCTGACGTGGATGGGCGTGGTGTACATCTTCTCCGCGCTCGCACAGCTCGCCCAGGGACTGATCTCGGCGAAGATCTCGCAGACGACGGTCTATATGCTCCGCAAGGATCTCTTTGAAAAGATCTCACATCTGCCCATCGCCTATCTGGATTCCCACCAGCACGGCGATATCATGAGCCGGATGACGAACGACGTGGACAACGTCTCGAACACGATCTCCTCGTCGATCTCTTCCCTTTTCTCCAGCGTCCTGACGCTCGTCGGCGCCTTCGTGCTCATGGTCGCCAAAAGCTGGAAAATGGCGCTGATCGCCATGGTAACGATCCCGCTGACGCTGCTCGTGTCCGCCGTGCTCTCCCGCGCCATGAGGAAGTATTTCGTCCAGCGCCAGAAGATCCTCGGCGATCTGAACGGACAGATCGAGGAAATGGTCAGCGGCTACAAGACGGTCATGGCATACGGCCGTGAACCGGCGGCGTGCGAACGCTTCACGAAGACGAGCGAAGAATTCCGTCGGTGCAGCATCCGCGCGAACGTCTGGGGCGGCATCATGGGACCGTGCAACAACATCATCAACAACCTCAATTACCTCATCATCGCCGCGTTCGGCGGCTACTTCTCCATCCGCGGTCAGATCTCCATCGGCGATATCCAGGCGATCCTCTCTTACTCCCGCCAGTTCACGCAGCCGATCAACATGATCGCCAGCCAGTACGCGCAGATCCTGACGGCGGTCGCCGGCGCGGAACGCGTCTTCGCCATCCTCGACACGCCGAACGAAACGGACCGCGGAGAGGTACATCTCGATCCGTCCTCGATCCGCGGCGCCATCGAGTTCAACGACATCTGCTTCGCCTACACGGAGGGCAAGCCCGTTCTGAAGCATCTGAATCTTCGGGTGGAGCCCGGGCAGAAGATCGCCATCGTCGGCGCCACCGGCTCCGGCAAGACGACGATCGTCAACCTGCTGACGCGCTTCTACGACGTGGACAGCGGCGAGATCCTGCTCGACGGCGTCTCCGTTCAGGATATCCCGAAGAAGGAGCTGCGCGGTGCCATCGGCATCGTGCTCCAGGACACCGTGCTCTTCTCCGACACGATCGACCGCAACATCCGCTACGGAAAGCTGGACGCGACGGACGAGGAGATCCGCCACGCCGCCGCCGTGTCCCATTCGGATTCCTTCATCGAGAGACTTCCGGACGGGTACGGGACGCTTCTCTCCGAATCGGGGAGCAACCTCAGCCAGGGACAGCGGCAGCTGCTCGCCATCTCCCGCGCCGTGCTCGCCGATCCGAAGATCCTCATTCTGGACGAGGCGACCTCCAGCGTCGATACGCGCACGGAGATGCACATCCAGCAGGCGCTCGTCGCGCTGATGCAGAACCGGACGAGCCTCATCATCGCGCACCGCCTCTCCACGATCCGCGACGCCGACGTCATCGTCGTCATCAAGAACGGCACCGTCGCCGAGGCAGGCAGCCACGAGGAACTGCTCGAACAAAAGGGCGAATACTACACGCTCTACCAGAATCAGTTCGCGGGCTTCGCCACCTGACGGAGCGCGGGACGCAAAAAAACCGGGAAGCGGATTTCCGCTTCCCGGTTTTTTCGTTGGGTGGAGTCGATCAATGTCCGCGCTTCACGTAATGCGTGTGGAGCAGCTTATGAGAGAGCTCGCTGTTCGGCTTGCCGAGATACTCGTCGTAGACGAGCTTGATGAGCGGGTTCTCGTGGGACTTTCTGTACGCGAGCTTATCCTTGTCGGCAGTATAGAGGACCGCGGCGCGCTTCGCTTTGAGATCGACGGTGTTGCGGACGGACGCCGGCTGATACGGCTGACCGCCGCCGTTGACGCAGCCGCCCGGGCATGCCATGATCTCGATGAAGTCGACCTTGTACGTGCCGTCCTTCACGCCGTCCAGCAGCTTGCGCGCGTTGCCGGTGCCGGAAGCGACCGCCACGCGGACCGTCGCGTCGCCGAGCTTGTATTCGGCAAACTTGATGCCTTCCGTACCGCGGACTTCCGTGAAATCAAGCTTCTCAAGCGGCTTCTGGAGGATGACCTCGGCAGCCGTACGGAGAGCAGCCTCCATCACGCCGCCGGTCGCGCCGAAGATCGCGCCCGCGCCGGAGCCGATGTCGATCGGCTGGTCGAATTTCGCGTCGGCAAGCTCACAGAAGTTGATGCCTGCGGTCTGGATCATCCGGCCGAGCTCGCGGGTCGTGACGGCGATGTCCACGCCCGGAATGCCGTCCACGTCCTGACCGTCGCGGGTGACCTCGAACTTCTTCGCCGTGCACGGGATCGCGGACACGAAGACGATGTTCTTCGGGTCAAGGCCGAGCTTCTTGGCAAAATACGTTTTGTAGATCGCGCCGAACATCTGCTGCGGAGACTTGCAGGTAGAGAGGTTCTCCGTCATTTCCGGATAGTAGTGCTCGCAGAACTTGACCCAGCCGGGCGAGCAGGAGGTGATGAGCGGGAGCTTGCCGCCGTTCGTGAAGCGGTCGATGAATTCGTAGCCCTCTTCCATGATCGTCAGGTCGGCGGTGAAGTTCATATCGTACACGCCGTCGAAGCCGAGCATTTTGAGCGCAGCGACCATCTTGCCCTCGGTATCGGTGCCGGGCTCGTAGCCGAAGCACTCGCCGATGGTGGCGCGGACGGAAGGAGCGCAGCAGATCGCGACGTGCTTTGTCGGATCGGCGATGGCGTCGCGGATCTTCTGCGTATCGTCGCGCTCATAGAGCGCGCCGGTCGGGCAGGCGACGATGCACTGACCGCAGTTGATGCAGGAGGTCTCCGCGAGTTTCAGACCGTTCGGGCTTCCGATCTCGGTGTCGTAGCCGCGGTTGATCATACCGATCGCACCGATGCCCTGCACCTTGTTGCAGGCGGCGACGCAGCGGCGGCAGAGGATGCACTTGCTGTTGTCGCGGATGATCGAAACGGAGGAATCGTCGATCGGATAATCCTTCTTGTCGGTCGGGAAATAGTTCTCGTCGACGTTGTACTCGTTCGCCAGCTTCTGCAGCTCGCACGTCGTGGAGCGGATGCAGGAGAGGCACTTCTTGTTGTGCGCGGAAAGGACGAGCTCAAGGTTCGTCTTGCGGGCGGCGCGGATCTTCTCCGTATTCGTGAAGATCTCCATGCCCTCGTTGACCGGATACACGCAGGAGGTGACCATCCCGCGCGCGCCCTTGACCTCGACGAGGCAGATGCGGCAGGCGCCGATCTCGTTGATGTCCTTCAGGTAGCAGAGCGTAGGAACGTTGATGCCGGCATTCCTGCACGCGTCGAGAACGGTGCCGTTCGCGGCAACCTGCACGTCTACGCCGTTGACTTTCACATTTACCATATCCATGATTCGTTGCGGCTCCCTTCTTACTTTCTGGAAATGGCGCCGAACCTGCACTTCTCCATACAAGCGCCACATTTCACACACTTCGTCTGATCGATGACATGCGGGTTCTTGACGGTACCGCTGATCGCACCGGCCGGGCAGTTCTTCGCGCAGAGCGTGCAGCCCTTGCACTTATCCGGATCGATGGTGTAGCGGAGCAGCTTCTTGCAGACGCCGGCGGGACAGGTCTTGTCCTTGATATGCGCGATATACTCGTCGCGGAAGAAGCGGATCGTCGAAAGAACGGGGTTCGGGGCCGTCTGACCGAGCGCGCAGAGCGAACCGGCCTTGATGTAATTGGCGAGCTCCTCGAGACGGTCGAGGTCTTCCATCTCTCCGTTGCCGTCGGTGATCTTGTTCAAGATCTCCAGCATGCGCACGGTGCCGATCCGGCAGGGAGCGCACTTGCCGCAGGATTCATCCACGGTAAAGCCGAGGAAGAACTTGGCGAGGTCGACCATACAGGTGTCCTCGTCCATGATGATCAGACCGCCGGAACCCATCATGGAGCCGTTGGCGATCAGGTTGTCGTAGTCGATCTCGACGTCGATCAGAGAAGCCGGGATGCAGCCGCCGGAAGGACCGCCGGTCTGCGCCGCCTTGAACTTCTTGCCGTTCGGGACGCCGCCG
>JAEEGL012241408.1_pt1 | contig 12270 bp, 5 predicted proteins | sample 9134231 | NCBI WGS metagenome assembly JAEEGL01 (sample SAMN16246548, study PRJNA631951) | gut metagenome | biome: gut microbiome; feature: rumen; material: fiber-attached | host: Bos | place: Iran: Karaj | collected 2018-10 | reverse complement strand
TGGAAACTTCTCCCTCAATGCCAGTCAGGGACAGACCCTTGTGATTAGCTATATCGGCTATCTCACAAAGGAAGTCAAGGTTGACGGACGTGCAAACTACAACATCACCCTCGAAGAGGACAAGAAGATACTCGACGAGGTAGTTGTTGTAGGTTATGGTACGATGAAGAAGAGCGACCTCTCAGGTGCCAGTGTATCGCTGGGTGAAGACGCCATCAAGGGGTCAGTCATCACCAACCTCGACCAGGCCTTTGAAGGTCGTGCTGCAGGTGTAACCTCCATGGCTACATCAGGTGCCCCTGGCTCCTCAATGTCTATTCGCGTTCGTGGTCAGGCCACTATCAATGCCAATGCCGAGCCTCTTTACGTCATCGACGGTGTCATCATGCAGTCAACGGGCGCAAACGCTGATGCCTTCGGTGTTGATGGCTTGGGAAACGGTGCTGTATCCACCATTTCACCATTGTCAACAATCAATCCCTCGGATATCCTGTCCATGGAGATTTTGAAAGACGCTTCTGCCACTGCCATCTACGGTGCCCAAGGTGCTAACGGTGTTGTACTCATTACCACTAAGCGCGGTAAGGCCGGTGAAGCGAAGTTCAGTTACGACGGACAGATGGCATGGAGCCGTCAGAACAAACGTCTCGATTTGCTAAACCTCCGTGAGTTCGCCGAATTCTACAACGATTTCACAAAGACTGGGTATCCACAGGAGAGTGCCTATCACTCTGATCCATCTCTGTTGGGCAAGGGTACCAACTGGCAGGATGCCATCTTCCAGACAGCCTTCCAACACAGTCACCAGATTGCAGCTCAAGGAGGTACTGACAAGGTGCAATACTACGTCAGCGGTAACTACATGAATCAAGAAGGTACTATCATCGGCTCAAATTTCAGACGTTTCTCCCTAAAGGTTAACCTTGACGCCCAGCTGAAGTCGTGGTTGAAACTCGGTCTTAGCGCCACTTATGCCAATACAAAGGATGACGTCAAGTTAGCCGATGGTACTGAGGGTATCATCTACTATTCGTTGGTATCTCTTCCCGAAATACCTATTTATAATATAGACGGTTCGTATGCCAGCGTTGTTCGCGAGAATTACACCATGAAGAATCCCATCGCCATTGCTATGGCTAACGAGATTACCTCAAAGCGCCAGAAGCTGAGTGGTAATGTCTTTGCCGAGATTATCCCTATCAAGGATCTTGTATGGCATGCTGAATTGGGCTATGACCTGAACTACACCCGTGGTGAGAACTACGAGCCCATCATCCAACTACCCACCACGGCACAGGGCAACCGCTCACGTTGGGCCAAGAACAACAGTACGTTCTGGATGCTGAAGAACTACCTGACTTACAGTCGTTCGTTTGGTAAGCATTATGCTACGGCTATGCTTGGTCAGGAGTGTTGGGAGTCGAGATGGGACAATATGTGGATAGTCGGTTCAAACCTTACAAGCGATGACATTCACAGCCCATATCTGGGTACGACGACATCAAAAGACTTCAAGAACGAGTTCGACAGCTCTTCGATGGCTTCATTCTTTACTCGTTGGACATACAACTACGACAATCGTTACAACGCTACCTATACCTATCGTTATGATGGTAGTTCTAACTTCGGTCCCAACAAACGCTGGGCTGGTTTCCACTCATTTGCAGCCTCTTGGCGCTTCTCTAATGAGAAATTCGTCCAGAAGTTCGCTGAGAAGTGGCTGTCGAATGGTAAACTCCGTATTGGCTGGGGTCAGACAGGAAACTCCTCCATTGGTGGATTCAGATGGGGAGCATCTACTCACCCCACCACAGCTATGTTTGACTCCGTTGCCAACGGTCTCCGTCCCAGAAACATTCCTAATCCAGACGTACGCTGGGAGAAACAGGAACAGACCAACATCGGTTTGGACCTGGGTTTCCTGAACGACCGCATCAACATTACATTGGACTGGTATAACAAGGAGTCGAAAGACATGCTAATGCTGCTACAAACCCCAACTTATATGGGTACCAGCGAAGCCACCAACTGGCAGGCACGTATCGACGCCCCTTACGGCAACTATGGCCATATCCGCAATACTGGTTTCGAGGTTACTGTCAAGGCACGCCCCATTCAGGGCCGTTTCTCGTGGGAGACAGAACTACAGGCATCCTGGAACAAAAACAAACTTGTAGCACTCGACGGCACTGCCCAAGCAGCTATATGGGGTTATGGCCAGTGGAGCGACCAAATCGTCAGCAAGACTGTTGTAGGCGAGAGTCTGTTCAATTTCTATGGCTATGAGACCGACGGCGTCTATAAGGACTGGGAAGACCTTCAGAACTCCCCAAAGCCAAAATGGAGTACTCCCTCTGATGGTAAATACACACGCACTGGTACCGTCTTTGTCGGCGATATCAAGTTCAAGGATCAGAACGGTGACGGTGTCATCGACGAGAACGACCGCACCAATATAGGCTCTCCATTCCCCAAAATGACCTTTGGCTTTAGCAATACCTTTACTTGGAAAGACTTTGACCTAAATATTTTCATTAACGGTTCTATAGGTAATAAGGTGCTGAACTTCAACTCCATCTCATTGACTAATATGAAGAGTGCATGGAGTAACCAGTTGACCGATGTTAACGACCGTGCCCGTCTCGTTCCCATCAATCCCAATATTGACTACTCTGCTGGTGTCACGACAGTTGGCGGACTGGTAGTGTACAATTGGTACGATGACGTGGCTAATGTAAAGGTCGAGAATGCTGAGACCAGCACGCCACGTGCTGTTATCGGCGATCCAAACGACAACGACATTATCAGCGACCGCTACATAGAAGACGGCAGCTACCTGCGCATCAGAAACATTTCTTTAGGCTATACTGTTCCCAAGAAATATCTCAAGCGTTTCAAAATAGAGAACCTACGCATCTATTGCAACATCCAGAATCTCTATACGTTTACGAAATACAACGGCTACGACCCGGAAGTGGGCGCCAGTACGCAGAACGCAAATGTATATGGATGTGACAACGGACGCTATCCCTCACCAACCACATACGCATTTGGACTCAATCTCAGCTTCTAAAAACGTAATAAATAGTCAAGATTATGAACACAAAATATATCAAATATGCGGTTTTTGCCCTGACAGTGGGTCTGACGGCTACATCGTGTGAGGACTTTCTAGATCGTCCCGATGAGGACTCTCCGTCAATGGACAACTACTACCGCAATGACACCGAGGTCAAGAACTCCACGTTATCACTTTATAATTCCGTCTGGAACGACTTCGTTGCCCGTGGCTACTACAAGATTGGCGACATCATGTCTGGTAACGTCTATGCTGGTGGTGATCCTTGCATGACGCTTACCGTCAATGGCAGCGACCAGGTTATCAGCATGTCGGCTGGTGGTCTGTGGGCAGCTAATGCACATGCTAACACCATCTATTACTATCTGAAGAGTGCTACCTGCTCAGAGTCAGTACGTCGCACGGCTATGGGTGAGTGTCTGGCTTGGAAAGCCATGGCTTACTTCTACTTGGTTCGCATGTTTGGCGATGTACCCATCATCCATGATAACATTGCTGACATCGGAGGAAACACCTATAATGACAAGCCCAAAGTGATGAAGGCTGATATATATGAGTATATCGTCATGACGCTAGAGAAGGCTATCGAGCTATTGCCTGAAAGTGGCGACCCAGGACATATAGACAAGTGGGGTGCCAAGGGTCTGCTGGCCAAGGTCTATCTGACCAAGAGCGGTGTTAATGCCGGTGGCAATGGCACGCGTAACCAGGCCGATCTGAACAAGGCTGCAGAATATGCCAATGATGTAATCAAGCACAGCGGCAAGAAACTCATGGAGAACTATGAAGACGTATTCATCGGCAGCAACAACTGCAGCGACGAAAGTCTTATAGCCTGGCGCTGGAACTGCAACCCCGACATCTACACTTGTGCCAATCCGCTCACTTCTGAGTTGGGAATGGACGGTTTCGGAGGCGTCTATGCATGGGGAGGCTGGACATCGCCCAGTGCTGACCTGCTGTCTGCCTTTGGCATCGACCCATACGTACATCCCAACCAGCGCATCAACAACGATACACGTCGCAAAGCGACATTTATGATGGCTGGCGATGTTTACGACTACTTCTGGCGTGACAAGTCGTACAGCAACGGCTACAACGGAACGGGCAAGGGTTTCGACTACCTGCAGTTCTTGTACGACGACAACTATTACTGCGACGACAACTATGCTGGTATCAAGAAGCAAGGTTTGCAGTCGATGAGTGGTGCCAACATTGCCAAGCACCAGTACGGCAACATCAAAGACCACGAGACGATGTTCAGCCAGACTCCCTCGCAACAACGCTCCAGCATGTCAACGCACGTGTTGCGTCTAGCTGACGTCTATCTGGTCTATGCAGAAGCTGTGATTGGTAACAACAATTCCACATCAGACGCAGATGCCATTGACGCCTTCTATCAAGTACGCCACCGTGCTGTCGGCAGCTACACCAAGCCTGCCAGCATCACGCTTGACGATGTCCTAAAGGAGCGCCGCCTAGAGTTTGCCCTAGAGGGTGAGTACTGGTATGACTTGGTACGCATGTCCTACTATAATATTGAAGGTGCCAAGAATATCATCAAAAAACAACGTCGCGGCTACTACAACAAGCCTAACGAGGACCTCAAAGAAATATACAAGAACTACTGGGAGTCGAAGGGTGCCAGTTGGACGGGAACGCCCACGCCGGATATCAATGACATCATTACCGTCGATTTTGTTCTCAATGTTAACGACGGCATCTTCACGTTGCCCATGCCTACAGAGGATGCAGAGTTCAACCCACTGTTGCTTGAGGATCCTATCCATGTAGACGTGCGCGCTACTTATAGTTACTAAATCAATTAAGAATTACGAGATATGAAAACAGCAAAATATATCCAGTGGCTCGTGATTGCAGCAGTAGCTGTGATAAGCTTTACCGTCACGTCGTGTAAGGACGAGCCTGACAAATACAAGATAGCTGATGGTGTGCCTACGGTGTATTACGTGCGCTCGCCTTATGCCTCACAGCGTGACTCCCTGATGAGCGGAGCCTACATGGGTAACACCATTTGCATTGTGGGTGACAACCTGCGTAGTATTGTGGAACTTTACTTCAACGACCAGCCAGCAGTATTGAACACGAGTTTCATCACCGACAACACATTGCTTTGTGATGTACCCAAAGAGCTGCCCAACAACCCGACAGACAAGATTTACATGAAGACACAGTCGGGCGAAATCGTCAGCTATGACTTCCAAGTACTCATCCCTTCTGCCACAGCTAATAGTATGAGCAATGAGTGGGCTAAAGTTGGTGAGCAGGTTACCATATATGGTGACTATTTCCTCAGCTACGATAGCGACCCTCTGACCATTACGATGCCGGGCGGCGTGGCCGTCACAGAGATTACCAATATCCAGAAGACATCGGTGACCTTCGTCGTTCCCGCTGGCGCTACAGAGTCGGGTCAAATAGAGGTGAAGACCAAGTACGGTACCAGCAAGTCGTCGTTTTACTACCGCGACTATCGTGGTATGATTCTCGACTGGGATGGCACACGAGGAATGGCTCAAGCCAACGGATGGCGTACTGGTGCTGCTTTAAAGGTCAATGACGGCACTGGTGTTGACGGGGCATTCATCCGTTTCCATGGTACAACAACTGCTGATGGATGGAGCCTTAGTGAAGATGACTGGTGTTTTAACTTCTGGCCTAATGACGCAGACCCAGCCATCAGTAAGATGAGTGGTTGTTCAGAACTAATAGCTAAGTACGAACTCTCAAAGTTAGCCATCAAGTTTGAGTATCGCATACCATCAGATCTGAATTGGACGTCGGCAGCCCTGCAGGTTATGCTGACCAAAGCTTCTACAACTGGTACCAACGGTTACTATTGGGATGCGACACATCCTCGTTCACTGTGGTCACCCTATTCTTCTAGTGGTTCCTGGAGCACCGATGGTCAATGGCGTACTGTATCCTTCCCTCTTTCTACATTCAACAAGACGCATACGGGCGACCTATGTGCTACAGAATTCACTGCAGAGTATTTGGGCGGTCTCACATTCTACTTTATGGGTGGTCCAGCAGGTACTGCTAGCGAATTGCAGATGGACGTAGATAACATTCGTATCGCACCTATTGAGTAATCTAAACCTAAAAATGAGACAAAATTATGAAAAAGCTAAATAACATATTCACTCTGTTGGTGGTAGCCCTCGTTGGGCTATCACTGACAGCCTGCTCCAACGATGATTTGAGCACGGATCAATATACGAGTGATGGTGTATCGTTGCTTGCCTTTGGGCCGACCCCCGTATTGCGTGGTGGTACGTTGTTCTTCCACGGTACAAACCTCGACCGTATCACAGAGATTCAACTGCCGGGACAGACGATTTCCGTCACTAACATCAACGTCGCTGAAGGCGGCAAACACAGTCGCATCTCAATCACCGTACCTGCCGAGGGCGGTACAGAAGGACATGTCACGCTGAAAGCTAACGACGGCACTACGCTGACAACGGTATCGAAGCTTACCTTCCGTGAAGACATCTCTATCAGCAAAATCTACATAGGTACAGAGGGTAACCTTAACGGTGAAGTTGGTGATATACTGACTATTGAGGGTGACTATCTGAACCTGATGAGGGGCGTTATCTTCAGCGGTGGCTTCACCGTCAGCGATTTTGAGGAGCACACACGCTATAAGATTGCTGTAAAGATTCCTAAGGAGGCTGCCAGCGGTAAGGTGACACTCACCGATCTCGCAGAAATGCCTACCGAGCTGCAGGCCAGCGAAGAGATTACCATCAAGTTGCCAGTAGCAACAGCTACTGCCGTCAACCAGAAGGCTGGAAGTCTCGTCACTATCAATGGTACCGACCTGAACCAGATACAGACCATTCTGCTACAGGGAGGCGTAACCATTGCTGAAGAGAATATCACCCGTGCTGAAGACGGCACCAATCTGTCGTTCACACTGCCTGAAGCTGCTGCCGACGGTGACATCACACTTGTGACATATTCTGGTCAGAAGATTTCTGCCGGAACACTGACCACTGTCACTCCTACCGGTCTGGCAATCTCTGGCAGCGTAAAGAACGGTCTGCAGATGACTGTTACTGGTACGAATATGGATCTCGTCAAGGCTGTGGCCTTCGAGAAGGCTGGTGACTACTCTGGTCAACTCACAGTAACAGCTGACAAGATTGTCATTGCCAAGGTACCAGATGCGGCTCAGGATGGTAACCTGACCCTGAAAATGCAGAACGGCAAGACAGTTACTATAGCCTACACGCTGGCGAAGCCCACAGTAACCAGTGCTGATCCTGCCACTGTGACTGCTGGTGAAGAGACAGTTATCTATGGTACAAACCTCGACCTGGTAGCCGCTATCACCTTCCCTGGTGACACGGAAGTGACTGTCGAAGCCAAAGACTTCACTGCTCAAGAGGCCGACGGCATTCAGGTCGCTGTTCCTGCTGCCTGTTCGGGTACTGGCATGAAGCTGCTATTGAAGAATGAGACTGAGGTTACTATTTCGGGTATCCTTACCATCAATGCTGCCACGAATCCCGCTATCTCTGAGGCTCCCGCCAGTGCCGTTGCTGGTGACGTGATTACCATCACGGGTAAGAACTTCAATAACCTCGCTAACCTGTATATCGGCACCTATAAGGTAACGCGCTACACTTCCAAGAGCAATACATCACTGACCTTCAAGGTTCCTGATGCTCCCGTTGGCGACTATAAGTTCGTCATGGAGGACTACGACGGCAATAAATTCAATGGTCCGGCATTCTCAGTTGCAGCAGCTGAGTTTACTATCTGGGAAGGTAATGCAGACAATATGAATTCTTGGAATAATATCGAGGGGGTTGGTTCTGATGCTGGAACTGAACTGAAAGCTGCTGGTGCAGAAGCCGGATGGGTTCTCCGTTTTTATGGTGAATTCTCTTCCAGTTGGTTTGAAATGCGCGTCATCGAAGGTCACTGGGGCGACACCTATCACACGTTTACTACAGGTAATGACAAGGATGGTTGCTGCTCGATGGAGCTGACACAGACAATGCTTGACAATGCACTTACCCAAAAGTGGTGGGGCGGAACGTTCATCGTATCTGGTCAAGGATTTATACTGAAGAAGGTTACTGTAGCCAAGAAATAAGAGCTAATCATTTAAGAAGAGGCGCAGCCGACGCTGCGTCTCTTTTTTCTTCCTTTATTACTTGGCTGTTTGCTCAATTTTTCGTATTTTTGCAGCAGATTACAAAACAAGCATTATGAGACGATTATTATTACTTATGGCCCTCTTCTGCGGAGCAATGACCATGCTAGCGCAACAGAAGTCGCTGTTCATTACCTTCAACGATGGCAGCAAGACCGAATTTGCTATGTCTGACAATCCTGCCATCACTATGGCAGATGGAACCATGACGGTTGTGGGTAGCAGTAGCCAAATCGGCTACGAGCTGTGGCGCGTCAAACAAATTACCTTTGGCAACTCGACAGCCATTCGCGAAATCCGTTCTAACAGCATCTTACTAGATGGCAGCAACGCTAAGATCTACACATTGGACGGTAAAGCCGTCCATGCGGCAATCAACAATGGCGAGATTGATTTAAATGGTCTGGCCACAGGTATATACATTATTAATATCAATGGTAAAACCATCAAATACATGAAGCCATGAAACAGTTGTTCACTACCCTATTTGCCATGATGCTGTCCATGACAGCTATGGCTCAGAGTGCCAATGATAAGTTTACCGTCAAGAGAACTGATGGTAGTACAACAGACTATAGCCTGAGCACCTACGACCGAATCACCTATCAAGACAACAAACAGTATATCCATAAGATTGGACAAACGTCAAAAATAGGCACCTCGATAGACAATATCGAGAGTGTCACCTTCGATATATACCACGCCAGTGATATCAGCGATATCACACTGGCTGACAATGCCGCTACCGACGAGGCTAAGCGGTTGTATAAATACTTCAAGTTGAACTATGGTGTAAAGACCATTTCGAGCATCATTGCAAACGTCAACTGGAACAACAACGAGGCAGAAAGAATCTATCAGGCCACGGGCAAGTATCCTGCCATGAACTGCTACGACTTCATACACATCAACGCATCAGGACCGTCAAGCTGGATAAACTACGCCGACATCACGCCTGTTACCACATGGTCTAACGACGGAGGACTAGTTAGTCTGATGTGGCACTTTGGTGTTCCCAAGGTGAAAGATAGTTCGGAGACAACATGTACTCCCAGCGAAACGACCTTTAAGGGCAGCAATGCTCTTATCAATGGAACTTGGGAGAACAAGTGGTTCTATGAACAGATTGACAAGGTTGCTGCTGTTATGCTGCAATTGCAAGAGACTGGTATCGCTGCCATATGGCGACCATTCCACGAGGCAGCAGGAAATGCCACCCACAAATCTGGCACATGGACGGCATGGTTTTGGTGGGGTGCTGAGGGTGCTGCCGTCTATAAGCAACTTTGGATTGCCATGTTTGACCGTCTGCGCAAGAAAGGCGTACACAACCTCATCTATGTTTGGACTACTCAGAACTACAATGGTAGTAGCGAATCTTATAATAACGATGATGATTGGTATCCTGGCGATGAATATGTCGACATCATTGGTCGTGACCTCTATGGCTACACAGCAGCACAGAACGAACAGGAATGGCGCGAGATTCAGGGGCGCTACCCCAACAAAATGGTAGCTTTGGCGGAATGCGGCATCCATTCCACCGTTACACCCAACATTCCCTATTCTGAGGTTGGTGATTTCTGGAATGCTGGCGCTCGTTGGTCGTGGTTCATGCCTTGGTATGGTGGCAGTATGCCCAGCGATTCTTGGTGGAAGAATGCCTTCAGCCAAGACTTTGTCATCACTCGCGACCAAGTACGTTTAGACGCCACCTATGTTGAGGAGTCTGCTGCCAGTGCTGTCAAGAACATGCGTCTGGCTTGGAACCTTGGCAACTCGCTCGACGCTTTCAGCACCAGCATCGGCAACAATAAGGAACCAGAGAAGTACGAGACCTGCTGGGGACAACCCGTTACCAAGCCCGAACTGATGGCTTTTTTTAAGAAAGAAGGTTTCAATGCCATCCGCGTACCCGTCACTTGGTGGCAGCATCTGGATAGCGACAACAATATCGACGAAGACTGGATGAACCGCGTACAAGAGGTTGTTGACTATGTTATCAACAATGGCATGTACTGCATCATCAATGTCCACCACGATACAGGCAATGGTCCTGAGAGTGAACACTGGCTGAAGGCTGACATCGACAAGTTCGACCAGATGAACGTCCGCTTCATCAAGATTTGGCAGCAGATAGCAACCCGTTTCCGCGACTACGACCAGCGTCTGCTCTTCGAGGGCTATAACGAAATGCTCGACAAGGACAACACCTGGACCAACGCCAAAGCTGCCAGCAGCTATACCGCTGTCAACCAGTTTGCCCAGAGCTTTGTCAACACTGTTCGCGCTACTGGTGGCAACAACCAGACACGCAACCTCATTGTCAACACCTACTCAGCAGCCTATTGGGAAGCTCTGGCACCCTTCGTGGTACCTACCGACAATGTCAGCGGTCATCTCATCGCTGAGATTCACTCTTACGACCCCTATAACTGGCTGGCCACAGCTGGCACCTGGGGCACCACGCAGAGTCAGGCCATCACGACGATGTTCACTCGTCTGAACGACAAGTTTGTCATCAAGGGTATCCCCGTTATCATTGGCGAGTGTGGCATTCTCGGAGAGAACGATGTCGATATCAACGCCATCAAGGCCAAGAAGCAGGAAGCCAGCAAGCATATTGCCGATGTCATCCGCCAAGGCAAGGCGCTCGACATCCCCATCTTCTATTGGATGACACTCATCGATGGCACCGACCGCAGCGTGCCCCAATGGACCATCCCAGAAATGGTGCAAGCCATGCAGCAGGCATACTACGAATAAATCTGAGATTGTACTAAAAGTAAATGGAGGCCTCACGGCCTCCATTTTACTTCCTTTAAAAATTAACTAACAACTTATTAACGAACCGCGATACACAAAATCAAACAGACAACCCCGCATTATTTTACCATTTCGTATTTTTAGTAATGATATTCAGTGTAGTTGTATCACAAAGGAATACCGAGTTCAGCCCCTGTTGTTCCTGTGCCGGATCGCCACAGTAGTCGTCACCCACCTGCCACTGCTCGTGAGTGGGGCGTGCCTCCCCACCCCATCCCCAGAAGTTGCAGCCACACACCGTCGGCTCACTTTTGATAAGTGAGAACACGAAATCATAGTAGCGGTCTCGGCCCACGGTGGGGGAGCCTGGCAAGAATGCAAAGCCATCACGTGGATAGCCGAATTCCTCTATGACCAGCGGCTTTTGTAAGCGCTTTGCAATGGTGGTGTGTCGGTGTATATACTCGGCTGTATTCTGGCAAGCACGCTCTACATTCTCTACCAACGAGTCCTTGTTGGCCCAACTCCAGTTGTATGGCCACACATGAGCGTTCATATAGTCGATGTTGGGGTCGGCACAAATCTTCTCATAGAGGTCAGCATCCATCTCGCAGCCCCATATACCTTCACTGCCAATGCTGATGAGGTGGTTTTTATCCAAACTGCGTATCAGCGTCGATGTCTGCCTAAGCCACTTGGCAAAAGGTTCCTTGGCCTCATCGCTGAAGGCACGAGGTTCATTACCTATCTGCCACGACATGATGGCAGGATCGTCGCAATAGGGCACATTGGTATAACGGTTGGTACGGCCTATTATGTCGCGCACATACTGAAAGAATAGTTCTTGAGCCTTAATATTGGTCGAGAACTGGCTGACAAAGCTCATGTACTCCGGATAACTGGTTTCATTGGGGCGCGGAGCCTTACCTTTACCTGCCTGTTCCAGATAGAAACCGTAACCCCCACTCCACTCCCAAGCATTGTTCAGATAGAGCACGGCCTTCATGCCCCGCTCACCCATCTGCTGTAACAGATAGTCTAGTCCCGCCAGTATGGTGTCGTTATAAACGCCAGGAGACTCCTGCAGCGTTGGCTCAACCTTCGTCATCACCCCACGCTTTCCGTCGCTTCCTACAAGAATGCGCAGGTTGTCCAGTCCCAACTCGTGAAGTTTGTCCAGTTCGCGCAACAGCCTTGCACGGTCGCCCCCCTGTCCTTCCGATGCGAGTAT
>JAEEGL010000215.1_pt1 | contig 12270 bp, 9 predicted proteins | sample 9134231 | NCBI WGS metagenome assembly JAEEGL01 (sample SAMN16246548, study PRJNA631951) | gut metagenome | biome: gut microbiome; feature: rumen; material: fiber-attached | host: Bos | place: Iran: Karaj | collected 2018-10 | reverse complement strand
GCACGTCCCCGGTTCCGGGAGGCATGTCCACAAACAGGTAATCCACATCGCCCCAGACCACGTCGGTCCAGAACTGCTTGACGGTGTTGGCCACGATGGCGCCCCGCCAGATGACGGGCTCCGTCTCCTCGTCCAGAAACAGGTTCACCGACATGACGCCGATGCCCTTCTCACTCATGGTGGGCAGGATGCCGTTGGCGTTGGCCTGGGCCCGGGAGTGGATGCCGAAGCCCAGGGGGATGGAGGGCCCGGTCATATCCGCGTCCAGAATGCCAACCTGATAGCCCCGGCGCTGCATCATGACCGCGGTGAGGGAGGTAATGAGGCTCTTGCCCACGCCGCCCTTGCCGCTGACGATGCCGATCACCCGCTTCACGTGGCTCATGGGATGGGCCTGGGCCCGCAGATCCTGCTGGGAGCAGGAGCCGGAGCAGCCCTCGCAGGAGCCGGAGCAGCCCTCGCAGTCTCCGTCGCAGCCGCCCTCGGCGGTACTTCCGTTCCAGTCGCCTTCGGCGCCGTCGTCCTCTTCGACGACCTCGTAGCCCAGCTCTTCTTTATTGTCAGACACGGTGGATCTCCTTTCCTTACCTTCGGGGCTCAGATCATGCCTTCCACGCAGGCGACCACGTCGCCCACGGTCTTCAGGTCCGCCATTTTGGAGTCCTCGATGGTGACGCCGTATTCCTCCTCCAGGGCCATCATCATCTCCACGATGTCCAGGGAATCGGCCCCCAGGTCGGCCACGATGTCCGTGTCCTCGCCAATGGCGTCCTGATCGATGCCGAACTGCTCGGCGATGATCTCTTTCAGCTTTTCAAGTACCATAATCTTGACCTCCCGTTCCGATTATTCTTCCTGGGCCTGGCGGCTCCCCGGCTTGCCCGCGCGGCGGAGCCGTCCGTAGGCCACCACCACCCGGCGGTTGGGCTCGCTGCCGGTAGAATAGGTGCTGACTTCCTCGTAGTCCTGCAGGGCCGTATGGATGACGTGGCGCTCGTAGGAGTTCATGGGCTCCAGCGTCATATTCTTGCGGTATTTCACGACCTTGGCCGCCACCTTGTAGGCCAGACTTTTCAGGGATTCCTCCCGCTTGGCCCGGTATTCCTCCGCGTCCACGCTCACATGGATGCGCTTGGACTGGCCGCGGTTGATGACGTAGCCGGTCAGGTGCTGGATGGCGTCCAGCGTTTCTCCCCGGCGGCCGATGAGCATGCCCAGTTTCTCGCCCTTAAGGTTCACGTCCAGGCATTCTTCGCCCTTTTCGTCCGTCCCGGACTTCACCTCGGGGACGGCGTCGGAGCCCAGGCGCTCCAGCAGGCCCTTCAGAAAGAGCTCCGCCTTCTCCGCGCTGGATTCCACGTATTCATAGGAGACCCGCACCCGGGCGGGGACGGCGCCGATGCCCAGAAAGCCGGATTTGCTCCGCTCCAGGATCTCTACGGACACCTCGTCCCGGCCCTTTTCCAGCTCCTTCAGAGCCTTGGCAATGGCCTCCTCTTCGTTTTTTCCGGTAGCTTCAATCGATTTCAGCATCTTTATTCTCCATTATCTTCGCTGCTCTCGCTTCCGATCTCTCCGGCTTGAATGGAGTCTTCTCCGGAAGGGCCCGCCGGGATGGAGGGCGCTTCCGGCTCCGCCGGGGTCTCTCCGGCCGTTTCCGGCGCCGCAGGGGCGGCTGTATCGCCGCCGGCGCCGTAACGCTCGGCCACGTAGGCGCGGCCTCTGGCGTAGGGACGGTCTCCCACCCGGGAGGGCTCCTCATCTTCGCCGCTCATTTTTGCGCGGTTGGCATTTTCCCACTTGTTGGCGCCTTCCAGCGTCTTCTGCCGCTCGCTTTTCTGCATCTTGCGCTTCGAGGTGTTGGGGTTCGCCGCGGTGACCCCCTCTTCCCGGAGGCGCTTCGTCTCCTCCCGCTTGCGCTCGAGCTCATCCTCCTTGGCCTTCAGGCGCTCGTTGCGCTCCGCGTCCTCCTCGTCCAGCTGCTTGGTGTAGATCTTCGTCAGAAGGTAATCCTGGATGATCTGGAAGACGGAGGTGGCGATCCAGTACAGGCCCAGGGCGCCGGGCATGGCGAAGCCGATCCACAGGGACATCAGCGGCATCATCAGCAGCATGGTCTTGCTGGTGCTGGCAGACTGGGAATCCTGGGGGCCGCTCATGGCCATGCTGATCTTGCTCTGCACCCAGCTGAGCACGCCGGCCAGCACGGGGATCAGGAAGAGGCCCCACTGGGACCAGAGAGTGCCGTTCTCTGCGCTGTACTCCCAGAAGCGGAAGCTGGGCTGCTGGCCCAGGTCCAGGCCCAGGAAGCTGTAATCCATGGTGCGAAGCTTATCGCTGATGCCCGCAAAGCTCTCGAAATGCTCGGTGATGAACTGGGATTCGTAGATCTGTGCGTAGGCCGCGGCCCTCGCCCCGGTGCCGGACTCGAAGCCCAGTCTGGTCAGGACTTCCTGGATCGTTGCATAGGCCTCGTCGGACACGCCCATCATGATGGTGATGGGGAAGCGGATGGCGCGATAAAGGGCCAGCAGAATGGGGAAGGGGATCAGGCTCCAGATACAGCCGCCCATGGGGTTGATGCCCTCTTCTTTATACAGCTTGGCGACTTCCTCCTGATACTTCTGCCGGTTGCCCTCGTAGCGGGCCTCCAGCTCCTTGAGATAGGGCGTAAAGCGGGTCTGCCGCATCATGCTCTTCTTGCTCTTGGCGGAGAAATACAGCAGCACTACCTTAACCACGAAGGCAAAGAGGAAAATGGCGAGACCGTAGTTTTTGGTCAGCTCATAGAGCCACATGAGCAGCATGCCGAAGGGTTTTGCAATAATAGCCAAATGCTTGCTCCTTTCCCGATATAGACGAACAGCGCCCTCTTTCAGGGCACAGGATCATAGCCACCCTTGTGGAAGGGGTGGCATCGAAGGATCCTCCGGAGGGCCAGCCAGGAGCCCTTCCACGCGCCGTATTTCCCGATGGCCTCCAAAGCGTATTCGGAGCAGGTGGGGATGTAGCGGCAGCAGGGGGGCCTTGCCGGGGACAGGTACCTCCGATAAAAGCGGATCAGGGCCAGAAGGAACCGGCTCATGAGACCAGGAGACCCAGCTTTCCGGCAGCCCGGAGGAATTCCGCCTCCAGCTCCCGGTAATCCGCTTCCGCCGCCCGGGTACGGGCGACTGCCACGATATCCCAGCCAGGCCGCAGCTGCGCTTCGTGCAGCCGGTAGATCTCCCGCAGGCGGCGGCGGACCCGGTTGCGGACCACCGCCTTGCCCACCTTGGTCCCCACGGTGAGGCCCAGGCGGTTGATCCGGCTCCCGTTGCGTCTGCAGTAGAGCACCACCGAGGGCCCCGCCGCGCTCCTGCCCTTGGCATAGAGTCTGCGGAAGGCCCGGCTGCCCTTCAGGGACACCGTGTTCTTCATATTCGCCGGTCTCGGTCCGGATCAGAGGGTGAGCTCTTTGCGGCCCTTCGCCCTGCGGCGGGCCAGCACCTTGCGTCCGTTGCGGGTGGACATTCTCTTGCGGAAGCCGTGCACCTTGCTGCGCTGACGCTTCTTCGGCTGGTAGGTTCTGACGGTAGACATATGACACCTCCTGAAAAATTTTCCGCGGGCGCTGCCGCGCCCGCTATACTCGTCGGCGGCCGGAGCCGCCGCAGTAATCCGCGTTGACAGCTTTGCTATTCTATCCAAAGAGCGGGGCGCTGTCAATCCTTTTTTCGCTTTCCGGGGAGAGAAAGCCCTTCCCGGCGGTTCCTCCGGCGCAGAAAGCAGGAGATGAGGTTCCCCGGCGCATAAGCGCCGGGGAACACGTGAAGCCGGGGTTCGCGGTTCGCCGCTTATCCGACGGTCATGGTGACGGTGTTGGTCCGGACGGTGTCGCCCGCGCCGTCGGTGACGACGCAGTAGACCTGGTTGCCGTTTCGGGCTTCGGTGAGCTCCACGCTGTAGGTAGGCCCGGTGATGGAGGATTTGCTGAACCGCGTCGCAGTGGGCTTTTTAACGTACCAGGTGTAGGTGAGACCGGTGCCCGCGGCCTGCACGGTGAAGGAGGCGGTGCTTCCCAGGGGGCCGACGTAGTCCGCAAGGTCGGCGACGGAGAGAGCTTCCCCGACGGTCATGGACACGGTATTCGTCTGTACGCTGCGACCGGAGGCGTCGGTGACGACGCAGTAGACCTGATTGCCGTCCCTGGCCACAGAGGACCAGCAGGATCGACGCCGCCTTTTTTCCGATTTTTCTCATGTTGCACCTCCGCGTTTTTCCGGCGGCCTGCCTTCCGGTCTGCCGCCGTATTTTACTTAATATGGTATATCATAGTCTCTCGCGCCGACCCTGTCAAAGACGAAGGGAGCGCCGCGGCTCGGCGGACCGCGGTCCCGCTGCCGAAAGGTCTTGCAAAAGCGGCGGGAAAACCGTATAATATAAGCTCAGCCGAAGCAAATATCGGAAAGGAGGAAGCCGCAGTGGCCAGCCTGGAGACCGCCCTTTCCGCCCTGCTGGCGGAGAAGAAATACGCCACCGCCCGGGATATTCTCATCACCATGAACGGCGCCGACATCGAGTCGGTGTTCGAGGAGCTGCCGGAGGAATCCCTGCCGCTGCTGTTCCGCCTCCTGCCCAAGGAGCTGGCGGCGGAGGTCTTCGTGGAGATGGACCCGGAGGAGCAGGAGATGCTCATCAAGGGCTTCAGCTACAGCGAGCTGAAGGAGGTCGTGGACGAGCTTTACGCCGACGACGCCGCCGACCTCGTGGAGGAAATGCCCGCCAACGTGGTCAAGCGCATCCTCAAGACCGCCGATCCCGACCTGCGCAAGACCATCAACGAGCTGCTGAAATACCCGGAGGACAGCGCGGGCAGCATCATGACCACGGAGATGGTGACCCTCCGTCCCGCCATGACCGTGGCGGAGGCCATCAAACGCATCCGGCGCACCGGCTTCGACAAGGAGACCGTATACAACTGTTATATCACCGACAACGAGCGGCACCTCATCGGCACCGTCACCATCCGGACCCTGGTCCTGGCGGAGGAGGACGACCTGATCTCCGACCTCATGGAGGAGAACGTGATCTCCGTCAACACCCTGGCCGACCAGGAGACCGCTGCGGAAATGCTGGCGAAATACGACTTCACCGCCCTGCCCGTGGTGGACAAGGAGCAGCGGCTGGTGGGCATCGTCACCGTTGACGACGCCATCGACGTCCTGAAGGAAGAGGCAACGGAGGACATCGAACGAATGGCAGCCATCCTGCCCTCGGACAAGCCCTATCTCCGCACCGGCGTCCTCTCCCTTTGGTCCAACCGCATCCCCTGGCTTATGCTGCTGATGGTCTCCGCTACCTTCACCAGCATGATCCTCTCCTCTTTTGAAAACGCCCTGGCTGCCCAGAGCGCTCTGCTGCTGTTCATCCCCATGCTCATGGACACCGGCGGCAACTCCGGCTCCCAGGCCTCCGTCACCATCATCCGCAGCCTCAGTTTGGGGGACGTGGAGCCCCGGGACGTGGGGGAGGTCATCTGGAAGGAAACGCGGGTTGCCCTGCTCTGCGGCCTTACCCTGGGGGCCGTGTGCTTCGGCAAGGTCATGCTCATCGACCGGCTGCTGATGCACAATCCGGAGGTGACCGTGCCCGTGGCTCTGGTAGTCTGTCTCACCATGGCGGCCACCATCCTCTGTGCCAAGCTGGTGGGCTGTACCCTGCCCATCCTGGCCAAGCTGGTGAAGCTGGACCCGGCGGTCTGCGCCAGCCCCTTCATCACCACCATCGTGGACGCGCTGAGCCTGCTCATCTATTTCGCCGTCGCTTCCTCTCTGCTGAAGCTGGTATAGGCGTTTTTCGCGGGAGGCGGACAAGAGGAAAACCCGCGGCGGCGGGATCGCAGATGCGATCCCGCCGCCGATTTTGCTGTGTTTGCGCTTATTTCGCCGTGGCGGTGATGCCATTGGCGTCGAAGCCGCTCCAGGTCGAACCGTTGTAGGCTTTCACGGTGTAGGTATAGGTCATGCTTCCGGTGACGGAAGCGTCCGTGTAGCTGGTGCCGGCGACGTCCTTAAGCCCCGTCCAGCCGCCGGAGCCGGTTTTGCGGTAGACGCGGTAAGCGGTCGCGCCGGAGACGGCGCCCCAGGTGACGGTGATGCCGTTCGTGCCCGCCGTCGCGCTCTTCAGCGCGGGCGCGCCGAAGGGGGCCTCCGTTTCCCGGGCCGTGGCGGAGACGCCCGCGGCGTCGAAGCCGCTCCAGGTGCTGCCGTTATAGGCCTTCACGGTGTAGGTATAGGTGGTGCCGCCGGTGACGGAAGCGTCCGTATAGCTGGTGTCGGCGACGTCCTTAAGCCCCGTCCAGCCGCCGGAGCCGGTTTTGCGGTAGACGCGGTAAGCGGTTGCGCCGGAGACGGCGCCCCAGGTGACGGTGATGCCGTTCGTGCCCGCCGTCGCGCTCTTCAGCGCGGGCGCGCCGAAGGGGGCCGGGGCTTCCTTCGCCGTGGCGGAGACGCCCGCGGCGTCGAAGCCGCTCCAGGTGCTGCCGTTATAGGCTTTCACGGTGTAGGTATAGGTGGTGCCGCCGGTGACGGAAGCATCCGTGTAGCTGGTGCCGGTGACGTCCTTAAGCCCCGTCCAGCCGCCGGAGCCGGTCTTGCGGTAGACCCGGTAGGCGGTCGCGCCGGAGACGGCGCCCCAGGCGACGGTGATGCCGTCCGCACCCGCCGTCGCGCTCTTCAGCGCGGGCGCGCCGAAGGGAGCAGCCTCCAGGGTCATGCTCACGGTGTTCGTCTGCGCCTTGTTTCCGTAAGCGTCGGAGACGACGCAGTAGAGCTGTCTGCCGGAGTTCGCTTCCGTGAGGGTCACGGAGTAGGAGGCCTTCGTGATGCTGGACTTGGAGAACTTGGAGCTGCCGAGGTTCTTCACGAACCACTGATAGCTGAGTCCTTCGCCCTCGGCCTCCACGGTGAAGGAGGCCTTGCTCCCCGCCGCGCCCACGTAATCCACAGGCTGCCGCGTGATCTTCAGAGCCTCCGCCTGTGCGGTCATACTCACGGTGTTCGTCTGCGCCCTGTTTCCGTAAGCGTCGGTGACGACGCAGTAGAGCTGCCGCCCGCTGTTGGCGGCGGTGAGGGTCACGCTGTAAGTGGCGTCGGTGACGCTGGACCTGGAGAATCTCGAAGCGGTGCGGTTCTTGACGTACCAGGTATAGCTGAGGCCGGTGCCGGTGGCCTGGGCGGTGAAGGAGGCGGTGCTGCCCACGGGGCCGACGTAGTCCGCGAGATCGGCGATGAGCTCAAGCGGCTCGGCAATGATCATGAAGACGGTGTTCGTCCGGGCGGAATTGCCGAAGGTGTCGGTAACGACGCAGTAGAGCTGCTTGCCGTTTCTCGCTTCGGTGAGCTCGACGGCATAGGTGTCGCCGGTGATGGAGGATTTGCTGAACTTCGTGACCGTGGGCTTCTTGACGTACCACTGATAGCTGAGGCCGGTGCCGGTGGCCTGCACGGTGAAGGATGCGGTGCTGCCTGCGGAACCGAAGTAGTCCGAAAGATCGGCGGTGATTTCCAGGGTCGGCGCCACGGTATCGAGATCCACGCTGTAGGCCGTGAAGTTATTGGCGTAGTCGTAGACCATCACCAGCAGGGAGCGGTTCTCGGCTTTGCCGAAGTCCACGCCGTCTTCCCCGGCGCTGTGCGGGAGGAAAATCGTGAGGCCGTCGCCCTCCTGCGCATCCGCAGGGGATGTACATACCGCGAGCGTCGCGCTTTCCCCCGACAAAAAGGCGTCCCAGGTCATGACGGAGGCATAGGCGACGTAGCGGTTTTCGCCGATCTCCAGGGTCAGGCCCTCGGCTCCCTCAGCCTCATTCATACCGTATACGACGTTGTCGATCACGGGGGCGGTGCTGTCCGTCACCAGGGGAAGATACAGAGCGGAGTCATCGGAAACGCTGTCCCAGTCGATGCTTCCGTCCTCCCGAAGGTAGTATTCGGGGGCCAGCTTCAGGGTCAGCTCCAGCCGGGTCCCGTCCTCCAGGCCTGCGGGCGCGTAGCCGAAGGGAAACTGCTGAGAATAGTTATACCAGCTGCTTTTGCCCTGGCTGAAAAAGGCCGCGTACCCGCCGTTTCCCTCCGACTGAGCCAGCACCTCGCCGGTATCGGCGTTTCTGACGGTGAAGAGGCTGCCCACCGCGTTGCGGATCAGGCTGAGACGGGCCCCGGTGATCGTGCTGTCTCCGGCGATGGAGTTGCGTTCGGGATAGTAAGCGTCGTCCAGCGCCAGACCGCAGGGGTTGCCGCCCAGATAATATGGATTATCGGAATCCGTGCCGTAGCCGACGTAAAAGGATTCCACACTGCAGGAATCTGCGCCCTGGGCAGCCGTCATGTAGGGTTCCCGGTATTCCATACCGTAGGCAAACTCCAGCCGGGAGCCCTTATCGTGCATGGCGGGCTCGGACCAGCTGCCGTAATAACCCAGCACGGGGATGGAATGCCTCGTGCAGACGGCGCCGTCGTCGCCGTCCGGCTCGGCGGCAAAAACGTAACCCTCGACGTAAGCGCCGCAGTCGTCGTAATACGCGATGTCCTCAAGGGTGACGGTGACGCCGATCTCCACCGATCCGTCCGCGGGGACGGTCACGCAGACGCCGTCGGGGGAAGGCTCGCAAAGCTCCCCATCCGCCGTCCAGCTCACGTCCGCATCCAGAAGAACGACCGACTGATCCAGATAGGAAGCGTACATAGGATTCCCGTCCTCATCCGACAAGAGGACCGTGCTGTGATTCTCATCCTGCGTGCTGACGTAATACTGGAAGACGTCCTGGGTGAAAAAGTCCGCGCTGAGGTCGTATCGGTGATCCTCGTCGGTGAGGTTATTCAGGGTGAAGGTAAACGTATAAGTCCCGCTCCTGCCGGGATCGTCCCCCAGCTCAGCCTTGACCTTGCCGTCCGCCCAGGAGGCGGTGGCGTCGGCGCCCATGAGCACGTAGGTATCGGCGTTCACGGCCGCAGCCGCGTCCACCAGGCCGGCGCCCTGCTGCATGACGGGATAATACAGGCCGCTCCGCTCATCCAGCAGGGGGCGGGCGGTGGACATGAGCAGCGAGTTTATGAGGGCGCGCTGGGTCAGCCCGGTCTTCTCCGTCAGGTCGTTTTCCCGGATATACTGGGCCATCAGCGCGGCGATGCCGGCGATCTGCGGCGCAGCCATGGAGGTGCCGCTCATGGTTTCATAGCCCTGGCCGCCGGGGACGGAGCCGTCCACGGAATAGATATAGCCGCCGGGAGCCGCGATCTCCGGCTTCAGGCTGAGGTCTCCCGGGACGCCCCAGCCGGAGAAGGGGCTCATGGTATAGAAGTCGCCGCCGTACCCCTGCCCGGCGGGATCGTCCGCCGCGGCGACGGAGTAGGTCCGGCTTTCGTTGTTCACGGAGGCAACGGTCAGAGAATTGGTGTAGGAGCCGGGGGAGCCGCCGGTGTGGTACCCCACGTCGTCGGAATACAGATAATCATACAGGGTGAACCGGGTCCAGTCATAGCTGTTGCCGGCGGATACGCTCACCACCGTATCGCATTCCGTCAGGCTGTCCATGAAGGCCTGGTAGCTCCAGCTGGCGGCAAAGCCGGCAGCTGAGGAACCCAGGGAGAGGTTCACGGAATCCGCGCCCAGCAGGATGGCGTCCTCGATGGCGACCATATAGTCGGAGTCGTAGGCGCCGCCGCCTTTCCCGAAGACCTTCATGACGATGATCTGGGCGTCGGGGGCCTGGCCCTGGGTCAGCACCCGCTCCAGGGATTCGGCGTAGCCGCCGCTGCCGTCTGCCACATAGCGGTTTGCGGCGGCGATGCCGGCCACATGGGAGCCGTGCTCGCCCCGCTCGTCGTTGTCGTGGGTGATGTCAAGATCCCTGTCTATATAGTTCACGGCGTAGGGGACCTTGCTGTTCAGATACACGCCGTCGGACCCTTCCAGGAAGGCGGAGGCGTGCAGAGAATCCCACACCGCTTCCACGTCCGCGGCGGTGAGGAGCCCGGCTTCCGAGCCGTCCTGTTCCAGGGCGTATTCCAGAGCGTCGGGCTGGAAGAGCTCATGGTCCGTATCCAGGCCGGTATCGATGACGGCCACGACACTTCCCGCGCCGGTGCAGCCGCAGGACCACAGCAGACAGCTTTCGGTCATTTCCCCGGCGGAGGACATGGCGGGCCCATCCGCAGCGGGCTCGTAAAGGGCCTCCAGGACCACGTTTTTTACGCCGGGCAGGGCTTTGATCTTCTCCACGGCTCCGAAGGGCACGTTGGCGGAGATCACGTTGGCCGCCAGAGTCAGGTTCCAGACGACGTCCAGCGCCTCGCCGTGCAGGACCTTTGCAGCGATCCGGTCGGCTACGTCGTTCTGCTCAGACCGGATGGTATCGCGGTAGCGTCTGGCCTGCATGTTTTTCGCGATGCCTTTTGCGGAATAGCGGGCCTCCAGAACGGAAGGGCGCTTCAGAACGATGGCCACGCGGACGATGTCCTCCGGGGCGTGGGTCGGCTGCTCCTCCGGGAGGATCGGCTCGATCAGCCGGGACTCGGGCCGGACGTCGACCTTTGACCAGGAGACCCTGATCCCGTCGGTTTCCTCCCCGTCCTCCTCCGGGGCGGCAAAACCGGGGATCGCCAGAGCAAGGACAAGCGCCGCTGTCAGCAGCATGGACAGGAAGCGTTTCCAGGGGTGATTCATGTTCATTTATCCTTCGGCTTTCTTTGCCTCCGGCTGCCGCCTGATATGGGACTCTGCGTCGATTTCACCTTCGCGCGGCAATGGAAGCATAACTTATATTATGAAAAGTTTACGCCATATACAAATGGATTGCAAGGGCCATTTTCCTGCGGACCGCCCGGTTCGGGAAAGGCGAGGGACCGGCCCTTGCCCGGAACAGGCCCGCGGTTTTCCGTGAGACCGGACCGACGGATAAGACTGCAAAACGCCCCCCGCCCGCAAGGAGCGAAGGGCATTTTGCAGTACGCCGCGCTTATCCCACGGTCATGGTGACGGTATTCGTCCTGACGGCGTTCCCAAAGGCGTCGGTGACGACGCAGTAGAGCTGCCGCCCGGAGTTGGTTTCCGAGAGGGTGACGCTGTAGGTCTGCCCGGTGACGCTGGATTTGGAAAACTTCGTTGCGGTGCGGTTCTTCACGTACCACTGATAGCTGAGACCCTCACCGATCGCCTCCACGGTGAAGGAGGCGGTGCTGCCCACGGGACCTGTGTAATCCCCCGGTACGGAGATGATGGCCAGAGGCTCGGCGGCGGTCATGCTCACGGTATTCGTCCGGACTGTGTTCCCGAAGGCGTCGGTGACGACGCAGTAGATCTGGTTGCCGTTTCTCGCCTCGGTAAGCTCGACGGCGTAGGTGTCGCCGGTGATGGAGGATTTCGAAAACTTCGTCGCGGTGGGCTTTTTGACGTACCACTGGTAGCTGAGGCCGGTGCCGGAAGCCTCCACGGTGAAGGAGGCGATGCTGCCGATGGACCCGACGTAGTCCGCAAGGTCGGCGGTGATGGCCAGCGGCTCGGCGATGGTCATGGTGACGGTGCCCGTTCGGGCGGTGTTCCCGAAGGCGTCGGTGACGACGCAATAGATCTGGTTGCCGTTTCTCGCCTCGGTGAGCTCGACGGCGTAGGTATCGCCGGTGACGGAGGATTTGGAGAACCGCGTGGCGGTAGGCTTTTTGACCCACCACTGGTAGGTGAGGCCGACGCCCGTAGCCTGGACGGTAAAGGAGGCGGTGCTGCCCTCAAGTCCCGCGTAATCCGTGAGAGCGGCGGTGATGGCAAGGGGCTCGGCGGCGGTCATGGAGACGGTGTTCGTCTGCGCGGTGTTGCCGTAAGCGTCGGTGACGACGCAGTAGATCTGGTTGCCGTTTCTCGCCTCGGTGAGCTCGACGGCGTAGGTATCGCCGGTGACGGAGGATTTGGAGAACCGGGTGGCGGTGGGCTTCTTGACCCACCACTGATAGGTGAGGCCGGTACCCGTCGCCTGAACGGTGAAGGAGGCGGTGCTGCCGATGGGACCGACGTAGTCCGCGAGGTCGGCGGTGATGGCAAGGGGCTCGGCAACGGTCATGGAGACGGTGTTCGTCTGCGCGGTGTTGCCGTAGGCGTCGGAGACGACGCAGTAGATCTGATTGCCGTTTCTCGCTTCGGTGAGCTCGACGGCGTAGGTGTCGCCGGTGATAGAGGATTTCGAGAACCGGGCGGCGGTGGGCTTCTTGACCCACCACTGATAGGTGAGGTCTGTTA